>OBXZ01001209.1_pt1 | contig 12596 bp, 6 predicted proteins | sample 1538171 | NCBI WGS metagenome assembly OBXZ01 (sample SAMEA2580161, study PRJEB22360) | human gut metagenome | biome: human gut; feature: human-associated habitat; material: faeces | place: Denmark | collected 2008/2010
TAAAACGGGAAAATCCTCCGCGCAAAAAAAAACCGCCCCCCCCCGCCGCTGTTTCCGTTGCAATAAAGCGTCTGATGGACAATAAGACCATACCGGAACTTCGATGCTTCCGTAAAGGAATCTATTACAGAGCAAAACAGACGCCGTTTGGTGAAACCGGCATCAACGTCGATGCGTTGATTACAGACAAATACCTTGCCGATGATAACGGGTATGAAACCGGCTTTTCTCTTCTTCACCGCATTGGTCTTACTACGCAAATTCCTGCGGATAGAGTCTTTGCAACAAATAAAGCAAAAAAATGTATCCGTGCAGATAAAGCTTTGGGTATTTATGTCTGCCCTCCCAAAGTCAGAATCAATGCAAAAAACAAGGCATATCTGCAAACACTGGATGCTATTGAGGCAATGGGAAAAGCGCCTGTTGATGCAGACACGCCATATAGACTGATAGCGGATCACATTCAGGCAAACGGGCTGGAGTATGGGGAGCTGCTGTTTCTTGCAGATAGATATTATAATCAGAGCACAATTCTCAGATTGGCACACATTGCCGGAGAACGGAGGGTAAATCAATGAGACTACATTTAGATAAGGACGCATTCCGTGTTTTGATTGAAAACATTCATGACAAAACCGGATACCGTACAGATGTGCTCGAAAAAGATTACTATGTTGTGCTTCTGTTGCAGGAGCTGGCAGAGAAACAGGCATCCGGACTTCCTGCCTTTTTCAAAGGCGGAACAGCGTTGTATAAGGCATTGAAAACTACGAATCGCTTTTCAGAAGATATTGATCTGTCTGTTGATACCCGCGAATGCAGTCGGACACAGAATGATAAGAGATTAGAGGCTTCCACTAAAAAATACAGCGCGCTTACAAGAGATGCTGCCAAGGGAAAGACCAACCGCAGCGAAGTGATATCGGTATATCAGTATGAGCCCCTAACCGCTTACGATGCAAACGACGCCCTGCAACGGTTCGGACAATTAAAAATCGAAGCGACTTCATTTACGATCAGCGAGCCGGTAGAGAGCCTTGAGATTGCCCCGATGATTTATGATCTTGCCACCGATGAACAAAAAAGCATTCTTGCGTTGCAGTACGATGTTAAGCCGTTCCCCGTTCAGACCATAACAATGGAACGTATATTCGTTGACAAGCTCTTTGCGGCAGAAAGCTATGTGAGAAAATTTGAAAATCCCCAAAGAGCTTTTGAAGCAGCAAAGCATATTTACGATCTGTCTGTTATGGAAAAGCACCCCAAAATTGTTGCGTTACTGTCCGATAGCCATAAGCTAAAAAAGCTGCTGGATATTCGTATGTCAGAGGAAACAGAACGCCTGGACGGAATACCTGGCGTACACCCAACGGAATTTATGTTCTTCACAAGTGTAGTCAGCAATTCCGCTGTGCGGTTTGCCTACGAAATCATGCAAAGACAGTATGTTTTGAGAGACACAGACAGGATAGCTTTTGATAATGCCTGCGGTTGCATGGAAAGGCTTCAGACAAAACTGTTGGAAAACACGGCATGGAAAAACTACGCAGCAAAAAAGCCAAGTGTGCTTGCAAAGCTGCATAATACGCCGGAAAAGCAGACTCCGGAGGTTTCCGATGTCTCTATCCAAAGGGAAATGTCCCGTGATTTGGAGCGTTAAGGGCAGCGATGAGGTGTGAGGTTTGATTATGGCAAAGGGGCAGGGACACTACTGCAAGGTGTGCGGACAATACAAATCAAACGAGAATTTTTCCGGCAAAGGCCATGCGGCGCATATCTGCAAGAAATGTGCCATGCTGCCCGCTGCACAGCGGTCTGAGGACATGATGCTTACAAAGCTGTGGAATCTGCCGTGGCAGCTATCTCAGCAGCAGCGGGACTGGCTCAAAAAATTGACGAATGACAGCCGCCTGGAAGTAGCTTCAACTGCCAAAGAGCTGTATTCAGCTCGGTTTCCCCGTGCGTTACGAAATGAGCGCAATAAACAGCTTCATATCAGGCACATGGAACTGTCAGTCCATAGCGACGTATATGACGAATACGGAGATGCGCATTACAGAAAGCTCCATTTTGCTCTTGACCGAGAAGAACGCATGGTACAGCTCCGCGATGAGGAGAAAACGCTGCAAGCGGTTCTCCTCGGCAAAGAAATGCGAAAGCTTCTGAATGTAATCGTCAACAATTACGAAGTGTTTTTTTGGGATGCAGATCACGGTTTTTCGAACAACGGATATGAAACAGATGCTTTTGGGGACGAAGAAGAGCCGGCTGAGGATGAAGTTATTACCGCGCCTGACGATGAAGACACTCCATCATGGGCGGCGTCGGTAAACTATCTGAATGGCGAATCACAGGAAATGCGCGGATATGACGAACTGCCGTTACGCATCAATGAGCTTGTACTCGAACTTCTTGCGCTATTCGAGGAAGAAGCAGATGTGGATGATTCTAACGACAGATAAAAAACAAAAACAGTATTCTGCATCTTGAATAGGATATAGAATACGGTAATATTCCAACCCTGTACATAGAGCGCCCAATTCCGGGTGCTCTAAATTTTTATGAAGGAGGCCTCCTATGCCAAGCAAATTACACTTGTATATGCAGATGGCAGACGAAGCGCAGCGGCAGATCACCGGCAGCTATCAGGGCTGGACGGGCTTTCTCTCCACCGCCGCACGGCTGTATAAGTACCCGTATGCCGAGCAGGTCATGATCCACGCCCAGCGTCCGGACGCGACAGCCTGCGCCGAGTATGACTTCTGGAACGAGAAGATGGGTCGCTACGTCCGGCGCGGCTCCAAGGGCATCGCCCTCATCGACAGCAGCGGCGAAAAGCCGAGACTGCGCTATGTGTTTGACGTAGCGGACACCGGCGGGACAGAGCGCGGAAGAAGCCCGTACCTCTGGGAGTACCGCGAAGAACACAAGGACGCCGTTTCCTCCATGCTGGAGAACCGTTACGATGTGGACGGAGCAAACGGCCTTCCCGCACAGCTTGAGTGTATCGCCGCACAGCTTGCGGAGGAATACTGGAATGACTATCAGCGGGACATCCTCGGCATCGTTGACGATTCTTTTCTCAATGGCTATGATGATTTCAACGTAGGCGTCGCTTTTCGCAGCGCCGCCACCGTCAGCATCACCTATTCGCTCATGTCGAGGTGCGGTCTTGACCCGGAGAGCCACTTTGAACACGAAGATTTTCTGAATATCTTCGATTTCAATACCCCGGAAGCCGCCGCCGAGCTGGGTACGGCGGTCAGCAGGATCAGCGGACAGGTGCTGCGTGAGATCGAAGTCACCATTAAAAACTATGAGCGCGAGAAGATCGCGGAAAGGAGCCAAAGTTATGACAGAGATGACCTACACGAAGAACGGGGATTACCTGATTCCCGACTTAACCCTGACCGAGACGGAGGGAGCGAGACCGCTGGGCAAGTATGGGAGACTGCGCAGGAACTATCTTCAGGAGCACCGACCGGGACTGTACAGCAGGCTGGTGCTGTCGGAGAAACTGTTCCCGCACCTGCGGGAGATCGACGAGACGGCGAACCGGAGGCTGGAGCAGATGATGCCGGAGCTGATGAAGCAGAACGGCGTGACGGAGGAACTGAAAGCCCAAGACCAGATGAAGTGGGTCGGTCTGATGAACAACCTGAAAGCGCAGGTGGAGGAAACGATCCTGAGCGAGCTGGTGTACAACTGATAGAGGATGTGCTGGAACCGGAACCGAAGACCTATCAACTTACGCTGTTTCCCACAGAGGACGAACAAATCGCATGGATCACGGAAGCGGAGAGCTACATGCCCTCCGCTTTTTCCATGTCTATCCCGCAGGAGGATATTGATCATATCCTCCGCATGGAGGGAAACGCCGACCATGCTCGCATGAATATCTCTACCGAGTTTTCCAAGGGCAAGAGCACAGAGGAAATCGCCATGTTCCTTCAAAGCACCTTCCACGGCGGCAACGGCGTCATTACCGATAACGGGCGCTATGCCGTATGGTATGCCGAGGACGGTATACACATTGCCAACGGCAACGCTTCACGCTATCTGAACTCCGCAAAAATCGTAAGCTGGCAGGAAGTCGCAGAGCGTATCGGACAGCTTTTGGAGCAGGGCGAATACGCCACCAATGTGGAGCTTGCCGAAGCGCCGGGGCATGAGCGCATGGCGCTTGCGCAGTCGCTTTGGTATCTGCGAAGCGATATCAGCGAGGAAGCGCATAAACAGGGCTACCTCTCCTGCCTTGAGGATTACAGAGGCGGTTTCCCGGACGCCACCGCCCACCTTGCGGAAGCCTTAAAGGATGCCGGTTTTCACCGGACGCTGAAAGACGAGTTTTCCGCGTTCTCCGCCGCGTATGCTCAGGATAAAAACCTTATGCGCTTCCGCTTCCATAATCAGCAGAAAATATGGAAGCAGCTTACGGAGCTTCCGATGGAAAGACGGGAATACCGTTCGGATATGGCGGAGATCCCGGCTGTCGGGAGATTTATCACGGAGGACGAAATCTCCGCCTCTCTGACAAGAGGAAGCGGTGTTGAAGGCGGCAAGGGGCGCATCTATGCCTATTTCAGAGAAACTCACAGTTCTAAAGAATATGCCGATTTCCTCAAAAACGAATACGGGATCGGCGGCAGCTCTCACGCGGTATCCGGCGCGACGCACAGCGGCGAGGATCATAGCGGAAAAGGTATCAGCCTGAAAAAGCAGGACTGCCCGGAGGTGCAGATGAAGTGGGCGAATGTCGCCAAGCGAGTCTCCGAGCTGATCCGCAAAGACCGCTTTCTCACACCGGAGGAAAAGACGCAGTACGAGCAGCTTCAGCGCCGGAACACGGAGCGGAATACAGGCTGGGACGAGTACAACGCCATAAAGGAAGCGCATCCCAATGATATGGTGCTGTATCAGACGGGAGATTTCTTTGAACTTTATGGTGAGGATGCAAGACAGGCGGAAGAACTGCTGGGCTTGCATCTGACTACACGGAACATCCCGGATGTGGGGCGCGTAACAATGTGCGGTATCCCCGCGGGGCAACTGGAAGCATACGTTGAAAAACTGCGGGACAAATATGATGTGACGATCTCCGCGAAGGACGAAAACAGCACGGAGCGCCGCACCTATACCATGCGCTCCATCGACCACGAAGAAGAAAGAGCAACGGGAGAATATGAAGCTGAGTTCGGCGCGGACGGCTACCGTGCCTTCCCCGGCAACAGGCCGGAGAAAGAACCCAAGCGTGAGCTGACACAGTATGATATTGATGAATTGCTCCTGCGCTGGAACGGAGACCCGGACAGCCAACAGAGAATGTACGCATATATGCGTGAGCATGGCAGAGAGCGCGGTACGACTGCATGGCTCAGCCAGGAATACGGCGGAGCGGAAAACGAACCGCTTCATTTCACGCTTGCCGGAGGCGATACGGAGGTAACGCTGAAATGGGCGCAGGTACAGCGCCGTCTCTTACAACTCATGAATGACGGACGATTCCCGGAACAGCAGAAAAACATCGCGGAATATCTTGGAGCGCGTGGAAACACGCTCTATTTTTATGCACCGGTGAGCTATGGTATTGAGACAGATTTTGGGGATGTACCGAGGCTGCGGGACAATCAGCGTGTGGTGATTACCTCGCCGGCCTGCTATCACGGCGATGATTTCCTGCAAGAACACCGCGTCACCTTCCTGAAAATCGGGCGCGACATTGACGAAGCTCAGCTTGTAGGACAGAACCCCACGGAACAAATTGCAGCCATGGAGCAGGCTGAAAACGCTTTTTATACCCCGGAGGACAGAGCTTACCATGTAGGCAATCACGTCAGCTTCGGTAATGAAACTGACGGCAAATCCGAGATCGTTATCGAAAACGTCGATGCTGACTATGTGTATTACACCTTCCCGGATTTGCCCGAACAGGAACCTGTGGAGATTCTGCGCTCACAGTTCGACGCGCATCTGGATGACGGGCTGTTTACCGTTATTCAGTCGGAAGAGCCTGCCGCAGATCGGTCGCCGGAACGAAATGAAGCAGTCGAGCGCGTACTGCATCCGGAACGATACCGTGATATAGACGAAATCCTCGATGAAGCGCCCATCAGCACGGTAATTGACGGTGACGTCAAGACTTTTCCCAATGCAGAGGCCATGCTGGACTACGAAGATCAACATGACAGTTTCCCGTATTCCGTTGGCGATACGGTATATCTGGAGGACGGCAAGCCGTTCATCATTGAAAGCATCAGCGCATTAGATATTCAGCTTCGTGATCCGACGCTGTTCTATCCAATCCTCCGCGCAGAGAGCAAAGAGAGCTTTGACCGGCTCATGGAGCGTTTTCCCCAACCGGAGAAAAACGTATCGGGGCCTGTGACCGAGGATGCGGAAATATCTCCTAACTACCATACCGAGACCGTTGCGGCCTATCCGGCAGAGGAAAATCATCTGCCTTACGATGTGGTCATTCAGACGATCAAGACCACCGAACCCGATTCTCCCGCACAGAACTTCCGTATCTCGGACGATGATTTGGGCGTCGGCGGTGCGAAAGCCAAGTTCCGCATGAATATGGACGCAATAAATCTGTTGAAAGAGCTGGAGTTTGACGGCAGGCAGGCAACGCCCGAGCAGCAGGAGGTGCTTTCTCGCTATGTGGGCTGGGGCGGTCTGGCAGACGCTTTCGACGAAAGCAAGCAGAACTGGTCGGAGGAATTTAAGGAGCTGTACGTGACCCTCACCCCGGAGGAATACGCCGCAGCGAGAGCGTCCACCTTAAACGCCCATTACACCAGTCCAACGGTTATCCGCGCCATCTATGACGCGGTGGAGAATATGGGCTTTCAGACGGGCAATATTCTGGAGCCGTCCATGGGCGTCGGAAACTTCTTCGGTATGCTCCCGGACAGCATGGCGTCCAGTAAGCTCTATGGCGTGGAGCTGGACAGCCTGACGGGACGGATCGCCAAGCAGCTCTATCCCAATGCCGACATCACCGTTGCAGGCTTTGAAACCACAGATAGAAAAGATTTTTTTGATCTTGCCGTCGGCAATGTGCCGTTCGGACAGTATCAGGTCAATGACCGGGCTTTTGACAAGCTCGGTTTTTCCATTCACAACTACTTTTTCGCAAAAGCACTGGATCAGGTGCGTCCGGGCGGCGTGGTCGCATTCGTTACCTCCCGTTATACCATGGACGCAAAGGACAGCGCGGCAAGAAAGTATATCGCACAGAGAGCGGACTTTCTCGGCGCGATTCGTCTTCCGAACAATGCTTTCAAGGCAAACGCCGGAACGGAGGTCGTCAGCGATATTATCTTCCTGCAAAAGCGTGACCGCCCCATCGAGATCGAGCCGGATTGGGTACACCTGGGTGAAAACGAGGACAGCTTTGCCATCAACAGCTATTTTACAGAACACCCGGAGATGATCCTTGGACGGCAGAGCTCGGAAAGCACGCAGTACGGCAAACAGGATTTCACCGTGGAACCCATCGAGGGACTGGCGCTTTCCGATCAGCTTGCGGATGCCGTGAAGCATATCCGCGGCACCTATACGGAAGCGGAGCTGCCCGATCTGGGCGAGGACGAAGCGCTGGTGGAATCCATCCCCGCAGCCCCGGATGTGAAGAACTTCTCCTATACCGTCGTGGACGGCGAAGTTTACTACCGGCAGAACAGCATTATGACAAAGCCCGACCTGAACGCCACAGCAAAGGAACGTGCCAAGGGCATGATAGAACTGCGGGACTGTGTGCAGAAGCTCATCGGGCAGCAGATGGACGGCTTTATCTCGGATGAAACGATACGGCAGACGCAGACGGAGCTGAACGATCTCTACGACAGCTTCACCGCAAAATACGGGCTCATCAACTCCCGCGCCAACGCCCTCGCTTTTGCCGATGACAGCTCATATTACCTGCTCTGCTCCCTGGAAGAACTGGACGAAGACAAAAACCTGAAGCGCAAGGCAGATATGTTCACCAAGCGTACCATTAAAGCGCATGAGGTCGTGACGAGCGTGGATACCGCGGGCGAGGCACTGGCGCTCTCCATCTCCGAAAAAGCCTGTGTGGATATGGAATATATGTCCGCGCTCACTGGAAAGGATGAGGACACTATCGCTTCCGAGCTTCGCGGCGTGATTTACAAAGACTATAATCGGCAACCGGACGGCAGCTACACATGGCGTACAGCGGACGATTTTCTCTCCGGCAATGTCCGCGAAAAACTGTCCTACTATACCAACGCTCTGGAGATGTTGGATGGCACGGATAAATATGAAGCCGTTCTCGACAATGTGGAAGCGCTGAAAGCGGCGCAGCCCAAAGACCTAGACGCTTCGGAGATCGAGGTACGGCTTGGCGCAACCTGGATCGACCCGAAATATATCCGTGAATTCATGTGGGAGACCTTTGAAACACCTTTCTATCAGCGGCGCATGATCGACGTGAATTATTCCACCTTTACAGCGGAATGGAACATCAAGAACAAGAGCGCAGTCAGCTATAACAATATCGCCGCTTATATGACCTACGGCACGGAACGGGCAAACGCCTACAAGATTCTGGAGGATACCCTGAATCTCCGAGATGTGCGTATTTACGACACCAAATACGATGAGGACGGCAAGGAACGCCGTGTGCTGAACAGCAAGGAAACCACCCTCGCACAGCAGAAGCAGCAGGCCATCAAGGATGCCTTCCGGGACTGGATATGGAAAGACTCAGACAGGCGGCATGAGCTGGTTACACGCTACAATGAGCTGTTCAATTCCACACGCCCCCGTGAGTATGACGGCAGCCATATCACCTTCACCGGCATGAATCCCGAAATCCGGCTGCGGGAACATCAGTTAAACGCCGTCGCCCATGTCCTTTACGGCGGCAATACGCTCCTTGCACACGAAGTGGGCGCGGGCAAGACCTTTGAAATGGTCGCCGCCGCCATGGAGAGTAAGCGCCTCGGCCTCTGCCATAAACCCCTCTTTGTGGTGCCGAATCACCTGACGGAGCAGTGGTCGAGCGAGTTCCTAAGACTGTATCCCTCGGCAAATATCCTTGTCGCAACCAAAAAAGACTTTGAGCCGAAGAACCGCAAGAAGTTCTGCGCTCGCATCGCTACCGGCGAATATGATGCTGTCATCATCGGACACAGCCAGTTCGAGAAGATACCAGTATCCATGGAGCGGCAGCAGCGGCTTTTGGAGGAACAAATCTACGAGGTCGAGGAAGGTCTGCGCGAGCTGAAAGAGCAGCGCGCCGAACGGTTCACGATCAAGTCTCTGGAACGCACGAAGCGCGGATTGGAAACCAAGCTTAAAAAGCTCTAGGACAGCTCCCGTAAGGATGACGTTGTTACCTTTGAGCAGCTCGGCGTAGACCGCCTGTATGTGGACGAGGCGCACAATTACAAAAACCTTTTCCTGTATACCAAGATGCGCAACGTGGCCGGACTGTCCACTACCGACGCACAGAAATCCTCGGATATGCTGCTCAAATGCCGGTATATCGACGAGATAACCGACAGCCGCGGCGTGGTCTTCGCCACCGGCACACCCGTCAGCAACAGTATGACGGAGCTTTATACTATGATGCGCTATCTTCAGCATGGCGCGATCCGCGGAAAAGGGCTGGCGCACTTCGACTGCTGGGCATCCACCTTCGGAGAAACGCAGACCGCCATCGAGCTTGCGCCCGAGGGTACAGGCTACCGCGCAAGGACGCGCTTTGCCAAGTTCTTTAACCTGCCGGAGCTGATGACCCTGTTCAAAGAAGCGGCGGATATCAAAACCTCCGATCAGCTCAACCTTCCTACGCCGACGCCCATCTATCACAATGAAGTGGCGCAGCCTACGGAAATCCAGAAGGAAATGGTGCAGGAGCTTTCGGAACGCGCCGCCAAGGTTCACGCGCAGCTTGTAGACCCAAGCACCGACAATATGCTCAAGATCACCTCGGACGGGCGCAAGCTGGGGCTTGACCAGCGCATCATCAATCCCGACCTGCCGGACGATCCGAACAGCAAGGTCAATCTGTGCATCAACAACATCGCGCAGATCTATGAGAACGGAAAAGCGGACAAGCTGACCCAGCTCGTGTTCTGCGACCTTTCAACGCCCAAAACCGTGGTTGCGCAAAAAGCCGCCAAGACCGCAGGCGGCAATTTGGACAGCCCGGAAATGAACGCTTTGGAGCAGCTGATCGACAGCGGGAATCCTGACGAATCCGGCTTCACCGTCTATGACGATATTCGGGAAAAGCTCATCGCCAAAGGGATTCCGAGAGAGGAGATCGCCTTCATCCATGAAGCGAATACCGAAACGAGGAAGAAAGAGTTGTTCGCCAAGGTGCGAAACGGTCAGGTGCGTGTGCTCATGGGCTCCACCTTTAAGATGGGGGCAGGTATGAACGTCCAGGACAGGCTTGTGGCGCTCCACGATCTCGACTGCCCGTGGCGTCCCGGTGATCTGGAACAGCGCAGCGGTCGTATCATCCGACAGGGCAATCAAAACAAAGAGGTACACATCTACCGCTACGTCACCGAATCCACCTTTGACGCTTACCTCTGGCAGACGGTGGAAAACAAGCAGAAATTTATCTCGCAGATCATGACCTCAAAATCCCCGGTTCGCTCCTGTGAGGATGTGGACGAGACTGCTCTTTCCTATGCGGAGATCAAGGCACTGTGTGCCGGAGACGACCGGATAAAAGAGAAGATGGACTTGGATGTGGATGTGGCGCGGCTGAAACTGATGAAGGCAAATCATCAGAGCCAGCAGTTCCGTCTGGAGGATAATCTGCTTAAAACCTTCCCTGAACAGATACGGCAGAACGAGGGCTTCATCGACGGCTTCACCGCCGACCTGAAAACGCTCTCCGAGCATCCGCATCCGAAGGACGGCTTTGCCGGAATGGAGGTCAAGGGCGATCTACTCACGGACAAGGACAACGCCGGAGCCGCTATCCTGGAAGCCTTTAAGGACGCAAAAGGCATGGAGCCTGTTCCCATCGGCAGCTATCGCGGTTTTGCCATGTCGCTGACCGTGGAGGACTTCGGACGGGACTTTGTGCTCACGCTCAAAGGAAAGATGAACCATCGCGTTCCCTTGGGGAAGGACGCAAGAGGCAATCTCACCCGCATCGACAACGCACTGACCGCCATGCAGGAGCGTATGCAGGCGGTACAGGACAAGCTCGCAAATCTCCGTGAACAAGTGGAAACGGCGAAAGCGGAGCTGGGGAAACCCTTCCCGCAGGAGGGAGAGCTGCGGACGAAATCCGCACGGCTTGCCGAGCTCAATGCGGAGCTGAACATCGACGATAAGACGCCGATGGAACAGATGACGGAGGATGCACCGGACACGGAGATCGCAAAGGCAAAACCGTCTGTATTGGCGAAGCTGAAAGCGCCGATCCCGCAGGCTCATTCGGAGGTCAAAAACAAACATCGGGAGAAGGACACCCGATAGATAAAGGCTGCGGCAAGGCAGAGGCTTTGCCGCAGTTTCCCTTATACGAATCCAAAGAAAGGACGGATAAAGCAGATTATGAAGGATATTCCCGTTTACAGATTTCCCGCAGCCTATGCGCGGGAAAATAACGAACTCTCGCTCTGCCGCGCCTCAAACAAAGCGAATACTGCCTGCAAGGAGGCCATCGAGAAAGCGATCTCCGAGCATTATTACGATAATGTTCTGCACAAGGAAGCTGTTGCGCAGGTGGTGGAGAAGTTCGGGTATGAGCGTCCGTTGTATCTGTTGGCGATCACCATCCGGCAGAAGGATTGGGACGGGCGATTCTCAAACGATAACAAGGCTTGGGCAAAGACTATTCCTGTAACGGAAAACCCTGACGCATGGGGTACGGATCGAAACTGTTATCTCGCGGTAAGCAGCCACAGCGGACTGGTCGATCTTTTCACCAAGCTGGCGCGAGAGGAAGCAAAAAACTATGAGCGCAAGCCGTCTGTTCTGGAAAAGCTGCAAAAACCGCTTGCGGAGCCGAAGCAGAAGCCTGCAAAAATCAAAGGGCAGGAATTATGAGCGCGCAGTTTATGCGGCGGAACATCCGTATCTCCGTCCGACTGACAGATGAAGAACACCGGCTGCTGAGGGAGAAAATGGAACGCATCGGCGTGACGAATCAGGAGGCATTTCTCCGCAAGATGGCGTTGGACGGTCTTGTGATCAAGCTGGACTTTCCGGAGCTGAAACAGATGATCTCGCTTTTGCGCTATACAAGCAATAACATCAATCAGATCGCAAAGCGGCTCAACGAGAGCGGCAGAGTCTATGATACTGACCTTGCGGATATTCTGGAAAAACAGAATCAACTCTGGGCGCTTGCAAACGAAATTCTGATGAAGCTGTCAGCCATCCGTTGATTATGCAGGGATGCCGGGAAACGCGCTTCCCGACATCCTTGCTACGGTACATATTTTCAGATATAATGGTCTTGGAAAGGAAGGGAGCGATTATGAAATTTATTCTGAAAATACTGCTTGCCCCCATTATGCTGATTTTATATATCATTGAGTGCGTTTGCACAGTAGCGTTAAAACTTTCCTCAATAGTTTTTGTATTGGCGG
>OBXZ01001216.1_pt1 | contig 12479 bp, 16 predicted proteins | sample 1538171 | NCBI WGS metagenome assembly OBXZ01 (sample SAMEA2580161, study PRJEB22360) | human gut metagenome | biome: human gut; feature: human-associated habitat; material: faeces | place: Denmark | collected 2008/2010
TTTTGATGGGTCAATTAAGAGTATAATAATGGGTCAATCGACTTTATATTTTCCACAATGGACGCTGACGGCAGCGGAAACAAGCGACTGACGGAAAAGTCGATAAAACAAACCAATAAAAAACAGCATATAGATTATGGTCTCAAATCAGAACCGATCTATATGCTGTTGTTCATTTTTATTGAAGGGATGTTTTTTAGAAACAGAATGAAATTGGGCAGACGGCAAACTGCGCTCCCTCCAGAAAAATCAATTGTTTTTCTTTTCAAAGAAGCGTTGCAGCTTCTCCATACCTTGTTGATGCTTTTGTGGGTTTTCTGTTTTCAGTTTGGTGATATTTTGCAATTTCCACTTTACAGATGGGTATTCGCTTAAATTTCCTGCACAGCATTTGTTCCAATCAGGTGTTCCGTTTTCAAATGATAGTAAAAATTCCCTGTCTGTTTCAGTCAAACTGCTATTGACCGATGTAATCAGATTATTCCGTGCATCCTCATAGTCAGAATAGCCAAATTCCACATCTGACATTCCCTTGAATTGTTTCTCCAAAGCATCACTTTGGTCTATAAGGTTCGGTTGCAATGATTCTATAACCGGCTTATCGCTTCCAAGCAGACACAGCATGAATCCGTCCTTGACATCTTCAAACGAATCCATTTCCATATATTTACAGTCAAACAAATCCCTCGGGTGCTGCCGGCTCAGTGCCGCCGCTATCTTTCCGCCATACAGTTGGGAAAAAGAAACAGTCCGTGCCTTACAAGCCATATTGAATTCCTGTTGCGCTCTATCGCAAAGCATCATATCTACAGATTCTCCAATCAATCCTCTTTTTGTACCGTTTACTTCAATTTTTACCGTGGCCCCATCCAATGTGCATTGCAGTTTCCAGACATTGTATTTGGGAATTACTTTAATTCCTGGTATTGATTTTTCAATATAGCCTTTCAGTTTTTCAAGATGATTGTTTATGGTATTCAAACTTTCTTCTCTGTTCTGTATGGGAATGTATGTCAGATCTATATCAACCGAATATCGGGGCATGTTCTTGTAAAAAAGATTGATGGCAGTACCTCCATGTACGGCAAAATCATTAATACGATATACCGACGGCATGATGCGTATAAGCAGAGCCACTTGTTTTCTATATATGTCATTCATAATCGTTCAGTTCTTTGGGTACGGTTATTTTATATTTGCTGTTATATACTCCATTTTCCACCAATTGCAGTTTGGAAGTACCGATGTTGATTTTTCCCATATCCAACATGTCAAACCAATAATGCCCTGCTTTCTCAGCCATATAAAGAAACATTCGTTTAACCCGGATATTCTTTATTGTTTCAAGCAAGGACTGTACAACCTCCGCGCGTAGGGAGGTCAGTTGCTCCATGATGTAGAACAAATCCATATAGTTGTATCTTTCAGGAGAAAGCAAAAGGCATTCCATAAAAGCCTGTTCCGGTGATGATGCCAAAATATCTATTCCCTCAACAGAAACCTTATTTGTGTATGTTTCTACGAACATATTCGTTTCAAAGGGTTTTATGTTTCTATCAAAGAAATTGGAACCCATCCAATCGGGAATACTTTGTTTGGAGTACGCTACCATTAAAATCGGTTTGCCCATAGGCACATAGTGGTTGAAACCATATATTTCCAATGCCGAATGTGCCGCTATACGCAACTCTTTATTCAATTGGTTGTCATAACAGGCTAAGGCAGCGTATGCAGACAATTCATCACCGGTTCTATACATTACACCTTTTGCCAATGAAGTCAGCCATCCCGATTGCCTGTATTTGCTTACAAGCTGGTCTGAATAGCCGTTCTTTTTAAGCCACTCGGAGAAATAAAGTCCGTTTTTAGTCCCCATTCGTAACAATGAGTCTATTTTATTTGCCGATTCTATACCCATAGTTGATTTGTAGCAATTAAATACAACCGCAAAGATAATTCATTTTCTCGACATTTAATGCATCACTGTTGCTTTAAAATGCTTGTTCTATACTCTAAGGGTATTATTACAGCCTAAAACCAACTCTTCGCATCTAATTTATATATTTCACTTTTGCCTGTATGCCTCCTTGTATCCTTTCATCAGTGTGCGTTCTATGTCGGAAGCACGGTAAAGAATCTTGCCGCCTACTTGCGTATAGGGCAGTATGCCGTTATTGCGGTAATCTTGCAGTGTCCTGCGACTGACTTTCAGCAGGTATGCCACTTCCTTGTCCGTCAGCAATTCATCGCCAAACATGGATGGCCGGTGTTGGTTGAACAACTTTTCGAGTGAAGCCAATAGCCTGTCGAAATTCGAGTGGAAACTCTTTACCCACTCGTGATCTTTTTCTCTGATTTCATTATTCATACGCTTTTTCTTGTTGGTTATACATCTTTGTTATACAATCCGGTCAAATCCTTTTACCTTTCCATTCGGCTTCTTTTCGCTTGTCTTCAACCTTCACAATAATTTACTCCACATCTTCGGGACGATAGTAAGTCCGGTTCCCGATTTTGGTAAAGGCAAGAGTACCGTTGTCCCGAAGTGTCTGCAATGTCCTCGGACTGATACGCAGTTTTTGGCAGACTGCACGGTTGTCCATCCAACCGCCAGGTTTCTTTTCACCGTGCATACGGCACAGGTTATCCATCCGCTGCACAAAGTAATCCAACTTGGCGGAAACCTCTTCAAAGGCTCGTTTTTCAAAACTGATTATTTCCATAATTTCACACTTTATTTTGTTAATACTAATTTCATTGTGTACCGCAAAGGTAAAGTCGGTTTAATGCCCTCATATAACACTTTTGACAAGTGGAAGCGAGTGGTACAGTTGGCTTACGACAACCGTTCTGTTTTCCGTTTTCAATGCAAAGAAAAACATGAATATCCATATTGCAATGGATTTGCAAACGGCTGACGGTCTGTTGCATCGGTTGTCATCATGTTGCACAACAAGTGGACATTCCATCCACATCGGACAAAGCAATTTTACGATTATTACCAATGAATCTGATTATAGCAAGAAAACTGAAATAACTATAATGGGATATGTCTTAGGTCATGTAAAATTTATGTCGTGATTTTATCTTCCAGCCATTGAAAACAATTCTAATTTAATCTTACACCCACTCGTGAAACTGTGGCAAATCATAGCATCTGGCACCGTTTATACAATGACTAAAATGCAGAATCCATCATAATTGCCACACTGTCTCCATTCGCTTGATTCAGTGCAGTGTACGCACTTCCTTTGCAGACGATAGCAGGTCAAAGTGCGCACCAAGACCACTGTACAAACTCATTAAAATTCAAGAATTATGGTAACAAAGAAAAGTATCAGCGATGAGCAAATGAAAGAGATTCCTCATTCCGAATTTCAATCCTCTTTGCGTACACAACAAGAACCGGAATCGGCAGATGAAGACAAGAGCGAGAAATCGCAGGAAGACAGTCCCGTTTACTCTCCAAAAGAAAGAGAGGACTTCATGGAAGTCTCAAAAGAAACATCAGCGGAGGAAGAAACAGTTCAATCGGTTCAACGCAGGGTAAGCGGAAGACAACGCAGACTGTCGTTGGAAGAGTACCGCAACACATTCCTGCGAGTCCCCAAAATCGAAGACCGCAAGCCCGTCTTTGTCAGTTGCGAGGTCAGGGACAGATTGGACGAGTATGTCCGCAAGCTCGGAGGACGCAAGATGAGCGTGTCCGGATTGATTGAAAACATCGTCTGCGAACACCTTAAAATCTACGATAGCGATTTCGAGCAATGGCGGAAATTGTAGCAACCACGTAAAATGAGTCCTGCATTACTGCCGTCAGGCATCCTTGAATCCCTCCAATCGAAGTGAGGGGTAAAACGTCTGTTCCGGGGAGGGAGCGAGGTTATCTTTCGGGATGCCGAAAAATGTCGGACAAGCCGCCATTGCACCCGAAAACCTCGCTCCACTTTCACAAGTGGAGGCAATCTTCTCCCAACGGTCGCATATTGTAAAAGATACCAACACAGTAAAATGACTTATCACAATAAACCAAGTAATATGAGTAACAGAGACAAAATCAAACCGAGAGGGAGACCGAAAGCAAGTAGTTTTCGTAAGTTGACAAAATCCGTAACGGTTAAGTTCTCCAAGCCTGATTACGACAGGTTGTGTCTTCGCAGCAGGCAGGCAAACAGGACGCTTGCGGAGTACATCAGGGATTCCACGTTCAATGCACAGATTGTGACCAAGTACTCTCCGGAGGATGCGGCCACCATGCGCAATCTTGTGGGAATGGCGAACAACCTGAACCAGCTTACCAAGTTGTCGCACCAGGCAGGATTCCACCGTACCAAGAATATACTGATGGAATTGCTTGAAAAACTGAAAGCGATAATGAACGAGTATAAATTATCGGAGAGGAGGCTGTTATGATTGGCAAGATCAAGAAAGGAAAATCCTTTGGCGGATGCATCCGCTACGTGATGGGCAAAGACAATGCTGAAATCATCGCTTCCGATGGTGTATTGTTGGGCAGTAACCGTGAAATAACGGACAGTTTCAACTACCAGCGTATGCTTAATCCGAAGATAAAACAGCCTGTCGGACACATCGCTTTGAGTTTCAAACCCGAAGACAAGCCAAGACTCACAAGTGAGTTTATGGCTAAAATTGCTATGGAGTACATGGATTTGATGGGTATAAAGGATACCCAATTCATATTGGTAAGGCATCATAACACTGACAATCCGCATTGCCATCTGGTCTATAACCGTATCGGTTATGACGGAAAAGTAATCTCTTCACAGAACGACTTTAAGCGTAATGAGATTGCCACGAAGAAACTGAAAGACAAATATGGATTGACCTACGCAGAGGATAAAGGCAAGACCAATGTGGAGAAACTTCGTCCTGTAGATCGTGTGAAATATGAGATTCACAATGCGGTCAGACAGGCTCTAAAATATTCCAAAACATGGAATGAGTTCAATGACAATTTAGCCGGGCAGGGTGTCAAGCTGGAGTTTGTGAAAAGAAGTCGGGAAATAAAGTCTTTGAATGATATTCAAGGCATACGCTTTACCAAAGACGGACTGACATTCAAGGCTTCACAAGTCAGCAGGGATTTCAGTTTTGCCAAGTTAAATGCCCGTCTAAGTTGGAATAGGCCGGAAACAGAACAGGAATTTGAGCCTAAAAAACCGAAACAAGAGTCAATAATATCGCAGGAACAACCGCAATACTCACAAGACAACGGTTTGATTGAAGGTGGATTGGGATTGTTTATGCCATCAGGCAATAGCCAACAAGACGAGCCGATTCCGTATGACGAGTTACTCCACAGGCGGAAGAAAAAGAAACGCAAGAATAGTTTCGGGTTATAATTCGACACATAATTATTAATTCAAGGTATAACATTAAAAATCAATAGTATGAAACAAGAAGAGCTTATTGAAAGCATCTACGGATGCTTGGATAGAATCGAAAACAAGATAAATGAATTGTCTATTTCTCAAACGGATGGTAGTCATTCAGAAATGGGAAACAGTGCAAATGAATCAGCATTACAGGAGTTAAAACAAGATTTGAGCGCCGTTAAAACAGAGTTTAAACGCACTTCAGAAGGACTTGCCTCTATTAAGAGCGATACAGCAAATCTCTTAAATCGAGCTTCTACTCCGGATAAGTTTGTGGAAACCTTGTCCGCATTAAGGAACGAATATCGGCAAAACCGGAAACAGCAAACCGATTCTTCCGATAAAATAATGGAGATGATGGCGGATACGAAAGCAATACAAACGCAGGAAACGGAAGAGCTGAAATCCTTACTAAGAGCCACAGATGAAAATATCAAAAGCGGAATCTACAATGAGAACCACCACAGTTTCAGTATTGAATCACCTTTTATATTCTGGGGTTTCAGCGGAATGTTTGCAGCGATTGTCGTTTTGGCTGTCGCACTCTATTTTGCTAAACAGCCGGACTATAACCGCATGGACAACGATCTGAAGTATAGATACATCAAGATGAAAGGCGAGGCTTCGCCTGAACAGCTAATGGAACTTGAAGATGTTTTCGGTATCAATCGAGACAATAACAAAATCCACTGGATGCGCAATGATGTGGAATCCTATGAAGAAGCAGTACGCAAGCGAGCTGCACTTGCCGAGCAAGCCAGACTAAAAGAACAAGCCGCAAAGGAACAGGAGAACAAGGCGAAGTTTGTCAAAGACAAGACTATTACGGATAAACTTAAGAAGTGAGCGTATGGCAAGTATCAAAGTAAAATTCAGACCATCCATTACCGCAGGTAAGGAAGGTGTCATCTATTATCAAGTCATTCAGAATCGAGTAATCCGGCAATTAAGGACAGATTACCGACTTTTTACGCACGAGTGGAATAATAAAAACGGTTATATCATAATTGGTTCTGAAAACCGATACGATTTTCTGCAGTCGATTCAGGAGCGAATAACTCGGGACATTAAGCGATTACAATCTATCATAGGCAGATTTGAAAATAAGCATGTTATATACACTGCTGATGATATAATCTTCACATTTCAGAAGTCATCCGGTGAACAGTCTTTATTTAATTTCATGAATGGCATTATTGCTAAGTTAAAGCAAATGGGCAAGCATAGAACTTCGGAAACCTATCAAGCTACACTCAGAAGTTTTATGCAATTCCATGAAAACAAAGATGTATTGCTGGATGAAATCAGTCCTGACCTGATGCAGATGTATGAAGCATGGCTACATAATAGAGGATTAACCAAGAACAGCAGTTCATTCTATATGCGGATATTGCGAGCTGTCTATAATCGTGCCGTTGAAAAAGAATTGACGGATAACAGCCATCCATTTAAGCACGTTTATACAGGTATTGATAAGACCGTAAAACGTGCCGTATCGTTAAAGGTTATCAGGAAGATTAAGAATATTGATTTGTCTTTGAATCCGGCATTGGGCTTTGCAAGGGATATGTTTCTGTTCTCTTTTTACACTCGTGGCATGTCGTTTATTGATATGGCGCATCTGAAAAAGAAAGACCTGCAAAACGGCATCTTGTCTTATCGCAGACGAAAGACAGGGCAGCAGCTCATCATAAGATGGGAGAAATGTATGCAGGAGATTGTGAGCAAATACGATACGGAAAATAGTAGTCTGTATTTACTGCCCATACTCAAAAGCCCGGATGACAGCCGAAAGCAATACAGGTATGCTCAATGCCGTATCAACAAGCACCTGAAAGAGATAGCGAAACTAGCAGATATTCCCATCCCACTTTCAATGTATGTCGCCCGGCATAAATGGGAATATTATAAAAATAGTACTGTATATATTTGAATTACAACAATATACAAAACAATAGATTTCTTAGATTAACAAAATAGTAACATAATCATTCAAAATTCAGCCAATCAACACAAAATCGTAAGAAGTAAGTTCCAACCTCAAATCACTCCCTATATTTGATATTTTTTGCCTCCCAAAAGAAAAATCACCGAGTGTATTTTCCACTCAGTGCATAATCAAGCAATCAGCCGGATGAGTTTATAATAATAGGTTTAATTGAATCTTGTATATATACTACAAGAACCGGACTAAACCTGTATTCCTTTACGCTTTTCTATTTGAAATGAGATTCAATCCAAATCTCTATTTTCTCCGGATACTTCACGGTTTTAGCCAAACAGACAACCCCGACAACTTCCACCCCATATTTGCCAAGTTCCTCTGCGTGTTCCTTGATGCTGCTTCCTGTTGTAATCACGTCGTCAATAATTACGACTTTCTTGCCTACGATGTCTGCATTGATAATGATATTGGAATCCGCATTTACCTTATCCCTATCTTTTATGTTGTGTTTGCTTTCACGGGCCTCCAGATAAGTAAGACTGTACAGCATCGGATGCAACTTTTCTTCATACGACAAAGCATTGTTCAACCGGCTGAATCGGGTAAGGTATTTGCTTTGATTGCTGCATGGCATGAATACAACACTAACACTATCTGGCAAATCCAGCTTTGCCAATGCTTCTTTGAATAAACGGCTGCAAGACACACGTCCGTCCTTAAAGTCATATACCATTTGTACAAACTTCCGTTGTTCCTCAGTGATGAAATTCCAATCCTTTTTGGGTATGTAATAGTCAATGAATATTGCCGGAATCTTCTTGCCGTTGGAAAGTTTCATCTTGAAAGGCACCATCGGTTTCTCATCCATGAAATCCTCCAAAGCTGAATATACATAGAATCTTTCCGCTTTCTTTTCCCCTGCACGCAGCGCATTGCGATATCCCCATTTGCGTTCCTCCTTTGTTATCGCACGTTGCCCCACTACCAGAAAGGCCGCAGCCGCTCTCTTTTTCCATGTGTTTATCCTGCTCATCAGGTAAAAGAACACCAATAGGACAATCCATATAATCAGTTTTTCCATTCTCTATCTTCTTTGTTATTGATACGCTTTATAGGCACGTTATGCCTTTTCTTTTGGAAGGTTATAATTTGTTCTTATTATGATGCACTTCCATTTGCAAAGATACGCAGAAACAGCATATTCCAATCCACCTTTTTAACTTATCTCATTTGTTTTTTCTTCTTATATATCATCTGTTTACATACACTCCTGTTATAAAAGGTTTCACCGCAATCCTTTTTCCCAAAGACAGCCAAAGTCTTTTTTGACAGGAAAAGTAACCTTCTGATAACTTTTTCCTTGTTTAACAGCCTTTTCCTTCTTCTATCCAACCGATAGGCTACTGAAACTGCCGGCAATATCGTTTCTCCACTTTTTATAGTCAGCCTTACGTTATCTATATCCCAATGAGTATTGCTTTATATCAACAATGCCTATGTGATTGCTGATTTTCACGGTTTCCTCATTTCATAATGAAGTTTCCATTCTGATTTGCTCCTTTACCTCATGGATAGAGCCACGTGCGGTTATTAGCATACTTCAGCTTCCTTTCCGACTATTACTGCTATTTTCTTTGCCCTCCCTTCGTCAATCTCTTTTTGATGGCGAAGTCACAATATTTTTCAGATGCAAAGATATAATGCAGCGATGCCGAAGCATCTACGGGTCACTCCGTTCTGACCAATGACATACACGAAAATCTTCCGACATTTTTCTACTGCGTGAAAAATATAGCGTATTTGCGTGCTATCCCTGGTGCCGCCCTATACCTGCAATATCCGATAGCATCATAAAAATTAATTGTTTAACTTCTAAAAAATAGAATTATGAAGAAAGTAGTAGAAAATTCATTCGCAGTAACAGGTTTCGTTGGTAAGGATGCAGAAATCCGTCAGTTTACAACAGCAAGCGTAGCACGCTTCCCACTGGCAGTAAGCCGCAAGGAGCAAAACGGAGAAGAATATGTGTCATCTTTCATTTACGTGGAAGCCTGGCGTAAAAATGACAGCACTTCTTTTGAGTTGTTGAAGAAAGGCAAAAACATTACAGTCAAGGGATTTTTCAAACCCGACGAATGGACTGACCAGCAAGGTGTCAAACATAACCGTATCATCATGGCAGTCACCGACTTCTATGAGCCGGTGGAGAAAGAAGAAGAAAAAGCTCCTGTCGCTTCAAAAAAGAAGAAAGCCAAGAAAGCTGCTTAACAGCAGTTTCTCCTTTCAAAAACGGCTTCGGCCGTTTTTTTATGTTCAACAGATACATTTACGCATACTCTCTTTTTTTAACCAATCCTCCCTGTTATATCATATTGATTCCCATTGCACCACTATAAAGAAGCATATTGCTCTTTTGGCTCGCAAGCCGGCACATCACTTTTCGTGCGGCGAAATTAGAATGAAGCCCGGAAATAGCAAGCCACACGTTGCTCGTATGATGAAAATAGACTATTGCATGGTTGATTTTCATATCCGGGCTTGCCTTATTCCATCAATGGCTTCATTCAGGGGATGCCTTAAAAAGTCTGATATGCCGACCTGCGGAACTGAAAAGTAATGTAGGGAAAACAAGTCAGGCATTGAGAAAATAATAGTATTAACTTTAAAAAAAGCTATATGGAACGAAGTATCGAAAGAGTACCCACATGGGCATTGCCTTACATGGCTAACGGAGACGCCACAGGACTGAAAGACAAAGAGATTAAAATGATTGACAACCTATTGCGTAATCGGTGTATCGAACTGGTATGCCCCATTGCAGACAGCGTGCAAGGCGGTATGCCACCTTATTATACCAAAGACCCACTATTCGGCAAGGCAACCGAAGTGGAAGATTGTATCGTTTTTTATAATATCTAATTAAGACGCTATGAATGTGACATTTGAAAATCTTATTAACGTATGGGACGCACAAATTCCCAACTTATTGGTTGAACTGGTAAACCATGCTGTATTTGCAACAGACAAAGCTGGTTTTCAAGCTGTTGTTACAAAATTGTCTGAAACCACGGATTTTGACAAGTTCTTTGCTTATGGATACGGCAGACAACATTTTTGGCTGAAGCAACGCCTTGCCTCAGACCCTTCCAAATACATGGATGAACGGTTATTGATAGTAGATTTTTGTAGGTACAACCCAAAGAATGAAGATGATGAAGGTAATATCGAATAGAAATCCTCCAAAGGAAAGTTGCATCGAGGAAATAAGGCAAGGTCAAAAAATGATTCTTTGGTCTGACGACAACATATCTATCTCTATGATATTCAATAATCTGACCGGACAAAACTTTAAAGCGGATGAATACAAAGCCTATATCCGTAACATTGCTTTTGGAAAAATGGGATTTGTGCCAGGCACGATTGAACTTTATAAAGGAGGTATATTGATAGCAAGCGGCATAATTCCAGCTTTATAACCAGTCAATAATTAAAATAAAATATATGGTAACAGCAAGAACATTAAAAGGAGCGCAAGTATATGTAACATTTTATCCTGATTGTGAGGAAAATGTAGGTGGCTATTATTGCCAAGTATATACCGATGAAAATTGTATATGAGAAATAGACAATTTCATGGTTCATGTGAAAGATATTGCAGATAAAAAAGACCCGTATGCTGCGGCAGAAGAACTGGTAAGAGAATATATAGAATCAATCAAAGAGTATTAAAACTACCTATTGAGTGCACAATGAAACAAACCAATTCACATAATCAAGTAATGGCAGTGGCACTTACCGGCCACCGTTCCATACCCTACGATAAAGTACCTTCGCTTCGGAAAGCATTAAGGACAGTGATATTGGAACATTACAATCGAGGCATCCGCATATTTTACTGTGGCATGGCGATGGGCTTCGACCTGCTTGCCGCAGAAACGGCTTTATCCATGAAAGAAGTATATTCCGACATTACATTGGTTGCAACCGTGCCTTATCGTGGGCAATGTGAAAAATTCACACCTTATAATAAGGAACGCTATCGTAATGCTCTTGCCAAAGCGGATGAAGTTGTCATACTTGCAGAAAGCTATGCTGATGACTGTTTCCTTCGGAGAAACGACTATATGCTGTCATGTTCCGGCCACTTGATAGCCTACTTTGACGGAGTTCCCAAAGGTGGCACATACTACACTTTCAAAAGAGCCAAGCAGCGAGGTATGCCGGTTGTCAATCTGTTTTAATCAATGAAAAGGTTTTGTGTATGATTTGCACAGAGCCTTTTCTTTTGGTCAGCCCTGCGCCTCAATTTCCTGTTATAATCCACTCATTCCCTTTTTTACCATCCGCTCCAAGAGCGGCTTCCCTTCCACTTTTACCCGAAATGGCTCCTTTTATAAACTCTCCCTATCCTCTAATAACGTGACAATCAAGATTGCCTTTTTGAGCGTGATTCCACCCGGCCCGGATTTATTTTTCCGCAAAGGTAACGTCCGGTGTCAAGACTTGTCAAATCCGGCTGTGCCGTGGATGCCTTCACGAAATCTTCCTCTCACAAGTTCGAGCGTATTTCCCTCGTCAGATTTGCCCGTATTTCCCCGTCACCTTTTCGAGGCAGAAAAATAATTCCCGGCAGGTTGCAACAACCCGCCCGAAGAAAGGGAAATATTAAACAAAAGGTTAAATATACACGTATGAGTTACAACAAGTTAAAAGCATTAGAGGGCAATATCGAAGCGATAAGCACAGCCCTTGCCATTCACGAGGAACGCAGAAATGCGACCACCGCAGAGCGTGAGACATTATCCAAGTTTACAGGCTGCGGAGGTATCAAGGAAGTATTGAGTATCGGAACGGACACCCCCATACCCGGCACCATGCAGGAAGCCGTTAAACGCTTGCTCTCCGTCCTGTCAAAAGCGGCAAAAGGGAATGAAACACTTTACAGGCAACTCCTACAAAGTCTGAAATCGTCCGTATTGACAGCTTTTTATACCCCGACATTCCTTATTCAAGCCGTAGCCGAGCAAATCAAAGACACTTTCACGGCAAACGACCTTAAAATGGGCACATTCTTAGAACCGTCCGCCGGTATCGGCGTGGCTCTCCCCCCCCGGGGGAGGGGGAGAAAGGCTTTCAAG
>OBXZ01001217.1_pt1 | contig 12476 bp, 6 predicted proteins | sample 1538171 | NCBI WGS metagenome assembly OBXZ01 (sample SAMEA2580161, study PRJEB22360) | human gut metagenome | biome: human gut; feature: human-associated habitat; material: faeces | place: Denmark | collected 2008/2010
CGCTGGATTACTCCGGAAGAGGGGCCATATACAGGCTACACCTATTATTTAGGCTCAAATGGTGTGAGATACGAAGGTGTCTGCGAAATTGATGGCAAGACGTACAGCTTTGATAATGAAGGTCGTCAACAGTTTTATTTTCAAAATGTAACCATAGACGGCAAAGAAGGGCACCGATATTTCAGCGCACATGGCGGAGCGATGCTTGTAAATTGTTGGATTGCTCCGGAGGAAGGGCCCTACCGCGGCAATACATATTATTTAGGCGAAAATGGAATTAGATACCAAGGTCCCCAAAAAATCTCAGGAAAAACTTACTGCTTTGATAGTGATGGACGTCAACAATATTACTTCCAAAATGTAATTGTCGATGGTGTGCCAGGATATCGATATTTCAGCACATATGGAGGAGCAATGATTACAAATCGTTGGATTACTCCAGAAGAAGGCCCCTATAAAGATGCCACTTATTATCTAGGTGCAAATGGAGTGAGATATGAGAACATCCGAGAGATTGATGGAAAAATTTACTGTTTCGATAATGAAGGCCGTCAGCAATATTACTTCCAAAATGTAACAATCCAAGGTGTAACAGGTTATCGCTACTTTAGTTCGCGCGGAGGAGCGATGTTGTCAAATCGTTGGATCACTCCGGAAGAAGGGCCTTATAAAGCGAACACATATTATTTAGGGGAAAACGGTGTAAGATATCAAGGTCCGTCCAAAATCAACGAAAATATCTACTGCTTTGACAATGAGGGATGTCAGCAATATTACTTTCAAAATGTAACAATCGAAGGTGTAACGGGTTATCGCTACTTCAGTTCGCGCGGAGGGGCGATGTTGTCAAATCGTTGGATTACCCCGGAAGAGGGACCTTACAAAGGGAATACCTATTATTTAGGTATAAACGGTGTGCGCTACGAGAATGGTCGTTTCGATATTAATAACGAGCTCCATCAATTTAATGCACAAGGCATATATGAATATCAGGTGAAATTCAATGATTTCAGTCAAGATGCATATGGGAACAGAATTTATTGTGACCAAAACGGTAATCGAGTTACTGGAGTTCAAAAGATAAAAGGGAACGTATACTATTTTGACACACAAGGACGTCAGCAATACTACTTCCAAAACGTAACAGTAGATGGGACAACGGGTTATCGTTATTTTAGTTCTCATGGCGGCGCAATGCTTTCCAACCGTTGGATATCTCCAGGGGAAGGCCCATATGTTGGGGGCACCTATTACTTAGGGACCGACGGAATTCGATATGAAAACGGTTTTTTTGTAGTCGACGGAATGAATTGCTATTTCTATGGAGATGGGCGCTATGTAGCACCTCCGACAATTAATTCGGTATCATATACCGTCGCAGGCAATACCGCCACTGTCACGCTCTCTGCAACAGCATCTTCATTAACTTCTATTGCAACTTACAGTTGGGATGGCGGAAAAACATGGGTGGCTGCAAATCAGAAAAGCTACCCTGTAAACACCACAATTCCGGCCGGGACGCTGCAGGTAAAAGATGCAATCGGCAACGTGACGACCTATGGCAGCGAAATTACGCTGAGGAATAATGGCCCGTTTACCGGCATCGACGTTTCGTCTTACCAAGGTGTTATCGACTGGGCGAAAGTAAAGGCATCGGGTGTGGATTTTGCCATTATCCGTGCACTAACTTGGAGCAAAACAGCGGGCTATTATGTCATTGACCCCTATTTTGAGTACAATGTACGCAATGCGAAAGCAAACGGCATCAAAGTAGGTGCTTACCTCTACAGCTACGCTTTTAGCATCGGAGAAATCGTGGAGGAGGTAAACTTCTTCCATAATTCGGCACAGATGCAATCGCTGCGCGCTTCTGGTATTAAGTTCGATTATCCTGTTTATATTGACTACGAATGGGATAAAATTTTAGCAAATACCGATTATAATACCCGCACGCAGATTGTGCGTACCGGCATGATTAGACTGGAGCAGTTGGGCTATCATCCAGGCTTCTATACTTACCATAATTGGGCGGTAAACCAGTTTGATGCACGCACCCTTTTCAATGAAGGCTACGACTTCTGGTATGCACGCTATCTCCCGAATCCGGACATCTATGCAGGAACAAAGTCTTTACTGGGTTATAGTGCACAGATGTGGCAATACACCAGTACTGCCAGAGTGGACGGCATTGAAGGCAATGTGGATATGAACATCTGCTACGTTGACTACAGTAAACTGATTAATGGCGGCAACACTGGTGGCGAAACCGTAAAACCAACTCTTTCTGTTTATGACCTAAACAGCAAGCAGATGGTGACCGGTCAAATTGCAGATATTCTGGCGCAGATTGTCCAAAATGAGGTTGCCGGATTTGACAATGTCGAAGTATACCAAGCACAGGCAATTGCAGCTTACAGCTGGATTCTCTACGAGCAGGAGCATGGCAACGCCATCCCAGCAGTGGGATTAAAACCAGCGAATACAAAGGTGAAGAATGCTGTGAACCAGGTAGCCGGAAAGCGTGTCATATACAACGGCACAACGGCATACACGCCTTATGGTGCAGCAAGTGCCGCGTATACCAATAATGCTTCCACAATGTGGGGTATGGCTCTGCCGTATCTGATTAATGTGGAAAGTCCGGAAACGAATTATCGCAATCAGACACGTCAAATTGCGATTGCTCAAATGACGGCGAATGTCACCAAAATTGTTTCCAGTGCGGTAGCAAATGCTACACCGCATGATCAGTGGCTGACTGGCGCGGTTTATGACCAATATGGATATTTGCAAAGCATTAAGGTTTGCGGCACCCAAATTACCGGCAGCAAATTCTATGATGCCTTCTATCCCATACTTTCTCCGAACTGTATCATTATCTATAACCAAGCATCGGACACATGGACGAGCACCACAAATGGGTTCGGCCATTGCATTGGCATGAGCCAACATGGTGCAAACGTATACGCAACGCGCGGATACAATTACGCACAGATTTTGGCACACTATTATCCTGGCACCACACTTGCTTAAAATGGCAACCTGATGGCGCTGAACTCCATAAGTTTCTAAAACAAAAGACCGCTTTTCTCTATGAAAAGGCGGTCTTTTGTTGTATAATAGAATAACGAATATGCCTGGAAAACTAATTTGCGAAAGAGAGGATTTTAAGCATGGTTGTGCTAGCCGATAAAGAAAATTGCACAGGCTGTGGTGCATGCCAAGCGGTATGCCCCTATGGCGCGATTCAAATGATAAAATCAGCAGAGGGCTTCGCTTATCCCCAGATTTCTTCTGGGAAGTGCATCGAGTGTGGTGCATGCGAGGCAACCTGCCCTGTAATAAATATCAGTACGCCGGGAGATTTGCTGAAAGTGCTCGCAGCAAAATCTAAAAATGAAGAGGAACGCAAAAAAAGCTCTTCAGGTGGAATTTTTTCAGTTTTGGCAAAGGGTGTGCTTCAACAAGGCGGTGTGGTTTATGGTGCTGCTTTTGACGATGCACTTGCCGTAGAACAGGTTCGCATCGATACTGTTGCAGATCTGGACAAGCTGCGGGGCTCCAAATATGTACAAAGTGACATGAAAAAAGTATATGGAGCATTAAAAAAGGATTTAAACACAGACCGCAGCGTTTTGTTTGTCGGTACACCTTGCCAGGTAGACGGCGTGCAGGCCTTTGTTCGGCAGCAAGGTTTACCGGCAGGACAATTGTATTGCGCAGCACTGATTTGCCATGGCGTTTCCAGCCCCGGTGTCTGGCAAGACTATATTAACTGGCAGAGAAATCTATATGAAAAATACCCAATTAACCTCAGATTTTGCGGTAAAGAAGAGGGATGGCATGCAAGAAAGGCCATCCGTTTTCAAACAGCAGCAGGAAAACAAATGTCAGATAGCTCTTTCATCGAATGCTTTTTAAGCGATCAAATTTTGCGTCCGGGCTGCTATAACTGTCACTATACCACCCCCTACCGCAATGCCGACCTTACCTTGGGCGATTTTTGGGGAATCGAAAACACTTCTCATCGCGAGATGGATGACGATATTGGTGTCAGTCTCATTTTGTGCCACACTGAAAAGGGTGAAAAGCTGCTTAACAGCATACAAGACGAAATAGAGCAGCAGGAAGCCACAGTAGAAGAGGCATTGGCGAATCAGCGCACGCTGAACAGCCCGTTCGAGCGCCCGAGCAACCGCGATGAATTCTGGAATGATTATTTTGCAGGCGGATTGCCGCTTGTCGTGCACAAATATATTTCGCAGGATCCTCTGGACGCCTACTTGGATGCAGTACACCTTACGACTGGGCAACGCGTTGTGGTATTGCCGGACGGTACTGGCAGCAAAGGAGACGAGGCACTTTTACGCGGCGTTTTAAACGTAATGAAAGGCACCCCAAACCTTGTATTGCTTACCCCACGTAAAGAGCTTTGGCGCGATGTGGTAACCGACCGTACGCTAGAGTTTACAGAGTATTATGTGTCGGTCAATCAGCTGCAAAAACAACTTGCCCGCCCATTGGATCTGGTTGTGGTAGGCACCGACGTAATTGATGGTACCTGTGGCCTTGAAGACAGCTTGGGACGCTTGAAAGCGGTAGCGGCAGCGGCGAAAGCCGGTTCGACGGTACGCGTTTTCTGTTCTTTCCGCAGTGATGTAAAGGAAGAAATTCTGGAAGAAATCGCTGGGTTGCCTCAAACTGTGCAGTTTTATCTGAGAGATATGCTCAGCCTGGAGAACTTCAACAAATTAACGGGCCGTAAGGGAGAGTATTTCCCCGACTTTGCCTTCTTCTGTGAAACGCAGAAAAGTTTGTTGACCGAAGATTACACAGCGCAGATTAAAGAGGCGAAAGCAGGCGGTTCGACCGTTGTAGGTCTGAACTTTGGCGAACCTTCTTTCCGCAGCTTTTATGCGGAGCATACCCCTGCCATGCGTGCAAAATATGTAGAAACTGTATTGCGATCGATTTGCGAAGAGATTCCGAGTGCACGTATCTGGCTTATCAGCCATGACTACCGCCACTGGAACGGCTATTTTTCAGATGCGGACTATCAAAATCTGACCATGCAGGTGGCAGAGAATATTGGTTGTAGCGAGCGTGTCACGTTGATTCCAGCGCGCACTTCGCATGCCGAGCTCCTTGAGATTTTGCCGGAGTTCGACATGGTGGTTACGGGACGAATGCACCTTTCTGTTGCATCCATGCGCAGCGGTATTGTGCCGATTGTATACACGGGCGCATCTAAAGATGGCAAGTTTTCAATGATTGAAAAAGTGCGGGGAATGCTGCAAAGTCGTCTGGGACGTGGAGACTTGGCGGCGACTTCGCTAAACCAGCTGCGCGCTGCGCTGCGCATGGTCAACCAAGACCGCGAAACCCTGAAACAAACGTTACAGCAAAACAATCGCATTAATATGGAAAAAGACTCTGCGTACGGGGCTATGTTTGCACCGACACAAGCAAAGCTAGAAACACAGCAGTCAGAGCAAATTCTGTATCAGGAAATGCTAATGCGGACGGCGGAGTCGATTCACCAACTGCGGGAGGATCAAAATACAGAACAGGCTATCAAGCAAAGGTTGTTTGAAAACGAAAAAGCAAATCTTCATGGCCACATTGAGCAGCTGATAGAATCGGAACGTTGTTTGAATGCACAAATAGGCAATTTGGAAGAGCAGCTGCAGGACCAGGTGGAGAACACCAATGCCAAAATTGTAGAGCTATACCAGCAAAAGCAAGCGCTGGATGAACTGCGTAACTCGATTGCAGGGCTTAACAATCAGATTCAGCAGCTGCAACAACCAATGCTTAGTCTGAATGCCATATATGCCTCCCGCACCTGGCGATATTCGCACAAACTCGCCACTATGGCTCGTCGCGTCTGCCCCGCAGGTTCACTGCGCGCAAGAGTGGCAGGCGCAATCGTGCGTGTGCCGCTGCGATTTGAACATTGGGTGCGTAGCCTGCCGGCTAAACGCCGAGCAAAAAAAGAGCAGAAATATTACTTCGAGCGGTTGGCTCCCATTACACTCCCACAGTCAGAGGAACCGTTGGTGTCTATCGTGATACCGGTGTACAACCAGTTCCCGTTTACCTATAACTGCCTGCGGACCATTGCGGCAGAATGCGCAGGCATGGAATACGAAGTGATTTTGGCAGACGATAATTCTACAGACGAAACCTGCCGCATCACTGAAAAAGTTTCTGGCCTTATTATTTCCCGTAATGCAGAAAACCAGCGTTTCTTGCGCAACTGCAATAACGCGGCGCAGTTGGCACGCGGCAAGTATGTAATGTTCTTGAACAATGACACCGAAGTACAGCCCGAATGGTTACAGTCTCTCTGTGAAACCATCGAAGCAGATGATTCTATCGGCATGGTGGGCTCCAAGCTTATCTATGCAAATGGACAGCTGCAAGAAGCTGGCGGCATTTTGTGGGCTGATGGCAGCGCCTGGAACTATGGTCACGGCGATGACCCCGAGAAGTCGGAATACAATTACGTGAAAGAGGTCGACTATATTTCCGGTTGCTCCATGATGATTCGGCGCAGCTTATGGGAAGAAATCGGTGGTTTTGACGAGCGATTTGTACCGGCCTATTGCGAGGATTCCGACCTGGCGTTTGAGGTGCGTGCACACGGCTACAAAGTAATATATCAGCCCAAATCAGTGGTCATTCACCACGAAGGTATCTCTAATGGCACTGACACCTCTTGTGGGCAAAAGCAGTACCAGATTGTGAATGCGAAAAAGTTCTACGAAAAATGGCAATCTGTGCTGGAGGACGATCAGTTCGAGCATGCCAAAAATGTTTTCTGTGCTCGCGACCGCAGTTGTGGCAAGCCTTGCGTGCTGTTTATTGACCATTACACTCCGACCTATGACCAGGATGCGGGCAGCCGCACCGTATTTGAATATCTGCGTTTGTTTGTGCAGATGGGCTATAACGTAAAGTTTATTCCAGATAACTTCTACCGGATGCCCAAATACTGCGAGGCGCTGCAGCAGCTTGGCATTGAGGTGCTGTATGGTCCGGAGTATGCCCAGCATTGGAAAGAATGGATCATAGAAAACAAAGAAGCTATTAAATTTGTCTTTACCAACCGCCCACATATTTCGATTAAATATATGGACTTTCTGCGGGAAAAGACGAATGCTAAAATTGCTTATTATGGACATGACCTGCACTTCTTGCGCGAGTTGCGCGAGTATGAGTTAACCGGCGATAAAACAAAGCTGGAATCTAGCAGCAAGTGGAAAGCCATTGAGTTTGCGTTGATGCGCAAGGCAGACGTTGCTTATTATCCGAGCAAAATAGAGCAGGATATTATTCACGAAAGTGACCCGAGTATCAACGTGAAGGTACTGGTGCCCTATATTTTCAGTGAGGTTACCACTCCTGATTACGTACTGGAAGAGCGCGAGGACATCATGTTCCTTGGTGGATTCAACCATGGCCCCAATGTAGATGCTGCACTCTGGTTCGCAAAAGAAATTCTGCCGTTGGTGCAGGAAAAACTGCCCAAGGTCCGCTGGCATGTGCTGGGCAGTCATCCGCCCAAAGAGGTTCAGGCGCTTGCTTCAGATACAATCAAGGTGCATGGTTTTGTCACTGATGAGGAGCTGGCAGAGTTTTATGAGGACTGCCGTATGTCTGTAGTGCCGCTGCGTTATGGCGCCGGCATCAAAGGCAAAGTGGTTGAGGCAATGAAATTTGGAATCCCGGTGCTGACTACCTCAGTTGGTGCAGAAGGCATTCTTGGTGCCGAAAACAGCCTTGCGGTCGAGGATGATCCGCAGGCTTTTGCAGACCGGTTGTGTTCGCTGTATGAAGATGAAAGTGCGCTGCGGGCAATGAGTGCGGCTTCCTGTGAGTATATTCGCACCCAATATGGTCCCGAAAACGCCATGAATTTGATAAAGGAAGATTTCACATGATTTATCGTTCAAAAGCGCCCCTTCGACTGGGGCTTGCAGGTGGCGGAACCGATGTTTCCCCCTACTGTGATGAGTTTGGCGGCAATGTGCTGAATGTGACCATCGATATGTATGCCTATTGTACGATTGTCCCTCGTACAGACGGAAAAGTGGTTTTTCACGCCACTGACAGAGATGAGCATTTTGAGACAGAGGCAGTGTCTGTCCTGCCTCTCGACGATGTTCTTCCACTACACAAGGGCTTATATAACCGCATTGTAAAAGATTATAACGAGGGCAAGCCGATGTCGTTTGAGATGACGACCTATTCGGATGCCCCCGCAGGCAGCGGGCTTGGTTCCTCGTCTACCATGATGGTGGCAATGCTGAAATGCTACATGGAATGGCTCAACTTGCCCTTGGGCGAGTATGATATGGCGAGTCTTGCTTACCAGGTGGAACGCGTGGACATTGGCCTATCAGGCGGCAAGCAAGATCAGTATGCGGCCACTTTTGGCGGATTCAACTATATTGAATTTTACGATCACGATCGCGTGGTGGTTAATCCGCTGCGTATCAAAAACTGGATTCGCAACGAGTTGGAAAACAGCCTGGTGCTATATTACACTGGCACCAGTCGAGATTCGGCGAAAATTATAGATGAGCAAAAAAAATCGACGACCGGCACTCAAAAAGGATTGGATGGAATGCACGAACTTAAGCACCAGGCAGCACTGATGAAAGAATGCATCTTAAAAGGCGATTTTGAAGGCTTTGCCGATTGCCTGCGCCATGGTTGGGAAGCAAAGAAAAAAACCAGCAGTGTTATTTCTAACCCGCATATTGAAGAGATGTATACCTATGTGATGGAACACGGCGGAAAAGCAGCAAAAATCTCTGGTGCCGGCGGCGGCGGATTTATGATGATTGTATGTGACCCAACAAAACGTTACGGGTTGGTGGAGGCCCTCAAAAAGACCGACGGTGAAGTAATGCTGGCGAGTTTTACCGAAAAAGGCACGCAGGCATGGACGTTGTACGAGTAAAAAGTGAACTGTGCAGGCTTTAAGACAGTGGACATATTTATCCGCTGCGTACAAATATGATTTTCATAAATACAGTCTCGCAGTGCTTTTGAATTTTTTACCTAATAGCTTAACAGCACATGCGAGGATTTCAATATCCTCGCTTTTGTGCTTGTTATACGTAGTCATTTGCTTGATGTTACGGATGAGCAATAACCACAGAAAGAGTTGAGTGAATATGGAAGCAATCGTTTTGGCGGGTGGCTTTGGCACACGTCTGGCGCATATTGTGTCAGACGTACCAAAGCCGATGGCACCTGTTTGTGGCAAGCCCTTTTTGCAATATATTTTAGATGATTTGGCAAACCAAAAAGTGAGCCGTGTTATTTTGGCAGTGGGATACAAAGCAGAGTGCATTGAAAGCTTCTTTGGCAATGCATACCGCGGAATGGAACTTGTCTATTCTCTAGAACAGCAGCCTCTTTTTACGGGAGGTGCCATTAAAAAGGCACTTTCTTTTTGCAAAGATTCAGAGGTATTTATTTTAAACGGAGACACTTTTTTTGAGGTGCCGCTTCTGGAAATGGCTGCGGCCCATCGCGAAAAAGGAGCTTTGCTAACGATCGCCACCAAACAAATGGTTGATTTTGACCGCTATGGCACGGTGCAAACCGATGCAGTAGGGCGTATTTTGCACTTTGAGGAAAAGCAACCCTGTGCGCAAGGCTCGATTAACGGCGGTGTTTATTTGATACAGCGTGCTGCGCTGGAGTCTGTGCCAGCAGAAGCCTTTAGTTTTGAAACTGAGTTTATGGAGAAACAGGTGGAACAAAAGATATTTTGCGCTTTCCCGAGCGATGGGTATTTCATTGATATTGGTATTCCACAGGACTATGCAAAAGCGCAGGAGGATTTTAAAAAACGATGAACAAAGCCGCATTTTTTGACCGTGATGGCACGATTAATGTAAACACCGGACACCTTTACGAGCCAGAAAAGCTAGTGTTTATCGAAGGGGTTCCTCAGCTGATTCGCCAATTTAACGAAGCGGGATACCTTGTAATTGTTGTTACCAATCAAGCTGGCATTGCAAAGCATTTTTATACAGAAGCAGACATGCATCATCTGCATGAGGTGATGAATGAACGGCTGCAAAAAGAATACAGTGCCCATATCGATGCCTTCTATTTTTGCCCACATCATCCGGATTTCACAGGCCCGTGCCACTGCCGTAAGCCGAATACCGGCATGCTAGAGCAAGCAATTAAAGACTATGATATCGATGTAAAGCAGAGCTATATGTTCGGCGATATGCCACACGATATTGAGTGCGGTGAACGTATGGGCATTAAGAGCTATGATATTCAAGAGGTTTTAAGGAATGGTTTTAAAAACTGAAAAGCTTTAGAATATTTGGATCTGTTTATTCTTGTTCTATGTTAGTACAAAAATAATTTTAGCTTATGAAAACTATTAAAGCGGATTTTAATTATAGAAAACATGTATTAAAAGCGAGCCTAAACAAGAAAAATAAGCATTCAAAAGATAAATAAATGCGATTTATGCGTAAGGAATATTTCCAATAATAGAGAGTGAAATTTATTGATAAATGTGGTAAAATGAGTTATTCCACCGAATTTTAAAATGATGGAATAAATAATATCTTAAGATATTTCCATTGCTTTGCTAAAAAGCTATATAAATTTAAGACGGACAAGCACAGGAGAATCCTAAAATGCAGAAAATATCTTACAAAACGCAAAAAATGATATACTTTAGCTGTATAGCTGCAGGCCTACTTTTTCTTTGGATTTCTTTTTACAATTATAACTTGGTTGCGGGAAGCACTGTTCCTATTATGGATTTTTGGGAATGGATATACAAATTTGGCATCGATTCGTGGGAAGGCAATCTAAGTTTTTCACAGCTGTATTCAGACTCTGGTGTTCATAGCCAGCCTCTAATTTTGTATCTGTACTGCAAAGTTTTTTGCACATTCGGTTTTAATATGCGTGTCTGTATTTATAGTGGAACGATAATATTAATGCTGCTATCTGCAGCAGTAATATCTTTCTTTCTTTATCAGAGTAAAAATAGTGGTCACTGGATTTTACGTGGTTTAATAGTGTTTCTCATAGCGGGAGCGATTCTAAACTATAATAGTTGGGAACTTTTAACAGAGCCATTTGTTATGGGAACCGCCATACGATGTGTTAGTTACTACGGATTATTTGGTTTAACAGGTCGTTTGCTATCCCGATATTATGAAATACCGGCTTTGCGTCGACGTACATATTTAGTTATATTAGTCTCAAGCTATATATTTGTAGCACTCATGATCAGTGGGGCCTATTTCGTAGCGTTACTAGGAGCTTTTATAGTTGGTTGCGTTATTTTTATTTATATGGATGACAATTACAGAAAGAAAGAAAGCTGGATAATAGTTTTTCTTTCATTGGCCGTTACCTTAATTATAGGGGTTATCTATTTATCACATGCGGGTGCAGAGGCGGGTACTTCTCCAAATGCCTTGCAAAATATATCTATTAATGGAAAATGGTTTTTAGGTGTGTTGACAATGCTAGGGGCTAGCCTTTTACATCAGAATTTATATGATAGCTATGGCTCGATACTTTATTATGTGGTAGGTAGTTTCTTGCTAGTAGCTGTAATTGTAGCAGTTGTTTTTTTCTTTAAAAAGAAAATATTTAAGAAAGGTTTTTTTCCTTTACTTTGCCTCGTTTATGCAGGTCTCAATGTAGCGGTTATAGCAGCTGGACGTGTAAATAGATTTTCTGTTGCTTATCTAAGTTCTTCACGATATGCAGTAGAGACAAGTTTTGGCCTGATAGGGTTACTTTGGTTGCTTTACGAAATATTAACAAGCTTTCAACATTCTCAAAACTGCTGGTGCAGATTAGCGATTGGATTGATCGCAATAGGAATGCTCACTGGTTTATTTACAGGAATGCGAATTGAAACTGAAATAGCACCTTATCGCCAAATTTATAATCAACGATTAGAAACTATGATGATAGACCTGGATGCTTATACGGATGAAGAATTGGCACCGTTTCAATCGCAGAGCCTTTATGTAAGAGAATCAGTAGATTTCTTAAGAAAAAACCAGCTAAGTGTTTTTGAAGATTGAGAGATTTTTCTATTGAAAAACCCAAAACCAGCGTGAAAAGAGAAAGAAGATGTATTATGATAAACTTCAATATTCCCCCTTATGTCGGCACAGAATTAGAATATATTAAGCAGGCTATAGATTCACGCAAAATTTGCGGGGATGGCCAGTTTACTAAACAATGCAATCATTGGCTAGAAGAACGATTTTTCGCGCAGAAAGTTTTGCTAACAACCAGTGGCACCACGGCATTGGACATGGCGTTGCTCTTGTGTGATCTGCAACCTGGCGACGAAGTTATTTTGCCAAGTTTCACTTTTTCTAGTACCGCAACGGCGGCAGTACTAGCGGGAGCAAGGCTAGGTTTTGTAGATATTCGACCAGACCCCATAGAAT
>OBXZ01001220.1_pt1 | contig 12464 bp, 9 predicted proteins | sample 1538171 | NCBI WGS metagenome assembly OBXZ01 (sample SAMEA2580161, study PRJEB22360) | human gut metagenome | biome: human gut; feature: human-associated habitat; material: faeces | place: Denmark | collected 2008/2010
CCGCAAAAGATGTTATACTATATAAATACAGGTACAACGCACCGCAATGTATCTGCTGCAAAAAATTATTCTGTGGGGGTTTCAGCAATGCTCGATCAGGTATTCAGCGAAGTATATACAAAATTCAAGCTGCATTTTTACCAAAAGGTGTTCGGCCGTTTCGCCAATCGGGAAGCAACGCTGACAACTGTGGAATCATTCAGCATGGAAGTAATTATGGCGCTGAAAAACCCGACGATTGCAGAGTTTTCCCGCATGATGCAGATTTCCACACCCAATGCAGCTTATAAAATCAACAGTTTAATTCAAAAGGGCTATGTGGAAAAAATCCGCTCTGAAACAGACCGCCGCGAATATTACCTGCGGCCCACCAAAAAATATATTGATTATTACAGCATCAGTTACGCCTACCTGCAAACCGTAGTGGACCGCGCAAAACAGCGTTTTTCTGCGGAGGATATTGCAAAGCTTGATGAAATGCTAATGATTGTAAGCGAAGAGCTCATGCCGGAAATTGACCTTGGCCGCCCTGCACCTAAGCAGTAAGCCTCTTCTTTTCAAAATAAAAAGCAGTCTGCCACCTGGGCAGACTGCTTTTTTTGTTCGAGATTTATTTTTATTTGAACATTTTCAATTTTACAAAGATAAGGGTGACCAGCACCGAAAGCCCAACCGAGATGCCAATGATGGCCAAGAAGCCAAACGGATGCTGGTAAACGGAACCCCGACCATATTAACGTTCATACCATAGGCACTAAAAATCATAGTGGGAATTGCCATAACAATGGTGATGATGGCCAGTACCTTCATCACTATATTTAGGTTGTTCGAGATAACCGAAGCGAACGCATCCATCATGCCGCTTAAAATGCCGCTATAAATATTCGCCATCTCAATTGCCTGCTTGTTTTCAACGATAACATCCTCGAGCAGGTCGGCATCTTCTGGGTACTTTTTAACCAGCTCAATGCGCAGCAGTTTTTCGAGCACCATCTCGTTAGACCGCAGTGAGGTAGTAAAATACACAAGGCTTTTTTCGAGTTTCAGCAGCTCAATCAACTCACGGTTCTGGGTCGATTCGTGCAGCTGATTTTCGATTTGGTCGCTTTTTTTATCAATCTCACGCAGGTACTGCAAATAAAGTGTTGCAATACGGTACAAAATCTGCAAAATAAAACGGGAACGCATTCCGGTATGGAACTCCCTTACTTTCCCCTGCTCAAACCCGTGCAGCACAGGAGTGCTCTCACTGCAAACGGTGATAATGGCATCCTCTGCCATTACAATCGCAAGCGGGATGGTATTGTACAGCTCTTTATCGCTTTTCTCTTCTACGGTGGGGATGTTGACAAGAATCATTGTACCCGCATCTTCGGTGTCGATGCGCGAGCGTTCGTCGGTATCCAGAGCAGCGCGCAGCGTGTTAACATCCAGCCCATAATGCACGGCGGTCTGCTGCAGCTCACTCTCTGTAGGCGCAACCATCGAAATCCAGCAGCCCGGTTTGGGGGTGTTCAAGCTTTTCAGACAATCGCTTTCGGTGATGTAATAGTTTACCATAATAAAAAACCCTTTCTCGGCAAAAGCGCTGCCGAAAAAGAGCAGAGCCTATGCCTTGCTTTGATAATAGAACATTATTCGTGGCTTGGGGCAAGGCTCCGGGGCCATAACAACACGACCTTCCTGCTGTATGTACAGCAAATAAAACAAATATAGTTTTTTTACCTCCAAAACAGTACATTGTAAACTGCCTTTGTAAGGTGTACTGTTGGGCAAATAAAAGATGCTTACCCTTGGCATTTTTCTTTGTTTATTAAAGGTAAAAAAGCACTTTGGGCGACTCATATTATACGGTTCGTAGAAAGCTTTGTCAATAAAGCAGCGGTATTTCTACCCGGCAAATTGTCGCAATCGCATTTATTGCGGTTTTTTATACATAAATATCGATTTCGAGCATTTTCTACTAAGCATTCTCATACATTAATTTAAAATCAAATTAAGAGCAATTGACTTAAAAATATTTTTTGTTTTCGCCACAAAAACACTATCTATTTTGTTTTCAAAAACCCGTGTTTGTCCCCGTCATAATCGCCCAGAAACGGTTTCGTCGCTTGGCCTGATTTAGACAAAAGAGAAAAAATACATTTTGGAAATTGACTTCTTATAAACCGAGTGCTATTGTATGTTCAACGACAAAGGCGTCCGGTAACAGCAAACTGCAAGTGCAGAGGTCTGTGCTGCGCTTTTTTTATTAAACTGGTCGCTTTAGTGAATTAGAGGGGAGAAGTGTTTATGAAACTTGTGAAACAGGTTGGTGCTACGCTGCTTGCGGGCGCCATGGCGTTCAGCTTAGTCGGTTGCGGGTCATCTGCGGCACCGGCAAGTTCTGCTGCAAGCGCCGCGCAGTCTGCGGTGGCTGCGCCATCCAACGTCCTAAATGTTATGGTAGAGGTCGAGGTTGCCAGCTTGGACCCGCAGATTGCTACCGATGGAACCAGCTTTGAGGTGATTGCGGATTACACCGATGGCCTAATGCAGATGGATGCTAACGGGAAAGCAGTCCCTGCAATTGCCGAAAGCTGCGATGTCAGCGAAGATGGCCTTACTTACACCTTCCACCTGCGTAAAGACGCAAACTGGTCCAACGGCGAAGCCGTAACCGCAGATGATTTTGTTTTCGGCTGGCAGCGCGCAGCAGACCCTGCAACCGCCTCCGAATACTCTTATATGCTCAGTGATATTGGCCAGATTAAAAACGCCGCCGCTGTTATTGCTGGCGAAAAACCCGTTACTGACCTGGGCGTTAAAGCTGTAGATGAAAAAACGCTTGAGGTAACGCTTGAAGTGCCGGTCTCCTACTTCTTGGGGCTGATGTACTTCCCCACGTTCTACCCGATTAATCGCAGCTTTTATGAAGGCCTTGCCACCGGCACCTTCGGCACCAGCCCGGAGACTGTGCTGAGCAACGGCGCTTTCAAGGTGGAAAGCTACGAGCCCGCTGCACTTTCGTTCAGCCTGGTCAAAAACCCGGATTACTACGATGCTGCAAAAGTCAGCCTGGATGGTCTGAACTATCAGGTCATCAAAGACAGCCAGCAGGCATTTATGAGCTACCAGAACGGCGATCTTGATATCGTCAAACTTTCGGGCGATCAGGTTGACCAGGTTGATGGTGATCCCGAGCTGAAAGTGGTTGGCGCAGGCTACCTGTGGTACCTCACCATGAACGGCCATGACGTACCGGCACTGGCAAACGCCAACATGCGCCTTGCACTGAGCAATGCAGTCAACCGCGCTTCCATCGTTGAAGACGTTGTAAAAGACGGCTCTGTTGCAACTTACACTGCTGTACCGCCTCAGTTCGCAACCGGCCCGGACGGTTCTGACTTCAGCGCAGACCAGACCCGCTTTGCAGAGGTTTGCTCTGACGATGCAGAAAAAGCCGCTGCTTACTACAAGAAAGCCTGCGAAGAGCTTGGGCAGGACAGCTTTACCTTTGAGCTTTTGCTGGAGGACCAGACCGAAACCCAGAACGTTGCCGCAGTGCTGAAAGAGCAGATTGAAGGCGCATTGCCCGGCGTTTCCATCAACCTCAAAGTAGAGCCGAAAAAACAGCGTGTTGAGGATATCCAGAACGGCGTTTATGAAGTTTGCCTCACCCGTTGGGGACCCGACTACGCCGACCCGATGACCTACCTTGGCATGTGGATTACCGACAACAACAATAACTACGGCCTGTGGAGCAGCAAAGACTACGATGCAATTATCGCAGATTGCACCACCGGTGCCTACATTACCGATGCGGAAGCCCGCTGGGCTGCCCTGTACGATGCTGAAAAGATCGTCATGGATGAAGCTGTTATTGCACCGCTTTACACCAAAGCAGATGCAAACATGATTAAGGCCAACATCAAAGGCATCGAATTCCACCCGGTCGCTTTGAACCGCGTGTACAAAAATGCCACCAAAGGCTAAATAAGGCAGCAGGCTCTTTATTAGAAGGTTCTGCTTCACCAATGGCGCGCAGCGGCTTTTTTGCAAGGCTGCTGCGCGCTTTTTGGTATCTAAAAGAATAAAAAATACAATGGAAGCGAAGGAAAGGGGGATACCTTCACCATGCATAAATACATTTTAAAGCGCATTTTCCTTTCGGTTTTTACTCTGCTTGCAATTACGCTGGTGCTTTTTACCCTATTGCAGTTTATGCCCGGCTCGCCTTTTAACGACGAAAAGCTCACCGATGACCAGCGCACTGTGCTAAATGCCAAATACGGCCTTGATCAGCCCGTATATGTGCAGTTTGGCAAGTACGTCAGCAATATGGTCCAGGGAGATTTTGGCGTAAGCTATAACATCAGTAAAAACACACCTATCAGTCAGCTGATTCAAACCCGCTTGCCCGTCAGCATCCGTATCGGAGGCATGGCAGTAGGGCTAGGAGCAATTGTAGGACTTATCTTTGGCGTGATTGCCGCACTCAACCACAATACTTTTTGGGATACGCTGTGTACCGCGGTATCGGTGCTCGGTGTATCGGTACCAAGCTATGTTTTCGCACTTGCATTAAGCTACACGTTCGGTTTTCGGCTTAGCTGGTTGCCAATGCTGTATTCCAGCAAAGCAGAGTTTGCCAGCAGCGTTATGCCAAGCATTGCGCTTGGTATGTTCACTATGGCCTCCATCGCCCGCTTTACCCGCACCGAAATGCTCGAGGTGCTGGGCAGCGACTATATGCTGCTTGCCGAAAGCAAGGGCATCAGCGGCGCCCCGCTGATTTTGCGCCACGCACTGCGCAACGCGATGATTCCCATTATCACTGTTCTTGCCCCGCTCATCGTAGATTTGATGACCGGCAGCCTGGTGGTAGAAAAAATCTTCTCGATACCCGGTGTTGGCAGCCTCCTCGTTACTGCCATTCAGTCCAACGATTATAACGTTGTTATCTCACTCAGCTTTATTTACAGTGCCATGTACATCGGCATTATGCTGGTGGTCGATTTGCTATACGGGCTGATTGACCCACGTATTCGCATCACAAAGGAGGGTGGCAACGCATGAGCGAACTTTCTGTTTCTCACCCCCTTACCGGTGATGCTTTTTTGCCGGATGATTTTGAGCTGCGCGGCAGCACACCCGCGGAGGTAGATAGCAATTTTGCAAGCCAGAACTATTGGAAAGATGTTTTTAAGCGCTTTGTAAGCAACAAAGGCGCGATTGTTTCACTGGTCGTGATTCTGCTGCTTTGCCTACTGGCGGCGTTTGGCCCTAAAATGACCGGCTATACTTACGCCACCCAAACCTTGAGCGAAAAGAATTTTGCCCCCCGTGTGCCCGGGCTTGAAAAGTTTGGTATTTTCGATGGCAGCGAAGCGCTGCGCACCACCAGCGGTGTAAAAATCATCAACGGCTACACGCAAAAAGGGCTCACTGACACCTACTACTGGTTCGGCTCTGACACGCTCGGCCGCGACATTTGGACCCGTGTATGGGAGGGCACCCGCATTTCTTTAAGCATTGCGGTGCTCGCCGCTGTCATTGACATGATTATCGGCATGAGCTATGGGCTCATCAGCGGCTACTTCGGCGGCCGGGTAGACAATATTATGCAGCGCATCGCCGAAATCATCAACGGCATCCCGCGACTGGTGGTAGTTACCCTGCTGATGCTCGTGCTGCCGCGCGGCTTTGCCACGATTGTTTTTGCGTTACTGATTACCGAGTGGATTGGCATGAGCCGCATTGCTCGTGCCGAAATGCTTAAACTAAAAGAGCAGGAGTTTGTTTTGGCAAGCCGCACTTTGGGTGCCAAAGATTTCACCATCATCTTCCGCGAAATTCTGCCCAACATCATTGGCCAAATCATCACCCAGCTCATGTTCAGCATCCCCACCGCTATTTTCACCGAGGCTTTTCTTAGCTTTGTCGGTCTTGGCATTCCGGTACCGATGTGCAGCCTGGGCAGTTTGATCAGCGACGCGTTTAACAGCTTCACCACCCACCCTTATCAAATCATCCCGCCCATTGTGGTGCTTGCCTGCCTGATGCTTTGCTTTAATATGCTGGCAGACGGCCTGCGGGAAGCATTTGACCCGAAACTGAAAGAAATGTGAGGTGGCGGCTATGACAACGAGAACCAGAGAAAAAGTGCTTGAAATTCGCGACCTTTCCATTTCTTTTTCAACCACAGCCGGCACCGTAAATGCCATACGCGGTGTGGATATGGACCTTTACCGCGGCGAAACACTGGCGATTGTGGGTGAAAGCGGCAGCGGCAAGTCTGTCACCGCGAAAGCAACGATGGGTATTCTTGCAAAAAACGGCAACGTAGAAAGCGGCAGTATCCTTTATACCTACCAGCATGAAGGTGCCCCCAAAACAGTACAGATTCTCGAAATGAAAAAACGGGATATGCGCCGCCATATCAACGGCAAGCGAATTGCGATGATTTTCCAGGATCCGATGACTAGCCTTGACCCCACTATGCCGATTGGCAAACAGATTATGGAGGGCATGATTTGGCACTATAAAACGACGAAAAAAGAAGCCTACGAAAAAGCCGTAGAGCTTTTGACCGAGGTTGGCATTGATGAGCCGGAAAAACGCATGAAGCAGTACCCGCATCAGCTTTCGGGCGGTATGCGTCAGCGTGTTGTAATTGCCATTGCCCTTGCCTGCGACCCCGAACTGCTGATTTGCGACGAGCCGACCACTGCGCTGGATGTGACGATTCAAGCAAAAATACTTGAGCTAATTCAAAAAATCCAGCAAGAGCGCGGCATCAGTGTCATCTATATCACCCACGACCTCGGCGTTGTGGCAAAGGTGGCAGACTATGTGAATGTTATGTATGCCGGGCGCATTGTAGAAAAAGGCACCATTGATGAAATTTTTCTTGACCCGCGCCACCCTTACACTTGGGGTTTGCTTTCTGCTATGCCGGACCTTGATATGGAAGACGACCGGCTTTATACAATTCCCGGCTCGCCGCCCAACCTGCTGCACCCCGTACAGGGCGATGCATTTTCACCGCGCAACGTTTATGCGCTAAACATAGACGACCGACGCGAGCCGCCCATGTTCCAAATCAGCGAAAGCCACTATGCCGCCACCTGGCTGCTGGATGAGCACGCGCCCAAAGTAGCATTACCACCGGAGTTACAGGTTCGCATTGACCGGATGAAAAAGGAGGGCGTACGATGACAGCTACCGAGACACGCACACCTCTTTTGGAGGTACGCGGGCTAAAGCAATACTTTAAAACCAGCCATAAATTTACCGTCCGGGCCGTAGACGGGGTGGATTTCGTTATCTACCCCGGCGAAACTTATGGTCTTGTTGGAGAATCCGGCAGTGGCAAAAGCACCATCGGCCGCAGCTTGATTCGGCTTTACGACCCAACCGCAGGCAAAATCATCTTTGATGGCACTGAAATTTCCGGCAGACTTTCTGCCAAACAAAACGATGTGCTGCGCACCCAAATGCAGATGATCTTCCAGGACCCTATGGCCTGCCTGAATCCCCGCAAAAAAGTAGAGGATATTATTGCACAAGGCCTGGATATTCACCACCTGTGCAAAAACCACGAAGAGCGCAGCCAAAAGGTGGCCGAGATTTTGGCCAAAGTAGGGCTTTCGCCTGAGCATGCCTCCCGCTATCCGCATCAGTTTTCGGGTGGACAGCGGCAGCGCGTTGGCATCGCCCGCGCCCTTATTATGAACCCCAAGCTGATTATTGCAGATGAATGCATCAGCGCGCTGGACGTTTCAATTCAGGCGCAGGTGGTTAACCTGATGAAAGATCTGCAAAAGGAAACCGGCACAGCCTATCTTTTCATTGCACATGATCTTTCTATGGTGAAATACATCTCGGACCGCATTGGCGTTTTGCACCTGGGGCATCTTGTAGAAACCGGCACCACTGCCGAAATTTTTGCAAACCCCATTCACCCTTACACACGCAGTTTGTTGTCTGCTATTCCGCACCCTAACCCGCGCACCGAGCGTACCCGTGTGGCGCAGACTTACGATTACAAAGCCGAAGGGGTAGATTATCACCTTGGCACTCAGCATCTCGTAGAGGGCAGCCATTATGTGCTGGCGACCGATGCCGAGTTGGCAAAATGGACCGCCGCGGTAAATTAGCAGGCCGGTGCGTTGCCTTCCCCCGGTGATGCCCTGTTTGATTTGCTGCAAATATGAGCCTGCCCGCTGCGGGCACTTTGTAGAGCTTGTTTCCCCTGCTCTGCATGACAAAAATCTCTGAAACCTACTGTGTTTCGGAGATTTTTGTTGTTTTTCGTCCTCTTATTCCTATTTGTATACTTTTTCAGCTTAAATCAATAAGTTTTATAGAGGGAAACAGTAAATAGAAAAATGGAATTTCTTTGGCTTTTTACCCATAAAATACAAAAATGGAAAATTAAAAAATATTTGGTTTAAACTTCCAAGAGCCGTCCATAATAAGGCCAGATCCTCATCCTTTCATCCCCCACTTCCGGCACCCGCAGCTTCCCCCTAAAATTTTCAGCAAGGTTTCGTCTTGCCTGCTGACCTGCAGGGCTGCGTGTGCTACATAACATAGCATGGCTCACAAAGCGGTTCGACACCGCGAGCCACCACAAAGGAGTTGCTTTCAAATGCAGACTGATCGCTGTACCCCGCTTTCTCGTGCTGAAGCTGAAGGTCTTTCTCATGGGCCTTACTACGCAGGTGCCTACCTGTTTTGCGACACCAGGCGAAACAAACGCTACGTACGTATTCCGTTTGTTTCGTACGATCGCCACGACCCCAATGATTCCAGCACACGCGAAGGGTGGGACAATTACCTTTATAAAATGGCGACCGATGCCGTAACACTGGAGCTGGGCCGTACCCCAAGCGATGAGGAGGTGCGCAGCTGGTTAAACGCCAACCAAGAGATGGCGCAAAAACAGCTGCAGCAAGGTGAGTGATTATTGCTGCTCTCCTCTTCCAACTACAAAATTCAAATTCTACAAAGTACGTCTGTAAAGGCAGTTCCCCTCACTGCTTTTTGGGTGTGCCAAAGGGTTCCGTTTTGTGCGGGTACCCGTTTATCAAGTAAAAAACCGCAGCTGCCTCATCAAGCAGTTGCGGTTTTTTCTTTTTCTCTTCTGTGGCAGATCAAATGTGGATGTTCACGCCGTTGACCTCTACGCCCTCGTTGGCACAGATTAAAATATACTTGGTTCCGTTAATCACGCGCGTTTCAATCAAATCGCTGCGCTCGGGGCTAACTTTGATAATAACATCCGGTGTGCGCAGCTGAAACTGCCGGTTGTCGATAATATTTTTAGGGCTCAGCTCAATGTCAGCGCCGAACTCTGTGTCAAACCGCTCTTCAAAGGCGGCGATATGCTCTGATGTTACCCCGCAATTTTCCAGCACCTCGGTCATCTCTCGTTTAGAGAATGCCATCGGAACAGCATCTTTGTTTGCTTTGTGTTCTTCGATACGCTCTGTCAGCTGCTCGTGCACGGCTTGTACAACTTCAAGGCTGCACTCTTCCGCCAGAGTATCCGCCAGCACGCTTTGAAACGTTTCTTTCTGCACTTTCGCCGGGGGCGGCAGCTCTACGTTAAAGATGGCATCGGTAAACTCGGTGTAGCTCTCTGCCGTGTCCTTAGTGTAGTAAAGCGCATTATAGATGTTGGTACTGCGGTCGTCAAAAGTCGGGAACATAAAACCCAGCTCCGGCGCTGCTACCAGCCATCCGCCCTCTCGGTTATGGAATTCGTTTTTCGAAATAGAATAGCTCAGTGCTGCTTTGCCCAGTTTTACCGGGCAGATGCTACAGAGCATATATGTAAACATTTCGTTGGAAGCATCGGCCATACCTGCATCATCTTTTCCGCGGTAAGGCACATCATAGCTATCTAAAGCAACCAAAATGAGATAATTACCCTCAAAGTGCAATGCCTCGATTACCCGCTGATAAAATGCCTGCAAAGCCGTTTCGTCTTTCAAGCCGCTTTTTTTCAAGTCCATCAGCAGCCTGTGCTCTTCGCTGTCTGCCACTTGTGCCGTGCGGAATGAAACATCCAGCAAATTTTTATTCAGTGTGCCCGAGAGTGTTTTCTTCAGCAGGCTAAGGTAAGTTTCTGCTTCGTCCTGCGGCATCAGCGATACTGACTCGTCAAAAACAGAAATAACCTCTTTTTTCTCGTTGACATAGCAGCCATAAATGTGAGAGATGTTGTGTTTTTCCGGCCGCAGGCGGCGGCGGATCTCTGAAATTTCTTTTTCGTTCATAGTATCCTCTTTTACCATCTTGAAATTTGCGCCACCCCTGCTTTTACTGCCAGGTGGTAAGTAAACCGCAATAGTTGCATTATAGCATACAAGCCTTTGGGTTGGTATCGAAAAAAGCAGCATGGACAGAAAAAAATATTTTTCTGCCCATGCTGGAGCTATCGCCTTTCTTTTTCGAGAAAAATATCCGCTTAATTTCGACATTATTCTTTATTTTTTGTTTTATTTCCGTGCCCCCCTTGTTTTTCAATGTTCTGCACTGTTCGCCTATGTTTTCACGCACCTTTAACGCTGTTGCATAAACTATAAATGAAAGTGAGGTGACTTTTACAATGAAACACAAATTTCTACCGGTGCTGCTTTGCTGCCTTTTGTTGCTGTGCGGCACCGGTATACAAACGTTTGCCCTGGGGGCCGAATCTAGCACAATTTACAATGGCGTGGACGTAAGCCAGTATCAAGGTGACATTGACTTTGCACAGGTAAAAGGCGCAGGGTTTAAGGTAGTGTACATCCGTGCCGGGTGGGGTGATAATAACACCGACCCGTATTTTGAGCAAAACTATAAAAAGGCTTCGGCTGCTGGTATGCAGATTGGTTTTTATTATTACGTTACCGCAACTACTGTAGAAGAAGCCAAATCTCAGGCACAATATTTTGGCAGCTTACTTGCTCATAAAAACTACGATGGGCACCCGGCGATGGATTTTGAAGAGTTTGGCAACCTTTCTGTCGCTGAAATTCAAACGATTGGCCTTGCTTTTTTACAAGAATTGCAAGCGGCAACCAACGTGGTACCGATGATTTATACCGATGCCTCAAACGCCACCGACCTCTGGGGAGATGCATTTGCTGATTATCCGCTCTGGATTGCCGATTATACTGGCAACGTTCTGCCGGATAACCCTGTTTGGGATGCTTGGACTGCCTACCAGTATGGGCAGAGCAATACCGTAAACGGTATTGGAGATGAAGTTGACGTGGATTATTTCTCTGAGAGAACATTTTTGTCTGATGATGAGATTAAATCAGTGAATCAGCAACGTATCACTGCCGGCGTGACTTCCGTGACCCACGTAATCCGTCCGGGTGAATCTTTCTGGGCTATCGCGACACGATATGGCATTAACCCATATTTTCTTGCCGCTACCAACAGCCTGTGCATTTTCCAAGTCATCCACCCCGGGCAACCACTGGAAGTCTACTTAGAGGAAGAGCCGGGCGTTAACGTTGTGCCTTACACCGTACAGCGTGGAGATACCCTCTGGGCTTTGAGCCGCAAATACAAGGTATGCATACCCAATATTGCCGGATACAATAATATTGCCAATCCCAATTTGATTTTTGTGGATCAGCAGCTCACAATTCCTATTAATCCGCGCGGCTAATTTGTCCAGTGTATTGTTCGGTGCAACCATTTCTCCTTTATATTACATTATAATATAGGAAAAGCTAAAAAAAGGTGCTGCAATTATGCAGCACCTTTTTTAATGTGAGAAAGTTTTAGACCTCTTGTGAACCATCCGCAGTGACATCCAAGGCAAGCTGTGTAAGCAATGCCGCACCACGCCATAAAATGTCCTCATCCACATGGAACTTCGAGTTATGTAGTGGGTAGGAAGTTTCGCCTTCTATGCCGGTTCCCAGCCACAGAAAAGCGCCGGGCTTCTCATTCAGATAAAAAGCAAAGTCCTCGGCACACATTGATGGCATCTCGTGGCTGTGGATTGCCTGTTTGCCAAACAACTTTTCCACCGTTTCGCGAGCCTGCTCTGTCATCTGCGCGTCGTTCACGACAGCCATATAGCCGCGCTCGTAATTCAGCGTGCCTTTGGCGCCGTAGATAGCACAAATGCCATCAAGTGTTTTTTGCAGCTGTGCTTCAATGAAATCCCGCACTTCGTTGTTGAGGGTGCGGCAGGTTCCTTCCAGCTCACAGGTTTCCGCTACAATGTTGTATCGGGTGCCCGCAGTGAATTTGCCTACCGTAATTACGGCAGACTGCAGCGGGTCGGTACAGCGGCTGATGATGGTTTGCACTGCGTTTATAAACTGTGCACCTACCACCACAGCATCAATGCCTTCGTCCGGTTTTGCTGCATGGCTGGCACGGCCCTGTATCGTCACCGAAAAGTGATCCGACGCCGCCATGAGCGGGCCGGCGATACAGCCTACCTCACCGTGTGGCAGGTCGGG
>OBXZ01001227.1_pt1 | contig 12356 bp, 4 predicted proteins | sample 1538171 | NCBI WGS metagenome assembly OBXZ01 (sample SAMEA2580161, study PRJEB22360) | human gut metagenome | biome: human gut; feature: human-associated habitat; material: faeces | place: Denmark | collected 2008/2010
TCCACGCTGTTCCAGCTCATGGTCACCTTCGGCATTCTGCTGGCCTACGCCTCCAACCTCGGATTCCTGAACCACAACCTCTTCGGCATCCGCGACTGGCGCTGGATGCTCGGTTCGGCGCTGGTGCCGGCCGCCTTGTTGCTGCTCGGCGGCCTGTTGCTGCCCGAATCCCCGCGTTATCTGGTGAACAAGGGCGACACCCGCAACGCCTTCAAAGTGCTTACGCTGATTCGCAAGGACGTGGATCAGACCCAGGTGCAGATTGAGCTGGACGAGATCAAGGCCGTGGCCGCACAGGACACCAAGGGTGGTGTGCGCGAACTGTTCCGTATCGCTCGTCCGGCGCTGGTGGCCGCCATCGGTATCATGCTGTTCCAGCAGCTCGTGGGCATCAACTCGGTGATCTACTTCCTGCCGCAGGTGTTCATCAAGGGCTTCGGCTTCCCTGAAGGCGACGCGATCTGGGTGTCGGTGGGCATCGGCGTGGTGAACTTCGTGAGCACCATCGTGGCCACGCTTATCATGGATCGTTTCCCGCGCAAGGGCGTGCTGATCTTCGGTTCCATCGTGATGACCGTTTCGCTCGCAGTGCTCGCCGTGATGAACTTCGTGGGCGACGTGGCCGTGCTGGCCGTGCCGACGATGATTCTCATCGCTTTCTATATCCTCGGCTTTGCGGTCTCGTGGGGCCCGATCGCCTGGGTGCTTATCGGCGAGATCTTCCCGCTGAGCGTGCGCGGCATCGGCTCCTCCTTCGGCTCGGCGGCGAACTGGCTGGGCAACTTCATCGTCTCCCAGTTCTTCCTCGTGCTGCTCGATGCGTTCGGCAACAATGTGGGCGGCCCGTTCGCGATTTTCGGCGTGTTTTCGGCCCTGTCCATCCCGTTCGTGATGCGCTTGGTGCCCGAGACCAACGGCAAGTCGCTGGAGGAAATCGAGGAGGAAATGACCAAGCGCTAGACAACCGGCACACGATTCGCACAAAAGTTGACAACTCTTAACATAATCGTACCCAACGTGGCGAAAAAACGTGGCAGAATAGGGAGCATGGTAGCAAACAATGCGGGTCAGCCCGCCACCCCAGCAGATCTGATCAATGTCGATGAGGTTATCGGCAAATACTATGACCTCGTCCCCGATCCCGAAGTCCCCGAGCAGCGTGTCATCTTCGGCACCTCCGGCCACCGCGGATCGTCCCTGAAGACCTCGTTCAACGAGGCCCACATCATCGCCATCTCCCAGGCCATCGCCGAATACCGCAAGAAGGCCGGCGTCACCGGCCCGCTGTACCTCGGCTCCGACACCCACGCGCTGTCCGGCCCGGCCAAGAAGACCGCCATCGAGGTGCTCGTCGCCAACGGCGTGCACGTACGCGTCGATTCCCGTGACGACTTCGTGCCCACCCCGGTGGTCTCCCAGGCCATCCTGACCCACAACCGTGCGGCCGACGGCACCCAGCGCTTCGAGGGCGAGGGCCTCGCCGACGGCATCGTCGTCACGCCGTCCCACAACCCGCCCACCGACGGTGGCTTCAAGTACGACCCCGTCACCGGCGGCCCCGCTCCGGCCGCGGCCACCACAAGCCGTACTTCCCGCGCCAACGAACTGCTCGGCGACTTCAAGTCCATCAAGCGAGTGCCCTACGAGGAGGCCATCAAGTCCGAGTACGTCGAGGGCTTCGACTTCCGCGAGCACTACGTCGCCGACCTGGGCAACGTCATCGACTTCGACGTGATCCGCGACTCCGGCGTGCGCCTGGGCATCGATCCGCTTGGCGGCGCCTCCGTGAACTATTGGCCGCTCATCAACGAGAAGTACGGCCTGAACATCGGCGTGGTGCGCCCCGAGGTCGACCCGACCTGGCGCTTCATGACCATCGACCACGACGGCAAGATCCGCATGGATCCGAGCTCCCCGTACGCGATGAAGGGCCTCGTGGACCAGCTCAACGCCGGTGCCTGGGACAAGTACGACCTGGTGGGCGGCACCGACCCGGACGCCGACCGCCACGGCATCGTCTGCCCGAACTGGGGCGTGATGAACCCGAACCATTACATCGCCGTGTGCGTCGAGTACCTGTTCGGCGGCAACCGTCCGGGCTGGCCGGAAGGCACCGGCATCGGCAAGACCCTGGTCTCCTCCTCCCTGATCGACCGCGTGGCCTCGTCCATCAACGCGAAGCTCGTCGAGGTTCCGGTCGGCTTCAAGTGGTTCGTGGATCCGCTGTTCAGCGGCGAGGTCGCGTTCGGCGGCGAGGAGAGCTCCGGCATGAGCTTCCTGCGCCGCGACGGCCGCGTGTGGACCACCGACAAGGATGGTCTGATCCCCGACCTGCTGGCCGCCGAGATCACCGCCAAGACCGGCAAGAACCCCGCGCAGCTGCATCAGGATCAGGTGGCTCGCTTCGGCGAGAGCTGGTACAAGCGCGTCGACACCCCGACTACGCTGGAGCAGAAGGCCAAGTTCGCCAAGCTCACCGGCGATGACGTGGCCGCCACGCAGCTGGCCGGCGAGGACATCACCGCCAAGCTGACCGAGGCGCCGGGCAATCACGCCAAGATCGGCGGCCTGAAGGTCACCACCAAGGATAACTGGTTCGCGGCCCGCCCGTCCGGCACCGAGAACATCTACAAGGTGTACGCCGAATCCTTCGTCTCCCCCGAGGCGCTCGACAAGGTGCTCGACGAGGCCAAGCTCGTCGTCGACAAGGCATTGGGCGAATGAGATCCACGCAACGCATGGCCGGGCTGGCGGCCCGTTAGCCACCAAACGACCGACCCCGAGGCCCTTTGCGGATCAGCTTCCGCGAAGGGCCTTCGCATTACACCCATGGGCCGTCTGGATGAACGCCGTGACCGGGCCCACCTCGGGTGTGGATAACCATGTGGATAAGTCCGATTCACGCTTCGCTCCGCCCACCGCATCTGATATGATGACGGTATCATAGCCGCATAGGACAGGACTACGGCTCCGACTTCGGCGCGCGTGCGTACAGTGGTGCGCCCACTCGCGTCGACCGGTCCCATCGTCGCCAAGGAAGGGGACGAAAGACGGATACACCTCGGTTTGGGCGCACCACCATCCGCATAAGTAAGGACATCACCATGACCAGCACCAGCAGCACCGACGTTCCATCCGCGATTTCCGCGAACGCCCTCATCATCGGATTCGGCAAGGGAGGCAAGACATTGGCCGCAAAGCTCGCTTCAACGGGCCGAACTGTCGTCGTGGCCGAAGCGAGCGCCGACATGTACGGCGGCACCTGCATCAATATCGGATGCCTGCCGTCCAAATCACTGATCCTCTCCGCCGATCGGGCGCGGCGAGAGGGCGCGAACCGTACCGCCGAAACCCGCGAAGCGGCATTCGAAGCCGCCATCAGGGAGAAGCGGCGCGTCACCGCGATGTTGCGCGACAGAAACTACCATAAGCTGGCCGACCAGGGCAACATCACCGTGATCACCGGCCGCGCGCGCTTCACCGGCGCCCACAGTGCGGAAATCACCACCGCCGACGGACCGGTCGCCGTGGCCGCGGACATGATGTTCATCAACACCGGTGCCACGCCGCACATTCCGGACATTCCCGGCATTCGCACCACTCCGGGCGTATACACCAGCACCGGTCTGATGGACGTCGACGAGCTTCCGCAACGGCTGGTGATCATCGGCGCCGGATTCATCGGACTTGAGTTCGCTTCGATGTTCGCCGATTTCGGCACGGCGGTCACCGTGCTGCAGCACAGCGACGAGTTCCTGCCACGCGAGGACGAGGATGTGGCGGCCGCGATCCGTGCACAGCTGGAATCGCAGGGGGTCAGGTTCCTGTTCGGCGCGGACACCAAGGCGATCACATCGGCGGATGACGGCATCAGGCTGTCCGTCTCGATGAGGGGCACGTCGGACGTCGGCTCCGAAGCGCGTCTGTGCCTGTCCACCGACGCGGTGTTGGTGGCCACCGGACGCACGCCGAACGTCGAGGGCCTGAATCTCGAGGCGGCAGGCGTGGAACTCACCGAACGCGGCGCCGTGAAGGTCGACGACCTGCTGCGTACCACCGCCGACGGCATCTGGGCTTTGGGCGACGTGAACGGCGGCCCGCAGCACACGTACATCTCGCTGGACGACTACCGCGTAGTATGGTCTCAGCTGAACGGTTCCGCGCGCCCGTACACGCTGAGCGACCGTCGCAACGTGCCGTCAAGCACGTTCCTGCACACGCCGTATTCGCGTGTGGGCCTGAATGAGCGCGAGGCGAAGGCGGCGGGACTGGATTACGTGGTCAAGCGACTGCCGGTGGCCACGGTGCCCAAGGCCCAGGTGATGCGTCGACCGGAGGGCATGATGAAGGCGCTCGTCGAGAACGGCACCGACCGCATTCTCGGTGCGATGCTGCTCGCCGCCGAATCGCACGAGGTGATCAACATCGTCAAGCTGGCGATGGATCTCGACGCGCCGGCCAGTACGCTGCGCGACATGATGTTCACGCATCCGACCATGGCCGAAGCGCTGAACGACCTGTTCGCGTAACGGTCGCGGATCGCGCGTGTCCGCGATACATTTACACAGCGTCCAACAAATCGGGGCTCCCCTCCTTGGATTGGAGGGGAGCCCCTTGGGTTATCGGCTAGTCAGCCTGCCGTCACGCCTCGCGGCGGCGACGGGCGTAGGCCATGGCGCCCAGGCCAGCGCACGTGGCGAGCGCGATGATGATCGCGAACACCTGCACGTCGGCGCCGGTCTTGGAGATGTCATCACCCTTATGAGTGCCGCTCTGGGTTCCGTCGCCCTTGTTGCCACCGGGTGCCTGCGACTTGAGAGTCAGGCCCTTGATGGCGGCTTCGAGCGCGTCGGCCATCGCGTCGACCTTGCTCTGCTGGTCGATGGTCAGTCCGCGCTTCACGGCCTTCTTGGCCGCCTCGAACTTCGCCACCGAGTCGGCGGTGTAGCCGCTCAGGTCCGAGGGGACCTTGGCGAGCAGGTCATCGATCTTGCCGTAGTCCGCGGACTTGTAGGCAAGCTTGGCCTCGGCGGCTTCGAACGCCTCCTTGGCTTCGGTGAACTCGGCAATCCCGACTTCGCCTTCACCGGCGGCGGCCAGCTTCTTCAGCGCCTTGTAGGCGTCGGAGTAGGCCTTGTAGCTGGCGTCGGTGTAATAGCCCTTGTCGTTGTCCTTGAGCTTGATGCCGTCCACGTAGTCCTTGACGCCGGTGGCGCGGGCATCCAGCTTGGCGACCGCGGCGTCGATGGCGGCGACGCGCTCGGCGAGCTCCTTGACGGTGCCGGACTTGTACAGCGTGTCGAGACCCTTGACGACCGGGTCGGAGGTGGTGTCGTCCTTCGCGGCGAGCAGCTTGGAGAGCGCCTCGTAGCTGGCCGTGGTGTACTTGGACGAGTCAACCTTGCCGGCTTCGGCGACCTTCGCCTTGAGTTCGACGGTGGAGACCAGGGCCTCCTTCGCCGCCTTCATGGCGTCGATGTTCTGCTGGTTGAGGCCGGCATCCCCCTTGACCTTGTCGCTCTTCGCCTTGGCGATGGCGTCGGTCAGGGCCTTGTAGCTGTCGGTGGTGTACTCGCTGCCGTTAACCTTTTCCATGTCGGCGATGGTCTCGTCGAGCACGGTGGTGTCGGGCGGCGTCGTGGTGCGCACCAGCGCGTTCTCGGCGGCGGTCAGCGCGGTCAGCGCGGCGGCCACCGAATCGGTGGTGCCGTCGACCAGCTTCGCCTTTGCGGCCTTGAGCGCGTCGGAATACGCCTTCCACGAGTCGGCGGTGTAGTTCGCCTCCACGTAGTTGCTCTCGTGCGCGATCTGGGCCTTGAGGGCGGCGACGTTCACCAGCGCGGTCTTGGCGGTGGTGTAGTCGGCGGTCGCGGTCTTGAACGCGGCCGGCTTGGTGCCGTCGGTGGCGATCAGGGTGTCGAGCGCCTTCTTAGCGGCCTTGAAAGCCGCGTAGGAGTTCGTGGTGTAGTCGGCCTCGTCGATCGTGGCGAAGCTGTCGATGGCGATCGTCGCGAGCTCACGCTGGTAGGTGGAGTCCTTCAGCGCGGCGAGAGCGTCCTCGACGGCCTTCTTGAGGCTTGCGGCGTCTGCTGTGGACAGGTTGGTCGTGTCCTTCAGCGCTTCCTTGACCTCGTCGAGCGCGTCGGTGTACGCGGTGAACGTCACTGTCGTGTAGAAGTGGCCGTCGTTGGTGACGGCTTCGTCCACGAGCTTGCGCAGCGCGGCGACCGCGGCGGCGTCAGCCTTGGTCTGCGCGGCGTCGATGGCGCTTTGCACGGCGCTGGCTGCGGCGTCGATCGAAGCCTTGCCGACCAGCGGGCTGCCGTACACAGCCTGGGCGGTGGCCTTGGCCTCGTCATACGCGGTCTTGGCGTTCGCGGTCCAGGCGGAAGTGTCGACGGTCGCGTCGATCTTCGCCTTGAGCGCCGCCTTGGCCGTGGTGATGTCGGCGTCGGTGTCGGCCGAGTCGAGCGTGATGAACTCGGAGATCTCGGGGATGGCGTCGCCCCACGCGATCTTGACGCTGAGCAGCTGCTTGCCGTCCGGCACCTTGAACTCGTTGATCGCCTGTTCCAGCGTTCCGAACGTCACCTCGGAGGTGGAGCGGGCGGCTGCACGAGCCCTCACACCGGCAGTGGTTCCGGTCGCCGCGTCGTACACCGTACCGGTGACGGTCGCACCGCTGGCGGCACCCGACTGCACGATGCGGAACGACTTGATGTCGCTCGGGTCATCGATCTTGTAGGTCAGGGAGCCATTGGCCGCACTCGGCTTGTACGTGGTGGTCAGGTCGCCGTCGATCATGTTGCTCGGCGCGTGGCCGCGCTCCTCGACCTTGGTGGCGGAGAACGCCGCGTTCGCCTCGGTGGAGACGTAGGCGCCCTGATTCACCATGAACTCGTTGAACGCGAGTGCACGCTGCGGGTAGTCGGCGGTGGTCAGCAGACGCAGGTAGCGCATGCCGGTGCCGTTGGCGATGTCGTCCTTGCCGTAGTAGAAGACATTCGGGTAGTTGGAATCGGTCTTCTTGTTCGTGTCGCTTATGTCGCCGAACGCGGTCGTGGTGTCGGTGTCGGACACACCGTCGCCAATCTCGAACGCGTCAACCCAGGTCTTGCCATCGACGGACATCTGCACCTTGGTGTCGCGGATGTAGTCGTACTGCGTGTCCTGCGTGTAGATGCGCAGCGAGGTGATGTCGATCGGCTGACCGAGATCGAACACCGCGGTGTTGCCCTGTCGCGGCTGGCCGGCGAACTTGATGACCGTGGTCATATCGCCGTCGAACGCGTTGCCGCTTTCGCGGGTGTCGGTTCCCCAATCGGTGCGCTTCTGGATGTCGGACGAGACCAGCTTGCCGAACTTGCCGACCGTGGAAAAGCCGACCTTGAGCTTGTCGACCGAGAAGGCCGCTCCGTCGGTGTCATTGATCACGCGCACGTAGCGGGCGGTCTTGCCCGTGAGGTTGCCCGGCTCGACAGTGGTCCAGACGAGTCCGTTGTCGGAGATCTGCAGGCTGGGGTTCGCGTTGCCGGTGTTCAGCTCGACGTCGGTCAGATCACGGATCGCCAGCAGATCGAGTCCGGCGTACTGGCCGCCGTCAAGCATCGTGTGCGATTTGTCGAACAGCTCCGCCGTATTGGCGCCCAGCGTGGCGGTGTACCCGTGCTGCGTCTTGTTCGTGTACACCGACTTGAGCGGATCGGCGGTCTCGGGCGGGGTCACGGTGATCTCGGCCACGCGCCACCACACGTTCTTGGCGGCGGTGTTGCGGATGCGTACGTAGCGCCCGGTCACGTTGCCGCTCACCGTGGAGGTGACGTCGTCGCTCAGGTCGCCGAGCTTGGTCCAGGTGGCCTTGTCATCGCTGACCTCGACGACGCCCTGGCTCGGACGGTCGTCGGGGCTGGAGGCATGACCGGTAATCGTGACCTCGCCGATCGGCTTGCTGGAGCCCAGATCGACGATCACGGCCGCGCCGGCCGCGATCTTGTCGCCGTTCGGGTCCTTGAGGTAGGTGATCGTGGACGGGTTGCCGTCGATCATCTGCTCCTTGGTGCTGCTGTAGGTGGCGTTGAGGTTCTCCAGCTGCACGCCGGTCGCCGTGTACGGAGCGAGAGTCTCCTTCTCGACCTTGTTGACGTCGATGCCCTTGATGCCGAGCCACAGGTCATCGCCGTTGTCGGCGGTGGCGATCAGTCGCACGCCGGTGACGCCGGTGATGTTCAGACCGGTGACTTTGATCGGCTCCTCGGAGCCCTTCGGGCGCTCGAACGTCGCATCCGGCACGTCGGTCCAGTTCTCGCCGTCCGTGGTGGTCTGCAGCTTGGAGTGGTAGAAGTGGTTCTTGCCGCCGTTGAACGCGAAGCGGATGCTCTTGAGCGTGGTGGCCTTGCTGAACTTCACGCCGACGTAGTTGCCCTTGTGCAGGTAGTTCGGGTTCTGGAACACCGTGACCGTGCTGTCTTTGCCGTCGAAGATGTCTTCGATCGAGCCGGAGGTCGGCGTGGTGAACACGTCGCTGATGTACGTCTTGGTCACGACGTTCGGGTCGGCCTCCTGCTGCACCTTGTTGGACAGGTAGGAGTCCATCGCCTTGATGAACGGCACGATGTGCTGCACGCCGACTTCGGCGTACTCGGTGTGGTTCACGTAGTAGAAGCCGTGCTTCTTGGACGCGGCGAACGCGGACTGCGCGTCGGAGTACTCCTTGAGCGTCGAGGACGTGTCGCCGTTCAGCGCGGCCTCGATACCCGCGATGTAGGCGAGCGCGGCCTTGGTGGTGTCATCCCAGCAGTCGATCCACGGGGCGATCTGCTCGTTGGCGTCCTGCCCGGTGTAGTCCTTGCCGATGTCGCCGAGCATCTTCGCATCGCCCTTGGCGCGGTAGGTCTTGGCTGCCTTCTGCAGCGTGACGAACGCGGCCTTGATGTCGGTCAGGTCGTGGGCGGTGATGGTGCCGTCAGCCAGCTTCGCCTTGGCGGCGGTCAGTGCGGGAGCCAGGTCCACGGACTCCTGCAGCGCGGTGACGCGCGAATCCATGTTCTGGTTGATGGTGTGCTTGGACAGCTCACGCAGCGCGTTCGACGCGGCGGTCGGCACAGCGGAGTTGTGGTCGACGAACGAGAACGAATCCTGCCATGCCTGGTCGGCCTCGCTCTTGCTCCGCCAGATGTTCCACGAGTAGGTGGCGTTGCCGAAGATGCCGACCTTGCTCGGCTCGGACTGCTGCATCGGGTTGAGCACGATGCCCTGGATCTTCGACGGGTCGACGCCCGGATGCAGGAACGTGTCGTAGCCGCCCATGATCAGGTGGCTCTTCGAGTTGTCGGAGCACGGCCAGTTGATCCACATGTAGGGGCCGCGGCCGACGTTCGAGGTGAACGTGTCGGTGAAGTTCTGCGAGACCTCGCCCCAGACGCGTCCGCCGGTCATGACGATCTGCACTTCCTTGGGGAAGTTGGCGAAGTAGCTCATGCCGTTGCCCATGTATTCCTGCGTGACGAACGGCAGCGTGGTCTTGAGGTCCGGGTAGGTCTTCTTCATTTCCTTGAGCCACGCGACCATATCGGTGAGCAGCTTGGTGTAATTGTTACCACCCACGTTCGCCGCGTCATCGGCCAGGATGGCGATCTGGCGTACGCCGACCCCGATGGTCTGCGCGAACTTGTCCTGCAGCACCTTCAGATCGGCCTGATAGTTCGCCTCGGAGTTGAACCGAATCGCGTTGTTCATGAACGGGTGCAGAGCGAACACGAAACGCGTCTTGGAGGCGTTGCCGGCATCGGCGAGCGGCTTGATCTTGGTGTCGAGCTCGTCCTGCGTGTACAGCGTACGCCACTGCGAGTTGTGCTTCGGATCGTCCTTGGGGGCGTAGAAGTACGAGTTGAGCTTGTAGTAGCCGCCCCACTTCATCAGGTTGATGCGGTCCTGAGTGCTCCACGGGTTGCCGTAGTAGCCTTCGATGAAACCGCGGCTGACCACATCGGCGTAGTCAGTGACGGTGAAGTTGCGGATCGTCAGGCTATCGATCTGGCCGAGCACCTGGTACAGGGTGGTCAGGCCGTAGAAGCTGGCGTCGGTGTCTTTGCCGAGCACGGAGATCGTGCCGTTGTCGGACTTGAGGAAGTATGAGTCGGTCTTGTCGAAGATGGCGGAATCCGGGCTGTACTTGCTTTCGATGGCAGTCTCGGCCTTGCCATCGGAACCGTTCACGCCCACATAGACGTTGGTCTTGCCGCTGACTGCGGCGTCGGATTCGGTGACGTTCAGGTTCTTGAGCGCCGCCACTTCGTCCAGTCGGTCCTGGGTGGCTTCATCGATGTCATCGTCATAGATGACGTTGATGTCGCGAAGAATGTACTGTCCGCTGTCATAACGGATCGAATGCGGCTTGGGGTACAGCGTGTATTCGGGTGCCGCCGTATCGCCGCCTGCCGCGTACGCCGTCTGCACGCCGATGGCCACTGCCGGGCTCAACGACAGAGCCGCGGCAAGCAGGCCTCCTAATGCCTTACTGCGCATACTGGGGTTCCTTTCCTTGTCCGGCACTGGGGACGCGCCGGCTGAATCTCTCATCATTGAATTATTCGTCACCATGCTGCTTTGCATCATCGTGACACGGGGACTCGTGTGAGTTCATCATTGGTCAGTATTCAGTATATATAATTAACAAAATATCGCGACGTTTTCGGTCGTGTCGCAGCCCATCGGCGATTCATGGCCGCGACACGGCGTGCGTTACTGTTGTTGTCATGACCATCACCGTATCGACAGACGGAAGCGCCCTGGGCAATCCGAACGGCCCAATGGGCTGGGCCTGGGCCGACCACGAACTCAACATGGCACATTCCGGCGGCCATGAGCACGGCGGCGACTGCGATGCCGGCGGCGCCACGAACGGCACGAATCAGATCGGCGAATTGTGCGCAGTGCTGGAGGCGCTGCGCGCACATCCCGGCGCGGAGCCGCTGGTCATCGAGACCGACTCGCAGTATGCCATCAACTGTTCCACCAAGTGGGTGCACGGGTGGAAGAAGAACGGCTGGAAGAACTCGCAGAAGAAGCCTGTGAAGAACGCGGCGCTCATCAGGGCGATCGACGCCGAGCTGTCGCGCCGCGCCGGCTCGGTGAAGTTCGTGTGGGTCAAAGGGCACGCGGGCAACGCCGGCAACGAGAAGGTGGACGACCTGGCTCGCACGTATGCCGGCGACTGCCGCAGCGGCGTGCAGGAGGGATATCTGCCGAAGGAGGGATGGCAGTCGCTGCTGGCTTCGGAGTATGCCAAGGGAACCGACGTGCCGGAGGATGCGCAGATGCTGCTGGACGGCAAGATTTCCACGCAGGAGTACCATCTCGGGCGAGGCGGGGAATCGGGTGAAGCGGGAGCCGAGCACGAATCGGACGGCGACAACGTCGCAAAGCGAATCCGCAAGCCATCGTTGGCGGAGCTGCTTGCCGAACCCGAAGGCGTGCCCGACTACGGCGAGACCCAGTCGGACACATCATCCACCACTGCGATGTCAACTCCTACTGTTCCTATGACGACCGAATCGGACGCGACCGTCGCACTGTCATCGAATTCGGCACAGGCCGAAGGCACACAGTCCGGCAGCTTCACACGCTCTGTGGCCGAACCTGCGGCGCCGCGGCTCTCCCCGACCGCCCTCACCGCGTCGGGCACACTGCGCTTTACTCCCCCGCCATCCACCAGCCCGACATATGACGGACGGCCGCGCATCATCCACGGACTGGTTCGCGTGGACGGATATGTGAACGGCGACGGCACCATCACCCTCGACAATGCCGCGTTCTATACGGACAAGCAGGGATAGCAGCCGAATGGCGGCGGTTCTCCTCCCAAAACCCGGACGAACGGCGATGACGTTCCATGAACCGGATACTATAGAGGTGGACTTCAATCCCAAAGTTTGAAGCATGTTTCCCTCCAAGGGGAATGCACGGACATTTCAAGGAGTACATGATGGACAAGGCACAGCAGGATGCACTGAAGAAGGCGGCCGGCATCGAAGCCGCCAAGCTGATCGAGAACGGCATGATCGCCGGTCTCGGAACCGGTTCGACCGTGCGTTTCCTGGTCGATGAGCTCGGCCGCCGCGTCAAGGAGGAGGGCCTGCAGTTCACCGGCGTGACGACCTCCCGTCGCACGCAGGAGCAGGCCGAAGGTTACGGCATCAAGATCGTGGACATCGATGATGTGGATCATATCGACATCACCATCGACGGCGCCGACGAGGTGGACAAGAACTTCAACGGCATCAAGGGCGGCGGTGCGGCTCTCCTGTGGGAGAAGATCGTGGCCACCAACTCCAACAAGATCGTGTGGATCGTGGACG
>OBXZ01001230.1_pt1 | contig 12315 bp, 9 predicted proteins | sample 1538171 | NCBI WGS metagenome assembly OBXZ01 (sample SAMEA2580161, study PRJEB22360) | human gut metagenome | biome: human gut; feature: human-associated habitat; material: faeces | place: Denmark | collected 2008/2010
TGATGCTCTGGGCTATCTTAACAGTCAGTTCCCCGACCAGAGCGATGTGCTCATTCTCGTCGCTGAACTGGCTGCTGTCAAGGATCATTCCCAGTGCCTGGTTCCCATTGATCGTGTTATTCCCCGCAGGAATATGGACCAGCATCTTGTTCTGGTCTTTGTAAGCCACTTCTTTTTCGAGATCCAGTTCTACTTCTCCGGCATTGTTCACTGCCTTTGTGAAGTTCTTCTGTGACAAGCTCTCATAGCTGCCAATGGTAATTCCCAGAGTCTTTTCCACCTGTGCCTTGATGACTTTGATGTCTTTGGCCTTCTCTGCCAGCTGCTCGACAGTCGCTGTCTTCGTGTCTCCGCCCATGGCTTTGACTCCGTCGTTGTCCAGAGTCAGTATGGTGTCCTTTCTGATCGGTACAAAAACCATCTGTTTATCCTTGTTATGATAGATGCGGATCGATAAGGCATCTTTTACTCTGATCAGAGAGATATCCACCCTTTCCTGGCTCTCTGCCTTTAACGCCTCCGCTATTTTATCTTTTTTGTCTTTTTTAAATCTATTCAGAAAAAATGCTTTACTCCCTGCAAAAGAACCGATACCTACCGCAGCTGATAATACGATGACTACCAATATGCGCAGGATGATCGCCCCGGCTCCTGCTTTTCTCCTTGCTCTTCTGGCCATTTCTCATGCTCCTTCCCTTGAAACTCCGTTCAGTATACCAAATAAATCGATTTATTTCAACAAAACTATATGCTATACTCTCCTTAAAGTTTTCTTAAATCCAGGAGGAGAAGCTATGAATACAGTACTCATCACAGGCAGTTCCAGAGGCATCGGCAGAGAAACAGCTCTGGTCTTTGCCCAAAACGGCTGGAATGTGGCAATCCACGGTTACCGTCATCCCGAATGCCTCGCATCCCTAGAACAAAACATCAAAAGGTTCGGCGTCCAATGCCTTTCTTTTACAGGTGATATATCCAGTTCCTCTTTCGTAGACCGGATGATCCGGGAGACAATCTCTCATTTCGGAAAACTGGACTGCCTTGTAAACAATGCAGGAATTTCCAGAGTGGGCCTGTTTACTGATACCACCGAAAAAGACTGGCAGGAAATATTCCACACCAATGTGATGCCAATGTTTGCCTCCTGCAAAAGTGTCCTCCCTCATATGATCCGCCGGCAATCCGGTACGATCCTCAACGTATCTTCCGTGTGGGGTGACACAGGCGCCTCCTGTGAGGTGCTGTACTCTGCCGCCAAAGGCGCCGTCAACACGTTTACGAAAGCCCTGGCCAAGGAGGTTGCACCCAGCAATATCTCCGTGAACGCAGTGGCGTTCGGCATGATCGACACAGAAATGAACTCCGGATTCACCGAAGAAGAAAAAGACATGATCCGGCAGGAGATACCGGCAGACCGGATTGCCGATCCCAGGGAAGCCGCAGAAATGATCTATCATACCTGCACCGCACCCCGGTATCTGACGGGAGAGGTCATCACCTTCTCCGGAGGCTGGTAAATTAAGACTCCCGCATGGAAAGCTGTATTCTCTTCTTCTCCTGATCCACACTCAGTACGGTCACTTCCACCACATCGCCCACGCTGACCACTTCCAGAGGATGTTTCACAAAATGGTCGGCCATCTGGGAGATGTGCACCAGCCCGTCCTGATGGACTCCGATGTCCACAAAGGCTCCGAAGTCGATGACATTTCTCACAGTGCCTTTCAGCTTCATCCCTTCCTTCAGGTCCTCCATCTCCATGACGTCCGTCCTTAAAATCGGTTTCGGCATATCCTCTCTCGGATCACGCCCCGGCTTCTCCAGTTCTTTCACAATATCCCGGAGTGTGATCTCTCCCACTCCCAATTCCCCGGAAAGTTTCCGATAATCCGTAATCTTTTTCCCTATGTCCTGAAATCCCTGGCTGGAAAGCTCTTTTACCGAGTATCCCAGCCTCTGTAACAGCTGGTCAGTTTCTTTATAAGTCTCAGGATGCACTCCGGTGGCATCCAGCGGATTCTTTCCTCCCGAAATCCTCAGAAAGCCCGCGCACTGCTCATAGGCTTTCGGTCCCAGCTTGGCAACTTTTAAAAGTTCTCTCCTGCTGGTAAATTTCCCGTTTTCCTCCCGGTAAGAAACAATATTTTTTGCCACCGTCCTGGAAACACCAGACACATATTCCAGCAGCGAAGCAGATGCCGTATTCAAATCCACGCCCACCTTGTTGACGGTTGACTCTACGACTCCTGCCAGAGCTCCGGAGAGCTGTTTCTGGTTCATATCATGCTGGTATTGTCCCACACCGATCGCTTTCGGCTCGATCTTTACCAGTTCCGAGAGCGGGTCCTGAACCCTTCTCGCAATGGAGGCTGCGCTTCTCTGACCCACATCGAAGTTCGGAAATTCCTCCGTCGCCAGTTTGCTCGCAGAATAGACCGAAGCACCGGCTTCATTGGTTATCACATACTGTACCGGTTCTTTTATCTCTTTTAAAAGTTCCACTACAATCTGTTCTGATTCCCTGGAGGCAGTCCCGTTACCTATCGAGATCAGCGTAATCCCATATTTTTTGATCAGGTTTTTTACTGTCTTTTTGGCCTCTTCCACTTTGTTCTGAGGCGCCGTCGGATAGATCACCACCGTGTCCAGGACTTTTCCTGTCGAATCCACCACAGCCAATTTACATCCCGTTCGGAACGCAGGGTCCCATCCGAGGACGACCTGTCCCGCGATGGGCGGCTGCATGAGGAGCTGCTCCAGATTTTTGCCGAAAAGCTTGATAGCCTCCGTCTCTGCCTGTTCCGTCAATTCATTTCTGATCTCCCTTTCGATGGAAGGTGCGATCAGCCTCTTATAACTGTCCTCGATCGCTTCCAGCAAATATTTTGTAGTGGGATGCTTCTGCTTCTTCACCACATTTCTGACCAAATAAGCCGCGATCTTTTCATTGTCAGGCTCGATCTTTACAGAAAGGAACCCTTCTTTCTCCCCGCGGTTCATAGCCAATATTCTGTATCCGGCGGCTTTTTTTACCGGTTCTTCAAAGTCATAGTACATCTCATAGACAGATTTCTTTCCATGCTTTTTAGCAGCGGACAAAATCCTTCCATGTTCTTTATAGGATCTTCTGATCCATTCACGGTATTTGGCATCATCCGAGATCATCTCCGCGAGAATATCTTTGGCTCCCTGGAGGGCATCTTCCGGTGTCTCTGTTCCTTTTTCCGGATCAATAAACTTTTCAGCCTCTCTGGCAGGATCGTCAGAAGCCTGTAAAAAGATCAGATCAGCCAGAGGTTTTAGTCCCTTTTCTCTTGCGATCATAGCTCTGGTCCGCTTCTTCTGCTTATACGGCCGGTACAGGTCCTCCACAGTGACTAAGGTCACCGCCTCCTCAATCTGCTTTTTCAGCTCCTCACTCAGCTTTCCCTGCTCCTCAATGCTCTTTAAAACCGCATCCTTTCTGTCCTGAAGATTTCTTAAATATTTCAGTCTCTCGTCCAGGTTCCTGAGTGTCTCGTCGTCCAAAGAGCCGGTCATCTCTTTTCGGTAGCGAGCAATGAACGGTATCGTATTTCCTTCGTCAATCAGCTTGACTGCCGTCTCCGCCTGTGCTCTTTTGATTCCCAGCTCGTCTTTTAAAATATTGATGATATCCATTTTTCCATTTCCTTATAAGTGCAGTTCTATTATCTGGTCTTTTGGTTCAAACTGCCGGTACTTCACACCGGCCATGTCAAACATCTTCTTGGACGCAACCGTCATGTCGTCATCGGCGTACTTGTCCTGCATATAAATCACTTCCTTCATTCCGCTCTGAATGATGGCCTTGGCACACTCATTGCACGGAAATAAAGTTACGTAGACTCTCGCTCCATAGAGAGAGCCTCCCCCGTAATTTAAAATGGCATTGAGTTCTGCATGACAGACATAAAAGTATTTTGTATCGAGAGGTTCTCCCTCCCGCTCCCACGGCATGTCATCGTCATGGCAGCCGGTCGGCATCCCGTTGTAGCCCACGGATAATATTTTATTCTGGTCATTGACAAGACATGCCCCGACCTGCGTGTGGTCATCCTTGCTCCTCTGGGCAGAAAGAAGCGCAACCCCCATGAAATACTGATCCCATGATAAATAATCTGTTCTCTTCATCCCGATCTCCTTTCCTTCCGGGTCAAAAAACACCGCCCGGACTGCAGGCGGTGTTCCCTTTCACCTTCTGTTATAATTCAAATGCTTCGTGTGCCGCATTCATAGCCTTCACCATATCAGCCCGGTCCACGATAACCGTCACACGGATCTCAGATGTTGAGATCATCCGGATATTGACTCCAACCTCATACAGTGCCTCAAACATGCGGGCAGCCATTCCAGAGTGTCCGATCAGTCCGCTTCCGATGATGGATACTTTGGCCACGTCGGTGGTAGCATACCCATCCGCATAGGACCCCAGCGGCAGATGCTCTTTGATCGTTTTGACTGCCAGATCCGCATCGTCTTCTTTCACCGTAAAAGAAATATCTTTCTTTGCGTTCTGTCCTACGGACTGGAGTATGATGTCGATATTGATATTCTTCTTTGCAAGGATATTGAACAGACGGAATGCTACTCCCGGCTCATCCTCGAGTCCCGTCACAGAGATCCGTGCCGCATCATCGTCTCCGGCAACACCGCTGATCTCTGCCTGAGGCATCATGATCCTCTCTTTGACAACCGTTCCCTCTTCTTTCGTCAGGCTGGAACGGACAACCAGCTGTACTCCGTGCTTTTTGGCGAGTTCCACAGAACGGTTATGGAGAACTCCCGCACCGAGTGTGGCCATCTCCAGCATCTCATCGTAGGTGATCTCCTGGAGTTTCTTCGCCGTAGTGACTTTTCTTGGATCTGCGGTGTAAACACCGTCTACATCCGTATAGATCTCGCAGGCATCCGCATTCAGGGCCGCAGCCAAGGCAACGGCAGTAGTGTCTGAGCCGCCGCGGCCCAAAGTCGTATAGTTGTCGTAACGGTCCACACCCTGGAATCCTGTCACGATGACGATTTTTCTCTGTTCCAGCTCGTTAAAAATGCGGTCCGTATCGATTCTCTTGATCCTGGCGTTGCTGTAAGCGTGGCTCGTGTGCATGGCTACCTGGAATGCATTCAGGGAAACAGCCGGAATCCCCATGGAGTGCATCGCCATCGCCATCATGGCAACGGATGTCTGCTCTCCTGTAGTCAGAAGCATATCCATCTCCCGCTTCGGCGGATTTGGATTAATATCCTTCGCCATCGCGATCAGTTCATCTGTCATCTTGCCCATTGCAGACAAGACAACAACCACGTCATTTCCTTTCTGGTATTCTTCAATGCAGCGTTTTGCCACATTTAAAATCCTCTCTTTATTTCCTACGGATGTACCTCCGAATTTTTTAACAATTAACATTGCTGCCTCCTAAAATTTTCTCTTATTTTTGTAATAGCCGGCCCATCAGATCATGTCCGTGTTCCAGGACGAGTCCTGTACTTTTTGCTGCCTCTTCGCTGTATTCCTTCTGTCCCTTCATTTCCTTCGTGCTGTCATAGATCATAAACGGAATCGGGTCTTTGGAATGGGTCCGGATCGAAATGGGTGTCGGATGGTCCGGCCCAATGAACATACGGAAATCTTCTCCGCGCTTCTTCAGCTCCTCTGCGACGACACGGATCACCTGGTCATCGAGAAATTCAATGGCCTTCACTTTATTTTCCACACTTCCCTGGTGCCCCATCTCGTCGGGAGCTTCCACATGAATATAAACCACATCCGCCCCGTCTTTCATCAGAGAATCCACGGCTGCCATTGCTTTTCCTTTATAGTTGGTATCGAGTCCGCCTGTGGCTCCTTCCACATCTAAATTCAGCATGTGCGTACCGACCGCGATGCCTTTCAGCAGATCCACAGCGGATACCATAGCACCCTTCTTTCCTGTTTTTTCCTCAAAATCATCCAGCGCAGGACGGGTGCCCGCACCCCAGAACCAAATGCTGTTCGCCGGATTCAATCCCATCTCCCTGCGTTTTTCGTTGATTGGATGCCGGTCTAAAATATCAAAACTCTTCTCCATCATCTCCCGGAGCTTTGTCTCCTCAGGAAGATACTCCCCGATCCGCTTTCCTAATATATCATGGGGCGGCGTCAGTTCCACCGTCTCTCCGTGATCCCAGATCGTAAGATGGCGGTAGCTGACTCCCGGATAATACTGAAACTCATCTGTCTCTAATTCCTTTTTCACCGCATCGATCAGAACCCTTGCCTCTTCTGTTGTGATCTCCCCGGAGCTGTGATCGATGATAGTTTTTTCCTCATAGGTCTCATCTTCTGATAAGGTGACAATGTTGCAGCGCAGAGCAATGTCAGTATCCTTCATATCCACACCGATGGAAAGCGCCTCAAGAGGCGATCTCCCGGAATAATACTTCTGCGGGTCATAGCCGAGCATAGCAAGGTTTGCCACGTCACTTCCAGCCGGAAGGTTCTTTGGCACCGTGTAAGCAATTCCCTGTTCCGATACCTTTGCCATGGTATCCATGACCGGAGTCCTGGCCGCCTGAAGCGGTGTTCTGCCGCCCAGCTCACCGATCGGTTCATCGGCCATTCCGTCTCCCAACACAACAATATACTTCATAAACTAGTCCTCCAAATCTATTTAACATTCATACGAATCATGCCCAAAACGGAATTAAACGCTTTGATCTTATCCTGATAGTCTTTTTCTTTCATTGTCAGTGTAACAAATGCAAATTCATCTGTCACCCCTTCTGCTGAAACTTCTTCTACATCGCCAAAAACTTCTTTTACTTTTTCTCTGTCGCAGTCTTTCGGAAGACGCACAAAGAATTTATGTTCAAAATCGCCGATATCTGCGAGATGAAGCTTCTTTTCACTCCAGATCTGCATGATATTTCTCTCTTTATGCTTTGCCGCATCGATCACGTCTGCCACAACCGCGCTGGCTGTCGGAAGCTTTCCTGCCCCCGCTCCGTAAAACATCACGTCGCCGATGACATTTCCGTTTACAAAAATGCCGTTGAACACATCGTTGACGCCGATCAGCGGATGATCTCTGCCAATCATCATCGGGCATACCATGGCATATACATTGTCTCCGATTTTTTTGCTTGTTCCTAAAAGCTTAATGCTCTTATTCAGGGCTTTTGCATATTTCATGTCGGTTTCTGTAATCTTTGTGATGCCTTCGGTATGTACATCCTCATAATCTACCTGCATGCCGAATGCCAGTGAAGTCAGGATCGCAATCTTTCTGCACGCATCATATCCCTCCACATCCGCTTCCGGATGAAGTTCCGCATATCCTTTGTCCTGAGCGTCCTTTAACACCTCATCGAAGTCAGCCCCTTCATCGGCCATCCTTGTTAAGATATAGTTTGTAGTTCCGTTCAGTATGCCTGTTATTTCATTGATCTCATCGGCTGTCAGAGACTGGTTTAACGGACGGATGATCGGAATTCCGCCTCCCACACTCGCCTCAAACAGGAAATTTAGATTCTTGGACTTTGCCATGGCCAGTAGTTCCGCACCCTTTTCAGCCACCAATTCCTTATTGGAAGTGGCAACACTCTTCCCGTGCTCCAATGCCTGTTTTGCAAACGTGTATGCCGGCTCCACTCCGCCTAAGACTTCCACAACGATGCTCACTTCGTCGTCATTTAAAATAATATCATAGTCTGTGACTGCCTTTGACGCCACCGGTGTGTCGGATAAATCCCTCTTGTCCAAAACATATTTTACCCGGATCGGCTCCCCGATCTTACGGTTGATGCTCTCGTGATTTGTCTCGATTACCTCCACGACTCCTGATCCAATGGTTCCATATCCCAATACCGCAATGTTTATCATCTGTTTTACTCCTTTGCAATTATTTTTACATATGTAATGTTGTCAAGCTTTTCTACGCTCTCGATCATGGCAGAAACATCGGTCTCCATATCAACAATATCCACGCTGACTGTGAGCACTCCTTTTCCGTTGATCGGAATACTCTGATGGATCGTCAGGATATTGGCCTTGTAGTTTGCAAATACCTGAAGCACTGTCGCCATAACTCCCGGCTGGTCTTCCACCTCGATCACAAACGTGATATTTCGTCCCTTTTTGCTCGCGTGAAAAGGAAAAATATCATCTTTGTACTTATAATAAGAACTCCGGCTGATCCCCACAGTTTCTGTGGCCTCCTGAATGGACTTGGCCTGTTCTGCATCCAGAAGCTTCTGCACTTCCAGTACTTTTAATAGAACCTCCGGAACTGCTTTCTTTTTAATGACATAATACTTTGAATCTTCTAACATAGTCCACCTCTGTGCGTCTGCTGAACACATTTGTTTTTCCAGACGATACTATCATATTTTTATAAATTAAGCAACTGTTTAAATAAAAAACGGACATACAACCATGCAGATTGTATGTCCTGCAAATCTCTTACTCTATTTCTTCAGACATTTTAACATCAGCCATATAATACACAGCAGCGCGGCCGCGGACAGAGAAATGTATTTTGCCGGCAGTTATTGTCCGGCCGTATACCGCAGCGTCTTCTTAATCATTGCTCCATGCCAGGTATGCGTTCATGAAACCGTCCAGATCTCCGTCCAGGACAGCGGATGGATTGCCGCTTTCTTTATTTGTCCTGTGATCTTTCACCATAGTATACGGCTGCAGGACATAAGACCGAATCTGGCTTCCCCATCCATTGTCTCCCACGTCTCCCCGGATATCAGACAGCTTTTCCAGATGCTGCTGCTCTTTTAACAGATACAGCTTTGTCTTGAGCATCTTCATAGCCTGGTCTTTATTCTTATGCTGTGACCGTTCATTCTGGCACTGGACAACGATCCCTGTCGGGATATGCGTGATCCTTATGGCAGAATCCGTCTTATTGATATGCTGGCCTCCCGCGCCGCTGGCCCGGTAAGTATCGATCCTGATATCTTCATCGGCGATCTCCACATTCAGGTCTTCGTCAATCTCCGGCATCACGTCACAGGATGCAAAGGAGGTCTGCCTCTTTCCCGCCGCGTTAAACGGAGAAATTCTCACCAGCCGGTGAACGCCTCTCTCGGACCTTAAATACCCATAGGCGTTTTCACCTTTGATTTCTACCGTCACTGATTTAATTCCTGCCTCTTCCCCGTCCAAATAGTCAATGACTCTTGTCTCGAATCCTTTTTTCCCGGCCCAACGGGTATACATCCGGTACAGCATACCGGCCCAGTCACAGGACTCAGTTCCGCCAGCCCCTGCATGAAGGCTCAGGATTGCATTATTCTTGTCATATTCCCCGCTCAGGAGAGTAGAAATCCGCAGGCTTTCATAGGCTGTCTCAAACTCCGCAAATGCCTCCTGAGTTTCCGCAGCCAGTTCTTCGTCCTCTTCCTCCGACGCCATCTCGATCAAAGTCTCAATATCCTCAAACTGTCCTTTCAGCCCTTCATATCCTACCACCTGATCCTTCAGCCCTTTGACCTCTCTGACCACCTTCTGGGACTCCTCCAGGTCCTCCCAGAATCCCGGAGCTTCCATATCAAGCTCCAGCTGCTCGATCCGCTCTTTCTTTTCTTCCAAGCCAAGAGAACCGCTTAATTTCTCAAGTGGCTCCCGGTAGGAATTCAGGTTATATTTTAACTGATCTAATTCAATCACTCCAAAAACTCCTTAATTTCTTCCACAGCAGTTTTTATATTTCTTTCCGCTTCCGCATGGGCATGGATCATTTCTCCCGATCTTCTCCCCTTTTCTCTTATACGGAGTCTTTACACTGCTGTCGTCTTTATTAGTGCTTGTCACCTGGGCAACCTGCTCTTTCTCCACCTTCTGTTCAATCTCTACGTGGAACAGCGCTCCGGTGGTCTCCTCCTGGATTGCCTTCGTCATCACATTGAACATCTCAAAACCGGCCATGCGGTATTCTACTACCGGATCTCTCTGTCCGTATGCCTGCATACCGATGCCCTCCCGAAGCTGATCCATATCATCGATATGATCCATCCACTTGCGGTCAATGACCTTGAGAAGAATGATACGCTCTATCTCCCGGAGGTCATAGTCTTCAAATTCCTTTTCCTTCTCGGCATACAGCCGGGCAGCCTCATCCTGAAGACGCTTTGTGAGCATCTCAGGTTTCCCTGCCTGAATCTCTTCCTGAGTCAGTTCGATCTTTCCGAACGGAACGATTGGGCGCAGCTCTGCATTCAGTGTATCCATATCCCATTCTTCCGGTGCCGCATCTTCACTGGCACACTGGTTTACATAGTCTGCGATGGTTTCCTCCATCATATGAATCACAGAATCCTTCATGTTTTCCCCATCCAGAACACGGCGGCGTTCTTTGTACATGATCTCTCTCTGTTCGTTGTTTACCCTGTCATAATCCAGCAGATTTTTACGGATACCGAAGTTGTTATTCTCGATCTTCTTCTGGGCCTTTTCGATCGTCCTGCTGATGGATTTGTGCTGGATCTCTTCCCCTTCCGGTATGCCGAGGGCGTTGTATACAGAAATCATCCTCTCAGATCCAAACAGTCTCATCAGATCGTCTTCCAGGGACAGGTAAAACTTAGATTCACCAGGGTCTCCCTGCCGTCCGGCACGTCCTCGGAGCTGATTGTCAATACGCCTGGATTCATGACGCTCTGTACCGATGATCTTTAAACCGCCCAGAGCGGCCACACCGTCTGCCAGGACAATATCGGTACCACGGCCCGCCATGTTGGTAGCGATGGTGACAGCACCGATCTCGCCTGCATGGGAGATGATCTCCGCCTCCTTTTCATGGAACTTGGCATTCAGCACGTTGTGCTTGATCCCCTGTTTTTTGAGCATGCGGCTCAGTTCCTCGGACATATCAATGGTGATCGTACCTACGAGCACTGGCTGTCCCTTGGCGTGGGATGCCGCGATGTCCTCAACAACCGCCCTCATCTTCTCCTGCTTCGTCTTATAGATGGCATCTTCGTGGTCAACACGCACAACCGGTTTGTTGGTCGGGATGACTACAACGTCCATGCCGTAGATCTCACGGAATTCCTGTTCCTCGGTCTCGGCTGTACCGGTCATACCGGATTTCTTATTATATTTATTGAAGAAATTCTGGAATGTGATAGTAGCGAGGGTCTTGGACTCTCTCTTAACCTTCACGCCTTCTTTCGCCTCGATCGCCTGATGAAGTCCGTCTGAATACCGTCTGCCCGGCATGATACGTCCGGTGAACTCATCGACGATCAGCACTTCATCGTCCTTCACTACATAATCTTTGTCAATAAACATAAGATTATGAGCGCGCAGCGCCAGGATAATATTGTGCTGGATCGCAAGATTCTCAGGATCGGCAAGGTTATCTATATGGAAGAACTCCTCCACCTTTTTCACGCCCTGGGCGGTCAGAAGCACGTGCTTATCCTTTTCATTGACCAAAAAGTCGCCGTCTTCTTCAATGTCCTCGTTCATCAGGATATCCATCTTGGAAAGTTCCCCGTCGGAGCTTCCCCTCTCCATCTGCCTTGCAAGGATATCGCAGGCACGGTAGAGCTCGGTGGATTTCCCGCTCTGACCGGAAATGATCAATGGTGTTCTGGCCTCATCGATCAGTACAGAATCGACCTCATCGACAATGGCATAGTGCAGGTCGCGCTGAACCAGATCTTCTTTTTCGATGACCATGTTGTCCCTCAGGTAATCAAATCCCAGTTCATTGTTGGTGATATATGTGATATCACAGTTATAGGCTGCCCGCCGCTCGTCGTTTTCCATCTCATTGGTAACCACCCCGCACGTAACGCCTAAGAAGTTGTGAACCTTTCCCATCCACTCCGCATCACGGGTTGCCAGGTAGTCATTCACCGTAACGATGTGCACGCCCTTCCCTTCCAGGGCGTTTAAGTAGGCAGGAAGAGTGGAGACCAGGGTCTTACCTTCACCGGTCCTCATCTCTGCGATCCTTCCCTGATGAAGGATAATACCGCCGATCAGCTGGACCCGATAGTGCTTGAGCCCAATAGTCCTGGCACTCGCTTCCCGGACAACCGCATAAGCTTCCGGCAAAAGGTCGTCCAGTGTGTCTCCGTTGCTCAGACGCTCCTTAAACTCAGCAGTTTTATTTCTCAGTTCCTCATCGGATAATTTCTGCATCGGTTCGTCAAAAGATTCAATTTTATTCACAATCCCACTGATCCGCTTCAGTTCTTTTTCACTGTGCGAACCAAAAATTTTTCCTAACAAACTCATAGTTTTACTCCCAAACAATTAAATTCACATGTAATCTATGATATTGTAACACTTCT
>OBXZ01001233.1_pt1 | contig 12267 bp, 9 predicted proteins | sample 1538171 | NCBI WGS metagenome assembly OBXZ01 (sample SAMEA2580161, study PRJEB22360) | human gut metagenome | biome: human gut; feature: human-associated habitat; material: faeces | place: Denmark | collected 2008/2010
CGAATCGACGCCCACACCCCCCCCTGCAGGCGCCTGCCATAACGGCGGCCTGACATACCCTCTCACCCCACGCCCTGCGCCCACAATGCAATGGGCGAGCGCAAGCATACGCAATTTCACCCCTCGACGCACAACACCCCTCAACTTATTCAAAGGAAACATCATGCCCGAATCATCGCAGGCGCAAACCGCGCCACACCGCGAACGCACTTCCCCGCAACGCAATGAATCGCTGTGGGGCAACCCCACATATCGTCAATGGTTCACTGCAGACACCGCCTCGACGATCGGAGCCGCGATGAGAGGCTTCGCGATCTCGCTGATCGCCTTCTCGCTCACCCAATCGGTGGTGCTCGCCGGATGGCTCGCCACGTTCAGCCAAATTGCCACGCATGTCAGCGACGTGTTCGGCGGCACGGTCGTGGACCGGCACAACCGCAAAGGGCTCATCATCGCCAACGCCGTGTTCGGCACGCTGCTGTGGGGAACGGTGTTCGTGCTGATCGCCCTGCATGCGATCGCATTCCCGATATTCGCCATCGTGACGGTCGCGGCGTCAGCGGTCAACGGACTACTCGCCAACGCGACCAACGCGATGCTGCGCACGATCATCCCGACCCGCGAATATCCGAAGGCGCAAAGCCTCAATCAGGGGCGCGATTCCGTGGTCAGCATCGCGGGATCCCCGCTCGGCGGCGTGCTGTACGCGGTCGCGCCGTGGCTGCCGTTCGCGGTCGCCTCGCTGATGTACGCGATCAGCGGTGTCAGTGCCGCCCAGCTGCGCGTCGACGAACATGTCCGCGACATGGTGACGACAGATCGCAAGAGCAAGCGCCCCGACACCGCGTCGCAAGCGGGCTGCACGTCCGATGCCGCCGTCGCGCCCGACGCCGATGCGACAGCAGAGTCGGCGCACACCTCGTTCTTCGAGGATTTCATCGAAGGATGGCGCTGGACGCTGCGCAGGCACACGCTGCTGGCGATCTGCGTAATCGCCGCGCTGGTGAATTTCGGGCTCAACGGCGTGTTCGCCGCGGTGAACCTGCAACTGGTGAGCACCCACGTGGACTCCGTGCGACTCGGTTTCGTCAACACCGTCATGGGAGTCGGCATGCTGATCGGCGCGGTGATCGCCGCACGGGTATGCGAGCGAGTGCACATGGGCACCGGTCTGGTCGTCCTGTCGGTGACGTCGCTGCTGACATTGCTGCCGATGCTGTTCAGCAGCGATTACCTGGTGATACTGGCGTCATCGCTGATCGTCGGGCTGCCCATCCCCACCATCAACTCGCTGCTGATGGGATTCGTGTTCGCCAAAGTGCCGAGCGAGATGCAGGGACGTGTCGGGTCGGCGAGCGACATGCTGTCGATGATACCCACGCTGTTCTGCTCAGCGCTCGCCGGCTCCCTGCTGCCACGCATCGGGTTCGGCGCCACGATCGGTCTGTTCCTGGCCGTGCTTGCGGTCAATGTGGTCATCGCGCTGCTGATGCCGTCGATCCGCTCGCTCCCCGCCGCCGACCACTGGGACGACGCGTCGCTGTGACGATGCATCACTGAAGCAGCGTCAATGCAAAAAACGGTTCGGCGCGGCCTCTCGAACAGACAAGGCCACGCCGAACCTACGTATATGCTAACAGCCATGTATTGTGGCATGCCCCACCTAGCGGCCTAGGCCGGGCACCGGATCAGAGCGCGCGACGCGCGTCGATGGCGTCGGCGAGCGTGTGCAGCAGCTCCCCGGGACGCTCCCACGGAACGCAGGAGTCGGTGACCGACTGGCCATACACCAGCTGGTCGAGCGGTGCCGGTTTCTGATGCCCGCCCTTGAGGAAGCTCTCCATCATGACGCCAAGGATGCCCGGCTCTCCATCGGCGATACGCGAGGCGATGTCCTCAATGACCTCGGCCTCGACGTTCTCGTCCTTGCCACAATTGCCATGCGCCGCATCGATGACCAGACCGCGTTCGCTCGGACCGCTCGCCTTCGACGCGCGCAGCGCCTCAAGCGCGGCCGCCACGGAAGCCGCATCGTAGTTCGGGCCGGTGTTCGACCCGCGCAGGATCAGATGGCAGTCCGGGTTGCCCTTCGTCTCGGCGGAGATCACGCGGCCATCCAGGTTGATCGACAGGAAATGGTGCTCGAACCCGGCCGCGAAACACGAGTCGGCGGCCGGCTTGATCGAACCGTCGGTCGCGTTCTTGAAGCCGATCGGCATCGACATGCCGCTCGCCAACTCACGATGCACCTGCGACTCCGTGTTGCGCGCGCCGATCGCCCCCCAGCTGATCAGATCGCAGATGTACTGCGGTGTAATCGGATCCAGCCATTCGGTCGCCGTCGGCAACCCCAGGCCAAGCACGTCGGTCAGCACCTTGCGCGCCAGCCACATGCCCTTGCGGATATCGAAGCGGCCATCCAGATCCGGATCGTTGATCAGACCCTTCCAGCCGATCGTCGTGCGCGGCTTCTCGAAATACACGCGCATCACGATCATCAGTCGGTCCTCAAGCTCGCCCTTGAGCGCCGCAAGACGCTGCGCGTACTCGTGCGCCGCTTTCGGATCGTGAATCGAGCACGGGCCGACGATGACCAGCAGACGATCATCGCGACCGTGCAGGATGTCGCGGATCTCCTGACGCGATTGCAGCACCAGGTCGCTCATATCATCGGTGAGCGGCAGTTCCCTGAGAAAATACCGCGGTGCCGGAATCGGGTCGAGCTGGCGAATGTTCACGTCCACCGTTTCAGGGAACACGGCATTCCCGCCCAAATGCCGCTCGTCCTCGGAACTGTCCGGACCACGAAGCCCTGCCATCGCTCTGCTCTCCTTCCGCACCGCAGGCCGGCGTCTTTCGACCCGCGCCCTCACGTCGCATACCGATACCGAACACACAATAGTAGATGCCGTCGGAATACGGAAAACAACGGCTGCAATGCGGGCACGGCGGAGCTGCGAAGCCGTCACCCGGCAAAAGTCCCATTCCGGCGGCTGCGGATGGGACTTTCGCGGGATGGAGATGGGGCGCTATTCGCAGGCGACGCCGTCGCCGTCGCGATCGAGTTTGGTCGAGTAGCCGGGCTGCCCTTTGTATAGCGGCGCTTTGCCGGCTGCACGCACCGCGGCGCAGTTCTTGTAGTAGACATCGGAACTGTCGCCGTCAGACGGAGCGGCCGGCTCCACCACCGTGCTCGACTCGGACTGTTCGCCCGATGAACCGTCCTGCGATGAGCTGCCTTGCGACACGTCCTCCTGCGGCGCCACTGATTCCTCGCCGTCGCCGGTCGGAACGGTCTGGGCCGGGCAGGACGACAGCACGCGCGACATCGCATCATGCTCGGCCTGCGTCACCCACAGCGAGTACTTCGCCTTCACGCCGATCTGCCGAGCCACGTATGAGCAGCGGAACGATTTGTTGGCGGGCAGCCAGGTCGCCGCGTCGCCGTCGGACTTGCGCTGGTTCGACGGGCCGTCCACCGCGAGCAGGTTGTACGGGTCATTCGCCAGCTGCTTGCGCCGGTCGGCGATCAGCTGCTGCGCGCCCTTCTGCCATGCGTCCGACAGCGCCACCACATGATCGATCTGCACGGCCGCCGAGGTGCTTTGCCCGCGCACGAAATCAATCACCGCGGCGGTGTACGGGTCGACGAGCCGACCGCTGGTCACCACGCAATTGTGCGTACCGGCCTTGTAAGTCTTGTTGGTGAGGTCACGGTTGAGGATGTCGTTGCGCGTGTCGCACCCGTTGTGGTCGACGTCGGCCCATGCCGCGCCGAACTGGTCGCGCGAATAACCGGTTTTCGGTGCACGTCCCTTGACCGGCAGCGTCTCCAGCACGCTCGTGGCGAGCTGTCCGCCGGACGCGGAAGCCGAGCTTGACGGTTTGGACGACTCAGCCGATTCGGATTGTCCGGACGACTGACGCTCAGCCGACCCCGCATCGGAGCCGGGAGTTCCGCATGCGCCGACGGTCAACACGAACGCGATCGGGATAAGACACGTCAGTATTCGATTGAATGTATTGAATGATGTGCGGCTTCCGACCAACGCTTTCTTCATCATGCAGCTTTCTCTGGGCTTATTCCGCTATGCCGCAACCGATGCGCGGTCCTCTGGCTAGAAACATCATTGTCATCCAACAATAGCGGAAGACCGCCGTCAATGACGATTCCCCACATCGAACGGCACATTCCTTTCGTAAAATGTCCATCCGACACGGGGAATCGACGAAATCGGTCATTCAGTCTCGTGCTCGACGCACGGGCCGATACCTCGCTCAGGCCAGCGCACCCATCGGATCCCATGCGGGGAGCATGGTGGCGGGCTCGGCGAGCGCGGCCTGATACTCGGCCGGGAGCATCGCCTTGGGCACGGCCACCTCGTACACGTACTCGGTGAACCAGTCGTCGCTCATCGTGAAGTAGCCCTTGTCGGCAATCTTGTCGCCCCAGGAGTTCTCCACGCGCCAGCGACGGGTCGTGGTACCGTCATCGGCCACGTCCACGCCGACGAACGCCATCGCATGGTTCATCGCGGAGTCGCCGAAGCGTACGCGCGACTCCTTGTCCATGTCGAAGTCCACATCGTAGACGCTGCCGTACTCGAACAGGTCAGTCGCCCACGCGCCGCGCTCGCGATCCATGAACGGACCGCAGTCCGCGCCGAACCACACCGGGATGCCCTTTTCGGTCAGGATCGCGCGTACGCAATCCTTCATGAACTGGTTCGGCACGTTCAGGTACTCGGTCGGGTTGCCGCCGGCCACGTTGCCCAGGTGCTCGATGCCGATCTTCTTGCCCTTGGCGTGCTCGCGGCGCGGATCGTCCACGAGGCACACGTAATCCTCAAGGTCGGCGGTGCCCACGTACTTCTTCCAGAACTCGACGGGCGTGATTTCGCCGTCGCGGTGGAACATGCCCTCGGAGTCGGTCCACTCCCAGTCGAAGCTCTTCGGCGGCTCGCCCAGGTGAATCGTCAGGATGCGGTGGCCGGCAGCGACGGTCTTGGCGACCTCGTCGTCGATCGACGCGGGGTCGGCGTACATGTGCGCCACGGCAGTGTGCAGCAGGTGGCGCAGCTGCGTGTTCATAGCGCCCGTGTTCTTCGAGGATTCGGTCTCCGGGAACAGGTCCTTCGGCACGGCACCGTACTTCTTGTACACGTTCAGCGCCATCGTCCACTGGCCTCCGTCACCCATCACGTCGGCGAGCAGGTGCTGGATCAGGCGCGAGTCGGACGGCTCTCCGGCACGAACCAGCGCGGCGACGTCCTGCAGGAAGTAGTTGACACGCTCCAGCTTGTCGAAGTACATCGCGTAGTTCTGGGAGAACTCGAACTCCTTGACGCCGAGGTTCTTCTTGGCGACGAAACGGGCCACATTCAGCGAGCTGAACAGCCAGCAGCGACCGGAACGGTCCTGATGGGTGACCTCGCCGTTGTCGACGGTGACGGAGAAGCGGCGCTGCAGCAGACGGGAACGGTCATAGTTCAGCGCGACCTTGTCGATACCGGCGGCGGTGACGGCGTTCATGGCCAGACGGTTGGACTGGCTGGCATCGAATGATGCGACCAGATCATTCAGCTGCTCGCCGGACAGCGGTGTGATTTCAGACGATGACGTGTTCTCGGTCATGCTGCTCCTTTGACTTGGGACGTGCGCGGCCGGTTTTGTGGCCGCAATGAAACGTGGCATCCAGCGTTTGACCGGATGCCACGACGGGTCTCTAATGAGTGTAGCGGCGACAGCGGATTCCCGCCATCGAACCGGGTCAATACCTTGATTCGGCAGGAGCTCGGCGACTTCTACAGCCGCCTGCGGGCCGGACGGCGAAGCCCGGCATCCGACGCTTCGGAATCCCGGCCGACTGCTATTCGGCGGTTTCGGCCTCGCCGGCCTCGGTGTGCTCGGCCACATGCTCGGCGACCGGCTCGGCGGCGACCGCTTCCGCATCCTGATTGTCGTCATGCTCCGCGACGGCATGCGACTCATACGCCGGTGCCGGCTCATCCTGCGCGGCGGCATTGTACAGCGGCACATCGGGCGCTCCCTGATGCGACGCGGCGCCAGGCTGCTCCGCCCCCTGCTCGTTCATGAACCCGAATCCGCTGAACGCCTTGGTAAACATCGAACGCAGCTCGGACACGCGCTGCGTGATGGCCGCCTCACGCGATTGCAGCTCGGCGATGCGCCCCTGAAGATCCTCCAGCTCGACCTGCGCGGCCTTGCGGCGATCCTCGATCTGCGACGCCGCATCCTCGCCGGCCTTTTCCAGGATCTGCGCGGCCTGATCGTCGGCCTCCTTGCGCTTGCTCGCCGCATACGTGTCGGCATCCTCGCGCACGGTCTTCGCCTGGCCGATCAGCTCGTCGGATTCCTTCTTGGCGGCCACGCGACGCTCTTCGAGGTTTTCGAGCAGCTCGCTCACCTTCTTGGTCGCTTCGTCCTGCTGGGCGGCGATGTCAGTGCGAATCTGCTCGACCTCGGCGTTGACCTGGCTCATCGTCTGCGTGTGGCGGACCTCGGCGTCGTCGCGAATCTCCTGCGCCTTCGCCTTGGCCGCATCGATAATCTCGCCCGCCCTGCGCTGCGCGTCGGCCATCATCTTGGACACCTGCTCGCGCACGTCGGACAGTTTCTTGTTCGCCTCCGCGAGCGCCGCCTGAATCTGGTCGTTGGACTCGGACTTGAGCTTGGCAATCTCCTCGTTCGCGCTCCTGCGCTGCGAGGCGATCTGCTGGGTCGCCTTCGCCTGCATCTCGGCGATCTCGCGCTCCTGCTTGGCGCGCTCCGACGCCATGCGCTTTTCATGCTCCTCGCGCGAATTGGTGAGTTCGAGATCGACGGACTGACGCTGCTCGGTCACGATCTTCGCCGTTTCGGCGCGCAGCTGGGCGGCGTCCTGCTGCGCGCTGGTCGTAATGGTCTGCGCCTGATTGGTGGCGTTGCCGGTAATCGTATCGGCCTTGGCCTGAGCGTCATCGAGAAGATGCTGCGCATCCAGCTTCGCATTGTTGATCAGCGTCTCCGCCTGAGCCTTGGCGGACGCGCGAGTCGAGGCGGCATCCTGCTTGGCACGCTCCAGCAGCTCGGTGCTGGTCTGCTCCGCGGAGGCAAGCATCTGCTGGGCGTTGGCGCCCAACGAGGCGAACGTGTGGTTCTTGGACGACTGACGGTTGCGCTCCTCCTGCAGCTTCGCCTGCAACTGCAGCAGACGATCCCCGTCCTGCTTGATCTGCGCACGCAACGCGGCCAGCGTCTGTTGCGCGCTGGCAAACGCCCGGTCCACCTGCTCCTTATCGTATCCACGTATCACAATCGGGAACTGGTCCGCCATGTTCGGTTCCTTTCGCCATTACACCTGCTCGTTAGCACAACCACACACGACTGTACTGCATGGCGTCAAGCCCACGCCAGAAACGCGACGAACCATACACGAACGTACACACATGCTGGCAAGAAACCAGCTGCATCCCAGCAAAACGTCAGGCGATGAGAATATCCCCGGACGACGGCTGCAGATAATAACGGACCGTCTCGCGCACCACATCGCGCCCAGCACGCACCTGCTGGCGCAGATCCAGGCCGTTCTGCAGCCTGCTGCCGCCATTGATCGGAGGGAAGCTGACGAAGCCGGCCAGCACACGATCCTGTGTCGCCGTCCAGTGCAGCAGCTGGTAGAACAGCGAATTGCATACGAACGTGCCCGCGTCGGAACTGAGCGTGGCGGGTATGCCGTCGCGCGCGAAATCGTTGATGATGGCCCGCAACGGCAAACGGGTCCAATATGCGGCCGGGCCGTCCTTGATGATCGGCTCGAACCGCGGCAGCGCGTTGTCGGCGTCGGGGCGGGCAGCGTTCATCAGGTTCGTGGCGCAGCGTTCCATCGCCACGCTGTGCGCCGCATGCTTGAGACCGGTCGCGATCACGATGTCCGGCCGGGTCGCATCCAAGGTCTCCAGCAACGTGGGCCAAGCGTTGGCGAAGCTGACCGGGAGCGCCACGGTGTTGATGGACACGTTGGCGTCATGCAGCGGATCGTCCACGTCGGACGGCTCCCCGATGCCGTCGCGGACGAGCGCCTCGGGCACTTCGTACGACGGGTTGACGTCGATGTTCTCGTAGTGGTCGAACCCACAAATCACGACATTGAGCTGCTGCATGATGCCAGTGTACCCCGCGAACGCCTGCCGCTGCTATTGCTCGCGGACCTGGGCGAACACCTGATGCATCCGTTCGCGCGCGAGACGCTTGCGGATCTCCAGCGAGATCTGCTCGGCCTGGGGCAGGTCGTCGCGCGTGGTGATCTTCATGTTGGTCCGGGAGCCGGCCACGATGGCGACCGGGACGTCGGGCAGGTAGTCGACGACCACGCGCGTATCATCGGTCGGATGGAAATCGGGGTCGCGCGAGGCTAGCTCGTATGCGCGGCGGATGGTCTCGAACCGGAATGCCTGCGGAGTCTGCGCCCGGAACATGTTCGCGCGGTCCGGGACGGAGCGCACGACCTTGCGGTCGCCCAGATCCTCGGTGAGCAGCATCGTGTCGGTGGAGGCGAATGCGACTGTGGCTGCCTCGAACTCGTCCAGCGCGGTGATGCAGCCGTCGATCGAGGACTGCTCGACGAACGGACGCACCGCGTCGTGGATCAGCAGTTTCGCGCGGGGCGGGATGCCAGCTGCCCCCAGCGCCTGCAGAGCCGCCGCAGTGCTGTCGGCGCGTTCGGCGCCGCCGTCAATGATCATGCGCACCTTCGGGTAGCCGGCCTCATCGACCAGGCGTTCCACTTCATCGCGCACCTGCGGGTTGACGACGACGATGGTGTCGGTGACATGCGGGTTCTGCTCGAACGCCTCGATGGACCAGCAGACGATCGGCTTGTCGTCGACGCTCACCAGCTGCTTGGGGTTGTCCGGATCGAAGCGCGTGCCGAAGCCGGCGGCCAATACCACGGCGACGACCGGTGCTTCGGGTTCTCTGTCATCTCTCTGAGTCATACCGCCCACCGTATGACCCGCCCTGCCCGATTGTGACGGAAGCCACACTCTTCTGCACGGAATTTTTTCTGATTCGACGACAAACAGGCCGCCGGCACCGGTGTCGGCCCCGCCGCAACGGGCTATCTCGCTTTCAAGGGGTTGATTTCGGCTCGGCCGAACATCTATCTGCGTTTCAAGGGGTTGCCAAAACACGATACCGCGAGTATTAAGCGCCAAACGCCATTGGAATCATGCGGTTTAGGACCTTGGGCTACTTGGCCATCAACCTCACGAAACGAAGATAGATGTTCCCGACCGGTGGAATCAACCTCACGAAACGAAGATAGCGGCCCGATTCGTCACAACCGAGGCAAATCGGGGTCAGCCGCGCATGATCAGGGCGAGCAGGCGTCCCTCGTGCGTCTTGCCGGCGAGCGAGGCGCGGCGGTGGGAGTACCACAGCGGGTTCTCCAGCGTGCACATGCTGTGGCGCACGGTGCTCCAGCGGTCGGCGAGCGCAGGCTCGCCTTCGCCGTCGGCGGCACACAGCGAGGCAAGCTCTTCGTCTTCATACAGGTATTGGGAGGCGGCGTTGACGCGCGGGCGCGAATCGACGATGCTGTCGGCGGGAACACCCGCCTTGGCAAGCTCCATGCGGGCGGCCTTGGCGATGTCGATGCCGGGGCCTCCGAATCGCGTCAGGGTGAACGTACCGGGGAATTGCGCGTCGAACTCGTCGGCGATGGCGTCGCCGACCTCGTAGCAGTCGCCGCAGATGCACGGTCCGAGCGTGGCCGCGATGCGCTCCGGCGCAGCGCCCTTGGCCACCATCGCATCAATCGTGGCACCGATGATGCCGCGCTGCAGGCCCTTGCGCCCGCAGTGAGCGGCGCCGATCACGCCGGCCTGGGCGTCGGCCATCAGCACCGGCAGGCAATCCGCAGCGAACATGCCCAGCGCCACACCCGCGCGAGACGTGACTTGCCCGTCCGCCTCCACGACGGTCGCGGCCTGCGCCTCGCCGTCGGCGGTCACCTCACCGGGCGTGCCGGACACATCGAAGCCGAACGGGGTGTTCAGATGCCATGATGCATCCACGTCCACCGCACGCCCGGAATGCACCTGACTGACCAGCGAGAGCCCGCAGCCGACGGATTTCGCGAGCGACACGCGATTGGCGAGAATCGCCTGCAGGTCGTCGCCGCCCTTGCCGCCGAGATTGCAATCGCCGAAATCGCCGTGGCTCACCCCGCCCAAGCGCGTGGTGTAGACGACAGTGACACCAGGCGCCAGCGCGATCGGGATCGTCACTGGAACCGGGTTGCCCTCCTCGTCGGTGGGGCTGATGGCGTTGCTGTCCAGAATCTCATCATCAAACTGCGTATCGCTCATGATTCCTTATCCTATGTGATTGCGTGCTCTTCGGTTCGGCGATTGGCGTCAGGCGGCTTTGAGGGTGGGGTGCTTGGTGCGGGAGCGGATCGCGGCGTTGACCGGCACCTCATGCGGGCACGGCATGGAGAACACATGCGCCGGATTGTTGATGGCTTGCACCCAGTTGCCGTCGGCGTCGCGAAGGCCGCTTTCGGGCACGGTGTAGATGAGTGGCGCGTCGCCCGGCAGCAGGAATTCGATCTCCTGGCCGGGTTCAATCTTGTTGCGGCTCATCAGCGTGACGCGACCGCCTTCGTCCGGGCTCCACGACAGCACTTCGCCGACGACCAGCCATGAGCGGAAGTAGCCGCTGCGGTTGGTGTTCTCGGTGACCTTGCGGTCCGGGTAGTAGAAGCCGGTGGAGTATTCGCGGTGAGCGACCTTGTAGGGTTCCTCTTTCAACCATTCGGGCAGTGTGACGGGCGGCGCGGGCGCGACGGCCGCATGCTGCCAGCCGTTCGTGTCGATCGGGGACTCGTCGCGCGTGTTCGATTTGCGGCGCGTGCTGCGGGCCTGTTGTTCAAGATCGGAGATACGGTCTGGGGCGGTGGGGCTCTGGCCGACTTCCAGGACGCCGTCGTCGCCGGGGACGCCGGCGAAGGCGACGTCGGCCTGTTCCATGATGTGGTCCGTGAGATCGGCACCGGACAGTTCCGCTGCGTACGGGTCATCGTTCAGCCAGACGGGGGCGGGCGCGTCGGTGCGAATCACGCGGTCGTGGAACGGGCGCAGCGTGTTGCCGTCCGCGGCCTCGAAACCGCGCTGCACCATGTATTCGTTGACGGCGGTCTTGTAGGCGTTGGTCATCGCGGCGATGTAGTACGCGCTTTTGGCCCGGCCCTCGATCTTGAGGCTGGTGGCGCCGGAGTCGATCAGGTCATCCAGGTGCTCCATCATGCACATGTCCTGCGAGTTGAACAGGTACGTGCCCTCTTTGGTCTCCTCGACCGGGAAGTACTGGCCGGGACGCTTCTCCTCGACCAGCGAGTACTTCCAGCGGCACGGCTGCGCGCATTCGCCGTGGTTGCCGTCGCGACCGGTCAGATAGTTGGAGATCAGGCAGCGTCCGGAGAACGCCATGCACATCGACCCGTGCACGAAGCATTCGACGTCCATGTCGTCGGGAATGTTGGCGCGGATGTCTCGCACGGCCTGCAGATCCATCTCGCGGGCGAGCACGACACGTCTGGCGCCGAGGTCGTACAGCGCGTTGGCGGCACCGTAGTTCGTGACGCCCGCCTGCGTGGAGACGTGCAGTTCCAGCTCGGGGGCGACGCTATGCGCGGTCATGAGCACGCCGATGTCGGTGACGATCAGCGCATCCACACCGGTGCCGGCCAGCTGGCTGATGTATTCCTGGATGGCCCTGACCTCGTTGTTGCGCGGTAGCACGTTGCAGGTCACATATACGCGGGCGCCCCGCGCATGGGCGTAGCGGGCGCCCTCTTCGAAGTCCTCCAGGCTCAGGTTCTTCGGAGCACTTCTCATGCCGAACGCCTTGCCGCCGCAATATACGGCGTCGGCCCCGTAATCGACCGCAGCCTTCAGCCCGCGCAGGTTGCCCGCCGGAGCCAGCACTTCCGGCTTACGCCGGGCCATTCGTTGTTGAGATTCAAGCACCCCACCAGTGTAGTGCATGGAATCTGGTGCCAATGTCGCGCCTCTGACATCAGGCGTCAAGTACACCCCCCCCCTTAACAAAATCCGCTCGGCGAGTTCTAGTGATCGTTGCAACACCTAGCCTACCGCAGGGAGGATCAGGTGACCGGGAGCCATCGAAACGAAGACCGTGGCGGGGAGCGCCGTTGGACGTTCAACGGCGTCGAATATCCGACGAGGAAGCTGATGTGCGCGG
>OBXZ01001236.1_pt1 | contig 12223 bp, 8 predicted proteins | sample 1538171 | NCBI WGS metagenome assembly OBXZ01 (sample SAMEA2580161, study PRJEB22360) | human gut metagenome | biome: human gut; feature: human-associated habitat; material: faeces | place: Denmark | collected 2008/2010
GTTTATCGCGAGTTCCGCACGAACAGGAGGCCACTTAATGTGGCCTCCGTCGTGAGCAGGACTGTAGAGCAGGAAACCTAAGCCGGTGTCCCCGCTCTCCCGGGGCCGGCGGAATCTAGTTGTTAAGCATGCGGTCGAAGCTTCCCGAGTCGCCATCCCGATAGTCGGCGGTCATCAGAATCTCCTGCGGAATGCGTCCGCCCTCACGCAGCACGTTGCGGAACTGTACGCGCGTGACCATGGGCAGATCCTTGATCGTCGCCGCCAGGTTCTGCGGTACACCCTGGTTGGCAGCCGCGGGCTCGCACTCACCGCCGGACTTCACGCGGCGCTTGTGCTCGGCGAGCATGGCGCGATACATACCGGCATGCAGGCGAATCTCAACAACATTGGCATTACGGGTCTGCTCGACAATGCGCGCACCCTCTCGGTCGATATCGCCCACGTAGTAGACATAGTTAAAGCGATAGCCGATCTCGGCCAGATAATCATCCAGTGCGTGCGAAACGCTCGCCTTGCAGCCACCGCCAAAGATCACGCCACCCACCTTGGTGCCAAAAAGCTTAGCGTGCTTGCGGCCGCGCAGGAGCTTGACGATCTCGTCATAGGTGTCCAGGTTCTCGACCATAATGAACGGCTTGTCGGCGCCCAGCGTAAAGAAGCCCGTAAAGTGCACAGGACGGTTGGGAGCAACCTTGATTGCCTGCATGCTAATGCCCTTTTCGGTCATACGCCGAATCAGACGCTCGCCATGCTTGCCGTCAAAGGCCTTCTCATCGTTAAAAATCTGGTAGGCGCGCTGGCGACGCGAAGCGACCGGCGTGTCGGCGCCGCGATTCTGCTCTATCCAAGCCTGGATGATCGCAATCTCCTCGGCAATCTTGCGGTTGGACATCTCGTTGTGCTGAGTGCGCTGCGGAGCCTTATTGCCGTCCTTGCCCTCGACCTTAACGATTTGAGTCTGCTGCTCCTTAATCTTGGAGAGCGCCGTAGGCGTGGGAACGACCTTGAGCAGCTGCCTGCCCAGGACACGGGCCAGAGCAAACGCCGAAACCTCGCCATGAGCGGGCGGCTCAGGCTGCTGGGCGGCCGCATCGTTTGCAGTCGGTTTGGGCTGCGCCTGGGATTTGCGCTTGGAATCTGCCTGAGCTTTGCGCTCTTGCTTTGGCGCGGACGAGCTCTTTTGCGAACGTTCGGGCTTGTCCCCCTTCGCCGGCTGGCGCTTGGGTTGCTCCACCGGGGCCTCAACCTTCGCATCCTTGCTTTGCGTCGCCGCCTTCTCGGCCGCGGCCTCGGCATTCGAGCCACGACCGCCACGGTGACGACGACGGCGAGGCTTGCTCGAAGCGCTCTCCCCTGCCTGCTTATCAGCGGACTGCTGAGCTTTGACCTCGGCGTCGGCCGCAGGCTGCGACTCGGAAGGTTGCTGCTCGCAAGCCACCGGCTCAACGGTTTTCTCGGTTTGTTCGGCCTTATCGGCCTGAGCGGTCGAAGCCGGCTCGCCCTTCTCCTGACGCTTTACGGGATACGCGCGTCCCGCAAAACCGCGGCCGGGACGACACGAACCCGGAGCCCTCTTGGCAGACTCCTCAACATCGTCTGCAACCTCGGGAGGCTCTTCAACCTCATGCGCGACATCCTGCTGCGCAGCCTTAAAGTGAGCACCGCGACGACGCTTGGGCTCTTGGGCCTCCACGGGCTTTTGCTCCTGCGCGGGCTTCTGCGACTCGGCAGCAACCTTGGTCTCGACAGCCTCGGTATCGAGCTCATCCCTTTGAGCAACGGCGCGACGGAAGCGCTCCTGCTGGGCACGGCGCTGAGCATCGCGCTTGCCGCCCCCGCCAAAACCGCCGCGACCGGCCTTAGCCGTAAAGGCGCGAACGACGCTCTCGTCGAGCAGCTCGTCGGTATCGATATGCTCGCGCGGGGCCGTTTCCACCGAAGCGGGCACCTCGACAACGTCCTCGACGGCCTCTTCGGCAACCTCGGCAAGCTGCTCCTGGGCATCACTTATCTCGGCATGAATGGTATAGAACGCCGGACGTCCGTTAATGCCGCTGCCCTCGATCTTGGTAACGATTTTTGCCGCGATGAGTTCGTCGCGCATCGCCTTGGTGTCGCATTCCTTATCGACGGAGCGGAAAATCTGTGCCAGCGCGCTCGACTTGATTTTAAGCGCCTTGCGGCAGAGCAGGTCGTAGGCAACCAGCTTGGCGCGCTCGGCAGAAAGCGACGTCTGGCTGCTTAGACGCTCAGCCAGGGCATCGACATTATTTTGGTTATCGGAATATACCGTCTTGGCCACGGGGCCCCTTTCATATGTACACATATACGTCTATATGGTACATCGCGCGAGCCTATCCACGCAAAACATCTGCGAGGACGCCTTTGCATCACCCGTTCCCGCAAGAAAAAAGACCGAGCCCGCGTCGTTGCGGACCCGGTCTTTCCGAGTCATATGGATGGAACGGTTAGCTCATCAAGTTGACTAGGCCTTGGCAGCCTCGGCGTCGGCGGGAGCCTCGGCGGCAGCAGTGCGGCCATACTCGGCCTTGCCCATCTCGGACCACTCGGGCTCCTCGTCGGGCATGGAACCGGCCTCCTTGCCGAAGAACTCCTTGAGGCAGTTGACGGCAACGATGAGGCCCAGGACCATCAGCAGGACGGCGAAGACGAGCTGCAGACCCTTGGTGGCGGCGACGGAAACGGCAGCCGTGGTGGCGGTAGCCGGGATGGTGCCGAAGAAACCGTAGGCCTGGACGGCGGTCATGCAGCCCATGGCGCTCTGGACCAGCGAGGTGAAGGTGCAGCAGAGCAGGAAGGCGACGGGCACGTAGAGCATCCAACCCTTGCGGCCGGTGCACTTACAGAACACGGCGAGGGTGATCATGGTCATACCGCCGAGCAGCTGGTTAGAAGCACCAAAGAGCGGCCAGATGTTGGCATAGCCGCCAAAGGCGAGGGCGAGGCCAGGAAGCAGGGTAACGACCGTGGCGAACCAGGGGTTGCCGAGAACCTTCATGTAGCCGGCCTTGGACTCGATGGCCAGGGCGTCGTTGGTCTGGGCAAAGAACTCGGAGAACGAGGTGCGAGCGATGCGGGCGACGGCATCGAGCGAGGTCAGGGCCAGAGCGGAAACGTTCATGGTCATGAAGACGGTTGCGAGCGTGCCGTCAACGCCGAAGGCCTGCATACCGCGGGAGATGCCAGCTGCGAAGATCTGGAACGGGGTGGAAGCGACGCCGGCGTTAAGGGCGCCGGTACCGGCGGTGTTCATGTCGGAGAACATGATGCCGGCGACGATGATGGCAAGGATGCCGACGAAGGACTCGACGATCATGGCGCCGTAACCGACCTTGACGGCGTCCTGCTCCTTCTCGACCTGCTTGGAGGAGGTACCAGAAGAAACGAGGCTGTGGAAACCGGAGAGAGCACCGCAGGCAACGGAGACAAACAGGACCGGGAACATCATGCCCGAGGCATTGCTAAAGCCGGTGAAGACCGGAGCGGTGATGGTGGCCTGGCCGTTAGCGCCCAGGACGACGATACCGAGGACAGCGCAGACGATCATGACGATCATCATGATGGAAGTGAGGTAGTCGCGAGGGGTCTTGAGCATCTGGATGGGCATGGCACCGGCAAAGACCAGGTAGACCATGACGACGGCGAACCACTGGAACTTGTCCAGGTAGACCGGGAACTGCATGCCGACGGCGAACATGAGGACCATGAGTACCACGCCGGTGACGAACTCGGCAGCGCCGGTGAGGTTGAACTTCTTCTGGGCCCAACCAAAGGCCATGGCGACGAAGGTGAACAGGATGGAGATGGTGCCAGCGCAGCCAGCGGCATAGGACTTGGTGAAGTCGATGGCACCGGTAGCAGCACCAGAAGCGTCAACGGCCGGGGTGAACATGAACGTCTTGCAGACCATGTCGGTGAAAGCGGCGATGACGATGATGCAGAACAGCCAGCAGAACAGCAGGAACAGGCGACGGCCGGTCTTGCCGATGTACTTCTCGATGAGCTGGGCCAGGGACTTGCCGTTGTTCTTCATCGAGGCGTACAGGGCGCCAAAGTCGTGGACGGCGCCAAAGAAGATGCCGCCGACGAGGACCCAGAGCACGACGGGAAGCCAGCCGAAGGCCATAGCGACGATCGTACCCGTAACAGGGCCGGCACCGCAGATCGAGCTGAACTGGTGCGAGAACGCGGTGAAGGCGGAGACGGGCGAGAAGCTGTTGCCGTCTTTCATGCGCTTGGCCGGCGTGAGGGCCTCTTTGTCAACGCCCCACTTGTTGGCCAGCCATCGGCCATAGCCCAGATAGCCGCAGGCGAGCACCGCCGCGGCCACAACCATGAGCAAAACTCCGTTCATTACATTTCCTCCTCTAAAAAGAACTTCCCAGACATAAAAAATGAGGGCCGTCGGTTGCGCTCGACGGCCCTCATCTTCATCAGCCGCCCGTTATCGTACGGGCTAGCTGTATGTGCTAACCCGCATCAGATAATTACTACGCTGATAATGTTTAGCTGATGCGTGAACATGTCTAAGAAATCCTCTTCAATCATGATGTGAACGATCCGTGCGTGTTCACATCCCCCAGTGGTTGAAAAGGAGTATGAAACTTTAGTTACCTAAAGTCAACGCAAATATGTAATGAATTTTCCACTTTTTTGAATTTCTCGGTATAAAACGCCACTGACCTCGGACTTTACCCGACAAAAGTTTTTGCATGAGAGATGCCCCCGAGAGTCACGGGAGCCGGGCGGCGCATATGAACTTTCCTGCTCTGCAGTCCTGCGCAAGACGGAAAGCACATTAAGTGCTTTCCTTTGCGTGCGGAACTCGCGATAAAGTTCATATATGGCGGCAGGCGTCCGCCCCGCCCCCGAGGAGCTCCCATCCCAAATGTGCGGAGCAAAGCTCCGCACGCCAACTTTTCTTTCAGCTAAAGAACGCCGGAAATTCGACGCTGGCTTGTTGGCCTTGCTGGACGTTGTCGACGCCAAACCAGCTCGGAAGCTATATCGATACAGAAAGGTCCCCGACCGGAGGGGCCGGATATAAGGTTTATCGCGAGTTCCGCACGCAAAGAAGGCCACTTAATGTGGCCTTCGTCTTGCGCAGGACTGTAGAGCAGGAAACCTTATATCCGGCCCCTCCGGTCGGGGACCGCACCCGTACGACTACAGCGTCATGTTTGGATCGGCGTCGACGTCGAATGGCGAGATTTCACCTCGGTCGAATTTACGGCGAGCAACCTCCGCGATCATGGCGGCGTTATCGGTGCAGGCAGACAAGGGCGGCACCGTCACGCGAATACCCTGACGCCCAAGCTTCTTAATCATCATCTCGCGCAGATGCGGGTTGGCTGAGACACCGCCGCCGATGCAATACTCCTTGCACCCGGTAGCGTGCAGGGCGTTTTTGGCCTTCTTGTACTGCACGTCAAAGACCGCCGCCTCAAACGAGGCCGCTAGGTCGGGCAGGTGAATCGTGCGCCCGGCCTTGGTCTCCTGCTCGATGTAGAGCGTCACCGCCGTCTTGAGGCCCGAAAGCGAGAAGCGGTAGTCTCCCCTGCTGTTCAGCGCACGGGGGAAATCGATCGCCTTGGGGTTGCCCGTCTCGGCAAGCTTGGAGATGATGGGGCCTCCGGGATAGCCAAGGCCCAGTGCCTTTGCCACCTTGTCGAAGGCTTCGCCCACGGCGTCGTCAAGTGTCTCGCCAAGCACCTCGTAGTCGCCCCATGCCTTTACGTGCACGAGCATGGTGTGCCCGCCCGAAACAAGCGTAAAGATAAACGGGGGCTTAAGGTCGGGCTGCGCCAACAGGTTGGCAAACAGGTGACCCTCCAGATGATTGACGCACACCAGCGGTTTGCTGGCAGCATACGCAAAGCCCTTGGCAAAGGCGACACCCACCACCAAGGCACCCACCAGGCCCGGACCTTGCGTCACGCCCACGGCGGCAAGCTCACTTGGCGCAATCGCCCCGCCCTCAAGGCCAAGCGATGCCGCGGCATCTTCAAGCGCCGCATCTACGACACTCACAATCACCTCAACGTGCTTGCGCGAGGCGATCTCGGGCACCACGCCGCCAAAGCGAGCATGAAAATCAATCTGCGTCGACACCTGGTTGGCCAGCATCTTGCCGTCCGCATCGATAATCGCCACGGCCGTCTCGTCGCAGGAGCTCTCGATGGCAAGCACCAGGCGACGGCGCTCGATTTCGGCACGCTCCTCAGCGGTGCGTTCGGGCGCGGGCAGCGGCCATACACGCTGTTCGGCAGCCGTCGGCTCGGGCGAGGCATTGTCGAGAGGAAGCACCAGGGGCAGCGGCGCCGTCATGACGATGGCATCCTTGCCGGCACCGTAATAGCCACGGCGACGACCCGCCTCGGTAAAGCCCAGGGCGGTATAGAGTGCAATTGCGCCCTCGTTGCCGTCCTCAACCTCAAGCGAAGCCGTGGTGCAGCCGAGCATCTGCGCGTCATAGCTCACGTGCGACAGAAGCTTGCGGGCGATGCTCTCGCGGCGATGCGCCGGATCGACGGCAACGTCCATAATCTGCACGTCCCCGTCGACGACCATACCGCCGGCAAGACCCAGCAGACGGCCGTCGTCGTGCGCCACCCACCAGCTACGCGGCGCGGCAACGCCCTCGCCCAGCTCGGACAGGAACATGCCCGGCGTCCACGCCTCGTGTCCGGCGCCTTCAAAGCAGGCGGTCTCCAGTGCGCTCGCGCCCTCGGCATCCGCCGCGCCCATAGGGCGGAATTGCAGATGACGTCCGGCAAGCTCGTCGGCAACACCTGTCACCTCACTCTGCGCGCTCTCGGCAAGGCCCAGACGCTTGCGCTCGTTTTCCTCGGCGTCCGAAAGGCGCGTATAGATCGGCAAGACGCGAGCCGGATCGCCGTCGCCTGCGGCGCGCGCCATCAGCAGGCCCTCGCCCGAGGGCCACCACAGGTCTCGCTCCACGCAGCGCGCCGTCTCGTCCTCACCCAGCAGCTTGCCATAACGCACGAGACCGTCACCAGTCAGCTGAACCTGATCCCAGCCCGCGGTCTGGCGCCACTCATCAAGCGCCACGGCGGCCTTGACCACGCGCTCGCGCTCAAACAGACGCTCGGGGCCCTCATCCCCCAGCACATAGAGCGCCGGGTACACCTCGCCGCGCATGGCATCGGCAAGAACGCCAAGCTTGCCGCGTACACCGGCCTTCCATGCCGTCCAGGCGCACGCGTCAAGTGTCGACACGCCCAGCAACGGCACGTTGGCACCGCGTGCCAGACCCTTTGCGGTGGAGATGCCGATACGCACGCCCGTAAACGATCCCGGGCCGCGGCCGACCACATAACAGCCGACATCGCTGCGATTCAGGCCGGTCTGCTTCAGTAGGCCATCAACAGTATTCACGAGCTCCACGTTGGCATGGCGGCGACACAGATGGTCCCCACTCACCAGCTTTGCCTCGCCTGTCTGCACATCAATCCAGCTTGCCGCGCAGGCAAGCATGTCGGTCGATGTGTCGAGCGCCACCACCAGCGCGTTGTCGTTATGCAAGCTCATCTTGTACAGCCTTATCTATCAAATGGGAAAGCTCATCCGCGCGCTCGCCGTGTGCCTCGAGCGTTATCGTTCGCACATCGCTGTCGTCCTCATCGCGCTTAAGCGTCACCGAAAGATACTCATCTGTCAGTTCATCCTGAAACTGCTCGCCCCATTCCAGCAGACAAACACCCTCATAGCCCAGCACGTCAAAAATGCCCGTATCCTCAAGCTCGTAGGCATGCTCCAGGCGGTACAGATCAAAATGGAACAGCGGAATACGCCCTTGGTCATGAACGGCCATGAGTGCGAACGTAGGGCTTGTGACCATATGCTCATCGCCCAGAGCGCGCGAAACGCCCTTGGTAAAGTGGGTTTTGCCCACCCCGAGGCCGCCGGTCAAGATCAGCACATCACCATCTTCCAGGCACGGCGCAACCAGCTCGCCAAAATGCTCCGTATCGGCAGAGCAAGCCGTTCTATAAATACCTACCCCCAGGCGCTCCAGGGACATATATGCTCCTTATTATTCCGAGGCACCCTCTGGCGCGGGGTGCCGCTCCAGATAGTCGCCCAGCATCTTAAAGTCTTCCTCCAGCAACTCTTGCCACGCCGGATTGCGCAGCGCTGCCGCGGGATGAAACGTCGGCATCACCACAAAGTGCCCCATCTGATGGAACCTGCCGCGCAGCTTGGTAATGCCGATCTCGGTCTTGAGCACAAAGTGCGTCGCGGGATTGCCGAGTGTCACGATGATATCGGGCCAGATGCTTCGAATCTGCTCGCGCAAAAACGGTGAGCAAGCCAGCACTTCCTCGGGGCGCGGATTGCGGTTTCCCGGCGGGCGACACTTAAGCACGTTGGCAATGTAGACATCTTCGCGTTTGAGCCCCGCCAGCGAAAGGATGCCGTTGAGATCCTCGCCCGCCGCCCCCACAAAGGGTTCGCCCTGCAAATCCTCGTTGCGACCCGGCGCCTCACCGATAAACATGACGCGGGCGCGGGGGTTTCCCACGCCAAACACGATATTATGGCGCGACTGATAGAGCTGGCAGAGATGGCAGTCGCCTAAAACAGCCTCAATCTCCTCGAGCGCAACCTCGCGCGGCGCCTGGTGACTATGTCCGGGGATGTGCATGACGCCCATGGCGACTCCTACACGTAAACCTTGTCGAGGCGCATACCAAAGCCGCAGGCAACCTCGTAGTTAATCGTGCCACGCAGTCGGGCCATCTCATCCATAGTGATCTCGGCATCGCCATCGCGGCCGACAATAATCATCTCGTCACCATACTCGGCCTCGGGAATCTCGTGTGCCGGGTTGGACTGAATGGCGACCATAAACTGATCCATGCAGATATTGCCAACCTGACGCACGCGCTCGCCGCGATACAGCACATCCATACGATTGGAAAGCGTACGCGATAGGCCGTCGGCATAACCGATCGGCAGCGTGCAGATCTGAACGCGCGTACGCGGTACGCGGTAGGTAAAACCGTAGCCCACGCCCTCGCCCATCGCAGGGTGCGCCACGCGCGTCACGCGCGCATGGACACTCATAACGGGATCGAGCTGCATCACACGGCCACTCAGCTCGCACGGCTGCATGCCATACAAGCCAACGCCGGCGCGAATCATATCGAAATGCATCGAGGGGTCGAGCATCGAGGACGGCGTGTTGGCGCAGTGCACGATACCGCACTCAAAACCCGCATCCTTAATGGCTTGAACGGCCTCGGTAAAGCGCTGACACTGCAGCTTGTAGTCCCAGCCCGAAGGTTCATCGGCCGTGGCGAAATGCGTAAATACGCCGTCGCACTGAATGCCGCGATGGAAATCAATACCACGGACAAAGTCGAGCACCTGCGTGTAATGTACGCCGATACGGTTCATACCCGTCTCGATGGCGAGATGATACTTACCCACCTTGCCCGCTGCGACGGCACATTCACCATACGCAAGAGCAAAGTCAGACGTATAGACCGAGGGCATGATATCGAACTCGAGCAACGTCGGAATCGCCTCGATAGGCGGCTCGCTAAGGATGAGGATTGGTTTCGTAATCCCGCCCTGTCGGAGCTCAACGCCCTCGTTAACCGTCGCCACGGCAAACATGTCGGCACCGGCCGAATACATAATCTTGGCGCACTCAACAGCTCCATGGCCATAAGCGTCGGCTTTAACCACGCAGCACAGGCGCTGGCGCGGATTCAGCAAATTCTTATAGGCCCTCGTGTTGCGGCGGAGCGCCCCGCGGTCGATCTCGACCCAGGACCAACGCGTCAAATCGGCTTTATTCATAATTAGTCATCCGACCCTTCGTCTGTGATTCCCAGATCATCGAGCGCATCCTTTGCCGCCAATTCCATGGCGGGACCAATCAAGTCGATAAGATCGGTCGCGATAACGCTCTTCTCGCCAAACTCCGTCGCCGCGGCAAAACCGGCATAGCTATGAAGCGCGACGGCATACGAGTACAGCAGCTCCCAGCGGTCCATCTCGTCGCGCATGGTGGCTAGCGTGCCGGCCAGAATACCCGCAAGAACGTCACCCGAACCAGCGGTCGCCAACGATGCCGGGCCCGAGAGCGGCAGCAGCACGCGCTCAACACCGCAAATGGCCGTCGTCGGACCCTTAGCGATAACAACGAGGTTATCGGAACCGGCGGCCCAGACAACCTTTTGCGCAGCAGCAATCGCGGTGCCAAGGTCATTGACCTCATCGCCGGCAACGAGACGCGAAAGCTCGCGATAATGCGGCGTCATGACGAGCGGCTGCTCGCGACGATACATCTCGGGATTGCTGTCGATGCCGTCGATTGCAATCTTGGCAAGGCAGTTGAGGGCATCGGCATCCAAGATAAGCGGCACGTCGAGCTCGAGCAGACCCGAAACCACCTGCATGGCACCGGCAGACGTCGTCATGCCGGGACCACACAGCACGCAGCTATATTTCTTGGCAATCTCACATACCGTCATGCGCGCAGCGGCACCAAAAGATCCGCGGGAATCAGATGGAATGGCAAAGACCGGAATCGAGGGGAGCGCCATGCGGATAAGGTTGGCACACGCATCCGGCGTCGCGACCGCCACATAGCCGGCACCTGCGCGGGCTGCGGACTTGGCAGCCATAATGGCGGCGCCAGGGTACTGTGCCGATCCGGCAACAATGAGCACCGAGCCGCGCGAGTACTTATCGATATTCGTGGGCAGCGGAGCAAAGTAGTCCACAAGGTCGCCGGGCTCCACAATCTCGGCAGCATGGTCGACATCGTCAATGAACTCATCAAGGCGATCATACAGACCACCGCAGACCAGATCGCCTGCATATTCAGGACCGTCAGCGCTGTATAGACCAATCTTGGGAGCAATCATCGTCACCGTACGCTCGGCACGAATGCAGTCATCATCAACCACACCCGTCTCGGCATTCAGACCCGAGGGAACATCGATGGAAACAACGCAATCGGCATTTTCATTGACCGTGGGAATCCAGATTGAAAACGGCGCACGAAGATCACCGTGAAAACCAGTACCAAAAATGGCATCGACTACAACATCAGCCTTATCGATCATCACCTCCAGCTCATCACGAGAGGGGCCGACACACACATGCACGTCGCGACCAGCAGTGCGACGGGCGACATGACGAGCGAGAGCGGCCGGGATCTCATCCGGCTCAACCGGGGAGACGATATCTACATCAACGCCCTTATGAGTCAGAATGTCAGCGGCAACCCAGCCATCTCCGCCATTGTTGCCAAAACCGACCAATACAAGAACGCGATCGGGGTTGAGCTTTAAAATCTCGTTGGCAGCAAATTCGCCCGCCAACTCCATGAGTTCGGCCTTCGAGGTACCCTCACGCTCGATAATATCTTCGAGGCGAACGACTTCCTCGGTACTCAAAACCGGTTTCATCTATGCTCCTAGCGCATCTTGCGGATCATCATCCAGATGTTCCGACAAAGCAGATTGTTGCAGCTGTTCGAGCTCGTCTAAGACAGAACGAGCCTCTTTAAATGTCTGAGCAACGCGCTCCTTCGTGCTCACTTTTTCTTCCTTGGGTTTAGGTCGAGCATCTTCGGTGATCGCAATGGCATTAGCGACAGCCAAGTCACCCGTCAGAGTAATAGAAAGAGCGACCTCGACAACGCCCAATTCCTGGGCGATTTCGAGAGCACGGCCCGAAAGCAGCGCTTTTGGCTTACCGAGCTTGTCACGCGTTACGGAAACGTCTTTACGACCAACGCCCTGGCTAAAACCCGTACCAAGCGCCTTAAGCACCGCCTCGCGAGAAGCAAAACGACTGGCATAATGCGCGGCAGGACGAGACGAGGCATCGCAATACGAACGCTCTTCATCGGTAAACACGCGCCGAGCAAACGCGGGCGTCTTCTCAAGGATTGATTTCATTCGGGAAATCTCGACGATATCAACACCGATTCCGGCTTCGGCCATAATCACCTCCATGCTGCACAGACTATGATATTGTAGCCCGTTCGCAGAAGATGCAACAAACGAGGGTCAAAAACACAGCGACAGTGGAGTGATGGCCCTATAAACGCAAAAAAGGGGGAGGCCGCGAGGCCTCCCCCTTCTACATTCCCAATGGCGGCTCGGTGCCGTCCACCGGTCAGCGGCGCCCTGGCCTCCCACGGGCTGACCCC
>OBXZ01001238.1_pt1 | contig 12213 bp, 12 predicted proteins | sample 1538171 | NCBI WGS metagenome assembly OBXZ01 (sample SAMEA2580161, study PRJEB22360) | human gut metagenome | biome: human gut; feature: human-associated habitat; material: faeces | place: Denmark | collected 2008/2010
TGTGGGCGGAAACTAAGGAAGAGGTTTAGAAATGAATGAAAAAGCGGAAGTGTGCGGCACATGCAAGTGGTACGAAGGTTTACTTTGAAACGATAGATTAGCATTTTATTAGTGATTAATTTGTTAAGAATAATACTATAGTAAAGTAATTTAAGAAAGGATTTAAGGATATGGTAAAAAATATGGTAAAAAATATGAAAGGATTGAAAGGATACAAAGTTTTTGATCCTAATTGGACATGTAGAGGGTTTCAATATGAAATTGGAAAGACGTATGTAGAAGATGTAGAACCTAAGTGTTGTAATAAAGGATTTCACTTTTGCAAGGACTTAATGGATTGTTTTAATTACTATGCGTTTAATAGCGATAACAAGGTTGCAGAAGTTATTGCTATTGGAGATGTCGATGAAGAACAGGGTGGCAGCAAATGTTGCACCAATAAGATTCAGATTATTAGAGAAATCAGTTGGGGAGAAGTTTTAAAAATAGTTAATACAGGGAAAAGAAACACGGGCTATTACAATAGTGGCGATCACAATAGTGGTAATCACAATAGTGGTAATTGGAATAGTGGTAATTACAATAGTGGTAATCACAATAGTGGTTATTACAATAGTGGCAATTGGAACAGCGGTGATTGCAACAGCGGTGATTACAATAGTGGTTATTACAATAGTGGCGATTGGAATAGTGGTAATCACAATAGTGGTAATTACAATAGTGGTAATCACAATAGTGGTAATCACAATAGTGGTTATTACAATAGTGGCGATTGGAATAAAACTAACTATTCAAGTGGATGCTTTAACACATTAGAACAAGATATATTTATGTTCAATAAGCCTTCTAGTTGGACTTATGAGGATTGGGAATGTTCAGCTGCAAGGCGTTTGTTAAATCGGATTCCTAAAAAAGATTGTGCCCAGATTTGGTGGGATGGTCTTTCGGAACAAGATAAAAACTCTATCGAAAGACTTCCAAATTTTAATGTGGATATTTTCAAAGAAATTACAGGAATTGATGTAAGTTGTAAATATTAGGATTTATTTTAGGAGGTATACAGATGTATACGGTTGATAGCACAAGCTGCAAAATGAGATATTGTAATAAGTGCGATAAGTATAGAAGAGAATTACAAAAATATAAAGAAACAGGTCTTTCGCCGGAAGAGATTATAGACGGGAAGATTAAGATTAAGGAGGTAACAATGGATGAAGTTAAAAGAGTTATTAGTTATATAAAGTCGTGTCAGGATGCTGGCATTGATGTAACAATTACTATTGACAAGAGTCGTAGCCATTTGATTTTAAACGCTCTGCAAAAGCAGAATCCACAGAAACCTAACATTGAAGGGGAAGGCGTTGATAAAAATGGGGACATAATATATGACACATGGGCATGCCCCGAATGCGAAAAACGATATGAGATAGAATATGACGATTATAAGTTTTGTCCAGGGTGTGGGCAGAAAATTGACTGGAACTCAGAGGATTAGGATTTAAGAAAGGAGGCGGAAGCCCCGGCCGGGAAAAGATATCTGGCTTCCTTTCAAAATGGACTTAGAGAGAAAAGCAATAGAAAGAATTAAGACTGCATCAGAAATGAGTTTGCAGCACTACGGGAAACCGCTTGTCTGTACTTACAGTGGCGGAAAAGACAGCGATGTGATGTTAGAACTGTTCAAGCGGTCTGGAATTACGTTTGAACTACATCACAATCACACAACGGCAGATGCACCGGAAACGGTATATCACATCAGGAAGGTGTTTAAAACTGCCGAAGATCAGGGAATAAAATGCGATATAGGGAAGCCGACATACAAAGGAAAAAGGATCAGTATGTGGACCTTAATTCCGCAGAAACTAATGCCTCCGACAAGGTTGGTGCGGTATTGCTGCTCTATTTTAAAAGAGGCCGGATGCCCAAATCGCATGATTGCAACAGGCGTGAGATGGGCAGAAAGCAATAAAAGGAAAAATAGAAACGCATTCGAGGTGTTGGGAAAAACAATGAAAGAAGGTATCCGTGTATCTGACGAGAAGATGTTATTAACGGATAATGACGATACACGTAAATTATTTGAACAATGCAGCTTAAAGGCCAATACGGTTGTGAATCCCATTATAGATTGGCAACATCGAGACATATGGGAATATATACGAGCGGAACATATAGAAACAAATCCTCTTTATTTGTGTGGATACGAAAGAGTCGGATGTATCGGCTGCCCAATGGCGGGGAAAAAGAGGTGGAAAGAATTTGCTGACTACCCGTCATTTAAAACAAATTATGTAAAGGCATTTGATCGGATGCTCTTAGAGAGAAAGAAAAAGGGGCTTACTTTTAAGTGGAAGACCGGAGAAGAAGTTTTTCTCTGGTGGATGGAGGATAAGAACATATCAGGGCAACAGGATTTCCAGATCGGGAAGACTGGAGAACTGAGCTGGTAATTTAGAAATTTTAAAAGAAAAAGGGAGTTCAAACAATTTATTATGGGAAACAAAACATAACGTAAAATTTTATGTTATGAATATTACCCAAGAATTTTATGAAGATGGATACTGCGAAAGAATGTAAAAGAAAATAAGTTGGTGGAACCCTAATAAAATTAAGATTTTGTTGAGAAAGGAGGACGGAGTGCCGGCCGGCAGTGAAAGACGTCTTACTCCTTTACGATTATGAGTTTAACATTTATAGATTTTTTTGCCGGGATCGGAGGGTTTCGGCGGGGGATGGAACTGGCAGGGCATAAATGTGTGGGGTTCTGCGAGTTCGACAAATTTGCAGTTGCAAGCTATACATCCATGCACCTGCTGACGGAAGAACAGAGAAAATATATAAACAGCATAGAAGCACCGTTAAAAAAGAACGGCGCAGTTAGCTTTAATAAAAGGCAAAAAGAAATTTTAAAGGAGGAGTACAGGAATGGAGAGTGGTACGCAGACGACATTAGAAGAGTGGATGCCACAAGCATGCCCAGAGCAGACGTGTGGTGCTTTGGATTCCCATGCCAGGACATTAGCATCGCAGGAAAACAACTTGGATTCAATGGGCGGCGTTCAAGTCTGTTTTATGCAGTTACAGGGCTTGTTAGAGATCTCAAAGAAGAAAATCGACCCAAGTACCTATTTATTGAGAACGTTAAAAATCTACTTAGTGTTAATAGAGGGACTGACTTCCTTAAACTTCTCATTGAACTGGATGAAATCGGGTATGATGCAGAATGGGAAGTTCTCAACTCGAAAGACTTCGGAGTTCCACAAAATCGGGAGCGGGTGTTCGTTGTTGGACATCTTAGAGGACGAAGTACCAGAGAAGTATTTCCTCTCAGAGAAACAGACGGAGTATATAACCAGACCAGACAGGATGGGGAAATACACCACATTGCACGATGTATTACCGCAGGTGGATACGATAAATGGCAGGGAGAGTACATCGTAAAACAGATAGGAAACTGCATATATGATCCAAGTGGAATTTCACCGACACTTGGGTGTATGCAAGGAGGGAATCGGCAGTCTATGATCCCTATTTCTATGACACAGAAGAGTTGTAAACCTGTGGAGATAGCCCCAACATTAACGGCGAGAGGACCGTCACGGGGACGGGGAAACAATTCGCCCGTACCAGGGGTAAAATGCTTAAACATAAAAGACCAATCTGGAAAAGAGAGGTCACAGCAAGACAGAATATATTCGACTGATGGAATAATGACTGCTTTAAACAGTCAGCTAGGAGGTCGGCATAATATTGCCATTCCAGCGCTTACCGCACAAGACCGGCATGGTGTAGTTGTAAAAGAAGCAACAAAAAAAGGATATGCACTTGCAACTACAGGGGACAGCATTAACCTGGAGCAGCCAAACAGCAAGACCCGGAGAGGACGTGTTGGGAAAGGCGTAGCACAGACACTTACAACCGGATGCAAGCAGGGGACACTGGATGGAACTAGAATCCGTCGATTGACACCGAAGGAATGCTTTAGACTACAGGGATGGGAGGACGAATATTTCAAACGGGCGGCCATGGTGAACTCGGATAGTCAAATTTACAAGCAGGCCGGGAACGGGGTTACCGTGTCGGTAATAAAAGCTATCGCAATGCAGTTAAACTGACATTTAAGAAAGGAGGGCAATGGGTGACAGAAAAGGAATTAGCACAGATCCATTACATAAATATTGAAATTAAACACATAAAGGAAGAACTAAATCGGCTAGAAGGTAAAAGCATAATAAAAGGTCAAGAAATTACCGGAATGCCTGCCCCGAACGGAACGTCGGATAAGGTGGCAGATTATGCCACAGAAAAGGCAGAGTTAGAAATGATGCTTGATATGGCACTGAAAAGGCTTTATCTTACAAGAAATCAGGTAGAGCGATTCTTACAGGGAATCGAAGATAATGAGATCCGGCTAATCGTTCGGATGAGAGCAATTAACTGTATGAGCTGGTATCAGATTGGAGAGGAAATTGGAATGGAGAGAACTACTGTATCAAAAAAATATCGTAGTTTCCTAAAAGATTCCCACAAATCCCGTGCCTAATATGATATAGTTATTATAGAAAAAATAGATCATAAGAATCTATTTAATTTATAAGGTTTTGTGAATCTTTCATAAAATCCCCACATTTTTTGGAACACCTAGGCAACTGGGTGTTCTTTTTATGCTGTAATTTGCCCACAATGCCCTTTGAAGAGATATATAATTAACTTATAATTGAATAATGATAAAAAAAGAGGTATAATAAAAAGAACTAACGTTCGATACAGACATCTCTATTCATGAAGATATTTGTCGTATTTTATGGAAATGATTGCCGTAGAATGATATAATATAAAAAAATGGATGGAGGATTGAAAATGGAGAGGACTATATATGTGCACAACCTTTATGTAAAGAAAAAAAGAGGAAAAAAAGTTAAAGAAATTAAATCTATGCAAGAAGATTTACTTGAATTAATTTCAAAATTGTTAAGCCAAGACAAAAAGCTGAGAAAGCAGACATATGATTATAAAAAGCAAATTTTATACTTAAATAAATCTTCTTATAAAAAAGAGGATAACATACTTGTGTTACAGTTTATATCTGCGAAATATGCTATGGTTAGAAATGTTCTTGACACTGAAACATTGGATGACAAAGGTCAATTAAAGACAAAAAAAGATGGTGACGAAGAAAAAACACATATAGGAATAAAGTTCACAGGAAAGCATTCAGCAATATGTCTTTATGAAAATAACCCAAATGGTATTAGTTTTTCAATTATTATGAATTATTTAAATGATTTTATTTTAGAGCAACACAAGTTGCGCCAAGATAATTATTATTACAAAATAGAACATAATAATAAAGTATCAAAAGATTTTTTAAAAGCATTAAAATATGCGGACAGAATAAAAGCTGTTACTCTGACGGTAGATCAAGAAGATTTAAAGGTATCTGAAATAAAGAGGTTTTCAGGGAAAAATGATATTAAAAGAGATATTGATATTTTATTAAAACCAGCGGCTAGAGGTAAAAGCATTACCAAAAACACTGTTAAAGATTTTTTTAATATATTTGAGGATGAAAAGAGTGATATTAAAAAAAATATATGTAGATGCAGACAAACAAGACAAAACCCCGTTAAAGTTTGATACAGAGCAAATGAAGGAAAGGGAAAATGTAAACGTCCTGGAAACAGTAACAGGCGAGGCAGATCCAAATGATATTAAAAAAATATTGTTTGGTTTATTAAAGGAATATTAAGTGATAATATGAAAGAATTTTTAGGAGAGATATTCGATCCGGTTATAGAATTTTATAAAATGAGAAAGAAAAATGAAATAGTAATAAGCGTAGTAATTCCAATGATTTTGGGCTTTTTATGTTTTGCAATATCACAGACGGCTAAATCAAACGGAGTTATTCTCTTAATAGATTTTACACAAGATTTTTTAAATCAGCTGATTACTATGCTTACATTGTTTGTTAGTTTTACTATGGCGTATTTATCAATTATTGTATCAAGCAGCAGTGAAAACATTAACAAACTAAAAAGAACAAGATCTGAGGATTATTATATAAATGTAAAAAAAGATTGTACACTATATCAAGTTCTTATATCGGAAATAACGTATACACTTATAATCGAAATAATATTTTTAATTTTAGTTGTTTTCCAAAAATTTTTAAATATATTAACTTCAGGAATAGGGTTAAAAATCATAATTTCAACAGATGTAGCAATTTTCGTACATGTGCTAGTGATAATGTTAGTTGTTGTAAAAAATTTTTATTTTACATTTTGGAGATCTGATCCTGAGGATGATGAAGAATAGTATTTGGTTAAAGAGGCTAGAATGCATAATGCATTTGCAGATTATATATTTTTCGTATATTTATCCTTGTTGATATACTCGGGTGTCCTTCGGGCCCCGGGTATTTTTATGTGGATGTTATGTCAATGGCAGACGGAAGGGTCGCTCCCTTCATCCCGGTTCGATTCTGGGACATCCGCTTTTTACACCTAGACGGCGGCCCAATAAAAATCCACGATGCGGGCTGCAAAAAACTCATTCGTAAAAAATAAAATGTTGTATTTGCGTGGAAAGATGCAACATACGAATGGCTCTGGAGTAATTAAGGAGCGTGCGTACGAAACAAGGACGCACAGGTGGTTTTCAAAGAGCAAAACTTTATAACGGCAATGGGTCTTCTGTGTTCTGTCCTATACAAAAAATAATTATTCGAAGAACACAGACATGGAGAAATTGGCAGAATGGTAATGCGCCCGGTTGCTAACCGGTACACCGGGAACGGTGCGGAGGTTCAAGTCCTTCATTCTCCGTCATAGAAAAGGAGGCAGAGTATGCAGAAAGTAAATATCTTAGGTACAGAGTACACGATCATAGAAAGAACAGAACGAGAAGACTGCAAACTAAAGAAAGATGATGGGTATTGTGATTCATCTACAAAAACCATTGTAATCCTTAAATGTGAGGATGATCCAATGAATAAGGAGAGCATGGATTATTTCAGAAAGCAGACACTAAGACATGAAATTATTCACGCTTTTTTAAATGAAAGCGGAATTGAGGCATGTGGAAACAGCTTTAATAATTCGTGGGGATTCAATAAAGAAATGGTGGATTGGATTGCGATACAAGCTCCAAAGATCTTACTGGCGTTTATGTATGTGGGAGCTATCGACCTTCCGGAAAGCAACGTTGTGAAGAAAGAAGTCACGATTGATATGAACAAAGTTACTAAAGCCGCAATGAAAAATGTAAATAAGCAACTTAAATATTGGGGAAGATAACAAGAGGTGAAAGAAAAGTGCCACGAAGTAGAAGCCCGGATTCAATAAAAGCAGAACGGATGTATAAAAGCGGAATGAATCTGGTAGATATAGCAAAAGAAATCGGAAAGCCACCTGGGACCGTGAGACGGTGGAAAAGTACACAGGGATGGGATAGCGAACGTTCGGGAAAGAAAGCGAACGTTCGGAAACAGGAAACAGAACAGAATAGTAAGAAAGTAGAAGCAATTGCACCGGAGGTACAGGAAGTAATAAGCAATCCTGATCTGACCGATAAGCAACGGCTTTTTTGTTTGCAGTATGTACGATGCTTTAATGCTACCAAAGCATATCAGAAAGCATATAGAAGCAGCTACATGGTTGCAAACGCAGAAGGATACAAACTCCTCGTAAATCCTCGTGTCAAAGCGGAAATACAGCGTCTCAAGCAGAACCGCCTAAACCGGGAGATGCTCAGCACAGAGGATATCTTTCAGAAGTATATAGATATTGCCTTTGCGGATGTTACGGACTTCACGGACTTTGGTAACGTAGAGATCAATACAGAAAACGGCCCTATGACGGTGTCGTATGTAAATCTAAAAGATTCCGGGGAAGTAGATGGCACTCTGATAAACGAGATTTCAAAAGGGAAAGACGGGGTTAAGGTAAAGCTGCCGGACCGGGAAAAGGCCCTGCGGTGGCTGTCGGACCATATGGACCTTGCGACAGCGGAGCAGAAAGCAAAGGTAGCCTTGTTGACTGCACAGAGAGATAAAATCACCGGGAACAATCAAGAAATTGAAGATATGGACGACATAGAGGGTGAAATCTATGAAAAGTAAGTATAAAAAGAAAAAGACGATACACTTTAATTTCTCTGAAAAGCATAAAAACTATATCCGAAAATGTGAGAACTGTACCTTCAACATAGCAGAGGGGGCGGTAAGAGCAGGAAAAACGGTAGACAATGTATTTTCGTTTGCTCACGAGATTAAAGATACAAAGGATCGTATTCACCTTGCGACAGGATCTACCATGGCAAATGCAAAGCTGAACATTGGAGACTGTAACGGCATGGGGTTAGAGTGGATCTTTCGTGGACAGTGCCACTGGGGAAAGTATAAGGACAATGAGGCGTTGTTTATCAAAGGACCTGCGACAAAGAATCGGCAGCGGATTGTGATTTTTGCAGGAGCAGCAAAGGAAGACAGCTATAAAAAGATCCGTGGAAACTCCTATGGGTTTTGGATTGCTACGGAGATCAACCTGCATCATATTAATACGATTCGTGAGGCGTTCAATCGTCAGCTTGCGGCCCAAAACAGAAAAATCTTCTGGGACCTGAACCCGGACAATCCGAACGCCTTTATCTATACGGACTATATAGACAAATATGCGGCACTGGATGAAGACGGCACGCTCCTGGGTGGATTCAATTACATGCATTGCACTCTGTATGACAATATCAATATACCAGAAGAAAGAAAACGGGAAATCGAGAGTCAGTATGATCCTAATAGTATGTGGTATTTGAGGGATATAAAAGGACAGCGTGTCATTGCAGAAGGGCTGATTTATAGGCAGTTTGCAGATGATACAAGTGCAAAACTCTATCACTTCCGTAAAGCTGAAAAGCCTATGAATCTCATGCGGATCAATCTTGGAATAGACTTTGGAGGCAGCGGGTCAGGCCATGCGTTTACTGCAACAGGGATTGAACGGGGATTTAATGGTATTGTGGCTCTGGCAGCAGAACGGCACAGATGTGATACCGAGGACATAGATCCGGATAAGCTGGGGCAGTTATTTGTAGATTTCTGCCTAAAGGTAATCAATATCTATGGATCCATTGACGTTGTGTATTGTGACAGTGCAGAGCAAACGCTCATTCTTGGTATCAAGGCTGCGCTTAGAAAGTCCGGGCTTGGATGGATTCGAGTAGAAAACGCCCTGAAAACAGTAATAAATGACCGGATCAGAGCGACTACAAGGCTGATGGCACAGCAAAGGTTCCGTTACATGGATCTGATGTGTGACAGTCTTGTAACAGCCTTATGCAGTGCTGTATGGAATCCAAAGAACCTGACAGAAAATGAAAGACTGGACGATGGAACCAGCGATATTGATAGTCTGGATTCCTTTGAATATACATTTGAGCGTGATATTGCAAACTTGATCCGATATGAATAGGAGGTGAGAACAAAAATATGAAATTTACAAGATTACTGACACTGATAACGGAAGTTCTGAATAAGGATTCCGAGACAAAAATAGATGCGTGTCTGACAAGCCAGATGGCACGAGACATCGAATTATGGTCTCGTATGTACGAAGATAAAGCCCCATGGCTTGAAAAGGATAAAATATATTCCATGGGGATTCCGGCAGCAGTGTCGGGAGAATTGGCAAGATTGGCACTGCTTGAGTCAGAAACCGAAGTGACAGGAGGAACCAGGGCGGACTATCTGAATACGCAATATAAAAAGGCGATAAGATATATACGGCAGCAGTTAGAGTATGGCTCTGCAAAGGGCGGAATGGTACTAAAACCGTATGTCACAAGCACCGGAATCAGCGTGGAATATATACACGGGGATTCCTTTTTCCCGATCAATTTTGATAGTGCAGGGAAAATGACAATGTGTGCTTTTGCAAGCCAGCTGAGAAAAGGACAAAAGATATATACAAAGCTTGAGATACACGAGCTGACAAATGGACTTTTAAGAATCAGTAACCGTGCATTTGTCAGCACCAATGACTTTAGCCTTGGATCAGAAATATCTGTGGGATCTGTGGAGGAATGGTCCGAACTTTCGGGGTCTGTCACATTCTCAGGGATGGACCGACTGCCTTTTGGGTATTTCAAAGTTCCGCTGGCAAACAATTCAGATTCGACCTCACCTCTTGGTGTATCTGTTTTCTCAAAAGCGATTGATCCTATCAGAAAAGCAGATAAAAGATACTCACAAATAGACTGGGAGTATGAGGCAAAGGAAACCGCTGTCCATATCGGTGAATCCATGCTGAAATATGATAAGACGCAAGATCGGTTTATATATCCAGATGGCAAGGATCGGCTATACAGAGGATTACAGTTCAACGCAGGAGCTACGGATAAGCCTTTGCTGGATGTATTTTCACCGGATATTCGAGATTCTTCTTATTATAATGGCTTGAACCATCAGCTACGACTGGTGGAATTTAATTGTAGCCTTGCATATGGGACTTTATCTGATCCGAATAATGTTGATAAGACAGCCGAGGAAATAAAGAGTAGCAAGCAAAGATCTTTTGACATGACCAAAGACATGCAGGGAGCACTACAAGAGGCTCTGGAAGATATGTTGGTTGCTATGGATTTTTACACAAGTATTTATCATCTGGCCCCGGTCGGTTCTTATCAAACTACATTCAACTGGGGTGACAGCATCCTATCCGACAGAGAAAAAGAGTTGGCGGAAATGCAGCAGGACGTGACCGCCGGAATCATCAGAAAAGAACTTTATATCGCAAAAAAATACGGAGTATCCGAAGAAGAAGCGTTAAAGATGATGCCGCAGCAGACAGATGATCGGTTTAACATTCAGGAAGAGTAGGTGATAGCTTATGCTTGATCCGGAATATTTAGATAGTTGTTCAGATCAGCTTCTGGCCCTGATAGATGAACTCACAACCGCAATTATCGGAGACATTTCCCGCCGGATTGTAAAGACAAAGCAGATCACAGACACGTCAAAGCATCAGGCGTATGTTTTACAGAACTCAGGAGTTGTCTATCAGGACGCAATCAAACGGATTGGCCAAGTGTCCGGGTATACAGACCGGGAAGTTAAGCGGTTGTTTGAAGAATCCGGGGTAAAAAATATAAAAAATGAATCCGTGATCTACAAACGTGCAGGAAAAAAACCGATCGAATTACACCAGTCGGAAGAAATGCAGAAGATTTTAAATGCAAACTTCCGGAAGACCAAAGGAGAGATTAGCAATCTTACTCTAACGACCGCAAACAAGGCGCAGAGTGCATATATAAACGCCTGCAATAATGCCATGCTAAAAGTGCAAACGGGGGCTTTCAGCTATGATAAGGCCATAGCAGATGCGATCAAAGAGGCAGCAGTACAAGGTACAGAAGTCCTGTATCCATCTGGTCATACCGATAAACTGGATGTTGCAGTCAGGCGCAGTGTGCTGACCGGAGTAAACCAGTCGGCGGCACAACTAAACCTGGAATATGCCAAAGAAATGGACTGTGACTATGTCGAGACTACGGCACACAGCGGGGCCAGGCCGGAGCATGAAGTATGGCAAGGGAAGGTTTTCTGTATCTCTGGGAAAGATCCCAAGTATCCGCCGTTTTACGAAAGTACAGGATATGGAACCGGCCCGGGGCTTTGCGGCTGGAACTGCCGTCATAATTTCTATGCTTTTATCCCTGGGGTATCTACCCCGGCATATACAGACAAGATGCTACAAGAGTACCAAGCAAAAAACTACACATATAACGGAAAAGCATATACGGAGTATGAAGTTTCACAAATGCAGCGTTTCCAGGAGCGGCAGATTAGGTCCACAAAGCGGAAGCTGACAGGATATGATGCAGGAATCAAGGCAGCAGGAAACGACGAGGTATTGAAAAATACCTTGCAGCAGCGTTTTGAATCCGAATCTGTGCGGCTCAAGGAGCAGGAAAAGAAGCTAAAAGAGTTTTGTAGGCAGACGGGCCGCCGGATAGAATCCGCAAGGACACAGGTTCATGCAGTTTTAGACGACAGCGGTAATATTATAGGATTCAACCGGAGTGTGGCACAAAAGGCTGTTTGGAGCAACAAGTTTGCAAAAGCTAATAAATCTAAGTTCACAGAACGGCTGGGAGACTTTAATAATGGGCAGAAAGATACAATCAGTCATTGGAGTCTGCAACATTCGGCCC
>OBXZ01001239.1_pt1 | contig 12210 bp, 9 predicted proteins | sample 1538171 | NCBI WGS metagenome assembly OBXZ01 (sample SAMEA2580161, study PRJEB22360) | human gut metagenome | biome: human gut; feature: human-associated habitat; material: faeces | place: Denmark | collected 2008/2010
GGCTGGAGAGTGAGACAGAACTGGCAAAAAAACTTCAGGTAGGAAGAAGTACCGTGAGAGAGGCAATAAAAAGCCTGGAGAGCAGAAACATTCTAACGATTAAAAGAGGATCAGGAACTTATATATCCAATGAGGAAGGGGTACCTTCTGATCCTCTCGGAATCAGCCTGATGGGGAAGGATGAGGAGATTGCGTTAGAACTTCTGGAAGTCAGGATGATCCTGGAGCCGGAAAGTGCAGCGCTTGCAGCGGTAAATGCAGACAAAGAGGAGATTCTTAAAATCCAGAGACAGAAGAGGAAAGTTGAACGTATGATCCAAAAGGGGCTCAATCATAAAGAAGAAGATGCCATGCTACATCAGTTGATTGCACAGTCCACGAAGAATCGGATTATTGCGAAACTGATACCGATTCTCTATCGCTCTATTGACTTGACGATAGAGATAACGAATCAGAGACTGACAGATACGACGATTAGTTTTCATAATCAGATTGTAGACGCCATTGAACGGAGGGATGAGAGAGGTGCCAGAAGTGCAATGATGGCTCATATTAGTGAAAACAGGCTGTATATTATCAAAGAAATAGAACGGAAAAAGAGATTTGTCTGATTATGATGTCAGACAGATCTAAAAGAAGTGACATCAGGTGAGAAAGGCGAAAATAAGGGGAAAAGTTCGCTTTTATCACCTGATGTTTTTTTGACGAAAATAAAGACATCAGACAACTTTTGTGAATGAATATATATAAAATGCATAAAAAACACCGTGTAAACAGTACTTAATATAGAAAATATAACTTAATATTGATTAAAAAAGTATGAAAATATATAATTAATACATAAAAATTAATCAGACATATTGAGAAAGAAATGACAGAAAAGGAGAGATGAAAAGATGAAAGCACTGGTTTACACAGGACCAAAGCAGGTGAAAGTAAAAGAGATGAAAGTTCCTGAAAAGAAAAAGGGGATGATCAGACTTGAGGTGCAGTACTGTGGTGTGTGTGGTTCGGACATTGGAATTTATATGGGCACACACCTAAGAGCAAAGGCGCCATTGATTTTAGGACATGAATTTCTGGGGATTGCTGCAGAGGACGGAAAGAACATTAAAAAAGGAGACAGGGTCGTACCTTATCCATTGCTTTCCTGTGGAACATGTCTTGCCTGTAGAACGGGAAATCAGCATGTATGTAATACGCTGGGACTTCTGGGAATCGATATGGATGGTGGCATGTGTGAGACGGTATATGTGGATGAAGATGTATTGTTCCGGGTTCCAGATGAAGTATCCGATGAGGTGGCAGCGGTGATTGAACCTCTGGCGGTGCTGGTACATGGACTGCATATGTCAGGTTTTCAGACGCTGGACCGGGCAGTTGTGGCAGGAGCAGGACCGATTGGAATGTTGTGTGGAATCTTATTAAAATATGCGGGAGCTTCGAAAATATGGATTTCAGATGTCATGGAAAAGAGACTGGAAATTGCAGAAAAACTGGGACTTACACCAGTCGATCCGGCAAAGCAGGATCTGGAACAACTGGTAAAAGAAGAGACCAACGGAGAAGGCTGTGATGCATTTTTTGAATGTAGTGGTGCAGCTTCCGTGGCAAAGCAGATGACGGACGTTACGAGAGTCAGAGGAAAGATCTGTATGGTTTCGGTACATAAGCAGCCTCATGAAGTGAACCTTCGGGATCTGAATTTTAAAGAGCAGACGATAGTGGGAACCAGGGTATATACCAAAGAAGAATTTGCGCAGGCAGCCACACTTACCAAAGATCTGGAGGCGGAACTCAGACAGATTGTCACTCATGTAGTTCCATTGACAGAAAGCGAAAAAGTCTTTGACATGATTGCAGATCCAGAGTGTGGAACGATAAAAGTAGTGGTAGATTGTAGAAGCTGACAGAGGAGGAAGGATGGATGACACAGAAAAGAAAAGGAATCACAGTGCTGGTTATCATTCTGGCACTACTGGCAGGTGTTGGATTTCGCAAGGCAGGAAGTAAATATAAGACAGAGGAAGAAGTGAATCTGATCTTTGCCAATGTAACATCTAATTCGGCAAAGAAAGCAGGAGAAAAATTTAAAAAACTGGTAGAAGAATATTCAGATGGAAAGATGACGGTCGATCTGTTTCAGGATAATCAGCTAGGAGATGATAAAACAGCAGCAGAAGGTGTGCAAAACGGAGATATTGATATTGCGGTATCGTCTACAAGTTCTTTATCAACATTATATAAAGACTACTACTTGTACGATACGGCCTATCTGTTTTTAAACGCACAGGAAGTATACAATGTAGGTTTTTTGGGAAAAGCGGCGGAAAAGATGCTGAATAGTGTGGAAAAAGTTGGATTAAAACACATGGCAATGTGGGAAAATGGTTTCCGTAATTATACAAATAACGATCATCCGATTGAAAAACCGGAAGACTGCAAAGGTCAGAAAATCAGAACAATGGAAAACCCTATTCATTTGAAGGCGTGGAAAGCTATTGGAGCAAATCCAACCCCGATGGCATTCTCAGAATTATTTACGGCGATGCAGCAGGGAACGGTAGATGGAGAAGAGAACCCGATTGGAATTATTTCCAGTAACCGTTTTTATGAAGTACAAAAATATATCAGTATGACAGAGCATGTATATACCCCTTATGTCGTAGTGATGAACCCGGATAAATATGCTGCTCTGACGAAAGAACAGCAGGAGATTGTGGATCGTGCGATGAAGGAAGCAACCAGTTATCAGTTGAATCAGTCTGCGGAAGATAAAGAAAAAGGTCTTGAACAAATGGAAAAGTATGGCTGCGAGATCAATGAGCTGACGGATGAGAAGAAGATGGAATTCCAGAAGATTATGGAGGACGCGGACGTTTTTGGAATAGCTAAAAGTTCTATGGAGCATCCGGAATACTTTGATGAGATGTTAAAAGAGTTAGAAGAATACAGAGAGAAAGGGGAAAAATGATGAAAAAGGTACTGCATTTTATAAATGAATATCTGGAAGAGACCATCTGCGTCTGTCTGATGTCTTTTATGACGGTCATTATCTTTATACAGGTTGTGATGAGATATGTAATGCATAATTCTCTGTCCTGGTCAGAAGAGCTGGCAAGATATTGTTTTATCTGGCTGATTTACATAGGTGTGGCTTACGGATGTAAGCTGATGAAACATATTAAGATTGATGCCGCGTTACATTTATTCCCGGAGAAAATAAGACCTTATATCGTTATTACAGGAGAAGTACTGGTACTGGTATTTGCAGTTTATATCGTAGTGACAGGAGTAGAACTTACTTATAAGCAGTGGGAATTTGGAAAAATATCTCCGGCGCTAGGACTGCCGCTTCAGTTTATTAATGCGGCTCCGGTTGTGGGATTTGGTCTGGTTGTATTTCGACAGATTCAGACGATGTGGAAACTGGTCAAAGAGCTTCCTGAAAAAGGGGCAGAAAAAGAAGATGGAGGTGAAGCATAATGGTAGCAGTTGTTTTATTTGTCACTTTAGTAATTACGCTGGTTCTGAATATGCCAGTGGGGATTGCCATAGGACTTTCTTCTCTGTTTGCAATTCTGGCAGATGGAAGGATCAGTTCCCTTTATATGGTACAGCAACTGGTAACCAGTGCAGACTCCTTTCCATTGATGGCGATTCCGCTTTTTATTCTGGCAGGTGAGTTGATGGGAGCAGGCGGTGTTTCCAAGAGACTTTTGAATGTGTGTAATGTGTTCCTGGGAAGATTTACAGGAGGACTTGCGACAGTGACTGTAGTTTTATGTATGTTTTTTGCGGCAGTGTCTGGTTCTGGTCCTGCGACAGTGGCAGCAATTGGTGCGATGGTAATTCCTGCGATGCTGGAAAAAGGATACAGTAAGAGTTTTACCCTGGCGTTGATCGCGGTGGCGGGAAGTATCGGAGTCATCATTCTGCCAAGTATCCCAATGGTAATCTATGGAGTATCTACCAGCACATCTATCAGTTCTCTGTTTATGGCTGGAGTAGTTCCGGGGCTTTTGATAGGAGCTTCTCTGATCCTGATGTCTTATGTGTACTGTAAGAAACAGGGATGGAAAGGTGATGAGAAGAGATATAGCCGGAAAGAAAAATGGGCAGCGATCTGGGATGCAAAATGGGCATTGATTAATCCTGTCATTATACTGGGAGGTATTTATGCAGGAATCTTTACACCGACAGAGGCGGCAGCGGTAGCAGCAGTCTATGCATTTATCTGCGGAGCTTTTATCTATCGGGAATTAAATATAAAAGAGATGTTTCAGACTATAGGAAGTGCCTGTGGAACGACAGGTACCACGATGGTAATTATTGGATGTGCGACAGCGTTCACTAAGATTCTTACGATCGAGAAGATTCCAGATGCCATTACTAGCGGGATTATGGGATTCACAGACAATAAGATTTTAATTCTGTTTTTAATTAACATTTTACTTTTAATCGTGGGATGCTTCATGGATACGACACCTGCCATGATGGTACTGGCACCGATTCTTCTTCCGATTGCAGTGAAGTTTGGTGTAGATCCAATTCATTTTGGAATTATTATGGTTGTAAACCTGGCAATTGGCTTCATTACACCACCGCTTGGAATCAACCTGTTTGTGGCATCGAAGGTAGGAAGGAGCAATCTGGAAACGGTGTGCCAGGGAATTGTGAGATTTCTACTGGTCATGATCGTAGACCTCTTGCTGATTACCTTTATCCCGTGGATCAGTATGGTGCTGCCTAAGATGTTGATGTAGAAAAAGTTCTGAAAAAGAAAGGATGATGAGATGAGTTTATTTGATATTCAGGGAAGAACAGCCATTGTAACAGGAGGGACGAGAGGACTCGGTCATGGAATGGCAGAAGGTCTTCTGGAAGCGGGATGCCATGTAGTGATTGTTGGGACAAACAATCGTGTGTATGAGGCAGCGGATGAGTTCTGCAGGAAAGGCAGGAACTGTCAGGGGATAAAAGCAGATATGAGAGAAGAAGAGAAGGTTTCCGATGCTTTTTGCGAATGTATGGAGAAGCTTTCCGGGCATCTGGATATTCTGGTGACAGCGCATGGAATTCAAAGAAGACATGCGTCAGAAGAATTTCCGCTGGAGGACTGGAAAGAAGTGCTGGGAGTAAATCTGACCTCTGTATTTCAGATGTGCCAATTAGCAGCAAAGCAGTTTATAAAGCAGGAAAGTAAAGGAAAGATTATTACAGTATCATCGATGCTCTCCTTCTTCGGAGGTTATACTGTACCGGCATATGCGGCATCCAAAGGTGCGGTGGCACAGCTTACAAAAGCGTTCTGTAACGAATGGGCAGAAAAAGGGATTCATATCAATTCTCTGGCACCAGGGTATATGGCAACCGAGATGAATACAGCCCTTCTGGATCCGAACAATCCAAGAAAGAAAAGTATTACAGATAGAATCCCGGCAAAACGCTGGGGAACACCAGAAGATATGAAAGGACCATGTATCTTTCTGGCATCCGATGCCTCTGATTATCTGAATGGGGCTGTGATTCCAGTAGATGGAGGATATTTAGTTCGGTAAACGATGTAATGATGCGGTGAACAGCGAGAGAAAAGAGGTTGAAGAAATGAAAGTAATTATTACAGATTGTGATCATGAAAGTATTGATATTGAGAAAAAAGTCTTTCAGGAAGCAGGAATAGAAGTGGAATTAAAGCAGGCTGTTACGGAAGACGAAGTGATCAGGCAGGGTCAGGGATATGCATTCTTTATCGTACAGTATGCAAAGATTACAGAAAAGGTTATGGAGAATTGTCCACAGTTAAAATATGTAGTGAGGTATGGAGTCGGAGTCGATACAATCGATCTGGAAGCAGCAACAAGGCATGGAATTCAAGTGGGAAATGTGCCAGATTATGGTATGAATGAAGTTGCAGACCACGCCATTGCACTGGCACTTACGTTGGTTCGAAAAGTCGAGATGATGAATGCATATACCAAGACACAGTGCTGGGATTATGTAAAAGCGATTCCAATTCACCGTTTTTCAGAGATGACAGTAGGAGTGATAGGACTGGGACGTATTGGACGAAATTTTGCAAAGAAAATGCATGCACTGGGCTTTCAGGTGATTGGTACAGACCCGTATTTTCAGGAAACAGAGGAGACCAGAGAATATGTAAGAGGAACTGATCTGGAAAAAGTACTTCGCACCTCAGATCTGATTTCCCTGCACTGTCCTGCAGACGGCAATCAGAATCTGTTTGACGGGACGGCATTTCAGAAGATGAAAAATACGGCAGTTCTGATCAATGTGGCGCGGGGTGGAATCATTGATGAGAAAGCCCTGGATCTGGCACTTGAAAAAGGAGAGATTGCAGGGGCAGCGTTAGATTGTATGGCAGGAGAACCTGTCAGAAAAGATTTACCTCTGTTTCGACATGAGAATCTTCTGGTTACTCCGCATATGGCGTGGTATTCAGAGGAAGCAGCGCAAGAGTTAAAACGAAAAGTAGCGGAGGAATCGGTTCGTTTTGTAAGAGGAGAAGCGATTCATTATCCGGTCAATCATCTGAAATAGGGGGAAGAAGTATATGAAAGATTCCATGGATCAGATTATTTCAAAAATAGAGCAATTTGGGATTGTTCCTGTAGTAAAGATTAGAGAAGCAAAAAAAGCAGAAGCACTGGCACAGGCTCTCTGGGAAGGGGGGCTTCCCTGTGCAGAGATTACATTTCGGACGGATGCGGCAGCTGAGGAAATTCGAAGGATGAAGGCATCCTTTCCGGAGATGCTGATTGGAGCAGGAACCGTTCTGACGACTGCGCAGGTGGAAGAAGCACTGAAAGCAGGTGCTGAATTTATTGTAAGTCCAGGGCTTAATCCGGAAGTGGTAAGATACTGTGTGGAGAATGAAATTCCAGTTCTTCCAGGATGTTCAACTCCAAGTGATATGGAAAAGGCGCTGTGCCTGGGACTTCGGGTGGTAAAATTCTTCCCGGCAGAAGCAAATGGAGGGATTAAGGCACTGAGGGCTATGGCTGCACCTTATGGGGAGCTGCGTTTTATGCCGACAGGAGGAATCTCAGAAAAAAATATCAGAGAATACCTGGCATTTGATCGAATTCTTGCATGTGGAGGAAGCTGGATGGTTCCAGAGGCCTTGATAGAGTCTGATGATTTTGAAGAAATAAGGCGTCTGACAAAAGAGGCAGTTTGTACCATGCTGGGATTTCGACTCGCCCATGTGGGAATCAATTGTAAAGAAGAAGCGGAAGCGATTCAGACAGCAAAGTTGCTAGAACGATTATTTTTCCTGCAAAATCGAGAGACTCCAGGTTCTGTTTTCGCAGCGGATGCCGTAGAAGTGATGAAATCACCATATCTTAGAACAAATGGGCATATTGCGATAGGAACTTACAGCGTGGAGCGGGCAAAAGCCTATCTGGAGCGAAAAGAAGTTACATTTTTGGAAGACAGCGTTGTATACAGGGAAGATGGGAAGATGCAGGCTGTCTATATGAAAGAAGAGATCGGAGGTTTTGCTGTCCATCTGGTTCGCATTTTATAAAAGGGGTAAAAATTCTTGCATGAGTGTGGAATATGAACATAAAAGAGAAGGAGAGAGGAAAAGATGGCAAAAACAATACTATTTGGAGAGCCGATGGCGCTTTTGATTGCAGATACAGAAGGTCCTCTGGAAGAAGTTGAGCATTTTACCCGTGCATTATCGGGAGCAGAAGTAAACGTTGCGATTGGTCTTTCCAGACTGGGACATCAGGTGGAATATCTGACAAGGCTGGGAGATGATCCATTCGGACACTATACTGAAGGTGTGTTAAAAAAGAATAAGATTGGAACGTCGTTTGTGACATATGATGCTGTCTATCGTACAGGAATACAGTTAAAAAACAGAGTGACAGATGGAAGTGATCCAATGGCGCCTTATTATAGGAAAGGATCGGCAGCTTCCCACATCTCAGAGTCAGAGATTGACCAGATTGAACTGTCTGATGTGGAGCTGATTCATGTGACGGGGATTCCTCCGGCTTTGTCAGAGGCTGCCAGAAAAGCTACATTTCGTCTGATAGACCGGGCAAAAGAAGCAGGAATTTTTCTGACCTTTGACCCCAATTTGAGACCGGCGTTGTGGGAAAGTGAAGAGGTTATGAAAGAAGTTATCGCAGAGCTGGCAAAAAAAGCAGATCTGATTCTTCCGGGAATTGAAGAATGCAAAAGACTGATAGGAAAGACGGATAAACAGGAGATTGCAGAGCATTATCAGGCACAGGGAATCCCGGTAGTTATGATAAAAGATGGTGCCAATGGGGCATTTGTAAGAGAGCGGGAAACTTCATATACAGTTCCCGGCTATCGGGTAGAAAAGGTGGTAGACACGGTAGGTGCAGGCGATGGGTTTGCGGTCGGCGTAATCAGTGGAATTCTGGAAGGTCTGGATCTTAGAGACTGTGCAAAGCGTGGAAATGCAATTGGAGCGATTCAAGTTATGAATATCAGTGACAATGAAGGACTTCCTGATAGAGAATCACTGGAAAAATTTATGCAGCAGTAGAATGTGTTATTCTTAAGAAAGATGGGAAAACCAGTACCAAGGAGAAAAAAGGTACTGGTTTTCTTAGGTTATATTTCTGTCTGTCTTTTTCCAGAAATTTTGGAAAAGAGGCGGCGATTTATGTAGGACTAAGGTACGCAAAAGGAAATTATGTTACGATTATATATATTATTTTGTGATATTGTCAACAAGCAAAAGTGCTTTAAGGGGCGTGCATTATGGAAAACTTTGAGTATAGCACTTGATTAAAAGGTTGATACAAAGAGAAATTGAACAGAAAAATAGCAACTATTGATATGAAAACAGTATAACAAATGTTAAAACAGCAGACAAAATTAACAGTTAGATTATATGCATGTTTATCAAAAGACAACGGGGACACTGACAAAGAAAGCAACAGCATTACCAACCAGTTACAGATGTTACGCTATAACGCAAAAGAAAAGGGCTTTATAGCTTTCTGTACCGAACAGGGCGCTTGCCGGAACTGTTCAGATACAGAAGTTCGTATGTATCTATATCTGCAACATAGATCATTTCTGTGATATCATCGATTTATTTAAACACGATCGTCCTCCTCTGCCCCCTTTTATTCTTAACCTGTCTTTTTATATTCAGCTGCGGCAAATACTGTACTTGTCATTATACAACAGATTTTGCCGAATTCTCAGTCGTTTACTGTAAAAAACGCAAAATATGCGTTACATTTTGAACAGACTGATTTACCTTGACACATATATCCTACATGTGTAAGATATAGATGATGTTGATACCTGAAGATCAGGAACAGGAGGTATTTATGAAAAAGACAGGGATTTTTATACTCGGAGCGGCAGCGGCACTTGGCATTGCCGCATATGCTCTCTGGAATTATTTTGGCACAGGACGTCCAGGAGATGTACTTTCCGAGTATGTTTCGTGTATTGAGAAAAAAGACTATGGGACGATGTATGGACTGTTAGATAAAGGCAGTCAAAAGGAGATCTCAAAAAAAGAGTTTATACAGAGAAATCAAAAGATCTATCAGGGGATAGGGGCTAAAAATATGAAGGTTACTGTGGATAAAGATTCAGAGGGAGATAAGGTTTCCTATCGCATGTCCATGGATACGATCGCAGGCAGGATTTCTTTTGATCACCAGGCTCATTTTGAGAAAGAGGGAAGAGATTACCGTCTCAAGTGGGATGACAGCTTAATCTTTCCGGACATGGAATTCACAGATAAAGTTCGTGTCACGAAATTAAAAGGGAACCGTGGAGCAATCTACGACCGAAATGGGAAAATGCTGGCGGGAAAAGGAAAAGCCGCATCTGTGGGACTCGTGCCGGGGAAAATAAAAGACCGGAAAGCTTCCATATCCGGTTTGGCGAAACTGCTTGGCATGAAGGAAGAGGATATTGATAAGAAGCTTCATGCATCCTGGGTTGCAGAAGATTCTTTTGTACCGGTAAAGAAAATGACGTCTGCCGGAGAAGCAAAAATAGAGAAGAAGCTGTTAAAAATACCCGGCGTGCTGGTGTCTTCAGAGGACAGCAGAGTGTATCCGTACGGGAAGAAGGCATCACACCTGACCGGATATGTCCAGGAGATCAGTGCAGAAGAGCTGGAAAAAAAGAAAGATCAGGGGTATGAGCAGGGACAGCTGGTGGGGAAAAGCGGCCTTGAAGTATTGTATGAAGAACGGCTCCATGAGACGGACGGATATAAGATATCGATCCTCAATGAGGACGGCAGAGAGAAGAAGGTGCTTGCCGTAAAAAGGGAAAAGAACGGAGAAGATATTTATACAACTATCGATGCGAGACTTCAGGAAAAAATTTATGACCAATATAAAGACGATAAGAGCTGTTCCGTGATGATGAATCCGAAGACAGGGGAGGTCCTGGCCCTGGTCAGCACTCCGGCTTACGACAGTAATGACTTTGTGCTGGGGATTCCTGCGGATCAGTGGGAGGAACTGAACAAAGACAAGGCAAAACCGCTCTACAACCGTTTCCGCCAGAAATGGGCTCCGGGATCATCCTTTAAGCCGGTGGTGGCCGGGATGGGCATGAATACAGGGAAACTGAAGCCCAATGAGGATTTCGGATACAGCGGGCTTTCATGGCAGAAAGACAACAGCTGGGGATCTTACAAAGTAACGACCCTGCATACATATGAGAATGCAGTGCTTGAGAATGCACTGATTTATTCCGACAACATTTATTTTGCGAAGGCAGCGTTAAAGATCGGGGCCAAAGACTATGCGGCACAGGCAAAACATCTCGGGTTCGGCCAGGAACTGCCCTTTGACATTAAGATGGCAGTGTCTCAGTTTTCAAATAATCAAAAAAGCATTGATTCAGAAGTCCAGCTGGCTGACAGCGGGTACGGCCAGGGCCAGGTGCTTGTCAATCCAGTGCATCTGGCATCGATCTATTCGGCCTTTGTCAACAAGGGCAGCATGGTACGTCCATATCTGCTGTATAAGAAGAAACCGGAGCCAGAGTACTGGATGAAAGACGCATTTTCAGAAAAAACGGCGGAGATCATCAAAAAAGACCTCATCCAGGTCATTGAACACCCGGACGGCACCGGACACGGAGCCAGGACTCCCGGCGTGAAACTCGCCGGAAAGACCGGGACCGCCGAGATTAAAGCGAGCAAGAGCGATACTTCCGGGACAGAGCTTGGCTGGTTCGGGGTTTTTACTGCCGGAAAGAGAGAAAAAGAGCCATGGCTTTTGATCACCATGGCAGAAGATGTGAAAGAACGCGGAGGCAGCGGATATGTCGTGAGGAAGACTCTTCCGGTGATCAAAGCGAAAGAGAACGAATAATCTTTAAGGCAGTCTGAGCCGCTTCCTTCCCCGATGCGCCGTCGCGGCCTTTGATCCTCAGGGCAAAGCAGTAAGTATTATCTTTGGTTTTCAGAATACCGATGAACCATCCGTTTATGTCATGGCCGTCTATACATCCAGTCCCGGTTTTTCCATACAGGATGCGGCCGGGGCCGCAGTTGAGCCGGATGGAATTTCGGACTGCTCTGGCCGTTTTTTCAGAGCAGCCGAGCCGGTTTTGATCAAAGTCTCTGAGCAGCATGACCTGTTCTAAGGGGGAGATCTTCAGAGAGGACTCCAGCCAGAAAGAAGTGATTCCGCCGGAAATATCCTCATTGCCGTACCGGATGCGTCTGAGTGTTTTTTTCAGTGCTGTCTTCCCAAGTCTTTGATCCAGGGTCTGGAAGTACCAGTTGACCGAGGAGGACATGGCGCTGTCAAGAGTCTGGTCTTTATTCCAGGATGAAAATGGATACTGCTTTTGGTCCCAGGCAATCTCGGATTTGCCGGGGGATATCACGCCGGCATCCAATGCGGCCAGGGCGCTGTATATTTTATAGGTGGAATCCGGGGAGACTCTCTGCCGGCTCATTTTTTCATTGTATATGCTGTACTGGTTTTTATTTTTATCATATAGGACAAAACAGCCCTCATTTTCGGGAAAGAAAGTAGACAGATCCACCGGAACGAATGGCCGGTCAGGTTTCCCGGATACGGAGTCCGCCAATAAATTATGATTCTGAACGAAAGGCGAAAACAGGAGCCAGAGGATCAGCAGGAGAGAAAAACCTGCAAGCTGCGTTTTCTTTGACGGCCTGCGGTAGGAGGCGATGGCCGT
>OBXZ01001253.1_pt1 | contig 12010 bp, 7 predicted proteins | sample 1538171 | NCBI WGS metagenome assembly OBXZ01 (sample SAMEA2580161, study PRJEB22360) | human gut metagenome | biome: human gut; feature: human-associated habitat; material: faeces | place: Denmark | collected 2008/2010
TTCTCCAGTCTGAAACAACTGCTCCCTGTTTCGTGACGATCTGCGAAATCTGACCTGTTCCCATATCAGCCGGAATATCTATTGTCACTGTCTGCGGAGAGTTGGAGAGCAGATCATGGTACAGCTTCGTCATGTATTGGTTTGTCATCGTGCGCCCTCCTTTCTTGGTTAGTCAAAGCTAATCATATAATACTGCATATTTTGGAAGCAGTCAAGGAAAGCCTACAGCAACAGAAGTCCTACGGCCTCTAAAACACATTTTTTCTTTTTTATTTATAAAATCGGTATAATCATACTCTTTAGCAAGCACGATAAGGTTATTCCTTTGTGCAAACCGGAACGATACAATATTCTTGAGGTGAACGATTATGCCGATTGATGATTTAACTGCTTTAGGGCAGAAAATGCGGGAAGCCCGAAAGAATAAAGAGCTGACACAACAAGAACTTTCTGATCTGAGCCATGTTTCTGTAAAGCAAATCGCCAATATCGAAAAAGGAAAAATGAATCCTTCCTATTTGATTTTGAGAGCATTGGCAAAGGTCCTGCACATCTCTTTAGATACGCTTATAAATCCAGATATTTCTCTGGAGGATGAGGGTGTCAATCAGATGAAAATACTTTATTCCAGCTGTCCGCCAGAAATGCGTGACACCCTGTTGCATCACACCCAGGAAACGGTGAAAGAACTTACAGAGTTGTCCGAGAAATTTGAAGCGAATTGAGCCAGTGAGTGAAATTTAACGATTCTCTCACTGGTTCTTTTCATTTTCGGAGAAAAGAGGCAAGCAATGCCTGTGTTAATACACACAGGCCCGCAGGGAAGAAAATCCCTTTGTGATTTTCCTCTCTGCTTGCTTGTTGAGGGCAGCGCCCCCAAACCCCTTTGAACACAGAATTTCATTCTGTGGCTACGCGTTCTGCGAACGCTTTTGACCAGGACCAGCTTACCGCTGGCCGTGGTCTTTTTCTTTTTCAACATCCTGTTCTACCTCCATTTTCAGGACCCGATCTACATTGGCCTTTGCCGTTAAAAGCTCTCGCATTTCTTCACGGGAACGCCGGTACTCGGCATAGGTCTTTTTCTTTTCTTCCAGCAATTTCGCGTACTCCGTCTGTAACTCTTTGACCTTGGGCAGCTTCTTGACGCCCATCTCATCAAAGGCATTCTTAGCAGCCTGGTGGAGCAGAATTTCTTCCTCATGTTCCTCCCGGAATTTCTTAGAGTAGCCTGCCTTGCGGTATGCCACATAGACCTCACGGGTCTTGGCATAATTTACAATGTGAGTACGCAGAACAGCAATCTCTGCCATGCGCTTTTCAGCCGCTTTGATCTGCGCCGAAAGCTCATTGTGATGTGCCGTGGCAGCCGCAGCCTTTTCTTCCAAAACCGCATACTCCAGCAGGTTGTGCTCTGACAGGTAATTCATGGTCTGCGCCATCTGCTTGAGGTTGAACACCTTAGCCCATCGAGCATAGCCAGCGCCTTTTCCAGCCTGCAATTTTGCCTGAATGTCCACCAGCAGATTGATCTTTGGCGGCTCTGCCTGTGTGACTGTTTTCTTTCGCGGGGTATGTGCTTTCTTCCCGGAGAGAACTGCCCGCAAATCTTCCAATCCATATCCTTCGCCCAGACTGTCCATGCGGGCGGCTTTCTCCCAACCAGAGAGCTTCAGTCGATACGATTTTCCGCGCTTTGATACCTCACAGCCGGACTCTTGCAGCAGCTTCAGCAGCTCCTCAAAATTAGCAGGACTTTGTGATAATGCGTTGTCAATCGCCACACGAAGCAGCTCTCGATGAGAGGGCTTTGCCTGATCTCCCATCCATTTGTTATAGCTCTTTCCATGAGGGTTCGGATTCTCTACAATGGACAGTCCGTTTTCAATGCAGATGGTATCACTTAACCTGCGAACCGCCTTGGTACTGCCCCAAAAGTTTCGGAATTTCCGGTCATATTCTAAGCTGACCGATGACCAGATAATGTGATTATGAATGTGCGACTTGTCTATGTGAGTGCAGACCACAAAGGCATGGTTGCCTTTAGTAAATCGCTTGGCAAATTCCACACCCAGCCGGTTAGCTTCTTCCGGAGTAATCTCGCCGGGGCGGAAGGACTGGCGCACATGATAGGCAATCACGTCATCTGCACCGCGCACTCGTCCGGTAGCGGCAATGTACTGCCGCTTTGCCAGAAGGAACTCTGCATCCGCAGTCCGGCTGTCACACGCATAGCCGGTAATGAGCTTGCCGTTATCTGTTTTCTGTGGATTTGCTACATAGTCGATGATGTCACTGATTGCCCGACTTTCTGTGCGACCCTTGCCAACATGAAGCGGCATGATTCTTGTAGTTGCCATAATAGAAGGTCCTCCTCTCATAAATATTTTTTCGCTGAACTCTTTGCTTCTATCGTTGCAATAACTTTCTCCGCTGGGTATAATAAAAAAGAACATTCTACAACCTCAAAGGAGGGATTTTATGATAGAACAGCTCATTGCCGAAGCAACGGAATGTGATTTCAAAGTTGCTCTCGAAACAAAAAAGCCAAAAAGCTGGTTAAAAAGTGTCAGTGCCTTTTCCAATGGGATCGGCGGCACTCTGTTTTTCGGAGTCTCTGATGACCGGGAGCCTATCGGCTTGTCCGATGTTCAAAAGGATGCTGAAGCGATCAGCCGCTTAATCAAAGAACGTATCACACCATTACCGCAGTTTATCTTAAAGCCATTGCAGGAAGATGGTAAAAACCTGTTGGCTCTGGAGGTTTCTCCTGGCCGCAGCACCCCATACTATTACAAGGCAGACGGAGTAATGGAAGCATACATCCGTGTTGGAAATGAAAGCGTAATTGCACCGGATTACATTGTGAATGAACTGATCTTAAAGGGAACCAATCAGTCCTTTGACACCTTAACAACAGAAGCTGTGAAAAAGGATTACAGCTTCACACTCCTGGAGGCAACCTATCTGGAACGAACCGGCCTCCGCTTCGAGCCATCCGATTATGTCTCCTTCGGTTTGGCTGACAAAAATGGGTTCTTGACCAATGCCGGAAAGCTCATGACCGATCAGCACACAGTTTATAACTCCCGTATGTTCTGTACCCGGTGGAATGGCTTGGAAAAAGGCTCTATCTTTGATGATGCGCTGGACGATAAAGAATACGAAGGGAATCTGATTTATCTACTGAAAAGCGGCAGTGAATTTATTCGCAATAATTCCAAAGTCCGTTTTGTCAAAGAGGCACAGTATCGTGTAGACAAGCCGGATTATGCTGAACGAGCTGTGACAGAGGCTCTTGTCAATGCGCTTATCCATCGTGATTATATTGTGCTTGGCAGCGAAATCCATATTGATATGTTTGATGATCGGGTGGAAATCACATCTCCTGGCGGTATGTTTGGCGGCGGCTCAATTCAGGAATACGATATTTACAGTATCCGTTCCATGCGGCGAAACCCTGTGATTGCTGACCTGTTCCACCGCATGAAGTACATGGAACGCCGTGGAAGTGGCCTACGCAAAATCGTCAGTGAAACCGAAAAGCTACCTGGATATACAGCGGCATATAAGCCTGAATTTTCCTCAACAGCAACAGATTTCAGGGTCATCTTGAAAAATGTAAACTACAACTTAGAGGATGACACCCACCAAGTTATCCACCAAGTTATCCACCAAGTTACCCACCAAGATATTGAACTATCAACGGTGTCCAAACAGATTTTGGCTTTTTGCACAACACCAAAATCCAAGAAAGAGCTTGCAGTATTTTGCGGCTTCAAAGATTTAAGAAACTTCACTTTGAAGCATATCAATCCGCTTTTAGAATCCGGGCAATTAGAAATGACTATTCCCGATAAACCTAAAAGTCGCAATCAAAAATATATTACAGTTCGTTCCGAATAAACAGAGAAGCAGGGCATTGGGTCTCATCTCCCATTGTCCTGCTTCTTTTTCATTCCAAATTATATTCACATCATTTACCCATACACCCAATCCTGTATCGCAAATTTCAAACTCTGCACCTTTCCCAGTAGCCAGATTGCAGCCAGCGGCAGCCCCATCGGGCTAATCAAAAATGCCATAACCAGCAAAATCACACCATTCTGCGGGGAATAGGTAATCAGCACAGCCACGCCAAGCAGAGCAATTACCGTGCTTAGTAGACCAAGCACCAGACCGGATATGTAGATCAGCCCCGTGCAGAGCCAGACAAAAAGCGTCAACACCAAAATGACCGGTGCAGTTACGATCATCAGCAGACATTTCAAAATCTTCATTTCTGTTCCTCCTTCCAACGCTCCAGATACTGTTTGCATAGGGCATCCGCTTCTCTCTCATCATCTTCCGTCACTTCCCGTTTTCCTTTGGTCAGTTCAATCTCCAGATAAGTCCGGTAATCATCGGCTAAGAGGTCGAACAGTTCCTTGGGAGTATGGCACACCTCGCCAGAGCAATAGTGAAAATCTTGGTCAAATTCAACTCTTACACATCCATGGCGGCTGATATAAACTTCTATGGTCTCGTCTGCGGTTAGGTAATCCGCAAAAATCTCCAGCACCTTTTCAAAGGTCAGCATCTGTTTTCACTCCTTTGCTACGCTTCTTATTCTACTCATATTATCCGGTACGGACAGGCAAAAGACAAGGATACCGGCAAAAAGAAAAAGCGGAGGAAGGTGCGGCGAAGAAACGCCGTTCCTCCCTCCGCAAATGGAGTATCTATCCCTGTTATGAAAGTTTGGAGAGTTGGGTAAGGATTTCCTTCACACCTTCCCACAGTTGTTCCTGCCGCTGGGATATATCCTCCAAGTCAGCATCATAAATCCGCCCGGTCTCATGCACTTTGCGAGTCAGCTGATTCAAGTTGTTGCTGCTTCGGCGCATCAGGGAAACCAACTCCTTCAGCTCCGGCAAATCCAGTTTGACCACATACCCATCCAGTGCCATTTTCCGCAGATAAGCGCTCAAATTCTCTGTCCCGTATTGCTGCATCTTTTGATGGATCAGCTCCAGTTCTTCTGCGGACACCCAAAACAAAACCGGAACATCCCGCTTGCGCTTTGCCATGGTTATCGCTCCGGCTCCCGTTTTTTCGGGGCGGCAGACTTATGGGCGGGCAGCTCCTGTTTGAGCTTTTGCAGGACAGAACTTTTCTGCTGTTCTTGAGCAACTTTTCGGAACTGTCTGGTGAACAGATCGGTCAAACCGGGATTGACCTGATCTACCACCAGATAGGCACAGTGGCGAGAAGCGCCGCTGTCCTCCAGCATAGGAATGGTTTTTGCCCATGCTTTATTGTCCTGAGAGATACGCCCGTCATAGTTCTTGCGCTGGATGGTATTGGCAAGAATAAACTGTACCCGTTCCGTCCCGAACTTTTCCAGCACATCTTTGACCGCCGCCTCCGTATCCAGCCGGTTCTCTGCATAGTGGGCGCTGATGGTCTGCGCAATGGCTTCTTTGCAGGCGCTGTTCGCCTGATACGAACGGTTATATTGTGCCATCTCTCCATGCTCGGACGCATAGGCGGCAGAATGGGGGTAGAGAGGGGCGGTTCGTAATTCTTCCTGCGCCTTGCACACATCATCGGCACGGTTCTCAATACTGTCCCGGATCACATCCATATAGCCGGTCTCCAGCTTTTCAAAATAGCGGTACACATCCGCCAATGGAGAGGGAGATTCCAAAAGTGCCTTGGCCTGGGCGTCGGTCAGCTCCAGCTCCTCCATCGCCATCACAATATCCTCACGGACAGTATATTCATAGGTGTGGTGCAGGATTTCTTCCGGGGGCTGGCTTTTCAGCCAGTCCCGGAACTTATCCTGTTCGGCAGCCATCTTTTCATAAAGGGCTGTATTCAGATCGTTAGTATTCATGTTATCGCACCTCCTCATGCTGTTTTGGTTTCTTGTCTGTACTGCGGGGTTGCACCGGGCGTTTTAGGTTATCCAGCACCGAAGGCCGTGTGCTTTTGGCAACAACAGACTCGGTGTGTGCCTGCCCCTTTCCGTCGATGTTGAGCAGGGTATCCAGCTCCACCAGACGGGCGTTTTTGCTTCTCAGTTCTTCTTCATAAAGGAATGGCTTTCCGACTTCCTCCTTTGCGGCAGCCTGCTGCTGATAGAGGTTATCCAGCTGGGCCTTTGCCGCCTCCAGACGCTGGGGCATCTGAGCAAGGGCATTGTCGATACGGGTAAGATTTCCGCGAGGGTCTGTACCAAGGGTTGCCCGGTGGGTCATCTGTCCTTTCAGCAGGAGCGTATACTCCTGTTTCCAAGCGGAAAATTCCACGGACATGGCATACCCCCGGTAGTTGCCGATCTGCACCGGATCGGAGGTTTTAACCTCCTTGCAGGCATCCAAAAGGGCTGCACCGGCGTTCTCCTTATCGGTCAGCAGGTCTCCACGAATCTCCATACCGGCAAAGCCGTCCTCCGGGTGCGGGTGAGCTGCCAAAACCTCCAGGTCAGATTCAAAGCCCTTGATAAAGCCCTTGTGCTTTTCAATCTCCTCTGGGAAGTATTTGAGCAGCTGGTCCTCCAGACGGTACTGCTTGCTCTGGTGGTCAGCTTTCATCAGCTTCAGGCGGGATACCTCCACATCCAAATCCATACGCTCCTTGATACGGGGATCTCCGGCACACAGAGCCTTGATCTCGGCAAAACTCAGGGCGGTTTCATCCACATCATCGCAGGAGCGAACCGGACTTTTGCTGGTCATGATCTGGCTGATAAATTTCTGCTTGTTCTCCACCGTCTGCCAGAGGTATGCGTCAAAAGTTCCTTCTGTCACATAGCGGTACACATGGACAAGGGGGTTCTGGTTGCCCTGGCGCTCGATACGGCCCTTGCGCTGGGCAAGGTCTCCCGGTCTCCACGGACAGTCCAGGTCATGAAGTGCCACCAGACGGTCCTGCACATTGGTGCCTGCGCCCATCTTGGCGGTGCTGCCCAAAAGGACACGAACCTGACCGGTACGGACTTTAGAGAACAGCTCCTTTTTCCGCACTTCGGTATTGGCTTCATGGATAAAAGCGATCTGGTCGGCAGGCATCCCCTGGGCAATGAGTTTCTGACGAATATCGTCATATACCGTAAAGACCGGTTCCTGCTCCGGCAGAGGCACAGCGCCTTCCAGTGCGTGAAGCAGTGGATTATCCAGCGTTTTCGCCGCCTTGCTTACAGGAGCTTTTGCCTGCGGGGTAGAAATGTCGCAGAACACCAGCTGGGTCAGCTTGTCAGCTTTGCCGTCCCGCCAGATCTGCATGATGTTGTCCACGCACTGATTGACCTTTGTTCCGGGTTCATCCGGCAGCATCTGGTTGACGATCCTCTGGTCAAGCCCCAGCTTGCGGCCATCCGAGGTAATCTTGAGCATATTATCCTGGGACGGGTCAACGGTTCCGCTGTGTACCAGCGATGCGCGCTCCGAAAGAGCCTTGACCATTTCCTGCTGATGTTCGGTGGGTTGCGCCACGATGTTGTGGTACTCCACTTCCGGGGTAGGGAGATTTAACTGATCGGCAGTCTTAATGTCGGCCACTTCTTTGAACAGGTTCATCAGCTCAGGCAAGTTAAAGAACTTGCTGAATCTCGTTCTTGCCCGGTAGCCGGTGCCTTCCGGTGCCAGCTCCAATGCTGTGACGGTCTCCCCAAAGCGGGAAGCCCAGCAGTCGAAGTGGGTCATGTTCAGCTCTTGCAAGCGTTCATACTGAAGGTAACGCTGCATGGTGTAAAGCTCGGTCATGGAGTTGCTGACCGGGGTGCCGGTGGCGAAAATCACGCCACGGTTTCCGGTGATCTCATCCATATAGCGGCACTTGGCAAACATATCGGAGGATTTCTGCGCGTCCGATGTGGAAAGACCAGCCACATTCCGCATTTTTGTGTATAGAAACAGGTTTTTATAGTTGTGGGCCTCGTCCACAAACAAACGGTCCACACCCAGCTGCTCGAAGGTTACCACATCGTCTTTTCGCCCCTCGGCTTGCAGCTTTTCCAGTCTGGCTTCCAGAGACTTTCTGGTACGCTCCAGCTGCTTGACGGTAAAACGCTCGCCGCCGCTGGCCTGCACCTCTGCGATGCCCTCGGTGATCTCGTCGATCTGCTCATAGAGAAGCCTTTCCTGACGCTCCCGGCTGATGGGGATACGCTCAAACTGGCTGTGTCCCATGATGATGGCGTCGTAGTCACCGGTCGCAATACGGGCGCAGAACTTCTTGCGGTTATGGGTCTCAAAGTCCTTTTTGGTTGTGACTAAGATGTTGGCAGAAGGATAGAGGCGCAGAAACTCCGATGCCCACTGCTCAGTCAGGTGGTTGGGAACCACAAAGAGAGATTTCTGGCACAAGCCCAGGCGTTTGGCTTCCATCGCAGCGGCCACCATCTCAAAGGTTTTGCCTGCGCCTACTTCGTGTGCCAGCAGGGTATTTCCGCCATACAGCACATGGGCGATGGCACTTTTCTGGTGTTCCCGCAGGGTAATGGCCGGGTTCATGCCGCCAAAAGTGATATGGCTGCCATCATACTCGCGGGGACGGGTAGAGTTCATTTCTTCGTTATACTGGCGCACCAAAGTCTGGCGGCGCTCCGGGTCTCTCCAGATCCAGTCCCTAAAGGCTTCCCGGATAGCCTGCTGTTTTTGAGCAGCCAGGGTGGTCTCCTTGGCATTCAGCACGCGGCGCTCTTTTCCATCCGCGTCCTCTATGGTGTCATAGATACGGACATCCCGCAGGTTCAGACTGTCCTCCAAAATCTTATAAGCATTGGCGCGGCTGGTCCCATAGGTGGTATAAGCTGCCACATCGTTGTAGGATACGGAAGATTTCCCCTTGATCTGCCATTCAGCAGTAAAGGAAGAATAGTTGACCTCGATACTGCGCTGGAGATAAAACGGGGTGTTGAAGGTCTCGTACATAAACTGCTGGATATATTCCTTGTCGATCCAGGTGGCACCAAGGCGCACCTCGATCTCCGACGCATCCAGGTCTTGGGGCTGGGCGGCGGTAAGAGCTTCCACATTGACTGCAAAAGAAGAGTCCTGCTGTGCCGCCCGCTGCGCCTGACGCAGTTTGCGGCGTACATTGCCGGAGAGGTATTCATCAGCAGTCACATAATGGGGTGTGCCATCTTTCTCCAGCTGTCCCGGTACACGGAAGATTACGCCTTGCAGCTCTCCGGCCAGTTCTTCTTTTGTTTTTCCGGTAAGCTGGCTCATATAGTCCATATCCACGCAGGCTTTTTCCGAGATGGACACCGCCAGTGCTTCACTTGCCGTATCCACCACAGCCACCGCCTGATGGGGCTTGATGGTCCGCTTGGTGAACATATCTGCCTTGCGTTCCAGCTTTCCGTTCTCGTCGATGACTTCCAGCGCACAGAGCAGATAGTAGCTGGAATCATCGGCAAAGGCCAGCCGGTTCGCCCGGTCATTGATAAGACCATATTTTGCGGAAAAGCTGTCATAGAGCCGGTTCAGTTCAGCCTGTTTATCCTGGATGGCGCTGTCCGGTGTGGCGGCGTCCATTTGGAGATCAATGAGCTGCTGGACACATTCCCGCAGGCCCACCAGCCCTTTCACGCGGGCCTCGGCGGTGGAGTTCAGGTCTGGGCGCACCATGCGGCTGTTTTCACGGAAATACACAGTGCCGTCCACAACGGTGTAGGAGTAATTTTTCACATTGGGGTCGGCGGGAATGGAGGTGTCGATGGCTTCGCCCTCACCCAGCTCCGGCAGCTCGGCTTCCTGGTAGGTGCCGCGAATGTACTTCACGGCATCATGCAGCTGATCGGCAAGCTCCAGCCCCTCAATGGGATTCACGGTGTAGTCCATGCCATGGGCGGTGCTTTCCGGCTCCTGTCGGCCCAGCACCATTTCCGGGTGGTCCAGGAAATAGCGGTTGATGGCAAAACCGTCCTCCGTCTGTCCGGTCTGGGTCCATTCCGGCACGATGTCCAGCGGGCGGTCCCGCTTTTGGAGGAAGATGATGTCCGATACCACCTCGGCACCGGCATTCTTTTTGAACGCGTCATTCGGCAGACGGATAGCTCCCAGCAGCTCAGCACGCTGGGCAAGATAGCGGCGCACGGTGGAATCCTTGGCGTCCATAGTATAGCGGGAGGTTACAAAAGCCACCACGCCGCCGGGACGCACCTGGTCGAGTGCTTTGGCAAAAAAGTAGTTGTGGATGCTGAAATTCAGCTTGTCATAGGCTTTATCTCGAACCTGATACTGGCCAAAAGGCACATTACCAATGGCAAGGTCATAGAAATCTCGCCTGTCGGTGGTCTCAAACCCGGCCACGGTGATGTCGGCCTTGGGGTAGAGCTGCTTTGCAATCCGTCCACTGATGGAATCCAGCTCAACGCCATACAGACGGCTGTTTCGCATTTCTTCCGGCAGCATACCGAAGAAATTGCCCACACCGCAGGACGGCTCCAGGATGTTGCCGATCTCAAAACCCATGCGGCCCACGGTCTCATAGATAGCCCGGATTACCGTGGGACTGGTGTAGTGCGCGTTGAGGGTGGAACCTCTGGCGGCGGCATATTCCTCCGGGGTCAGCAGCTCTTTCAGCTGGGCATACTCTAAAGCCCATGCCGGTTTTTCCGGGTCAAAGGCATCGGCAAGACCTCCCCAGCCTACATAGCGAGATAGGACTTCCTGCTGTTCAGGGCTTGCCTGCTGTCCGGCAGATTCCAGCTCTTTCAGCAAACGAATGGCATTAACATTTGCCTGGAACTTGGCTTTTGGACCGCCTTCGCCCAAATGCTCATCGGTAATGCGGAAGTTCTGTGCATTGCGGCGCAGGTTAGCCTTGTATTCCTCATAGGAGGCTTCCTCGGCAGCTTTGGCATTGGGGAAGGTCTGCCACTGGCCGTTGACCTGAATGGAAACCGGGTGTTCATCCAACACTTCCTCAAAGGTTTTTTCCGGCTCTGTTACAGGAGCTGGTGGCTCCGGCTCCTCGATATGCAGTCGTTCCACCACCACATCATAAGGCAGATTGTTCTTATCGCCCGGATAGACGGCCATGGTCTCGGAATGGAAGGTCGGGGATTCGGCAGCCGGTTGGGGCTGTTCCTGTCCCAAACCGTCCTGCTGACGGGCGTACAGTCCGCGCAGCAAAGGTGCAACCTCATCCCAGCGGAAATACAGCATAGCCAGACGCTTTTCCTCTGCATCCATGACTTCCAGTTCTATGCCCTGTGCCGTGGTACGGTAATCGGCAATATCGCCGGTCTCCAGATTCAGTGTCTCGATCTCACCGGAATAGGCTCTGCTCAACCAGTAGGCGATCTCGCTGTTACTCCTGCCGGATTGCAGCAGCGTGGAAATCTGCTTTTTATCCGCTTCATCCATCAGTCCATGAGCCAATACATCCCGTAAGTCCTGATCTGCCTTGTCCGGGGCAATAGGAAGAAACTCGGTATAGTAAGCATTGCGGCGGTCTGCCCGAAGCAGCTGCTCGAACTGTTCTTTGCGCTCTGCCCGGTAGATGGGATATACCATCCCGGTGGGCAGAAGCTGTACGGTGTCCTCCCGCAGCTCGGTGATCTGATAGGCGTCATCCTCGATATACACGGTATCGCCCACGGCATAGACCGGGGCAGCAGGGTCATAGGATGTTCTTTGCGGAGTTGGGCGGCGAACTGCATCATATTCCTCATCGGAAATAGCAACTTCGGAAGTCTGCTCTGTCTCAGCAGCTGCGATCTGCTCTACATCCGACATCACCTGTTGGATAAACGGATCATTGTCCAGTTTTTCCGGGTCTGCCACCTGGCCGTTGACGATCCCTCTTTCTTCCAGAGCTTCCCGGATGGCGATTGGGTCGATGTCGTCAAAACGGTTCTGTTCTTCTTCGGTATAGAACCGGTCCTCCTGAATGAGCTGGGCAATCCGGCGCTGTACCTTCGGCCAGGGCAGCTGCGTTTCCTCCGGGCTGCCGGCACGGACAACGAACAGGCTGTTGCTGTTTGCGGCGCCGGATTTCCTTTGCGGTTCTT
>OBXZ01001256.1_pt1 | contig 11982 bp, 9 predicted proteins | sample 1538171 | NCBI WGS metagenome assembly OBXZ01 (sample SAMEA2580161, study PRJEB22360) | human gut metagenome | biome: human gut; feature: human-associated habitat; material: faeces | place: Denmark | collected 2008/2010
CGCTGTAGATCCGTCTCGGCCGGCCGCGGCATCACCAGTAACGGCGGCGTCACCGTCTCCGGTGGTACGGTCAACGCCAAGGGCGGCAGCGGCAAAAACGGCAACGGCGGCGACGGCATCCTCAGCTTCAACCCTGTCGCCATCTCCGGCGGTACGGTCAAGTCCAATGGCGGAAGCGGCACCATCTCCGGCGGCGACGGCATCCGCAGCTTAGACCATGTCGCCATCTCCGGCGGTACGGTCAAGTCCAATGGCGGAAGCGGCAACCTCTCCGGCGGCAACGGCATCATCAGCTACGACATCGATCTGTCGGGCAGCCTCGAGCTGACCGCCAAGGCCGGTAGTCCCAACGGCAAGGCCCTCTCGCGGGCCGGCAAGGAGCTTGACCTCAACACCATCAAGGACAAGCTGGGTCCGGGCGCAAAAGTCACCGTCACTGATGCCAACGGCAAGGTCAATCAGGTCTCCATCCCCCGCCCTGTGGAGCCGGAAGAGCCTGTTATCCCCGAGGAGTCTTCTTCCTCTTCTGACGGCGGCTCTGCCACCTCGTCCGCTCCCGCCTCTCCCTTCCCCGGCCTGACTGTCACCGACAAGGACGGCCAGCGCATCTCCTACACGAGCACCCAGAGCGGCAATACCCTCACCGTCTGCGTCGGACGGTTCACAGCCTCCTTCCGCATCTCGCTGGCCACCCTGCGCCAGCTGCGGGCTGAGGGCATCGACACCATCACCTTCCAGACCATCCTCTGCTCCACCACCCTCTCGGTGGACGAACTGCTGGCCATGGGCGGCGAGGATACCGAAGTCGTTCTCACCCACCACATCCGTTCTTCCACGCTCACGGTGGGCGGCAAGGCCGTGTAAGGCTCCCTTGTTCCCCGATGATTTTTGTGGTACACTAATCGCAGAAATCTATAAAAATCGAGGGAAAGTAACTTATGGCTGGCGACCTTCATACTCATTCCACCTGTTCTGACGGCTCTGTCCCCATCCACCGCCTGCCCCTGATGGCAGCGCGGCTGGGGCTGAGCGCTCTGGCCCTTTCTGACCACGATACCACACTCAGCGCCCAGTACGCCTACGACCACCCGGTGCAGGACGGCGTGCGGCTCATCCCCGCCGCCGAGCTCACCGGCTACGACTTCGAGCGCAGCCACCGCGTCCACCTGCTGACCTTCTGGCCCGACCTCGACTGCCCTGCCCTGCGCCGGCACTGCGACATCATGCGCCAGCGCCGCAACGAGTGCGCTCTGCAGAGCTGCCGGGAGATCGAGGCGCTGTACCCCCAGTTCCGCACCGAGCAGGCGCTGGAATATGCGCAGGACAGCGGCGTCCTCTTTAAGAGCGGCATCATGCAGGCACTGCAGCAGCTGGGCCTGTGCGACGGCATCTACACCGGGCTTTATCACGAGTTGTTCGGCTGGGAGCCGCGGGGCAAGTGCCTCCACTCCCCCACTTACCCTCCGGTGCGGGAGGTGCTGGCCACGGCAAAGGCCGCCGGGGCCGTGGTGGTGTTCGCCCATCCGACGGTGTACAAGAGTATGCCCCTGCTGCGGGAGCTGGTGGCCGAAGGGGCCATCGACGGCATCGAGGTGCATCACCCCCGCAACAGCCCCGAGGACAGGGCCGAGTGCGCTGAGCTCTGCAAGAAGCACGACCTCATCGTCACCGGCGGCAGCGACTTCCACGGAGCGAACCACGGCAAACCCCACCCGGTGGGTGCCTGCGTCACCGAGGACGACCAGATCGCGCGCATCGAGGCACTGGCCCGCAAGCGCCGGGGCGGTGCTCTGTGACCGGGCCACATTGACTTCCCCACCTGACAGGGATATAATAAAGATACTGCGCGAGTCCGCTCGCCTGTCAGTCGGATATAAAGAGAGGAAGTTTGAATATGAGCAAGTCTTTCAGCTACCCCAACAAGGGTACCTGCTCCAAGGAGACCCACATCGTGCTGAACGATGACCACACCATCGAGTCCATCGAGGTCATCGGCGGCTGCAACGGCAACCTGAAGGGCATCAGCCGCCTGCTCAAGGGCATGAAGGCTGAGGACGCCATCGCCCGCATGGAAGGCACCACCTGCGGCCCCCGCCCCACCAGCTGCCCTGACCAGATCGCCCAGAACCTCAAGCGCGCTCTGGCTGAGCTGTAAGTCACAGTCCGTTCAAAAGACCACCCTCCTGCCCTTATTTCCTGCGGGCAGAACGGTGGTCTTTTTTGTTTATCGCAATTTTCAAAAATAGTGCCTATCGAAACGGCATCCTTGCGATATGCAGTTTGCGGATGTTGCTGCTGCATTAAAAAGTTGCATTGCTATAAAGTAAAATTTGATTTTCTACGCTGCCGACAGGGGAGTTTCTGCTCCCGACCAAAATCGAGCCAAAAAGCGGTTGACAAAACCCGCGTCCTTTGCTACAATAAATGAGTAAACGCAGGGTTAGCTCATCCGGTAGAGCGACTGCTTCCCAAGCAGTAGGCGGCGGGTTCGAGTCCCGTATCCTGCTCCACAAAAAGAGCGCTGATTCGTCAAGAATTGGCGCTTTTATCATTTCAGCAAGTCTAAAACTGAGAGGGACGTCATGATTTTTGTACCCCTTCTGCACTATTTCAAGTGCAAGAATCAATACAGCGGCAGCGAAGACGGGATGCGCTATCTGCTCTCGCCCGGCAAGCGCAGCGTGCCGGACCCGGACGGCGGCGAGGGCGCACAGAAAGAGGAAGCCATCCTCACGGTGGACATCTGGCCCGACCCCTGGGCGCTGGACCGCACAGACCCCGCCCTGCGCCGGCAGATGGTCTTTCCGCTGACGGACGAGGGCCGGGCCGCAGCGGCAGAGTATCTGTCCTCTGCCTACAGCGCCGACCTGGCGCTCTGGAAGCAGCGGCCCTCCATCCTGGACTGTGAGCCCTGGTCACCGCCGCCGAAGGACGAGGACGCAGAAAGCGGAGAAAGCAAATGATATACCGTCTCAAAGAGCTCAAGGGCGACACCATCCCGGTGCCGCAGCTCATCTTTTCCAAGCTGGGCATCGCCGAGGAATACAACGTCCGGGTAGCGCTGTATGTGCTGGCCACCGGCGTCACCGACCCCGAAAAAATTTGTGCCGATCTCAAACTGCGCAGCCGCATCTCTGCCGAAAGCGCCCTCTCCTTCTGGGCAGGTGCGGGGCTTCTCGAGCGCTACGACGAGAACGCCGCGCCGGGAGCAGAGCCCTCTGCTCCTGCCCCCATGACCTGGGCGGAGATCGCCGCCGCAAGCCGCACCGACCCCATGATCTCGAGCCTCATCGACTGCGCTCAGACCGGCTTTGCCCGCCCGCTGACCCACAGCGAGATGGAAAAGCTGGTCAATCTCTACGTGCAGGAGGGTTTTGCCCCCGAGACCGTCATGCTCTGCGTGGCCTATGTGGCCAGCCGGGGCAAGCGGACGATGGCTGCCGTCCTCCACGAGCTGAAAGTCTGGCGGGCCGAGGGCGTGGAGACCGGCGAACAGGCCGACGCCCACCTCAAGCTGCTGGCCCTCCGCCAGACCCGGGAGCAGTATGTTGCTTCCCTGCTGGGCATCCCGGACAGCGAGCTCACCCTCGGCGGGCGGAAAGCCATCGCCCGGTGGTACGAGGTCTACGGCTACGACGATGCCATGGTGCAGGAGGCCGCTGTGCAGGCCGGGCCGAAGCGTGACCTGTGGTACTGGAACAGCATCCTCAAGACCTGGAACGCCAAGGGCCTGCGCAATATCCACGATGTGCGCACTCCGGTGGCCGCTGCCGGAGCCAGCCGGAACATCCGGGTGGACCGCGAGACCCCCAGCGGCAACGACTTCCTCAAGAACGCTGCCCGCCGCCGCACCCTCAAGAAAAAGTCCGAGTGACCCCCGGCATAAGGAGACACTATGCGTACCAAAAACGAACTGTATCAGGAAGCCCTGCGCCCCGTCGCCCGCCGTCGTCAGACCGCACGGGCCAAGGCGGAGGACGCCCGCGCTGAGGCCGAGGCCGCTGTCCCCGGGCTGCGCCACGCCGAAGAAGAGGTGCGGGTGCGGGGCATCCGCTGCGCGCTGGCCGGTGCGGCGGGCAAGGACCGCACCGATGCCGCTGCGGCCCTCACCGATGCCCGCAAAAAGCTGGCCGACCTGCTGGCCTCCAGCGGCCGTCCCGCCGACGCGCTGGAGCCGCACTTCACCTGCAGGCTCTGCGAAGACACCGGCATTGTGGACGGACGCACCTGCAGCTGCGTCCACAAGGTGATGCAGCAGCTCCGCCGGTCGGAGATCGAGGCTCTGTCCAGCCTCTCCATTTCCAGCTTCGATACCATGGAGCTGCGCTACTACCCCGCCCGGATGGACGCCTCCCTCGGCGAGCCGGTGCGGAGTTATATGTCCACCCTTCTGGACGACCTGCGCGGCTACGCCGACGAATTCGATACCACCAGCGAGAGCCTGATGCTCCTCGGCAACGCCGGTCTGGGCAAGACCCATGCCGCTCTGGCCATTGCCGGAGAGGTGTTGGAAAAGGGCTTCGACGTCATCTATGTGTCCAGCCCCGACTTCTTCTCGAAGCTCGAGGCCCTGCACTTCGGCTCCGACCCCGCCGGGGAGGAAGAGATGCTCCTGCGCACCGCCGCCGGAGCCGACCTGCTCATCCTCGACGACCTGGGTTCCGAGTTCAACTCCAGCTTCCTCATCAGCACCCTTTACAGTCTGCTGAACAACCGTCTGGGCGCGAAACTGCCCACCATCGTCACCACCAACATCACCGACGGCGCTCTGCTGGAAAAGCTCTACACCGAAAAAATCTCCAGCCGCCTCTCCTCTTTTGTCCCCTTCCTCTTTATGGGCGACGATATTCGGGCGCAAAAGGCAGAAGAAGCGTAAACAGGATAGAAGTCAAAGAGAGTTCTTATTCAGGAAAGGAATTTCAAATATGGGAATCGTAGTCATCGGCGCAGTTTTCGTGGACATCAAGGGCTATCCCCTCTCCACCTACATCCCCGGCGGACGGAACGCCGGCCGCATTGAACAGGTGCATGGCGGTGTGAGCCGGAATGTGGCGGAGGACATCGCCAATGTGGAGCTGCGCCCCACCTTCGTGGGTCTGGTGGACGACACCGGCATGGGCCAGGACGTCATCAATAAACTGGACAACCACAAGGTCAACACCAGATACATCCAGAAGGTCCCCGATGGCATGGGTACCTGGCTGGCCATCTTTGACAACGACGGCGACGTCCACGCCGCCATCTCCAAGCGCCCTGACACCACCCCGCTGACCACCCTGCTGGAGGAGAAGGGCGACGAGATCTTCAAGGACTGCGACGCCATCGCCATCGAGCTGGACCTGGAGAAAGACACGGTCAAGCAGGTGCTCCGCTATGCCAAGAAATACAACAAGAAGGTCTTTGCCGCAGTCTCCAACATGAGCATCGCCATGGAGCGCCGCGACTATCTGCAGCAGATCGACTGCTTCGTCTGCAACCAGCAGGAGGCCGGTCTGCTCTTCTCGGACGACTACGAGCATCTCGCCCCCAGCCAGATGGCTCAGGTACTGGCCCGGAACGTCCACAGCGCCAACATGACCAGCATGGTGGTGACCATGGGCGGTCAGGGTGCCGTGTACGCCAAGCACACCGGCGAGTGCGGCGTCGTACCCGCCAAGAAGGTGGACGTCATCGACACCACCGGCGCAGGCGACGCCTTCTTTGCCGGCACGGTCATCGGCCTGACCTACGGCAAGAATCTGGCCCAGTCCTGTGAGATCGGCAGCCGCCTGGCCGCGTCGGTCATCTGCATCACAGAGAATGTCTGCCCCCGCTTCCGCCCGCTGGAATTCGGGCTGGATGTGCCGGTAGTGGACTGAATCTGCATCTTCAAGCACAGAGGTCTCTGGGCCTCTGTGCTTATTTTTTAATGCTGCCATTCGATTCTTTCGATGACTTTCGCGGTTTTTATCGGAAAATCTGTTGAATCCCGCTTGCGGCAGTGTTACACTGGACTTATTCAAATTTGTGAAAAGAGGAGAATCTAATGAACAAAAATCAGCACAAGCGAAGCGCCTTTTCGGGCAAGATCGGCTTTGTCCTCTCGGCGGCAGGCGCTTCGGTAGGCCTCGGCAATATCTGGCGTTTCCCCTACCTCGCAGCAAAGTACGGCGGCGGCATTTTCCTGCTCATCTACATCATCCTCGCCTTCACCTTCGGCTACACCATGATCGTGGCCGAGACGGCGCTGGGCCGGATGACCAGGAAAAGCCCGGTGGGCGCATTCGCCGCCGTCCGCAAGGGCGGGCGCTCCTTCGGCGGCTGGATAAACGCCATCATCCCCATCCTCATCGTGCCTTATTACTCGGTCATCGGCGGCTGGGTCATCCGGTATCTGGCCGACTACGTCAGCGGCCACGGCAGCGAGCTGGCCACAGACGGCTACTTCTCGGCCTTCATTTCCAGCGGCGCTTCGGCGGAGATATGCTTTGTCATCTTTACCATCTTCACCCTCGCCATCATCTTTGCGGGCGTGCGCAACGGCGTGGAGCGGGTCTCCAAGGTGATGATGCCCATCCTCGTGGTGCTGTCCGTCATCATCGCGGGCTACTCCGTCACCCGCCCGGGTGCGCTGGAGGGCGTGAAGTATTTCCTCGTGCCGAATCTCTCCAACTTCTCCTGGATGACCGTCGTGACCGCCATGGGGCAGATGTTCTACTCCCTCTCCATCGCAATGGGCATCCTCGTCACCTTCGGCTCCTACATGAAGAAGGATGTCTCCATCGAAGAGTCCACCGAGAACGTGGAGATCTTTGACACGGCCATTGCCATCATGGCGGGCCTGATGATCATTCCGGCGGTCTTCTCCTTCTCGGGCGGCGACCCGGACACCCTGCAGGCCGGCCCGGCCCTCATGTTCATCACCATCCCGAAGGTCTTTGAGAGCATGGGTCTCGGCACCGTGGTGGGCATCCTCTTCTTCACGCTGGTGCTCTTTGCCGCCGTCACCAGCTCCATCGCCCTGACGGAAAGCGCTGTCTCCACCTTCGAGGACGAGCTGGGCTGGAACCGTAAGCAGGCCACCGTCCTCATCGGCATCATCATGCTGGTGCTGGGCAGTCTGTCGGCTCTGGGCTACGGCCCTCTGGCCCGGTTCACGGTCTTTGGGATGCAGTTCCTTGACTTCTTCGATTTCCTCACCAACTCCGTCATGATGCCCATTGCAGCCATCACCACCTGCCTGCTGGTGTCCCGGGTCATCGGTGTGGAGAAAATCGAGGAAGAGGTCACGCTGGAAGGCAAGCCCTTCCGCCGCAAGCGCATCTTCAACTTTATGATAAAGTACCTCTGCCCCATCTTCGCGGCCATCATCCTCATCAGCTCGGTGGCAAACGCGCTGGGCGTCATCTCCATGTAAGCAGACAACAAAAAGCGCTGGAAGCCTTTACACCGCTTCCAGCGCTTTTTTATGCCCTTTTCAGGATACTCTTTATCTCGTCCAGATCCTTTACAAAATAAATGCCGCTCTGCCGCTCGGGGCTGGACAGCCCCATCTCGACCATGTGGGCCAGCAGAGCTTTCAGCCCGGCGTAGTAGCCGTCGAGGTCGTAGAGGATGCAGGGCGCGTCCAGATGGCCCAGCGAGACCTTGGACATCACCTCGGCGATCTCTTCCAGCGTACCGGTGCCGCCAGGGAACGCGATAAAGGCGTCGCCCAGCTCGATCATCCTGGTCTTGCGCTCGGTCATGTCCTGCGTGACGATGAGCCTGGTCAGGCCGTCATACTGCACCTCGGAGTCGATGAAGAACTGGGGCTCGACGCCGGTCACTTCACCGCCCGCCGTCAGAACGCTGTGGGCCAGACGCCCCATCAGGCCGCTGCGGGAGCCGCCGTAGACCAGCGCGTTCCCGCTCTCGCCGATCCAGCGGCCCAGTTCCTCCACCGCCTGTTTCAGGGCCGGGTCGCTGCCCTCGTTGGCCCCCAGATAGACCGTAATATTCATCTGCATTTCTCCTGTCACTTTGCCCATGTCATTTCCTGATTCGGGCCGGTATAATCAAACTTACCGTCGTTCTTCTCTTCCAGTGCTTTTATCATGTGATACGCAAACTCATTGTAGGGCGTCGGGATGCCCAGCTCTTTGCCCATCCGGATGAGCGCACCCGAGAACATATCGATTTCGGTATGGCGTCCGGCGTCGAGGTCTTGCAGCGTCGAGTAGCGGGCCGAGGGCTTGACGGCGCAGCCCTTGCCGGACACGGCATCCACCTTCTGCATATCAATGCCTTTGGCTGCGGCAATGGCTTCCAGCTCACGGCGGAGGCCGTCGCTGATGGCCTTCATATGGACGCTGTCACGGTAGCAGCCTACGCCTGCGCCGAGGATGGCCTGGGGCAGGTTGTTGCAGACGTTGAGGCGGAACTTGCTCCACATTTCTTCCCGGATGCAGTCGGTGGCCCGGAAGTGCAGCTCTGTGCCGCCGAACAGGGCCTCCACGGCCTTGACGCGGGGGCTGTCGCAGGGCGGCTCCTTCTCGCCGAAGATGATGCCAACGGTGGTCGCCGGGTCAAAATGGAAGCCGTCCGCCTCCTTGTGAGACGCCACTTTGATGAGGGAGTAAAGCAGATGCTCCCCACCCACGGCAGAGGCAATGAAGTCCTCGCTGTCCACGCCGTTCATCAGGCTCATGATGGTGGTATGGGGACCGGTGACGGCTTTGATGCTGTCCAGTGCGCCGGGCAGTGCGCCGTATTTCAGGCAAACGATGAGAAGGTCGGCGTCATGGGCCTGCCCGGGCGTCCAGACCGCCGGACGGTAGATTTTGCCGTTGATGGCACAGCCATCTTTCCTCAGGCGCTCGCCCCGCGGGCCATCGGCCACCACGCCAAGCTCAATGTCCCTGCGGGCCGAAAGCCCCCAGATCACGTAGGAGCCGACCGCACCGGCTCCCAGAACTGCCACTTTTTTGATGTCCATGATCTTCTGCCTCTCTGTCGTTTTCCAAACTGTATCATGAAGCTATTATACCACGCTTTTCTCTCCCGGAAAAGCCCGGAGCGTTTCGTTTTTGAACGTCAAAAATCCTTGACTTTTGGAGAAAAGTTATAACAAAAGTGTAGAATCTCTCTGGCAAATAGAATCTTTGTCAAAAAAGGGCTTGATTTTTTTCAAAAACGGACTAGAATATCTTTTTGCGGAAAGGTTTCACCTGTACAGCCTTCCGCGAAACTGTTTTTTCAAAAGTAAGGAGATTTTCGATATGAAACTCAAGAATGTTTGTGTTACCGTTGCTGCTCTGGTCCTGGCTGTCAGCATGACTGCCTGCGGCAGCTCTTCTTCTACTGCTGCTTCTACCTCTGAGGCTGCTTCTGCTGCCGCTCAGTCTGAGGCTGCTTCCACCTCTGCCGTGGCCGAGGAGAACAGCGCTTCTTCCGAGGCTGCAAGCGAGGCTGCATCTTCTGAGGCCGCATCCGAGGTCTCCAGCGAGGCCGCATCTTCTGAGGCTGCTTCCTCCGAGGTCGCTTCTTCCACTGCCGCCTGAGCTTGCCCGGCAGCACCCCCCAAAGCATGAGCAAAGGCTCCGGCCTCGCCCCCACCGGGCAGGCCGGGGCCTTTTTTGCCCTGCGGCGCAAAGAGACCCCCGGCACCCTGCGGAAGGTGCCGGGGGTCTTGCAATATGGAGGTGGAGGGGCCATGCGGAGAGCCCCGCCGCCGTGGATGGTTAGTCTTTCACCAGTTCGCTGTGGTCTGCCTCCACCAGCAGCAGGGTGGGCTCTTCGGCCCCACGGTGGGTGAGGTAGAACACCTCGCTGCCGCTGCGCTGTGCCAGCAGGTCGTTGATGGCAAAGCTGCTGGTCTGGCCATTGGTGACGAACTGGATGGTCTGTGCGCCGTGGTCCTGCAGGTAGCGCAGGGTGTCCAGGTCGCCGGTAAGGGTGGCGGTGTCGTAGGCACCGGTGTAGGTGCGCAGGGTGCCGTTCTGGCTCACGGTAAAGGGCTGGTCCATGCCCTCGGCGTCCACCACCCGCAGCTCAAGGGCGCTGTTGGTGTTGAAAGGCTGGCCCTCGGTGGCACCGCAGTCGGGGCAGGTGTGGGTGCCGTCTCCTTTGTCCACCCAGTGGTGGCCGGTGGCGGGGGTGGTCACTGTCCAGTCGTTTTGATAATCATGTGCATTGGGGTCAATAGCTGTATTCTCTGTCCACGGGTCTTTATGCTCCGGGTGGAGAGCGCCTTTATTGCTCTCAAAGGTGCATTCGTACTTCACCCAGCCATTTTCCGTGCAGTTGGCATCCTTGTGGTCGGTCTCATGTTTGGTGCAGAGGTTCTTGCTATGGACGATCTTCTGCAGCACACCATTGTAGTCAGTATACCACAGCTCCGTATTATCGCCAATGGTGTTTACAAGGCCGCCGGCTGCGGGGTTATTTCTTGTGCCTACCGCAGCCTCAGCACCGTTCACATTGATATACTTATCATCCGGCGATTTCCATGGTTTCATTTTAAGCAGCACATTGTTGCCGATGTTGACCTCGGTGCCGGAAATTGCACCGAACTTTCCGGTTATTGCACTGTTCTTGCCGATCTCAATTTTTCCGTTCTCTCCGCCGTTAATGGTCACCACAACTGATTTTTCCGGATGGCTGAAGAAGTCTCCGCCGCCGATACCGGAGGCTCCTGCTCCCGTAGCTGTATCGATGGAGGCATTGTCCTTTATATTGACCTCCACATTTCCATAGTAACTTCCGATCGCAATGGGACTTTGGCTGCTTGCCGTCTGGACGGTCGCATGGCCCTGAATGGTGACCTTGGTATCTTTTGCGCCATTGCCAATGGCAGAGCCGTAGAACCCGGTTGCTATGATATTGACATCTTCATCCTCTGTGGTAGCCCCGGGCGTGCCAATGGTCACCACGGCCTCGGTGTGATTTCCACTGCCTCCGGCAGCGCCGATGGCGGCTCCATAGCCATTGTTCTTTGCAACGACCGTTGCATAGTCACGGATCACGATGCCCTTTGCCGAGCCGCCAACATAGTCATTGCCCGACCCATTAGCACTGCCGCCGCCAATGGCAGCACCATCTCCGGCGGTTGCCGTCACCTTGGAATGCCCCCGGATGATGATGTTTTCTGCATCTCCGGAAACATGACCGGCGGTTCCGCCGCCGCCGCCGATACCTGCACCCTGACCGCCGCCTGTTGCGTCAACGGTTGCATAGCCCTCGATGGTGATGTTTTTTGTGCCTTCGGCAGCACTTCCCCCGATGCCTGCCGCTCCGTTCCCATCTGCACCTTTTGCGGTCAGCCTGCCGGAGGTGTCTGATTCTGATTTGGGGGTGGTGATTTTCTTTCCCTCGTCATTGGTCTCGTCTGTGATGATCAGCGTTCCCTCTCCCTGCTTGCGCAGTCCTGCCTGATACCTTGCCGGATCATAGGTTCCAGAACTATCCAAAACATTCTGGCCGTCCAGCTCAATTTTTGTCCTTCCGCTGCCGGAGACATCCATTGCAGCTTTATTAACTTTCTTCTCCACCTTAATGTTCACATTGCTGAGCCGGATCTTGAGCTCCTTGGTCGCATCGTCCACCCAGTTATTGATGACCTTGATGACATTCGCGGTGGGGTTTTTGGCGCTGCCCTCTGCCGGGGTATTAGTAGTGGCAGGGGGGTCAGCCAGAGTGGCCTCCGGGGTCTTTGCCGCAGGGGTGGCAGCGGCGCTGAGGGTGAGCTTGGTGGCCTGCTGTTCCGGCTCCGGGTCTGCCGCCGGGTCGAGCTCGAACACCACATCCTTCTTGGAGTTCGCCGTGGGGTCGTCTGTAGGATTTGCCGCGGGATTGTCCGTGGGATTGTCTGCGGGGTCCTTGCCCTCCTCAGAGTCCTCCTCTTCCTCGCTCAGGTTAAAGGCATCGTCCGGGTCAGGCTGGCTCTCCCCAGCAGCAGGCCCGGCTGCGGCCGCAGTACCGGCTGCGTTCCGCTCCCGCGGAGGGGCGCCGGCCAGCGATTAT
>OBXZ01001261.1_pt1 | contig 11872 bp, 12 predicted proteins | sample 1538171 | NCBI WGS metagenome assembly OBXZ01 (sample SAMEA2580161, study PRJEB22360) | human gut metagenome | biome: human gut; feature: human-associated habitat; material: faeces | place: Denmark | collected 2008/2010
CCCCAGCCGGTAGAAACCTTTGTTCTGGAATATGACGCAGGGGTGGTCGAACAGGCCATTGCGCGCGAGCTTGCCCGCGGCGGGCAGGTGTACTACCTTTATAACCGCGTAGAAACCATTGAAAACTGCGCAGCGCGTGTGGCACAGCTTGCCCCGGATGCCCGCATTGCAACCGCCCACGGCAAGATGACCGAAGAGCAGCTTTCGGACGTATGGCAAAAGCTGATGGACGGCGAGGTGGATATCCTCATCTGCACCACTATCATCGAAACCGGCGTTGATGTACGTAACTGCAACACGCTGATTATCGAGGATTCTGACCGCATGGGACTCTCGCAGCTTTACCAGATTCGCGGACGAGTGGGCCGCAGCGGCCGCAAAGCTTATGCGTACTTCACCTTCCGCCCCGCCAAGGTACTCACCGATGTCGCAGCCAAGCGCCTTTCTGCCATTCGTGAGTTTACGAGCTTTGGCAGTGGTTTCCGCATTGCCATGCGCGACTTACAAATCCGCGGCGCAGGCAACCTTTTGGGTCACAGTCAGCATGGCCATATGGAAGCCGTCGGCTACGAGCTGTATGTGAAAATGCTCAACCAGGCAGTGGCAGCCCAGCGTGGCGAAGCCCCGACGATGGACAAGAGCGATTGCCTGATGGACGTGCGGATGGACGCTTATCTGCCTGAGAACTACATCCCGGATGCACCGGGCCGCATCGAGGCTTACAAGCGAATCGCCGCCATCGAAACCGAGCAGGATGCCGCCGATGTGCTGGAAGAGCTGGACGACCGCTACGGTGAGCCGCCGAAGAGCGCAAAAGCACTCATCGACGTCAGCTTGATTCGTGTCGATGCCGCAAAGGTTGGTATTTACGAAATTACACAGCGCAAAGAGGACCTTACGCTTTATTCAGATGCAATCTCGGCTACCAGTGCACCGCCGCTGGTGCGCTTGATTGGCCCCCGCGCAGTGTTCCACCCCGGCAGCAAACCCTATCTTACGGTTAACATCAAAACGGGCGAAACCCCGCTGGACGTGCTGCGCTTTACACTGGATAAAATTATTGAGCTGCGCGACCGCTTAACTTCGTCCTCTTTCTAGCGCCGCCGATAAAAGGCCCGTATGCATTCGCGCCCGGTAAAGAGACTTTTGTTGCAGCATCTGCTGCTTCTTGCATCGTTCCCTTGCTGGACAAATACCCTGCCGCACTATATAATGTTATCTATACCTTTTCGTTTTGGTGCTTGCGGCATCGAATAAATCCGTTTGGAGTTGATTTTTTGAAAATGAAAAAAGTCCTCGCGCTTTGCCTTTCCGCACTGCTTTGCGTCTCTTTGTTTGCTGGCTGCGGCAAGAAAAGCTTCGATTCCGTGCTCACAGTAGACGGCACCCCCATCACCCCGGGCATCTATCGCCTCTATCAGTCGATTGCTTACACCGAAGCCTCGCGCTCGGTGCCCGATGCTTCGAAAGATATGTTCTCGCAGAAAATCGAGGACAAATCCGTTTCGGACTGGATCTATGACCGTACTGTAAGCCTGCTGCAAAGCTTCGTCTACTTCCAACGTGAGTTTGACCGCTTAAAGCTTTCCTTCACCGAAGAAGAGCAGAAGCAGATGAACGAAACCATCGAATCTGAGTGGAAAGAAGTTTCTGGTGTCTACGAGAAAAACGGCGTCACCAAAGAGGACTTCACCATTTATGACGAGAGCAGCTTTAAGGTCCAGAAAGTCTTTTTAGACTCTTGCAGTGATTTGAGCGAAGAGCAGGTAAAAGATTTCTTCAACAAGAATTTTGCACTTATCACCTATACCCAGCTGCCGCTGATGGACAGCACCGGCAATGCACTGAGTGAAGAAGCCGCGAAAAAAGTTGCTGCCATTGCAGAAAAAGCATTGGCCGAGACCAAAGACGGCGCATCTTTTATGGAAGCTGCACTGCCCGCCATCACCGACGCCTACAAAGAGGCTGGGTTTGACATTACCAGTTACAAGCCTGAAAACTTTGTCATGCGCACTTATCTGAACCTCGATAACGAGGATGGCAAGAATGCGCTTGGTGAAACCGTCAGCAAAGTTGACGTCAACAACATTGGCATGCACAAGGCAGACGGCCAGTATTACGTACTGTTCCAGCGCCTTGAGAATTACAGCTCGCAGGATGAATTTGAAGCCTTAAAGCTGAATGTTCTGCTGGAAATGCGCAGTGATGAGTACAATGCAAAAGCAGAGCCTATCTACAAGGCATATGAAATTGTGGCAGATTCTGCTGCTGTGAAGTACTACGATCCGAAAAAACTGGATCTCACTGAGCCTCCCGTAAACAGTGCCGCGTCGGCACTTACCCCCGATGAGGATACTACCGCTTCATCCAGCTCGGCCGCTTCCAGCGAAGCCGCTTCTGGGGCTTCGTCCGCTCCTGCAGACGCTTCCTCAAAATAAAACAAAATAAAAAGAGCCCGATTTTCTATAATTTGGAGAAAATCGGGCTCTCTTTCGTTTTATTCTTGGGGATTAAAGCACAGTACCATACTTAATTATAATAGGTGCAGCGCAATACACTGCTACGTGTTGCTCGCGCAATGGCCAAACACGGCTTTTTGCACTTGTGTTTTGGATGAAAGGCACCGCCCGGTTACCGCGGTAGTTTTGGGTGGGTATGTGTGCAGCACCGGATACCAGATAAAAAAATTATCTCTGGCCCGTTGACAATCGCCCTGTGCCGTTGTATTATTGTATTAGACAATTAATACAAGCAAAGGAGGGGTGGTCGTGACCTGGGAACTAAACTCTGACCGGCCCGTTTATCTGCAACTCGTCGAGCATCTTCAGCTCGCTGTTATTTCTGGTGAATTCGCACCGGGCAGCCGTGTACCCTCTGTTCGAGAGCTTGCCGCCGAAGCTGCGGTAAATCCGAACACGATGCAAAAAGCACTGGCAGAACTGGAAAGTGAAGGTCTGGTGCAAACACAGCGCACCAGCGGACGTACCGTTACCACAGACGTTGCGTTGATTACCGGGGCAAAAAAAGCTCTGGCCGGCAACGTATTGGAAGCATTTTTTCACCAAATGAAAAAACTGGGGTATACCCCTGAACAAGCCTGTGAGCTGGTGTGTGAACGCCGCAGCTCGCAGCAGGCAGCTACGCTGCCTTGCGACACTGCGCAAAGAAAGGAAGACATCTGATGGAACCGATTTTGGAGTGCAAAGATCTCTACAAATCTTACCCCGGCAAGCAAGCGTTGACCGGGCTGACCCTTTCGGTGCACCGCGGCCGCATCGTTGGCCTGCTGGGACCGAACGGCAGCGGCAAAAGCACTTTGATTAAGCTCGCCTGCGGCCTGCTTACCCCGTCTTACGGCGAAATTTTAATCAATGGTATCGCTCCCGGCGTTGAAACGAAAAAAATCGTTTCGTACCTGCCAGAGCGCACTTATCTTTCCGACTGGATGACGGTAAAAGATGCGGTTGCTTTTTTCGCTGATTTCTATGCGGATTTCGACCCCGCTGTGGCAGGCGAAATGCTGGCAAAGCTTTCGATTCGCCCCGACGCACGGCTGAAAACCCTCTCGAAAGGCAACAAAGAGAAAGTGCAGCTGATTCTGGTCATGAGCCGTAAAGCACAGCTTTACCTGCTTGACGAGCCGATTGGCGGCGTTGACCCGGCTGCACGTGACTTTATCCTTTCTACCATCATCTCCAACTACAACCCCGATTCCACCATCATCATCTCCACCCACCTGATTGCTGATATTGAAAAGGTGCTGGACGATGTTGTCTTTATCTCGGACGGCGCTGTGCAGCTGTGCGCTCCGGTCGAAGAGATTCGCGCCGAGAAAGGCTGCAGTGTGGATGCGCTGTTCAGGGAGGTATTCAAATGTTAGGCAAACTGTTTAAATACGAAGTAAAAGCCACCGGGCGGATGATTCTTCCCTTCTACGCCGGGTTGCTGGGCATGACATTGCTGTTCCGTATTTTTTCGGCCGTTCGCATGCCCGCTCGTTTTAGCGAGTTTTACGATGTTTTCGCCGTGCTCGCCACCGCAATTTTCCTTATTCTCATCATGTCTACCTTCTTTGTCTGCCTTATTGTAATGCTTACCCGCTTTTACAAAAACATTTACGGCGACGAAGGCTATTTGATGAACACGCTGCCGGTCTCTGCGGCACAAAACATATGGGCCAAAGTATTTTGCTCGGTGGTATGGTATCTCGCTTCATTTGTGGTATGCGGCATCACCAGCTTCATCTTCTTCTTCGGCGGCTATCTTTCCGAAATCGCAAATGGATTTCGCTCGTTCTGGAGTGCGTTTATCTATGAGGTTCTGCCTCAGCTGACCATGTACGGCACTTTCTCTGCTGCCGGTATTTTTACCGAGCTGATGCTCATGATGCTGGTATCGCTGTTCTCTGCGCCGCTTATGATGTACCTGTGCATCTCGATTGGTCAAAAAATGCCCCGACACAAAATCTTGGGTGCATTTGGCGCTTATCTTGCCATTACCTGCGCGCTGCAAACGTTAATGTCGCTGGGTGGTGTGGTATTCGGGCTCACAGCAGATTCCTTCTGGATAAACGACTTTATTATGAATCGACCCACCACCTTTATGATGTTATTCTTGGGCGGTACTCTGGTTTTGCAGCTGGTGCTTGGCGTTATTGCATTCTTTGTCACCAATCATCTGCTCAGCAAGCAGCTTAATCTTGAATAATTCACCTATCTACTAGAAAAAAGGAGACGACAGTGATGCAAAAGCAAACTTACATTTGCCCCAAATGTGGCAACACCAGCTTTGAGAACGACCAGTTCCAGGCAACTGGCGGTAACTTCGCCAAAATTTTCGATGTGCAGAACAAAAAGTTTATCACAGTAAGCTGCACCCGTTGCGGCTACACCGAGCTGTATAAAGCACAAACCGATGACGGTATGAACGTTCTCGATTTTCTGCTTGGTTAATTTCATCGCCCTGCCTGCGCTTTGCACGGGCAGGGCGATATTTTCTATTTTTTAAATGAAAGGAGCATCTTACGTGAAACCTGTCGTTCTGTATCAATCAAAATACGGCGCAACAAAACGCTATGCCGAATGGCTTTCTGCCGCACTCGATTGCCCTGCGCTTTCGATTAAAGGGGTCAACCCCGAAGCACTTGCAGCCTATGATACCATTATTATCGGCGGCGGCGTCTACGCTTCCACGATTTCCGGCATCTCTTTTTTGCAAAAAAATTATGCTTTATTTGCCGAAAAGCAGATTTTCGTTTTCGCAGTCGGTGCCTCCCCGGAAAGTAAAAACGTACTTGCTGATTTGCGTACCCGTAACCTGCCGGGAGACCTTGCGGCGTTGCCGCTGTTTTATCTGCGCGGCGCATGGAACCAGTCTGCACTCTCTGTGCCCGATAAGTTAATCTGCTCGATGATTCGAAAATCTGGCGAGCGCAAGGGCATCGGTTCTATTGACGAGCAGCATGCAGCAATGCTTGAAATCATCGGCACACAGCAAGACTGGACCGATAGAGCTGCTTTGCATCCGCTGCTTACGGCGTTGCAAACCCAAGAGCCACTTTTGCAATAAAAAATACTGCGGTTTTCTGCCTGTTGAGGTGAAAACCGCAGTATTTTATTTTATCGCTTAGCTTTCGCATCTCAAAGCTTTTTATAAGCTTCCAATCAGCGCCCTACTCGTGCCGGGGGTAGTTTTTCCACAAACATCTTTTGATTTGTGGAAAACCAAAAGCGATTCTTCGGTCACAGTAATGTTTTGCAGCATTGCATTTTGGTTGAACCTATTACATGCTGACACCAATCTTGTGTTTCGCATTGCTTATTTGTCTGAATCAACATCAGTCAAAAACGAAATTGTATCAGTTACGGGGATCCCAATCTCTTTTAACAAAGCAAGGCCTTCTTCGCGATAGCTTTCATCTTCGAGGTGGTCATTATCGTGTGCATCCACGCCGAGGATAGCGGTGCAGCCTTCCTCGGCGGCAATCTCCCAAAAGCTGCGGTGGGGGTAGCATTCTACCCCGTTTTCACGATTATACAGTGCCCCGGCGAGATTATATTCCAGCAGTACACCAAGTTGCTTCGCTGTCTGGCAAATCGAGCGGCTGACACTGCGGGCGTTCTCGTCAAACTTAGGATAGCTGCGCATAAACAGGTCTGGGTGTGCAAAATACGCATAGAGCGGATCCTGCATGCCTTTTAGAGCACTGTCGTGGTAGCTGCGCAGCATGGCAACATTGGTGGTACCATTACCATAGTAAGGGCCCGTTTCGTCATCGGGATAAAAATGGTTGCCAAACAAAACATAGTCTATCTGCTTTTGTGCCACCAGTTCGCGCAGCCAGCTCATATGCTCCGGAAAATATTCGCTCTCCAGTCCAATTTTAATCGTAATTTCGTCTTTATATTTTTGCGCCAGCGCTCGTATGCTTTGCAGATATTCGTCTGTGCTTTCCGGCGAAAGCCGCATATGCGAGACATAGCCCGAAGCGTAGTTCCAGGGCCCGTGTTCAGAAAAGCCAAGCTCTGTATACCCGGCGCGCAAGGCACTTTTTACGTAGTCTTCATCCAGCCCAACTGCATGGTTGCAGCGCATGGTATGGGTGTGATAATTGGTTTTGCGCAGTTTTGTCATTTTGCAGTGGTTCCTTTCCTTTGCTGTTTATAAAAAAGCGCTCCTGCCCTTGGGCCTCACGGCCGACCGGTCAATGGAGCGCTTTTCGTTACATAATGGGGTTTTCCGGGATGCGGATAGCTGTGTAATACAGCAGGCTGCCTTTTTCGTAGCCCACCTCAATTTTATACACGTAAATGCCGGGGCTGCTGGGGGTGAGAATTTCACTGCCGGCAATTTCATAATAATCCTGCGAATAAATGCTGCCATCCGCGCGCGATACCTTCATCCGGATATAGTTCGGGTCAGACATTGTGATAACCAGCGGTGTGCCGGGTGTTACGTCCAATACCGAAAGTGCCAGGTCCGCATTTTCGGGCGAAAGTGCAGGCCCGTACTTTTTACAGGTTAAATAGTTCCACTCATAATGTGCCCGGGGCACCACCAGCTTTGTATAACCTACTGAAACATCAATCAGCGGCAGGGTGTTATCCGGGTCAGCAGAATCTATTCGCTCTTTTACCACGACGCTGAAAGTCGCCGCAAGCATAATAAGCGCCACAGCCAGTATAATTTTTACCGTAACGCGTTTGGGTTGTTTCATGCGAAAAAATCATTCCTTTCGGGCGCAGGTTCAGCATTGCATAACCACTAGGGCTCCATCTCGTGCGGTGGCTCTTCTACTACGGGCGCTGGCGGTACCGGGTTGCCTTCCGGGTCAATCCCTTTTTCGCGCAGGCGTGCTGCAACAAACTCACTGCCCAGTGCATACAGCACAGCGAAGCTCGGAACACCCAGCACCATACCGGGGAAGCCGAACAGGCCACCGCCGACAATGATAGCGACCAGTACCCAAATAGCGGAAAGCCCCGTCGAGTCACCGAGAATCTTCGGGCCGAGAATGTTGCCGTCAAACTGCTGAAGCAGCAGCACAAAGATGCCGAACCACACCGCGCCCCACGGGTCCACAATCATCAGAATCATGATCGAGGGGATAGCGCCGATGAACGGGCCAAAGAACGGAATAATGTTGGTAACACCGATGATAACGCTGATGAGCATTGCATACGGCAAACGCAGCAGGTTCATGCCCACAAAGCAGATGACACCGATGATGGCAGAATCGAGGATTTTACCAACGATAAAGCCGGAGAACACCTCATTTGCATGGGCACAGATAGAAAGGAAACGGGTCGCCTTCGGGCGGGGAGAGAAGGCATACACCAATTTACGGAACTGTCGCACCAGCGTATCTTTGCTGGTGAGCATATAGATGGAAGAAATCAGCGCAGTCAATGCATTTACAACACCGCTGCCGATACGCACCGACATATTGAGCAGCTGCGGCAGCCCTTGAGTGACGAGCTCGGTCAACCGGTTAACAAGGTCGGTGTAGGAGATGAGAAACGGCTTTGTCGTCTCGGGGGAAAGATGCAGCTTTTCTGCCAGCGCGTGGATGTAGCCGGTAAAGTTTTCAAGATAGATTGAAATATTGTTTGCCAGCGCAACCAGGCTTTGGCCTACCTGCGGTAGCACTAAGCCGAGCAGAGCACAGAGCAGCAGGAATGCCAGCATGTACACCACAAAAATAGAAAGACCGCGTTTCATACGATATTTTGAGAACAGCTTACGCTCGAAAAAATTTACGGGGCGGTTTAACAAATATGCAATGGCAAAACCGATGATAAACGGATTGATGATATTTACAAAGGTTGCTACCCGGGCAGAAACTTCTCCAAAATTAGAAAGTGCGAGATAAACTAAGATGCCAACCACCACAACAAAAAGGTTGGCAAGGGTTCTTTTGTTCAGCAGCCATTTGCCGTGTCGTCTCATGGCAGGCCTCCTTTTGCAGCACCTTGGGTGCCATTTTTTCTTTACCTTATATTATATACCACAGCCTGCCAAAAAGCCAGAGTTGCGGCGGTTTCTACATCGAAAAAGCGCTGAAGGCATCGTTTTTTAGGCCATCAGCAATATTCTTTCATCTGTGGCACGCCAGCTGCATAAACTAATGGGACAACGTCTCGAATTCTGCTGCTGCGCCCATGTGCCAGGCTCCGCACAGCGCACCGAAAGGAATGGCTGAACCATGATCACCTCTACTTCTCAAACGCGTCTTTCTCCGGAAAGCTTTGTCTGCCGTCGCATGTTGCGGCAGGATATTCCCCAGCTTTGTGCACTTTACGCTGGCTTTTTTGCGCCCTCTGCCTGCCCTACCTGCCGCGAGGTAACCGAGCGGTTTGAAGCAGGCGAATGCTACGGTATTTTTCATCAAGACCATCTTGCCGCTGCCCTTACGGTATTACCGATGGCAGCGCGTATTTCACCTGCGACCGAACTGCGCACCTTGCACCACTGCCTGCCTGCTTTGCCCGGTGATGCCAAATTGCTTTGTGACGCAGCATTCGCTTCTCCGCTGCCTGCGTCCGCCGAATTTTTGCTTGCGGCACTGCTTTCTTTTGTAGAGGCAAGCTGTGCACGCGGCGGCAGTCTGCCGGTGCTTTGTGCGGTACTGCCGGTAAAGTCCTGTGCCGGGCTGCGGGTGCTGTTTGAGGGCGAATTTTTACTGTATGCCATCCGGCCTATGGTGCGGTTATGCCCCTGCTACTTATTCTGCCGTGACCCGAATCAGACCGATACATATACTCTCACCCGACAAGAAGCGATCCACGACACCCATTTTATTAGCCGCGAACTCGAGGAAGGCTGGCGTGGGTACGACCTTGTTTCGGAAGAAACACTTTTATTGCGCCGATAAAATGCAAAAGGCAGGCCAAATAGCCTGCCTTTTTTATTGGTTAAATCAAAGAATGCTAATCCGTCCGTTGCTATTGCAGACTGTTTTCTTTCACAACTCAGCTCAGCAGCATACGGTCATTATCTAGGCTTTTGCGAAACTTTGCAAGCAGTGTTTCCACTGTCATTGCGGCACGCTCTTCCCCGGCAATATCCAGCACAATGTGCCCATCCTCCAGCATCAAGGTGCGGTCTCCCAATCGGAGTGCGCTTTCAATGTGGTGGGTAATCATCATGCAGGTCAGTTTCTGCTCGCGCACCGTTTCACAGGTAAGTGCAAGCACCTTCTCTGCGGTGGCGGGGTCCAGTGCAGCCGTGTGCTCATCCAAAAGCAGCAGTTTGGGCGGTACCAGCACTGCCATCAGCAGTGTCAGTGCCTGCCGCTGCCCGCCCGAAAGCAATCCCACCGGGCTCTCCATGCGGTCTTCGAGGCCAAGGCCCAGCGTCGCAAGTTTTTCACGAAACGCTTCACGCTCTTTTTTGCCAATACCAAAGCCGTGGCTGCGCTTGCACTGCATATAAGCGAGGGTGAGGTTCTCGCTGATGGTCATATGCGGGGCGGTACCCATCATAGGGTCCTGTAAAATACGGCCAATTTCCCGGCTGCGGCGGTAGGCAGGCAGATAGGTGATATCTTTACCGTCGAGCAGAATCTGGCCTTCGTCGACCAAAAAGCTACCGCCGATTGCATTAAACAGAGTGCTTTTACCGGCTCCATTGCCACCAATCACGGTGACAAACTCCCCTTCTTTCAGTTCCAGAGAAAGCGGGCCAAGCGCACGCTTTTCATTGACTGTGCCGGGATAAAAGGTTTTGCTGACCTCATTTAGTACGAGCATGCAAAGCACCTGCCTTTCTCTTTTTTGCAGAAAGTGCAAACGATGCGCGCACGGTGGGCGCGCTGATGGCAACTGCAACAATCAGTGCCGAAACCAGCTTTAGGTTAGAGGGAGAAACCGAGGCAGAAAGCGCCACTGCAACAATCAGGCGGTAGACGACTGCGCCACCGAGTGCGAGCGCAATCCGTTTGCCCATGCCACCCTGCCGCAGCAGCACCTCGCCGATGATAAGCGAAGCAAGGCCGATGACCACCATACCAGTGCCGGTATTAATCTCCATAAACTGCTGATACTGTGCCAGCTGTGCACCGGCAAGTGCTACCAGCGCATTGGCAAGTGCCAGGCCAACTGCGGTGGTGTAAGCCGGGTTGATGCTGCTGGCCTCTACCATGGCACGGTTGTCGCCTGTCGCCCGGACGGCAAGCCCCAAGGGCGTGCGCAAAAACAGCCACAGCCCAATGCCACAAAGCGCTGCAATCAGCGCAATGGGAACCAGCTTTGCAAACTGGCTGCCAAACACTTTTTCAGAAAGCGAAAACACCGTGGTTTTGCGCAGCAGCGTGAGGTTTGCTTTATTGCCCATAACCATAAGGTTGATAGAATACAGTGCCGTCATGGTAATGATGCCTGCAAGAATCGGTGCCACGCGGCATTTGGTTTGCAGCACTGCGGTTATAAGGCCCGCAGCCGCCCCCGCAAGCGGGGCTGCAACCAGTGCAAGCAGCGGGTGCCCTGCCAGTGTCAGCACCGCAGACACTGCGGCACCTAGCGTAAAGCTGCCGTCTACCGTCAAATCGGCAATGTCCAGCACCCGGTAAGAAAGCAGCAGCGCCAGTGCGACAAGACCATAGATAAGACCCTGCTCCACGGTGCCCATTAAAACCAGAAAAGACATACTGTATCCTCCGTTGTGTCAAAAGCTAAAATCTGCCATGCCGTTTCTGCGGCAATAGTTTAATCGCCCCAGTGAAGCCGGGCCATCTGCTTTGCGCATCCGCATAAATTTGTCGGTAACAGCGCAGTGTGTCAGATTATTTTACATAGCGCTGCACATCAACCCCCAGCGCTTTTGCGGTATCGGGGTTTACTGTGATTTGTTTGTCGGTCAGTGTTTCTACAGCCAACTCGTTTGCTGAAGTGCCACTCAGCACTTTCAGTGCCATCTCTGCGGTTTGTTTGCCAAGGTTGGTATAGTTGATACCCACCGCTGCAAGACCGCCGTCGTACACCATCGTGTCGGCAGAAACATAGACCGGCACACCTGCTTTATTTGCGATTTCTGCCACGGCCGGCATTGCCATGGCAATCGTGTTATCAATGGGGACGAAGATGGCATCGACTTTATTAACCATCGTGGCTACTGCTGTCTGAACATCGCCGATGGCAGCAACTGCGCCCTCTTCATAGGTGCAACCGTTTGCCTCAAGATAAGCTCTGGCATCGCGCAGCACCGAAGCACTGTTGTCTTCGCTGGTGCAGTACAGCAGGCCAAAATTTTTGGCATCGGGGGTAAGCTCTTTCGCAAGTTCGAAGATAGCATCTACCGGAATCGCATCTGAAGTGCCGGTCACGTTATGGCTCCGCGCATTTAAAACTTCGACAAACCCCGCCGCCCCTCGCTG
>OBXZ01001262.1_pt1 | contig 11857 bp, 9 predicted proteins | sample 1538171 | NCBI WGS metagenome assembly OBXZ01 (sample SAMEA2580161, study PRJEB22360) | human gut metagenome | biome: human gut; feature: human-associated habitat; material: faeces | place: Denmark | collected 2008/2010
CTGCCAAAAGTGTCGCTGCCATTGCAGCGGTAAGTACGATAGCAATCAGTTTTTTCATATTTTGTCCCTTTTCCTTTCGTAATCAGAACCGCATCGTGCGGCTTATCTAACGTGTTTCTGAGGTACGATTTTAGTTTACCAGACTTATTCATGTCAAAATATCGCGATTTTGTATGTCTTTTGTAAAGCGCAGGTAAACCGCAGGGGCAAAAAACACTGCTCTCTTTTTGCGTCTACTTGTATAACAGGGATGAAAAAGATATAATATCTCTACATTGTAATAAAGGAGAGAGTGAAAATGCGCAATGAATAACTGCGGCACCGTGGCACTGACGACCCGGCGGCTTTTGCTGCGCCGGTTTGTGCCGGAAGATGCAGATACCATGTATCAAACCTGGGCGGCTGACCCGGAAGTGACGCGTTATTTGCGCTGGCCTCCCCATGCTTCTCCCGCCGAGACCGCAAACATTTTGCGGGGCTGGTGTTTTGCCTATGACGAAGAGCCGGATTACTATAATTGGGCCATTCCTTTAAAAGAGAGCGGAACGCTGATTGGCAGCATTTCGCTGCTGGCAGAAAGCGACGGCTATGAGCCGGGCTATGCGCTCGGCCGGGCCTACTGGCATCAAGGCTATGCAACCGAGGCGCTTTGCGCAGTGGTCGAGTTTGCTTTTGGCGCCTTGGGGCTGCCGCAGCTTTACTGCCGACACGAGGCACCTAACCTTGGCAGCGGCCGGGTGATGGAACACGCCGGTTTTGTTTATGATCACGATGCACGCTGCAAAAGCTTTGACCATAAACGCGAATTTGTGTGCAGATGCTACCTGCTTCAAAATCCTCTGTATGCAAATCAAAACCCGGGAGCGGTTTGCTCCCACTGAAAGGATTTTATATGACTGAAGATAAAATTTTAACCCGCGTGGCGCTTTTTGCTGCCGACTGCGGAAAATGGGACCTGGAACGCAGCCTTGGCGAGCTGCGCGCACTTGCTGAAAGCGCAGAGATGGAGGTGGTGCTGGAAATCACCCAAAAACGCGATGCGCCCGACACTGCACTCTATCTTGGTGAGGGCAGGCTTGCTGATGCCCGTACCCTTTGCGAAACCAATGAGGTAGAGTACTGCATTTTCGACGATGAACTGACCGGTACCCAGATTAAGAACCTTGAAAAAGCATTGGAATTGCCCGTCTTGGACCGTACGCTGCTGATTCTTGATATTTTTGCGGCGCGTGCTGTTACAAACGAAGGTAAACTGCAAACCGAGCTTGCCACGTTGCAATATCGTCTGCCCCGGCTTTCCGGGCTTGGCGCTTCGCTCTCCCGCCAGGGCGGCGGTGGCGCGGGCGGCGGCGGTGCACGACGCGGTGCAGGCGAAAGCAAGCTGGAATACGACCGTCGTCACCTGCGTCGCCGTATCGATCTCATCCGCGAGAAGCTGACCGAGATTGAGCAGCGCCGCAACCAGACCCGCCGCAGCCGCAGCCGTAACGCGGTGCCGGTGATTGCCCTTGTCGGCTATACCAACGTGGGTAAAAGCAGTCTGCTCAACCGCATTTGCGGTGCCGAGGTAGAAAGCAAAGATATGCTGTTTGCAACACTGGACCCCACCGCTCGCAAAATGACATTGCCTAGTGGGCAAAACGTGGTTTTTGTGGATACGGTCGGCTTTGTCAGCCGTTTGCCCCATAGTTTGGTAGAGGCTTTTAAATCCACTTTGGAAGAGGCCAAATACGCTGACATTATTCTTAAGGTAGCGGATGCTTCTGACCCGCTGCGGGAAGAACAGCTTCGTGTTACCGATGAAGTGCTGCACGAAATTGGCGCAGACGAAAACGACGCAATGGTAGTTTACAACAAATGCGATAAACTGCACCTTGCCCCTGCAGATGGGCTTTCGGTTTCTGCCGAAACAGGCGACGGTATTGCCGAGCTGCTGGAGTTTCTCGACCACAAGCTCGCTGACCGTGTGCGCCCGGTAGAGCTGTTGCTGCCTTACGATAAGCTCTCGCTGCTTTCAGAGCTGCGTTCGGGTGGCAGCATTTCGGCGGAAGAGTACCGCGAGGACGGTGTTTACGTAAAAGCACTGGCCGACCGCCGCAGCCTGCACCTTTTCCTCCCCTATCTGATTTAGCGCGGCGTTTGCTGTAAGGCGGCACTCTGCCTATTTGTCGCTATAAGCGATATTGGATTTATCTCTTACAAGTAAAAAACAGCGCCCCAACCGCCAAAAGCGATTGAAGCGCTGTTTTTATTTTTCTTTGGTCGTACAGACTTTCTGCTGCTTTACGGGCGCAGTGCGGTACCACCCTGTACGGCAATGGTTTCACCAGAGATGTATTTTGCATCCTCACTTGCGAGGAAAATGCATACCCGGCCGATGTCTTTTTCCGCATCGCCGAAACGCTGCATCGGAATATTCTGAATCGTTTTTTCGTAAACGTCCGGGAACTGTTTTCTCCAGGCTTCCAGCTGCTCGGTCATAACCAGCGGGGCAACCACGTTTACGTTGATGCCAAACTCGCCCCATTCGGTCGCCGCCACACGGGAAAGGCCGCGGATGCCCTCTTTGGAGGCCGCATAGCTGGCTTGTCCCGGTTTGCCGGAAAAGCCTGCGCTGGAGGCAAAATTAATCACACTGCCCTTGCTCTCTTTTAGATAAGGAAATGCTGCTTTCATATAAAAGAAGGTAGCATACACACCGGAATACATGGCAAGGTCAAAATCTTTCTTGGTGTGGTCAATCAAGCTGGTGCCGGATTTGGATGCCATTGCGTTGTTGATGAGTACGTCGAGGCCGCCAAAGTGGTCGACAACCTGCTTTACGATGTTGTTTACGGTTTCTTCTTCGCCGCCATCGCCCTGCACCATCAGCACCTCAGCGCCGTATTTCTCCTCCAGCTCCTGCTTTGCGTGCTCTAACGTTGCAACCGTGCGGCCGGTGATTGCAATTTTCGCACCGGCTTTTGCAAAAGCCGTAGCAATGCCATATCCAATGCCTTTGCCGCCCCCGGTGATAAGAACAACTTTACCTGTTACATCTGCCATAATAACTCATCCCTTCTGCCACGGTAATGAAATGTATAAATAAAGCCGCCGTGGTTACTTTTAAAGAAGTATACCACGGCGGCTTTGAAAAGATAAGTAATTAAATCACAATTTCTTCGCGGATGGGCGAAATATATTTCAGCTCATAGCTTGCAAGCAAGTCGTTGTAGCCCTCAACGTGTCCATCGTGCAGGCGGCGGCGCAGCTCGTGTGCGTCAAACTCTTCGTCTTCGCTCTCACTGCCAATCAGTCGTGCGGCAATGTTAGAGCAATGGTCCGCAATGCGCTCCAGGTTGGTGATAATCTCTAAGAAAACCACACCGCTTTCAATCGCACATTTGCCGCTCTTCAATCGTTCAATATGGCGGTGGTGCAAAATCTCGCACATCGTATCAATCGTTTCTTCCAGCGGCTCAATCCGCTCTGCCAGCCGGATATCTCCGCGGCGGAAGCTGTCGGACGCAAGCTCCAGAATTTCTTTAATGGCCGCATCCAGCACCATCAGCTCTTCTTTTGCGCTGGCCGAAAAGACGATTTCTTTATCGAAAATTTCGCCGCTGCGCTCAACTACATTGATGCTGTAATCGCCGATGCGCTCAAATTCGGTAATCATGGCAAACAGCTCAGATACCACATGGCTGTTGTCCTCAGAAGGGTCATGATCCGACACTTTGACAAGATAGTTGGCAATATAATATTCCAGCTTATCGATGATTTCTTCTCGCGCATTGACCTGTGTGATAATTTCAAGGTCATGGCTGAACAGAAGCGGTACCGCTACGGCATAGTTGGCCCGTGCGTGGGATGCCATTTTTTCCACGGCACTGTGTGCCTGCTGGATGGCGACTGCCGGAGAATTGAAAAGACGCTCGTCCAAAATCGGCATCTCAGAATCCTGCTGCTCGGTTTCGCTGTCGGGAATCGTCAGCATTGCCAGCTTGGCCAGCACCTTTGTAAACGGCAGGAAGAGCAGTGTCGTCACGACATTAAACAAGGTGTGGAAGTTTGCGATATCGCCGCGGTTCATAACCTCATTCCAAAACGGAATACCAATGGTCATTTTAACGCCGTACAGTATTCCCATAAAGGCAATAGTGCCAATCACATTAAAGTACAGGTGCACCATTGCCGCGCGTTTTGCACCTTTGGAAGCGCCAATAGCTGCCATAAGCGGTGTGGAGCAGGTACCGATGTTCTGCCCGAGGATAATAGGAATCGCGCTGCCCCAGGTAACAACCCCCGTAGTAGAAAGCGCCTGCAAAATACCTACCGAAGCCGAAGATGACTGAATTGCAATCGTCACCAGTGCGCCGGCCAGAATGCCGAGCAGCGGGTTTTGTAGCTTTGCGAACATAGAAAGGAAAAGCTCGCTTTCCCGCAGGGGAGCAACGGCGTTTTCCATTGTAAACATACCGGTAAAAAGGATGCCAAAGCCGAGCATAATCTGCCCGATGTTGCGCTTTTTGGGCGCTTTGAAAAACACATACAAAATTGCGCCGATGAATGCAACGATGGGCGCAATAGTGGTCGGTTTCAGCAGCTGCATCACCAGGCTGTCGCCGCTGAGGTCACTCATACGAATGATCTGGCCGGTGACAGTGGTACCAATGTTGGCACCCATAATAACACCAATGGCCTGCGAGAGTTGCATGATGCCGGAGTTGACAAGGCCGATGACAATAACGGTGGTCGCTGCGGAAGACTGAATCAAACCAGTCAGCACCGCACCCGAAATAACCGCCATTAATGTGGTCGAGGTGAGCTTTTTAAGGATGCCCTCCATTTGACCGCCGGCCAGTTTTTCAAGGCCGGAGCCCATAATGCTCATGCCATATAGGAACAGTGCAATGCCGCCCGCAAGTGAAATAACCGAAAAGATATTCATTGACAATTACCTTCCCCAGTGGACAAACGCTTCACTTTGCTTGTCCGTATAATGATTGTCTTTGCTTGACAGATACATGTTTAGTATAGCATTTTTGTGTAAAAACTGTGTATAGTTTTTAACGAAAAAATGATAAAACGGAAATATCAACAAAATCCTTTGGGTTATTTATCTACTCCGCACGAAACCTACAAGGTTGCTGCTAAAAATACGGATAGATCAAGAGTTTTCTGCGTAAATATTCACCGACACGCCAGCAGGCATACAAATGGCATAGTCTCCTTCTCGGCTCAGTTTTCCAAAACCTTCGCATCGATGGTCGGGGCATTGCGAATCTTCGAAGAAGATGCTGCCGTTTTCTACCCGCAGTGTTACGGTAATATTGTTATCTCCTTCAAAAGTATAAACATCATCTTTATCTAAGCGTATCTTTTGCTGCGCCGCGCCAGAAGCAAAGGTAACGGTGGCTGTGGGGCCTTTGGGTTTTGCAGCATAATAAATACCAATCGCCGCCGCGATTACTACAAGCAGCGCAAGCACAATTAAGTCGCTGCGCCGCATCCATTTCTTTTCTTTCATGGGTGTTTTCCTTCCTTGGCAGGGGCATCGTGTGCTTGTCCCCGCCTGTTTTTATTATAAGAGCTTTGCCGCTCTATTTCAATCTACACACCGTTGTGCTATACTAAAAGGCAGTTTTTTCGGTATTTTCCTGCCGCTTTCGGGCAGGGCTAACACTGCATTGCAGTGATTACTCCAGAAGGGAAGAATTTAAGATGACAAGAGAAGAGCTTTTGCAGGCAGCGGCAGAGTTTGCCGCGCAAAATGAGCGCAGCATCGTGCGGGACATTAAGCGCCTGGTGGATATTAAAAGTGTTCGGGGAGAAGCTGCTCCCGGTGCACCGTTTGGCACAGGCCCCCGCCGTGCTTTGGACGAAGGCATTGCCATCGCCAGAGAACTCGGCCTTACTGCTACGGTAGAGGACGACGTAATGGGCGTTGCTGAGGTAGCCGGCACCAGCGGCAAAGCTGTCGGCATCATTGCACACGTGGATGTCGTACCCGAGGGTAACGGCTGGGACAGCGACCCGTTCGGCATGATTGAAAAAGATGGCTACCTGATTGGCCGCGGCGTGGCCGACGATAAAGGTCCCGCTGTGCTGGGCCTTTATGCCGCAAAATTCTTTGCGCAGCTGGCTGCCAAAACCGGCACCGCCCCGCGCCATACAGTGCGTGTGCTGCTGGGCAGCGATGAAGAAAGTGGTATGGGCGATGTCCCCTGCTATCTTGCAAACCATGCCGCACCGGACTTTACATTTAGTCCGGACGGCAGCTTCCCCGTCTGCAACGGTGAAAAAGGCCTTTACGGTGCATCGTTTGTCAGTCCGGTGCTCAATGGCGTACTGCACCACATCGAAGGCGGTGTTGCACATAATGTAGTGCCCGACCGTGCTTTTGCAGTGCTGAAGGGCCTGTGCGCTGCACAGCTGCCCGCTGCCGAGGGGCTTACCTTTACGGATTGCGCTGAGGGTGTGCGCGTTGATGCGACAGGCAAAGGCGGTCACGCCTCGCTGCCGGAGGGCACCATCAATGCGATTGGCCGCATCTGTGACTATCTGCTAAATCATGACCTCGCAAAAAGCGAAGAGAAAGCTTATCTCGAACTTTTGCACGATTTGTTTGCCGCACCGGATGGCAGCCTGCTTGGTATTGCCAGCGATGACGGTTTGTTCACCCCGCTCACCATCATTGGCGGTACTATCTCTATGGCAGATGGCGTCATCACCCAGACGATGGACTGCCGCTTCCCCACTTCCACCAATATTGAAACGCTGAACACCACGCTGCACGCCAAAGCTGCGGCACATGGTGCCACATTGGTAGAAGGCAGCTGCGACGCACCGTTCTATATCGAGCCAGACAGCGCGCCCATTCAGGCACTGCTTTGTGCTTACAACGAGGTGACCGCCCAGCAGGAAAAACCGTTTGTCATGGGTGGCGGTACCTATGCCCGTCACATGCCCAATGCGGTCAGCTTTGGCATTGAAGAGGAAAAAGAAGTGTTCCCCGATTTTGTTGGGCCAATCCACGGTGCTAACGAGGGCTTCTCTCTTGCACGACTGATGCGTGCTTTGCAGATTTACATCGTTGCCCTATGGGATTTGATGGAAATCGACCTGTAAGCTATTCTGTTTTTAGAAGTATGAAAGTGCGCCCTACTTAGGTGGGACGCACTTTTTTTATGCAATCGCCGTGCTTTTCCATTTTAATAAAGTATAAAGCAATTTGTGCTGTTTTACTTTGCTTCCAAAACGCTTAGCATATTTAAACTAAAATTTTGTTCCTTTTGTCATTTTTTGTGTTATCATTGACAAATAGTCTTGTTTTGGAAAATTATGTCGGAAAGGACTTTAGCCTATGCCTTTTTACCGTCGAAAGCATCTTCGAAGTTTCGCAATGCTTCTGACCGTTTGTCTATTGCTTCTTCTTTTCCCCTTGCAAGCCTTTGCGAATGCCAGAACAATCCGGGTAGGCTATTTTGATTCGCCCGGCTTTTTGGAGCGGACGGAACAGGGCTACCGCGGTTATGCGGCAACCTATCTGCAAGAGCTTTCTAGCACGACAGGTTGGAAATACCAATATATCGAGGCGCCCCGTGCAGAACTGCCGGCGATGCTGCAAAGCGGAAAAGTAGACTTGCTGTGCAGTGCACGCCCCGGTGCAGATGCTGCCGACGGGCTAATTTTTTCTACCCTTGCCGCTGGCACCGAAACAGTCACTCTGCAGACCCTACCTTTCAGCCCGCTCCTTTATAATGACTTTTCTGCGTTTGACGGGCTGCGTGTTGGAATGCTCTACGACTCTGACTACAATGACGATTTCACAAAATTTGCCGAGCAAAATAACTTTACATTTAAACCGGTGTTTTTTTATCATACGGCTCAGCTTTTGCGGGCAGCAGCAACCGGCGTGGTTGATGCTTTTATCGATACCGATTTAAGCGGTACCTCCTATGGTAAAACCGTCGCCCATTTTTCGGTACAGCCATTTTATTTTGCGGTTTCTTCCGCAAACGCTGGCATTATGGCTCAGCTGGATACCGCAATGGCGAGCCTTTTTGTACGCGACCCCAATTTTGTGACGAATTTACATAACACTTATTATGGACGCCAAAATTACAGCACTCCGGTTTTCACCCCCGAAGAGCAGGCCTATTTGAATACCAAGCCGCACCTTGTTATAGACTGCAACTTTCCCTTTGGGTCCATTGTCGGCTCTGACGATACTGATACTATTCGCGAATTTCTGGCGCTGATTTCTGAGCGCAGCGGCATCCAGTTTACTTACCGCACCGGCGTCCTTTCTTCGGAAAGCCTTTCAGATTCTCCGGCACTGAAAGCACCGGATCTCAGTGCCTGCCTATACAATTCCTCGATTCGTGAAAACACAGAAAACAACTGCACGCAGGCCTATTTTTCCATTCCTGTTGTAATGATTGGTATGGCACAAAAAGGCACAGCCTTCTCCACCCCTACCGTAGGCGTGCCTGCAACCTTGCCAAACATCCGCAGTTTTTTAGAAGAAACTTGCGCTGGCTATTCTCTGCTTACTTTAAATTCGAGCCATGAAATAGTAGGGGCATTGGAAAACGGAAGCGTGGATATGATTGCTTATACGCAATCCGGCGCCGAGCGTCTGATGCAAGATTACCCGGATGCCGGGCTATACCTGATGCCCAACAGCTTCAGTTGTCCGCTGTCGATAGGCGTTTCCCGCACGCTTGATCCGGTAGTGCTCTCCATTTTAAATAAGGCAATCAGTTCCATTTCTCCTACCGAAAGCTCGATGATCTGGCTGCGTCGGGCGAATACCACCGACGAATCCTCATTTATCCTCTGGTTCGAAAGAAATTTTACGGCAATTGCAACACTTGCGGTGCTGGTTTTTCTTGCATTACTTTCGCTTGCTCTGTTCGTAAAACGCAGACGTACTGCCAAACTGCTTGCACTTGCTTACACCGACCCGCTGACCGGTGGCAAAAACCTAGCTTGCTTTAAGCAGGAGGCGCACCGTTTGCTTGCGCCACTACCCTCCCGCTATGCCGTAATCACGATAGATATCAATAAATTTCGCACCATAAACGAATTACATGGGTTTGAATATGGCGACCGGTTGATTTGCGCCGTAAACGAAATTTTGCTGAGGCAGATAGACCGGCATGAGCTTTGTGCCCACGGCGTAGCAGACCAGTTTGTGCTGCGTTGCGACCGTACAGACGAAGATGCACTGCCTCTTCGGTTTGCCCAGCTGTTCGAGTCGCTGGAACATATCGACCTTTCTGCGATGGGTCTGCCTTCGATGGCGGTTTCGGTACATTGCGGGGTTTGCAGCATCAACACTTATAACCACCCAATTGAAGCCTATATTGATCACGCTTCTCTTGCCGCAAGGGCAGTAAAGAGCCGCTATTGCAGCGAGTACGCGGTGTATCGCCACACCATGCAGGAAGAGCTGAACCGCGAGCGTGAGATGGAGGACAGGGCCGCCCAGGCGTTGCGGCTTGGGGAATTCGAGCTTTATCTGCAGCCTAAGATTGATCTCGCCACCGGGGAAGTAACCGGTAGCGAAGCGCTTACCCGCTGGATTGACAGCTCTGGCCGTTTTATCCGACCGGATGAGTATATTCCTCTTTTTGAAAAGAATGGATTTATTGAACATCTGGACTTCTATGTGCTGGACCGCGTCTGTGCATTATTGCAAAACCGTTTAAAGAATGATCTCCCTGTTACCCCTATCTCGATTAACCAGTCGCGTTATCTGTTTTTCCAAAAGAATTATCTGCCCCATGTGTTCGAGCTATTGCGCAAATATGACATTCCGCCGCAACTGCTGGAATTTGAGATTACCGAAACGCTGTTTGTGGAAGAAACCGACAATGTGCGTTTGGTGCTCGGTCAGCTGCGCCGCAAAGGCATCCGGCTCTCGCTGGATGATTTCGGCACCGGCTATTCTTCGCTGAACACCCTCACTAACTTCCCGGTAGATGCCATCAAGCTGGATCGAAGCTTTTTGCTACAGTCTGACTCGCATCCTAAAAAGCGAGTCGTTATTGAAAAGACCATCGAACTCGCAAAACTGCTGGGTATCGAAGTTATCTGCGAAGGTGTTGAAACTACGGCGCAGGTAAGCTTTTTGCAACAGATCGGTTGCGATATGGCACAAGGCTTCTTATTCGCACGGCCGATGGTTGCAGATGAAGCACTGGATTTTATGGATCATTTTGACGCGCAGAGCATCTGCTGATTGCCGTCTTCCCCAACAAATAAAAAAAGCTGCCGCGAAGTTTCGCGGCAGCTTTTCTGTTTCTTTTAGCGGCAGTATCTCTCGATATAAGCATCGAGACATTTCTGAATGATCTTCTTTGCTTCCTCGGCGTTAGAAACATCGTTAACAACAGTCTCTTTGTTTTCGAGATTTTTGTAAACGCTAAAGAAGTGACGCATCTCGCTGAAAATGTGGCCCGGCAGCTGATCAATGTCAGTATAGCCGTTGTAAGTGGGATCTTCAAACGGAATCGCAATGATTTTTTCGTCAAGCTTTCCGCCGTCCAGCATTTTCATCACGCCGATGGGATAGCAGCGCACCAAGCTAAGTGGGTGAATGGTTTCACTGCAAAGCACAAGCACATCCAACGGATCGCCGTCGTCTGCATAGGTACGGGGAATCAGACCGTAGTTTGCAGGGTAGTGGGTAGAAGTATAGAGAATACGGTCAAGAATAATGTGACCGGTCTCTTTATCCAGCTCATATTTGTTCTTTGAGCCTTTTTCAATTTCGATTACGGCGATAAAATCTTCCGGGCTAATGCGGGAAGGGTTGATATCGTGCCAGATATTGCTCATGAGGACAACTCCTTTTTTTGCGGCATCCATGCCTTGCGGCCGCGCCTTGGTTTGTCTCAGTATAACATTCTGAACCGCCGCGCGCAAGTAAAAAAGGCCACACTGTTTTCAAATTGTAATTCTGGCTTGTATTTTTCCGGTTTTTTTCCCCGGCGCGTTTTTCAGGTGTTTTTATGGCAAAAACACACCTATTATTTTCTAAAAAGCAAAAAGCGCCTCTGTGCATCAAACACAAGGGGCGCTTTTTACGGGCAGAGTTAGCCTTGCGGAAACTCTTCTTTGCTAATCATGCGGCTTTCCACCTGCTCATCGCACTCCTGTGCGTGGCCTTTGCCTGCCGGGGTATCTGCAAACTGGGTGTAATGCTCTTCCCCCTTCAGCTCGCCAGAAGCGATTGCGGCCGTGTGCCGGCGTGAAGAATCAATGGCATTACTGCCAACAGTGTTTTGCGCGCCAGATTCGCTGGTTTTCAGCACAGCGGGGCGACCCTCGTAGGTTTCCACGTCATTTGTAGCTTTATTTTGGGTTTGGTTCGGAAGATGATCCGGCTCGCCCTGGACGAAGCTGGAAAGTGTGCTGCGTCCATCATTAAAGCGAGATTTAGAGGGGTGGAATTCTTGTGACGAATTCATAAAATCGAATCTCCTTTCAGCAATTGCTCATCAATCTCTTCGAGCAAAGCGAAAACATGAGTGCATGGCCTCACTGCGAAGAAATTGCAGGTGCTGTTAGTATTTCCGTCGATTCGTCAAATATGACATTTGCAGACCGCGTGGTCGCTTATACTTCTCGTTTATCTAGCGAGAATAAGTCTTGCAAAAAGCCTTAAAATCTTCGCGATTGGCCATTGCAGCCGCACCCCCGGGCCGTGTGGTTGTGCACGCACCATACTTACAGGCAAATTCCAGCAGTTCCCGCAGCTGATCTTCGACCATGCAGTTCAGTTTTTGTTTGTCGATTTTGCGCGTTGCAAGCTGCCATAGAAACGCGCCCATGAAAGCATCGCCTGCACCTGTAGTGTCCACGA
>OBXZ01001267.1_pt1 | contig 11822 bp, 10 predicted proteins | sample 1538171 | NCBI WGS metagenome assembly OBXZ01 (sample SAMEA2580161, study PRJEB22360) | human gut metagenome | biome: human gut; feature: human-associated habitat; material: faeces | place: Denmark | collected 2008/2010
ACAGAAGAGTCATTGAGCTGGTCGAAATTCTACTCTATGATTCTGCCGATTATGGCACTAGGCTTCGGTGGAATCGCAAGTATTGCCAGAACACTAAGAGCAGAACTTGCGGAAGTGCTGACAATGGACTTTATGCTCCTGGCACGGGCAAAGGGACTGAATTATCGTCAGACGATTTTACGCCATGCACTGCGTAATTCCTGTGTCCCACTTGCCAGTACTTTCCTGTATCTGTTTCTGGGAGTGCTTTCCAGTTCTCTTGTGATCGAACAGATCTTTGGAGTTCCGGGGCTTAGTAAAACACTGCTGCAATCCATCAATGGGAAAGATCATTGGCTGACGATGGGAATTGTAATCTTTTATGTGCTGATTGGTCTTCTAATGGCCATACTTGCGGATCTGTCCTATGGAGTTGTGGATCCTCGTATCCGGATGGGAGGGAAAAAAGATGACTGATAGAAAGATATGTATGGAAGATGGTACACCTCTGAGCGAGGAGCTGATCCACATCGAAAAACCGGAATTTGAACTGGTTCAGAGAGAGCAGGAGATCAGGGATGTGGAATTTAAGACGGAGGCTGTCTCCTACGGAAAAGACGTGTTCCGCAGATTTTTAAGAAGCAAGACGACTGTCGTAGCGGCATGTATTACCTTGTTTATTATTTTGATGGGAATTGTGGGACCGTATATCAGTCCGTACAATTATTTGGAACAAAACGTGGAATTAAAAAATATGCCGCCCCGCATCCAGGGACTGGAGAAACTTGGTATTTTTGACGGCAGTGAAGTGATTGAAGTAAAGAAAGACAATCTTTCTGAGTATGAGGACTGTATCATCAAGAATCTTGGTACGGTGACGGACAAATCCGCATTCGGAACTGTGGAGATGGAACGGATCAAAATCAACATGTACAAATACAAAGGGGCGGATGACGTCTACTATTGGTTCGGATCAGACAATCTTGGCCGGGATCTGTTCTCGAGACTGTGGCAAGGTACAAGAGTATCTCTCATTCTTGCCTTTGCCGTTGTAGCAATCAATCTGACAGTTGGGCTGATTGTAGGTGCTATCTGCGGATACTACGGGGGATGGGTGGATCTGATTATCCAGCGGCTCATGGATGTTATCTGGAATATTCCATCCCTGCCGCTTACGATTCTTCTGATTATGCTGTTTGGTTCTGGGATTCTGCCGTTGATGCTTGTGTTCTGTCTGACAGGATGGATGGGAATGGCAAATGGAGTGCGAATGCAGTTTTACCGGTATAAAAATAAGGAGTATGTCCTTGCGGCAAGGACGATGGGAGCAAGTGATGTGCGGATCATGCTCCGCCATGTACTTCCGAATGCGGTAGGAACCATTATTACACAGTGTGCGTTGTCCGTACCAAGTGTTGTATTCCAGGAAGCAGGACTTTCTTACCTGGGACTTGGTGTGCAGGCGCCGAATCCATCCATCGGTATGCTGTTGTCAGATGGACAGAAAGCACTTCTGGACTATCCGTTTATGATTGTGTCGCCTGGTATTGTTATTGTATTTTTGATGCTGGCATTCAATCTCCTTGGGAACGGCCTTCGGGATGCTTTCAATCCAACGCTCAGGCAATAATGAAGGATGAGATCAGATCAGAAAGGACAGGAAATGAGCTATGAATGAGGAGAAAGAAAAAGTACTGGAAGTCAAAGATCTGACAGTTTCCTTTCAGACCTATGCGGGGAAAGTGCAGGCTGTCAGAAAAAGCAGCTTTGATCTGTATAAAAAAGAGACGCTGGATTGTAGGAGAGTCCGGTTCGGGGAAATCAGTTACCGTAAAAACACTGATGGGACTCCTGGGAAGGACGGCTGTCATTGAGAATGGTACCGTTATGTATAAAGGGAGAAACCTGACAAAGTTTACGGAAAAAGACTGGGAAAAAATCAGGGGAAGAGATATTGCGATGATTTTCCAGGATCCGCTGTCCTCCTTAAACCCGATTAAGAAAATCGGGAAGCAGATTTCAGAAATTTTCACGGTGCTTCATAAGATGCCGAAGGCGGAAGCCAAGGAGCAGACTTTGGAGCTGATGAAAGCAGTCGGAATTCCGGAACCGGAAAAGAGGTACAATCAGTATCCGTTTCATTTTTCAGGAGGAATGCGCCAGCGTATTGTAATTGCGATTGCGCTTGCATCTAATCCGGATATCCTGATCTGCGACGAACCGACTACGGCTCTGGACGTGACGATCCAGGCACAGGTGCTGGCGTTGATCGGACATCTGAAAGAAAAGAAAGATGTATCTACGATCTTTATTACGCATGACCTTGGAGTCGTGGCTCATGTAGCGGACCGTATCGCTGTGATGTATGCAGGTAAAATTGTAGAATATGGTACTGCGGAAGACATCTTCTATGATCCGCTTCATCCTTATACATGGAGCCTCCTGGCGTCCATGCCGGATACCAACTTAAAAGCCGGAGAAGAGTTGAGCGCCCTTCACGGAACTCCGCCGAACATGTTATTTCCGCCGAAAGGCGATGCCTTTGCGGAGAGAAATCCGTGGGCTGTCGCCATCGATTTTGAGAAAGAGCCTCCAATGTTCAAGGTAAGCGACACGCATTATGCGGCTACATGGTTGCTTCATCCAAACGCACCGAAGGTAAACCGTCCGGAGGTGCTGGAGAGAAGAATCGCAAACAGCATCAAGCGGAGGGAGGGAAAAGTAAATGGCTGATAAGGAGATCGTATTGGATGTGCGTCATCTACAGCAGTATTTTTCCAATGGAATTGGAAAGAACAAGGTTGTGGTAAAAGCGGTAGATGATGTCAGTTTCCAGATTCCGAAAGGAGAGACATTCGGACTTGTAGGAGAGTCCGGATGTGGTAAGACGACAACAGGAAGGACGATTATCCGGCTGTATAAACCGACCGGAGGTGAAGTCTATTATAAAGGCAAGCTGATTTCCGGTAAACTAAGCCATGAGGAGAAAATCGCCGTTCATCAGGGAATCCAGATGATTTTCCAGGATCCGATCTCCTCCTTGAACCCACGTATGACAATTCAGGAGATTATCGGAGAAGGACTGCTGATTAATAAACTTGTAAAAAATGATACCGAATTGAGAAAACGTTGCGAAGAGATGATTGAGCTGGTCGGGCTGACAAAAGACCATCTGAGTCGGTATCCGCATGAGTTCTCAGGAGGACAAAGACAGAGAATTGGTATTGCAAGAGTGCTGGCCTCCAATCCGGGACTGATCATTGCGGATGAACCGGTATCCGCTCTGGACGTATCGATCCAGGCGCAAGTGCTGAATCTTCTGAACAAACTGAAACGGGAGCTGGGGCTTACGATTCTGTTCATCGCCCACGACCTTTCCGTCGTAAAATATTTCTCGGACTATATCGGCGTGATGAACAAGGGTCGGCTCGTAGAGCAGGGAACTCCGGAGGAGATTTACAGTCATCCGATTCATCCGTATACGAAAGCCCTTCTGTCGGCGATTCCGGTTCCGGACCCGGCCTACGAAAAGTGGAGAGGGTATGTGACCTATGATCCGTCGGTACACGATTACAGTGTGGAAAAGCCGTCCATGCATCATGTAGAGGGAAGACATTATGTTTACTTGTCTGACTCGGAAATGGTAAAATATATAAAATAAAATGTGATTGTCAAGGAGGGCAAGAGGATGAAATCAGAATATGTACGTAAGTACCGGGAGATGGACAGAGATTGTGCGCTGCTTTCCCGGTATCAGACCCAGGAGGGCGAGGAACGTCAGGGTCTTTTTATTCCTGACGATGAAAGGATGTCCAGGCTTTGGGGGCGCTGGGAGCAACTGAATGAGGGTGTGGAGAAACTGGAAGAGCCGGATGCGGTCTTTTCGCTGGTAAAGCACCATTTCCAGGATTTTCTGGAATCCTTTGCGTATACGTTGCGTGATACGCAGGAGCATCCGGAATATACATATCTTTCTCTGCACTGGGAAATTGAAAACGTATCCCGCCTGAATCGTCATCCGGATCAAGAGCGGTGTGAAGAGCTGACAAAGAGTTTAAAAGAGCGCTGCGAGAGCAGAGAAGAGTTCTTGAATCTGATCAGAAGCAGACATTCCCAAGAGGAGCTCTCCCATATCGCGGGAGAGTTTGTCCGGGAGAGCCGGATGGTAGAGGAGTACCGGGCGGATCTGAAAAAGTTTTTTCCAACATTTTCTGACGAACAGATGGAGAGTGTCAAAGGGGCCCTTGAGGAGATCCGGGTTGTGCTTTCTTCTATGGCAGGTGAGCTTACGGACGGCGTCGAAAAGCAGGAAGAGAGAAAAAACGATGATTTAAATGTGACCGTGAAGATGAAAGAAGAAGATTACCGAACATTACTTCAGAAACGGTACGGCGTCTCTCTGGATGAGTTGCTGTCCTGGTACAAAGAGGAAATGGATCGGACACGTAATGAAGTGTTTGCCATTGCCGCAAAACTGGATATTCCGGAACCTGCGCCGAAGACAATGCAGGAGGTCAATGAGATGCTGTTTCGTTATGAGGGTCCATGCGACAGTCCGCAAGAGATGCTTGAGCGTGCAAATGAATATCTGAAACGGACGAGGGCGCTGGCCCATGAGTACGTCCGACTGCCGGAGGATGAGAGCTGCCGCTGTGTGGCGGTGCCGGAGAGCTGCAAAGATTCCTATCCGTGGGGCGGCTATGAGGGAGGAGATTTTTCTATCCGGCCGATCCGTGGCCAGATGTTCTTAAACACATATAATTACAAGAATGTCACAGACGGATGGATCAAGCTCAATTCTCTTCACGAGGCATATCCCGGCCATCATGTACAGTATGTGCGGGCAGCGGTGGACGAAACGCCGGAGACAGTGAAGATCGGCGCCAAGCTTGTGCCGCTTCTGGAGGGGACCTGCCTTCGGACAGAGCGTGCGTTTGAATTCCTGTTTAGGGAAGATCCATTCTTCCCTCTGTTTGTCGCCTACCGGCGCCACCACGCATCTGTGCGGATTTGTGCGGATCTGATGCTCTTTTATTTTGGAGTATCGCTGGAAGAGGTGGTGAAGCTTTATGAGACGGAGCTTGGCTTTGAAAGGGGAACAGCCAGAGGACAGGTGCAGGCACAGCAGAATTCACCTGGATACTTTACCTGCTATTATTATGGTATGAAGAAAATCTGTGGGTGGGAGAAGGAATATGGATTTTCCAAAAAGGATTTTACGGAGCTTCTCTTCTCCGCAGGGTATATCAGTATGGAACGCTTTGGCGAACTTGTAAGGCTTACGCCGGAAGAAAGAGAGCGTTATTTCCATGAGTTTTCCAGTCTCCTGGAAGAAAAGCAGGGGTAGAAGAAAGGATGGGGAAGATGAAACGGTTTGTAGACATGGAATATCAAAGACCGGATTTTGAGGCGGAGAAGGCCGCCCGCAGACAGTATGTGGAGCAGATTGAACAGGCGAAAAGTAAGGAAGAGCTGGTGGATGTCATCGTAAAGGAAGACGAGCGTAGTCGGATGATGTGGACGATGTACGATCTGGCCTATATTCGGAACACGATTGATACGACAGATCCGTTTTATGAGCAGGAGATGTCCAACTTTTACAAAGAGATCGGGGAACTGTCTCTTCTGGGACAGCAGGCAGAGGAAGCGGTTCTCCGCTCCCCGTATAAAAGCGGTATCGAGGAGAAATTTGGCCCGCTGCCTCTTCGGGACATGGAGACAGGATTAAAACTGATGTCACCGAACGTGGTGGAAGATTTGACGGAGGAATCCAGACTGTGCCAGGAATATAACCGGCTCGTATCTTCCTGTACCGCTGAATTTCATGGTGAGACCTGCACCTTCTCCACACTGTCCAAATACATGCAGAACGTAGACCGCAGCGTACGAAAAGAATCATTCCAGGTGTGGGCGTCCATGTATGAAGGTATTGGGGATCGTCTGGATGACATTTATGAGAGGATGGTCGCAGTACGTAGCCGTATTGCGGAAAAACTGGGATTTGACAGCTATATTTCCTATATTTATACACGCTTCGGGCGCTATGATTACGGTCCGGAGGACGTCAAAAAGTTCCGGGGCTATGTGAAAGATCAGATTGTTCCGGTCTGCGAACGGCTCTTTAAGGAACAGGCTGAGAGTCTGGGGCTTTCGGCCGTGACATTCTACGATGAACAGTTAAAGCATCCGGACGGAAATGCGGCTCCGACAGGGACAAAAGGGGAAATGCTAAAGAGCGCCAAGGAAATGTACCATGAACTTTCCAAGGAAACGGGAGAATTTTTCGATTTTATGCTGGAACATGAAATGTTTGACCTGGACAGTAAACCGGGCAAACAGCCGGGTGGATACTGTTCTTTTCTTCCAGGAGTGAAATCGCCGTTCATTTTCGCGAACTTTAATGGGACGAGCGCAGACGTGGACGTGCTGACTCACGAAATGGGGCACGCCTTTGAGGCGTATACGGCAAGCCGGATTTATCCGCTTTCTTCTATGACATGGGCGTCCAGTGAGACAAATGAGATACACTCCATGTCCATGGAATTTCTGACCTACCCGTGGATGGAAAAATTCTTTGGGGACAAGGTCGGATTGTACCGAAAGGATCATCTGATCCAGGCATTGGAGGCTGTTCCGTTTATGGTGACGGTGGACGAATTTCAACACCGTGTTTTTGAGGAAAAACCGGATGCGGCAGGACGAAAAAAGATCTGGCATGAGCTGGAGCAAACGTATATGCCATGGAGAGATTATGACGGCAACGCGTTCTTTGAAGCCGGTGGATACTGGATGCAAAGGCAACATATTTTTATCAACCCATTTTACTATGTAGACTATGCGCTGGCACAGATGGGAGCTTTCCATTTCTACCGTATGATGGATGAAGACCCCAAGACGGCCTGGGAGGAATATTACAGGCTTTGCCGTTCGGGCGGAAGCCGCGGCTATTTTGAAACCCTGGAGTACTCAGGAATCGGAAATCCGTTCTGCGAGGAAACAATCCGGGGAATCATGGAATTTTTACAGTCAAAACTTTTCTAATAAATAAATACCTCACAAGACAAACCCTGCCATAACCCAGGTTCCGTAAGGGCCCGGTGGCGGGGTTTTGTCATTGCCGACCGTCCCTTAACTTGCGTATACTCCGGTGGCAGAGTATAATAATCTTCAGAGTAATCCGGCAAGGATACAGGAAGGAGAAAGGAAGATGCTGCATAAGATCAGTCTATATTATTTCAGTCCTACAGGAGGGACGAAAAAAGCGGGGGAGACGTTTTGCCAAGAGATGGCAGGAAAGGTAGAAGTGATTGATCTGGGGGTGCCGAAGCAGACAGTGAGAGAACCGGAGGGAGAGGTCGTCGTCTTTGCTGCTCCGGTGTTTGGAGGCAGAATTCCCAAACTGGTGACAGACAAGATCAGGAAGCTTCATGGAAACGGGAAACGGGCGGTGACTCTGGCAGTGTACGGAACCCGTGCTTATGAAGACGCGCTTCTGGAACTTAACCGGGCCGTAGAAGGGCAGGGATTTCAGGTGGCTGCGTCTGCGGCACTGATTGCCCGACACTCGATTGTGCCGGAGGTCGGAGCCGGAAGGCCTGACGAAAAAGACCAGGAAGAGATCCGGGATTTTGCAAAGAGCGTACTGGAGAAGCTGAGGACGTCCTTTCAAGGTACAGTTAAGGTTCCGGGCAATGATCCTTATAAAGAAGCAATGAATATGCCGGCTACGCCGATCTCTCTTCCAGTGTGCAATCAATGCAAAAGATGTGTTTCCATCTGTCCTGCAGAAGCAATTTCTATCTCGGACGGGATGGTGACTACCGACACGGAAGCATGTATTCTGTGTATGGCATGTACAGTGGCTTGTCCGCAAGGAGCACGGATTCTTCCACCGCCATTGCAGGAGCAGATGAACGAGAAGCTTGGGGCCTTGAAAACAGTCCGCAGGGAGAATGAATTTTATTTATAAATAGGGGGGGAGACATGTTAAAAGAACTGGTGGAAAAGAAACATTACCGATTTGTGGAGGGAGCAAAAGACTGGAGGGAAGCCATTCGCATGAGTTGCGAAGTACTGGAGTCAGACGGGACAGTTGAGGAGAACTACAAAGAGGATATTATCAAATGTGTAGAAAAGTACGGGTCGTACATTGTGCTTATGCCGGGACTTGCTATGCCACATTGCCAAGAGGGGGCGCAGGGTGTTCATAAGACGGAAATCGCATTTATGAGGCTGGAGCATCCTGTGAGTTTCGAGCCAGGTGATCCAGACAAGGATGCGGTGCTGTTCTTTACCTTTGCATCCTGCAATCCAGATCAGCACCTTGACAATATGGCAAGGTTGTCAGAGATTTTATCCAATGATGAGTTAATTGCGGAACTGAAAGAGGCAAAGGGACCGGAAGATCTGATTGCCCTGGAGGAGAAATATCTGTAGAAGTGTATCCCATAGATCAGCGAATATGGAGTGATCCGGGAAAATGAATGACAGGAGGGCAGATCAGGTGGTATAATTCGTAATAGCAAACTGACGATAGCAAACAGGAAAAGACGGAGGGATGAAAGATGCTGGAACAATTAAAACAGACTGTTTACGAGGCGAACATGGATCTCCCGAAATACGGGCTTGTCACTTTTACATGGGGAAATGTAAGCGCTATTGACCGGGAGAGCGGATATTTTGTCATCAAGCCAAGTGGTGTGGACTATGATAAGCTGAAGCCGGAAGACATGGTAGTCATGGATTTGGACGGAAATAAGATTGAGGGAAGATACAATCCTTCCTCGGATACGGCTACCCATCTGGAGCTTTATAAGGCGTTTCCGAAGATTGGAGGCGTTGTACATACGCACTCTCCGTGGGCCACGAGCTGGGCTCAGGCAGGAAGAGGAATCCCTTGTTACGGAACGACCCATGCCGACTATATGTATGGAGAGATTCCGTGTGCACGTTGTCTGCAAGGAACGGAGTTTGACGAGTATGAGAAGAACACGGGTCTCCTGATTGTAGAGACATTCCAGGGGAAAGATTATGAGGCGGTTCCGGCTGTCCTCTGCAAAAATCACGGACCGTTTACCTGGGGGAAAGACGCATGTGAGGCAGTACATAATGCGGTTGTTTTGGAGGAAGTGGCAAAGATGGCGGCACAGTGCGAGATGATTAACCCGGAGGTCCGTCCGGCTCCTCAGGAATTGCAGGACAAGCATTATCACAGAAAACATGGTGCGAATGCGTACTATGGGCAAAATGAGTAAAAGGATAGGAACAGCAGTGAAAATTGTAACTGCGATCGATTCTTTTAAGGGGAGTCTGAGTTCCCTTGAAGCTAGCAGGGCGGCAAAAGCGGGAATAGAGAAAGTCTGCTATGCAGCCCGAACAGGCAGGGAAGAATCTGGCCCAGGCCGTGGAGCAGGTAATGAGGCTGCTGATGAAATAGCATACTGGGAGATAGAAAGAAGTGCGGTTTTCCGCACTTCTTTTCAGTCCGCTTGATGCTATTCCCTATTTTAATCGCCATCCAAGGCTCTGGCGCTGCAATTCCACCATACGACAGAAGAGACCGTTTTGATTCATAAGTTCCGCCGGGGAGCCTTCTTCTGCTACCTGGCCATCAGAAAGGACGATAAGGTGGTTGGCGGCTTCCACAGTACGCATCCGATGGGCAATGACCAGAACAGTCTTGCCGGTGAGTAAGTGAGACAGAGCCTCCTGCACTTTGGTTTCGTTCTCCACATCTAAACTTGCCGTAGCCTCGTCAAGCAGGATGATGGGAGCGTCTTTTAAAAGAGCCCGTGCGATAGAGATGCGCTGGCGTTCCCCGCCGGAAAGTTTTGCGCCATTTTCCCCGATGGGAGTGTCATAGCCTTTTGGAAGCCTTTGGACAAACTCCTCACAGTTGGCGGCCCGGGCTGCGGCCAGTACCTCTGCGTCTGTTGCTCCCCGTTTCCCTAAGCGGATATTTTCCATTACTGTATCGTCAAAGAGCACAACATCCTGAAACACCATGGAGTAGTCGGTAAGCAGCACTTCCGGGTCCACTTTCGAGATGTCCACGCCACCCACAAGAATCCTGCCTGCGGTGACGTCCCAGAGTCTGGCGGCAAGTTTGGCGCATGTGCTTTTCCCTGAGCCGGAAGGACCGACTAAGGCGGTCACTTCCCCTTCCTTTGCGGTAAAGCTGACATCATGGAGTACTTCTTTCCCGCCACGGTTCGAGCCAGTCGCTCTTTGGCTTTCAGAGGAATTGACGTTATAAGCAAAATGCACATGTTCGAAAACAATGTCGTGTCCGTTTGGATGAAAATGGTTAGCCCCCTCGGCGATGGGAGTGTCGTAGAGTTCCATGATACGGTTGGCGGACACCTGAGAGACGAACATCTCTGCAATCAAGGCGAGGCTCTGGTCGAAAGGTGCATAAACCCGGGTGATGACCAGAAGGAACAAAAACAGAAGCATAAAATCAATTTCACCGGAGAGGGTCAGTCCGGCGCCTGTAAGAATCGTTGTCGCCACGCCCAGGCGCATAATCACGCTGGACGCATTTACAAATACGCCGGTGCCAAGTTCTCCTCGGATCATAATCCGTTCATGTTCGTCAATCTTGCGGTTTAAGCTTTTAAGATACCGTTCCTCCTGATTGGTAGCACGAATCTCGCGGACATTTTCCAATGCTTCTTGGATTCCGTCAGATACACGGACCGCAGCCTTCTTTGTCTTTTCGGACGCCCGGGCCGCGATTTTGCGACTGCCGAATAGGAGGCAAAAGGCTACCGGGACGCCCCACAGGCAGGCAATGGCCAGCCTCCAGTCATAGGCCAGAAGGCATAAGGCAATCAGAGCTGTGGAGATGTAGGAGCCGTACAGATATCCCAGAACATGGGACCATACGTGTTCCATACGATTGACATCGCCCATTAGAGTTTCGGTCAGATCCGCAAGATCCCGCTTTCCAAAGTAACCGAGGGGAAGCTTACGTAGCCGTTCCGCCATGCTAAGACGGGTCGTTTTCACCTCGTTGTATACCAGTCCGTAAGTGGCCCGGTACTGCTGAAGATGAGTTATGAACGACAAAAATAGGAACAGGACTGTCAAGGTGATAATGAGCGCCGTACCGGGCAGAGGCTTCTGTTCTGTTAAGGTTCCCATGAAAGCCCCCATAAGAAGATATAGAATACCCATTCCACCCATGACAATGAGATTGACGATCACTGTCCAGAACGCGCCTTTTTTTGTGTTCTGGACACCCTGGTCGGTAAGAGCATATTTTCTTTGAAATTTTTTGCTGAACATTTATCTTGCCTCCTTTTCGCTGGAGATTCTCCACTGGACTGCCTTGTTATAGTCTGCCCACATCCGGGCGTACAGCCCATCTGAGGTCAAAAGTTCATTGTGGGAGCCCTCTTCGGATATGCAGCCTTTATTCAGGACGATGATTTTGTCGGCTCCCACTACGGTGGAAAGACGATGGGCGATCATAATAACAGTGCGTCCCTTTGTCAGTGTGGAAAATGCCTTCTGGATCAGAACTTCATTTTCGGGATCTGCAAATGCGGTCGCCTCATCCAGGACGACGATCGGCGCATCTTTTAAAATGGCACGGGCCAGAGCGATTCTTTGTTGTTCGCCTCCGGAAAGGTAGGTACCCTCCGTGCCGATCATAGTGTCCAGGCCGTCGGGAAGTTTATTAAGAATGTCCTGACATTGGGCGGCCATAAGGGCGGCTCTCACCTGTTCTCTGGAGGCATCTGGACGTGCGGCACGGACATTTTCCAGGATCGAGGCTTTGAACAGACGGTTGTTCTGGAATACGAATGCAACCTGATCCATGAGCACATGGGGATCCA
>OBXZ01001268.1_pt1 | contig 11821 bp, 9 predicted proteins | sample 1538171 | NCBI WGS metagenome assembly OBXZ01 (sample SAMEA2580161, study PRJEB22360) | human gut metagenome | biome: human gut; feature: human-associated habitat; material: faeces | place: Denmark | collected 2008/2010
CAGTGGCGGCAGGAGCTGCGGCAGGCAGTCCGGCCTGGGAGGCGAAAGCGAGAGCGGCTTCGGTGGAGGCGCGTTCGACGTCGGCCTTGCGCAGCGTGAAGTCTTCAACGGCGAAGGGGCCGTAGTTGGTCCACACCACATTGGCGAGCTGGGCGAAGATGCCGTCGAGGTTCAGCGTGTTCGGCTTGGCCATGCGCATGCTCATCAAATGGAGCTTCAGGTAAGCGTCCGCGGCATTACTGATCGGCTCGTCCAACTGGCTGACGACGAATACCGGCACGCGGCGAATGCCACGGGCGTCGGCCTCATCGTGAGCCAAAGTACCGAAATTGTGGTTCGGGCGATCGGACTCGGCCGGTGCCTCACCGAGATTCAGTTCGGGGTACCAGACGTCCAGGGTGGTGCCGGCGGCGTCTACGCTGGCCAGACCCCAGCCCCATGCGGTACGCTCTTCGCTCATAGTTGCTCCTTATTGTTGTACGCGCTAGTGCACGCTTGTGGACGCGCGATGCGATTAATGATTCCCACCTTAGCCTTATGTGCGCCTAGGTGAGGGACGATGCCCGCGAAATGGCTTGAAATCGTATTTCCCGGTAAAAAATTACCGAGTGTGATTGGCGATGGGATGATAGGTTCTCCGGTGAAATTCGCTGGTGAACAACTCGACAAGGAGGTGTGCGATGTGATGTTGCATCATTCGGGAGCATAGGCTGTGGCCATGCGACGCCCGGCATCATAGAGTTTGCGCTTGAGCGAATCGGGCTCAAGAATCACTACGCGGCCATCCCAGGAATACTGCAATGCCCACCAGAACACAGCGCGTTCGGGAGCATCGACGATGACTTCGAACTGTGTGCCGTCCGGTGAATGTTTGATTTGAGGGTCGTCGAACCATTCGAACACGTTGTTGAGCATGGATTCGTCTCGTACGGCCATGCGGATGCGAATCGGGGCATCGGCTACGGGGTATGGACGGTGGCGCATGAAGTTCACTGCGTCAAAATCAGCTGGTGCTGGTTTTTCCAGTGGCACTGTGCCGTTCCTGCCTTTGGCGCTGACGTTGGCGATTCGGTTGACCACGAAAATGCGGAGGTTGTCTTCGCCATGCAGGTGGCAGATGAGGTAATAGCGTCCGTTCTTGTACACCATCTGGTAAGGGTCGGCGGTGTAGGTAATTCGGCCTGCACCCGTACGGCTTTTATGCGGTATCAAGGTGCCATCCGGTCCGTAATCACGGTATTGGAAGGTTACGCCGTGGCCTTCTTCGATGGCTTGATTCAGCTGGTCGATAGTGGATAGGAACTCACCGTTGATATGCGTGTAGGTGGCCACATGGTCCAGGTAGCCTACTGCCTGCCCGGCGGCGCCTGCGAGCTCGCGGATTTTACCGATGAGGTCGTCCATGGTGTCGAGGCTGATGCGAGATAGGGTAAGACTGTCTAGTAGCAGTCGCATTTCGGCAGTGGACAGGAATGCATCAAGATACCAGCCGGGTTGTGGATTCTTGCATTCGATGCCGGCAAGGTCGCTTTCGGTGAGATGCCCGATATGTCTGCCGAGAAATTCCGTGGAGGTCAGCTTTTTGAGCTGGTTTCGTATGGTCTTCTCGGTCGGCAGCTCGCTTGGATCTTCCAGCTGGTGTTTACGGGCAAGCTCATCGAGTATTTGCCGCACGGTCAGGCCATGCCCAAAGTAACTGTGACGCCACAGCACCTCGAAGATTTCGAGGGTGGTGTTCCCTGCATAGGATTTGCGTTGCGCCGGCTTGTCTGCATCCATACATTAAGGCTACCGCGCGCTTCGTCTAGGATGGAAACGTTGGGTTGAAATACATTCGCTGGAAAGGAGGCTCGCCCATGAGCAAAGGGTATGGTGTGTTTGGCCATGTTCCCGATAATGCGGATGACGATGGCCTCCTGCCTTATGAGGATGATGATTCCGGCGTTTCCTGGGGCCATGCGTTGCGTCGTCGCAATCCTTGGAAAAGAGGAGACGACGAAGATGCCGATTACGACGACGGTCGGTATGACATAGATGACACTGATGACACTAATGGGGGCAGGGGCATCTATGCCGGTAAAAGCGGCGGAGTAGGCGGCATTTCTGGTGAGACGGGTGGAATACTTGGTAGCTCAGGCGCGGCCGGCAGCAGAGACGTAACGTTTGGTGGAACGGACAGTTTGTCCGCCGCCGATGCGGTGATGCCCTATCGTTTCAGGCAAGGACGTTCCGTATGGTTCGACGATGAGGACGAAGGCCATTTCGCCGGGTCTGCGAAGCGTGCCGAAGCCCATGCCGTCCCTATCCTTGCGTTACGCAACGATGTGGAATCGTCATCGTCGAATGCCGTGCTCGCTCGTGCCCGTAGCATTGCGCGCAAAGCGGCCACCATGGTTATCAATCCGGTATACAGCGAAAATCATCGAACCGGGTATGCCGAGCTTGACGGTATTCTACGTGGCACCACCAGCCCATCGAGTAGGTATCGTACCAGCGTGCAATTCGACCTCGATACGGGAGAAGCCGTCGGTGGCAAGTGCTCATGCCCGGCTTACGGCCGTGGCTATGGCATGTGCAAGCACATGATTGCGCTCGCCTTCATATTCTGCGATGATCCGCAGCGTTTTGAAGGCTACCGTGCCGGGGCCGCACGACCGTCTCGGACGCTGATTGACTATATGGAGCACGCCGATAGGCAAGACGCTCAAGCCAAAATTCGTCGTCGCAATGCGGTTATGCGTCGGTTTGATGCCACGCAAGGGAAAAACGGTGCAAATGCTCGGCGTACAAAAAGCGGATACGGCTCTCGTGCCGGCACCCGAGGCGGCGGGTATCAGGGTGACAGCGAGACTGTGGGCTTGGGGCAGGTGCAGCTTGTCCCGATATTGAGTTTCATCGACGGCGTGTGGAGCGTGGAGTTCAAGATCGGCTCGGCTTCCAATGGGTCCAGCTATGTGCTGAAATCGATTCCGCAATTTGTGCTTGCCATGGCGAACGGCGACTATGCGGATTATGGGCAGAAGCTTGCCTTTATTCATACGCCGGATATGCTCGATGATGATTCGCGCCCCCTGCTGGACGTCCTTGATGATGCGATGGCCGTGCGTCGTGCGGCCGAGCAGCAGGACAGGTATTACGGGCATATCGCCATCGACCGTCATCTGACGCTTTCAGCACCGGAAGTGGCCCGGTTGCTGTCCGTACGTGAGGGCAGAGGCGTACAGCTCGTGCTGAACACATGGTTCTCCGGGCAGCCTGCATCGGTGCCAGTTGATGGTGGCGAGCCAGATTTTCTCATGCGCATTGCGCGGCGTGATTTCAATACGTATGGTCCGGATGCCGGATACCTGCTTACCGGAGTGCCAGCGGTGGAAACCGTGATTGACGGCGGCAAGAATGTATGGCTGTTGCTCGCCTCCACTAATCCGGCCGGTGCGGTATCCGCCATGGTGGCGGGCTCTCAGCGTAAAAGCGCAGCAGGATGCCGATTCGTCCGTTGCCCGAAACGATTGATTCCGTTGCGAGGACTATTGGGAGACCTGTTTGAACCCGATGGCGAGGGACAGGTCATTGCCGGCGATGACATCGCCCTATTCGCACGCACGCTATTGCCTCAGCTGGTTGGTGCCGGACTGTTGGAGGCCAGTGAGATTCCTCGCGAGCTGGCTGAATTAAGTCCTACGGAATGCAGCCTCCAGTTTTATCTGGATCGTGATGAGCATGGTGTGCAATGCGAGGTCAAGGCACGCTACGGCGATGCCATTGTCCCGTTGCTACCCGATGGCCCGACGGTGCATGCTGAGGGCGAGCGTTCCATCCCCTTGTCTCGGGGCGTGATTGGGCGTGATTTCGACGCTGAGCATCTTGCGATTGATGTAGTGCGTGAATTCTTTACCATGCCTGACCAGCGCAAGCGCGTTGCGGCCGCCACTCATCAGACGGTGAATGGGTTCCGAACGCCGGCCGCGCGAAAGGCCACCAAAAAATTCGTGTCTGATGCGGCCACTATCGATCGCGATGACACCACGCAGATCGTTCGTCTCTTTGACGAGGGATTGCCGGCACTAAAGGAAGTGGGGGAGGTCTTCACCACACCGGCTTTTGACCGGCTGATCGCGCCCAAGCCACCAAGCGTCAAAGTCGGATTGTCCATCAAAGGCAACTTGGTGGAGATATCACCCCTCGCTGATGAAGTGCCGCCGGACGAAGTGGGTGCCTTGCTATCTTCGTACCGTCGGCGTCAACGATTCCATCAGTTGAAGGACGGCACGCTTGTCAAACTCAGCGGCGCGAATCTCAGCACGTTGGACCGATTGGCCAGCGACCTCGATCTGAGCGAGCAGCAGCTCAACTCCGGACTGATCGAGTTGCCGGGCGGTCGAGCATTCCTACTGGATGGTGAGCTGCCGGATGACGGCTCCGATGTAGTCAAGGACGCTTCGTTCACCGAATACATCGACGATCTCAAGATCATCGACCCTAAGTCGTATGAAGTGCCGGATAGTCTCAAGCATATTCTGCGCCCTTATCAGGTCGAAGGCTTTCAATGGCTGAACACGTTGTGCGACAAGGGTTTTGGCGGCATTCTGGCCGATGAGATGGGCTTGGGTAAATCCGTGCAGCTTATCGCGTTGCTCCTGTCTCGATATCAGCGGAATACCGGCGAGATGGGCGACGGCAGCCTTGGCCCATCGCTGATCGTGTGCCCGGCGTCCTTGGTGTACAACTGGGGTGCCGAATTCACCAAGTTCGCCCCGAGCTTCAATGCCGTGGTGGTGGCCGGTACCAAAGCCGAGCGCCGTACCGCCATCGGCCGTGCGTTCCGGGCGGATGAACCCACCGTGCTCATCACCTCATACGACCTGCTGCGCCGAGATGTCGATGATTACACCGCCAATGAGCAACGTTTCAATGTCATGGCATTGGATGAAGCCCAGTACATCAAGAATCACACCACGAAAATAGCCAAAGCGGTCAAGGCCGTGGCCGCCGACCATCGTTTCGCCTTGACTGGCACGCCGATCGAAAACCGACTCTCCGAACTATGGAGCATTTTCGACTTCCTGATGCCGGGGCTGCTCGGCTCATATAAGCGATTCCATGAGCGTTATGAGTTGCCCATCTCCAATGCCCGGGCCGCGGATGGCAGCCCGGCTGAAGGTCGGGCCGCCGCACAAGTCAATCCTGAGGCCGCTCGGGTATCTCGCCAATTGCAGTCGTTGGTGGGCGTGTTCATCAAGCGCAGGCTGAAGTCCCAGGTGTTGACCGATTTGCCGGACAAGCTAGAGACCACGCTGACCGTGCGGCTTGCCGGCGAACAGCGCAAACTGTATGCGGCTCACGAGCAGCGGCTCAGAATGCAGCTCGAACACAGCGAAGAAGCCGATTTCAACACGTCGAAGATTCGCATCCTCGCCGAGTTGACCAAGTTGCGCCAGATCTGCTGCGATCCGAGGCTGCTGTACGCCGATGCCAAGGATCAATCGGCCAAGCTTGCCGCCATCACCGAACTGGTGGAAACCTGTGTGAACGAAGGCAAGAAGGCGCTGATCTTCTCCCAGTTCACCAGCTTCCTTGATCTGATCGCCGAACGTTTCGACGCGCAAGGCCTGCGCTACTACACCATCACCGGCTCCACGCCCAAGAAGAAGCGTCTCGAACTCGTCGACCAGTTCAATGCGGACGATACGCCTGCCTTCCTGATTTCCCTGAAGGCCGGCAACACCGGACTGAACCTGACCGGTGCCAGCGTGGTCATCCACGCCGACCCATGGTGGAACGCCGCCGCACAGGATCAGGCCACCGACCGAGCACATCGTATCGGCCAGACCGAAGACGTCAACGTGTATCAGGTGGTGGCCAAGGACACCATCGAAGAACGTATCTTGGAGCTTCAGCACACTAAGAGCGAGCTCGCCCGCCAGTTCACCGACGCTTCCTTGCTTGCCGACGAAGCCGGCACCGGCGCCAGCGCCCTCACCGAAGCCCCCGCCTCCATCGCCACCCTCACCAAGGACGATCTCCTCAATCTGCTGGGGTGACAGAGCTTCTTTGTGCACTCCCCATCCCGATTAAGAACATGTGTATTCATGGGTTTGCGGATGTGTAGGTGAATGGTGAAAGTGTTTTTCGATATTTTTATATCGATATTCGATATATTATGATGGTGGCATACGGTGCAGTGCAGGTTCATCCATTGATATTGATATTGGATTAAGGAGCATAGCCATGAACGCTGGTATCGCATTCATTTCTCGTAAATCTCGCAAAACAGACGTCGCTTGGCGCTATGCCATTGCCGTGGTGCTTGTCGTGTGTTGTATTGGGCTCGCATATGTGGAGATTGTTGTGGCGCCGTGGTTTATCAATGAGGTGGTGTCTATGTTTCCGGAGACCACGTTGCTTAAAGAACCGTCCATGTTCTGGGAATGGGCGATTCTGCTCGCCGTTCAGGCGACTTTGCTGTGCACGGCGGCCAAATTGGTGGTACCGGAGCGTCTGTTGGCTCAAGCAGCTGGACTGCTGGATATGATTCGTATCGTCGCGCTTATCGTCGTGTTTTCGGTAACCACTACCGGTAACATCACAATCTGCCTCATGAATTTCGGAACTCCGGGCTTTGTATATGGCGTGGCCCTATGCAGCCTCGCTGCGATCATCGCCATCATCGTGCTGCTGAAACGGCGGCGCTACAGCACCTGCTCCATGCCGATGTAATATGGAGTGAGTCCCATGCGTTCGTAGAAGGCTTGGGCTTTGGGGTTGCAGGCCCAGACGTTGAGCGTTACGTTGTGGCAGCCGGATTGACGGGCGAAGTCGAGCACGTAGCGATACAAGGTGGAGCCTACATGGTGGCCGCGGGACCGCTCGTCAACGCATAGATCATCGATGTACAGGGTTTTGATATCGGTCAGGATATTGCTGTTGAGGTGCTGCTGGAACACGCAGAATGCGTAGCCAAGCACTTGGTCGGTGGCGGGGGAGTCGGCGTTATGTTCGGCGTCATTGCCGTCATTGGCAGATGGCGCAACCGCCACGAACACAGGGGTCTGATCGTTGGCCAGAATCGCCTTCAATTCCTCGTCCGTGTATTTCTTGACACCGCCTTTGAACAGATCCGGTCGGCCGGCATGATGCACTTCGAGCACCTGCCGCAGCAGTTCGTCGATCTGGGGAATATCGGCCGCCGTGGCCCTACGAATCGTCATGTCATCCATTGAACTCAGTCTAATCGGGCAGTCTCGACCGGCAGATGATTGTTGCCCGCGATAAGAGACACGGACGGGCAAGATGGGTGATCGTTCGTTCAGGCTCTCATTCTCGCCGCAACGTCACGGTAGTCTGGAGTGCGTGAATCGCAAGAAACAGCCAGTGGAGAAGTATGAGCGGGGCACCCGTTCGTACACGATGTCGCATATTCGTGGCAAAGACACCAAAATCGAGGTACTGGTACGCAGCTACCTGTTTCGCAAGGGGTTGCGATTCCGCAAGAACGACAAGCGTTACCCCGGACACCCGGATGTAGTACTGCCGAAATACCACACCATCGTGTTCATCAACGGCTGTTTCTGGCACATGCATGAAGGCTGTTCCAAACATTCGATGCCGAAATCGAATGTGGAATTCTGGCAGACGAAGCTACTGCGCAATCACAATCGAGACATCGCGCAGCGGGCTGAACTGGAGGCCGCCGGCTGGCGTGTAATTACCGTATGGGAGTGCGAATTAACGAAAGCCGTGCGTGACGAACGCCTCGCACGGCTGTATGAGCAGATTGTTGAAGGAGATGCAGATTCAGCGGAATAATTTCAGCTCCCCTCTGGAGGGGAGCTGAAATCAGGATTCAAACGGGAACTTCAGGCCCCAACGGTCGCGAATCGCATCCATCAGCTCCATGATGCGGATGGTGTCGGCGTGCGGCATCGCCTCGCATTCGATCTTGCCATCCAGCAGCGCGTTGGCCGCATCGGCCACCTCATACTCATAACCGGTCAACTGCGACGGCACCGCAACACTGCGCACGGGCTTGTGGGCGTTGTCATAGATGTCGATGGACTCGGGATTGTTGATATTGGTGACCACCAGATAACCCTCGGTGCCCCACACATAGCCGCCGCGGTCGGAGGAAACCAGCATCGAACTGGTGGACACGGCCATCGTGCCGTCGCTGTAATACAACGTGGTGGAATTCTGCGCATCCACACCGGTTTCGGCGGGCACCATCGACGTATCGAAATGATCAAGTGTACGGCCATGGTCGGCACCGACCGCCATATCCAGGAAGTTCAGCGGATACACGCCCACATCGAGCAGCGCGCCACCGGCACAGGCCGGATCGGTCATACGTGCCTTGCCGGACACCGGATAGCACAGGTTGGCGCTCGCCGCTTTCACCTCGCCGATCTCGCCGGACTCGATAACTTCGTTGATGAGCTTGCGGCTGGGCATGTAGCGCGTCCAGATGGCCTCCGTGCACAGCATGCCGGTTTCCTCGGCCACGGCCAGCGCCTCACGTGCCTGCCCGGCGTTCGCGGTGAACGACTTCTCCACCAGCACGTTCTTGCCGGCTTTCATACACAGGATCGCCTGTTCGGCGTGCAGACTGTGCGGGGTGGCGATATACACCAGATCCACATCCGGGTCCGCCACCAACTCCTCATACGATCCATAAGCCTTGTCAAAATGCCATTGGTCGGCAAAAGCCTGCGCGCGCGTAATATCACGGGCCGCTACCGCATACGGGTGAATCCATGAGGAATACAGTGAACCTTCAGCCATCTGGGTCAGGGTGTCGGCCATGGTGTGAGCTATGCGGCCCGCACCCAGAATCGCGACGTTGATCTTTTCGCCGCTGGCCTCGAACTCGGCGCGCTTGCCATTGAATCGACTCATTATTCCTCCTTGAATACGGGTTGGTGCACTCAATCGACCTACAGTGATTATAGAAGAAGAAACCTTGTCCCGTGAGGCGGATAGAACCGAAATATGGAAAACGAAGCAGCGCAGCAGCCCCAATCTCCGGCCGCGTCTCCAGTCATGTCCCGCCGAGCGCGTGAGGCCAATCCCTTCCGTGCCATGGTATTCGGCGAACAAGCAGACAAGATGATCGCCCAAGGTACCAGCGTCATCAAATTAAGCCTTGGCGAGCCCGATTTCGGCGCGCCGCCCGCCGTACGCGACGCCATGCGCGAACAGTACGACGGCCGGGCCCTGCCGTACACCGCCGCCATGGGCCTACCTGAACTGCGCCAAGCCATCGCCGACTTCTACCGCGAGCGTCATGACCTTGACATCGACCCCAAGCGTATCTGCGTGACCGCCGGCGGTTCGGCCGCCCTGCTGTTGGCCACCGCGCTGACCGTGGACCCCGGTGACGATGTGATTGTGGCCGACCCCTCCTACCCATGCAACCGCGAACTTGTGCGGTCGTTTGAAGGCCGGGTCATCGACGTTCCGACCTCGGCCGCCACCCGCTTCCACCTGACCGCCGACCTGTGCAGCCAGTACTGGACGAGCAAGACCAAGGCCGTAATGATCACGTCGCCGTCCAACCCCACCGGCACCACCATCGACTTCAACGTATTGGACGAGGTGTGCAAGTTGGCCGCCAGCCGCGGCGCATGGCGCATCGTGGACGAAACCTACCTTGATTTGGCTGACCGGGAGCCGGACGGTACCGAAGTCAAGTCCGTACTGGCCTGCGACCCCGATGCCATCGTATGCAACAGCTTCTCCAAGTTCTTCGGCATGACCGGCTGGCGCCTCGGCTGGGCGATTCTGCCGGACGAGCCCACTGTGCTGGAAGCGGTTGACGATCTGGCCACCAACTACTACCTGTGCGCCCACACGCCCACGCAACATGCGGCGCTCGCCTGCTTCACGCCGGAAAGCTTGGCGGAATGCGAAGCTCGTCGTCAGGAATTGCTGGCCCGTCGCCGCATTGTGATTGACGGGCTCAAGCGCATCGGTTTGCCGGTTGAGGTGGAGCCGAATGGCGCGTTCTACGCCTACTTCGACATCTCCCGCACTGGTCTGGATGCCTGGACGTTCTGCGAACGCGCGCTGGATGAAGCCCATGTGGCTCTGACTCCTGGCCGCGACTTCGGCGCGGCCACGGCGGATACGCATGTGCGCCTGAGCTATGCCGCCTCACGTGAGGCCCTGACCGAGGGGCTGGAACGTCTCGGAACGTTCGTCGAATCGCTGTGAACGGCGCGGCAGCCGGTGTGATTGTTGTACAGTAGTCGAGTTTGTGTGATGTTCGGCTGGCCTCACGGTGTTGGTTGCCGGCCGAACGACTCGCCATGGTGGCGCACGGCTGGCTGATTGCGATGGTCGGCCCGTTGTTCGGCCATCACGGGTTAGGTAAGGTCAGGAATAGGAATCATGGTCAATCTGCGTTCGCATACCACGCGACTTGGTGTGCTTGATATCGGTTCGAACACTATCCACATGCTTATCGTCGACGCCGCCCCCGGCGCTCGCCCTGACCCCGAGGCCAGCACCAAATCCACAGTGCGCCTGATGAAGTATTTAAAGGACGACGGCTCAATCAAGAAGTCCGGCATCGAGGCGATTCTGGAAGCCGTGTCCCAGTGCATGCGGCTGGCCGAGGAATACGAAATCACCCAGCTGCTGGTTATGGCCACCTCCGCCCTGCGCGAGGCGCCGAACGGCAACAAAGTGATTCACAAGATCGAGGAACTGATTGGTCAGGGCGTCACTGTGCTGTCTGGCACGGATGAGGCTCGCCTGACCTTCCTGGCCGCCCGCCGTTGGTATGGTTGGGATGCCGGCCGACTGCTGGTGCTGGACATCGGCGGCGGTTCGCTCGAAGTGGCGATGGGCTCCGACGAAGAGCCGACCGTAGCGCTTTCCGCCCCGGCTGGCGCGGGCCGCGTCACCACTGAATTTCTGCCTTCCGGCATGGCCACGCCCGACGAGTTGGAAGACGTGCGTAAGAACGTGCGCAAGATTCTGGAGCCGATGGTCAAGGTTTTCCCGCAATCCAAGCACCCGAATCATGCAGTTGGCACCTCCAAGACCTTCCGCTCGCTGGCTCGCCTGTGCGGCCGGGCCGCGAAGATTCATGGATTATGACTCGTGAGCAGTTGGAAGACTGGATTCCTCGTTTGGCGGCGATCGCGCCTGAGCAGCGCGTGGCTTTGCCCGGCATCACGCCTGAACGCACGATGCAGATTGTGGGCGGCGGCGTGGTGGCCGACGAGATCATGAAGGCCCTGAATATTCAGGAAGTCGAGATCTGCCCGTGGGCGCTGCGTGAAGGCGCGATTTTGCGCTGGCTCGACCAATTCGGCCGCACCCGCCTCGGTTTCTAGTCCTATTGAGGGGAATCACCCAACCGCCACGGTAGCCAACAATGCCGCATGATCAGAGCCCTCGACTTTGACCACCTTGCATTGTCCGGCCTTCATGCCCTGATCAAGCACCACGTGGTCAATACCGGCGAACATTGGCACAGCCGCACGGTTCGTGGGCCATGAGAACGTAAACCCATGTCCGGATTCACGTGCGGCATCCACGAACCGGTCGCCAAGAAAATCACGGAATGGCGTGTGATCGTAAGTGGCGTTGAAATCGCCCATGAAAATATACCGTGTATCCGTATGCTCGCGCATCAGACCCAACTCATCCAGCGATCGCTTCCACTGCCGCCAGTAGCCGGGTACGGGAGCGGTGGTGTGCACGGATACGAATCGAATCTGCTGGCCACCCATATCCACCGTGCCGCCGGGCATGAATGAGGCGCTGGAATTCACGTCATCGTCGGTCGGATCGGCAAAGGGCGGGGCCTCCCCCA
>OBXZ01001270.1_pt1 | contig 11775 bp, 9 predicted proteins | sample 1538171 | NCBI WGS metagenome assembly OBXZ01 (sample SAMEA2580161, study PRJEB22360) | human gut metagenome | biome: human gut; feature: human-associated habitat; material: faeces | place: Denmark | collected 2008/2010
AAGGGCAAACGTCCAAAAGAAAGAAAAATGCAGCCTGCAAGGCAAGAGCGAAAAGTCCATATAAAACAGCAGGCGGCAAGGGGAGTTCATGAAACGGTCTAGCATACTTCTTGCGTTAAAAGGATTTTGCGTTGGTGCAACGATGTTGATTCCCGGAGTCAGCGGGGGGTCAATGGCGATGATTTTAGGAGTTTATGATGAGCTGATCTCGAGTGTGAGTTCGTTTTTGCAGCATAAAAAGGCAAGCTTTATCTTTTTATCTATCTTTTGTGCTGGCGGGTTGTTGGGGGTGTTGCTCTTTGCTACACCGGTACAACATCTGCTCACGAGGTTTCCGCTGCCTACGCTGTACTTCTTTATGGGTGCCGTTGCCGGCAGTGTGCCGATGATTTGCCGCAAAGCGAAGATGAGCCGTAAAAGCTGGTATCTTTCCATTTGGGCAGCAGCCGGTGTTCTATGTGTGTTGCTTCTTTCGGGCACACCGGTGGTATCAGGCGGTGCAGCAAAGGCAAGCCCGCTTGTATTGCTCGGTTTAGGGGCAGTAGCTGCTGTGGCACTGGTACTGCCGGGCATCAGCGTTTCTTACGTGCTGCTGCTGTTTGGCCTGTACAACCCGGTAATAGACGGAATACGCAATTTCAATTTGCCATTGCTGCTGCCGCTGGGTGCAGGGCTGGTGCTGGGTATTTTGCTTGTTACACGGCTGCTGGAACGTGCGATGCAGCGGTACCCTCAGCCGACCTACCTGCTGATTCTCGGTTTCTTAGTGGGTTCGCTGGGCGAAATTTTTCCGGGTCTGCCCCATGGGTGGGAGTGGATTATCTGCGGTGTTTGCTGTGCAGCAGGCTTTGCGGGTGTTCAGTTTTTATCCCGCTTTGAAGATTAATACTGTCATTTAAAATTGATTGCCCGTGCCCGCCAATCAAAGGCGGCAGACGGCTTAATAAAAAAGGGAGAATGAACCATGAGTCATCTTTCTCGCGAGATAGACGTTTTGAAGGAGCAGCCTTCTGGCCGATTAATCGCGATGGGCTTTGCTGGAGTTATCTTGTTTGGTGCATTGCTGCTGATGCTGCCAATTTCTGTACGTGAGGGGGCTGTGGTTACCCCCATTGATGCACTCTTCACCTCCACCAGTGCGGTGTGCGTTACCGGCTTGATTGCCATAGACACTGCAGACCACTTTACTGTATTTGGCCGCACGGTGGTGGCACTGCTGATTCAAATTGGCGGTTTGGGTGTAACCTCGGTAGGCGTAGGGTTTATTTTGATGGCACGCCGCCGGGTTGGCTTTAAAAGCAGGCTGCTGGTTATGGAAGCACTGAACCTAAGCAACGCAAAAGGCATTGTAAAGCTGGTAAAATCGGTTTTACTGATGACACTTTGCTTTGAAACAGTGGGTGCATTACTTAGTTTTGTGGTATTTGCGCAGGATTATCCGCCACTTGAAGCGCTTGGCATCAGTGTGTTTCACTCGATTGCCGCATTCAACAATGCGGGCTTTGATATCTTAGGCGGCCTGCGCAATCTTATCCCATACCAAAACAACGTGTTACTTAATCTTACCACCTGCGGGCTTATCATCTTTGGCGGTCTTGGTTTTCTGGTCATTTTAGATGTAATCAAACACCGCTCTTTCCGCAAGCTAAGCCTGCATTCTAAAGTGGTGATTACCACTACGATTGCACTGATTGTTTTCGGCACGTTGATTTTAAAAGCAACCGAGAATATCAGCTGGCTAGGGGCGTTTTTTCACAGTGTTTCAGCCCGTACCGCAGGGTTCTCTACTTATGCTATTGGTACATTTAGCAATGCGGGGCTTTTTGCACTTATCTTGCTGATGTTTGTGGGTGCTTCGCCGGGATCTACCGGTGGCGGTATTAAAACCAGCACGCTTTTTGCGTTGGTGCAAGCCGTAAAAAGCGCGGCAAGCGGCCATCGCCCCACAGCGTTTCGGCGCACACTGCCCAGTGACGTGATATCCAAGGCATTCACCATCACCCTGCTTTCTGCTTTGGTAGTAGGGGCTGGCACATTTGCTCTTTGCGTGTTGCAGCCACAGTACAGCTTTATTCAACTGCTCTTTGAAACCACCTCGGCCTTTGGCACCGTAGGCCTCTCTACCGGTATTACGCCAGACCTGAGTGTGGCAAGCAAAGCAGTAGTGATTCTCATCATGTTCATTGGACGCATCGGCCCGCTGACCGTTGCATCCCTTTGGGCGTTTGGTTCCGACTCTGCTGTATGGTATTCAGAAGAGCCCATCACGATTGGTTAAGGAAGGAAAGCATATGAACAGAAAAAAAGCAGCACCGTCTTTTGGCGTTATTGGTCTGGGCCGGTTTGGCATGGCTTTGGCAAAAAGCCTTGCGCAGGCCGAAAAGGAAGTGCTAGTGCTCGATTGTAATGAAAGCAAAGTGCGTGAAATGCGCCAGTACACAGAACATGCTTACGTGGTGCGCGAGCTATCTAAGCAGGCGCTCGAAGATGCCGGCGTGCAAAATTGCGATACTGTTATCGTCTGCATCGGCGAAAAAATAGACACCAGTATTCTCACCACCTTAAACGTGGTCAGCCTTGGTGTGCCGACAGTTATCTCTAAAGCCATCAGTGCCGAGCAGGGACAAATATTGCAGAAAATCGGCGCAGAAGTGATTTACCCCGAGCATGATATGGCATTGCGGCTGGCAAAAAGATTGCTGGCACACAGCCTGATGGATTACATTTCGCTTAGCAACGATATCGAAATTTCTGAAGTGCCGCTGAATCACATGCTGGTAGGCACTTCGGTAAAAGATGCAGACCTTCGGCGTACTTACGGCATTAACATCATCGCGATTGAAAACGAAGAAAGCACCACAATTGAAATTTTACCTGATTATATCTTCCAAAAACAGGACATCATTGTAGTGGTGGGCAAAAGCGAAAACTTGAAAAAGTTTGCTAATGCGGCACTTGTTTAGCGTAGAAACCAGAGAATAACGCTACTGCTGACTAAATGTGAAAACTTAGCAAAATATTTGCACTTTTTTGCGGCTATTGTTTTGACAATTTAAGACGGTATGTAGTATACTCTATTAGCTCGTATGTATAAAAGACGAATTGTGTATTATCCTGCGTTATGGTACAAAAGAGATTTTTTTGCGCGGTGTTTTCTCTGCTTTTGCTGAAAAAACAGAAGGACCGAGATGCAGAAAATCTCTTGCCGGAAAGACACGGTGGTTCCCAAATGCATAGAGCAAAATTTATGTTTATGAGCCAAAAAGGTTTTCACTTTTGCAGGTTCTAACGCGGGGGATAACCTCTCCCACTTTTCATCCAGTACCCTTGACCCGGCTTTTGACAGAATCCACCCAATGCCTTTGTGTCGGGTGCGCCCAGCCAGGTGCCATTAGGCCCGACGCATGGTACATCTAAAGTTTTCAATGAGACGTCCGTAAGCAGGAATATGCGGTCTGCCCGGTCTGATCAATGGAATATTGAATTGAAGGAGAATCTACATAATGGAAGGAATCAATCTGTTAGTTGACTCAATGTTCGGCCATATAGTGGCCATGGGAACAGTGAGCATTATTAAAATGATAGCTATGTGGGTAATCGGCGGCACGCTGATTTTCCTCGCTATTAAAAAAGAGATGGAACCCAGCCTGTTGCTGCCCATGGGATTTGGCGCAATTCTGGTTAACCTGCCGTTTTCTGGTGCTGTTACTCAAATTTTCGAGTCAGGCACCGAAATTGGCCCCATCGACGCACTGTTCGATGCAGGCATTGCGAACGAGCTGTTCCCCCTGCTGCTCTTCATCGGCATCGGTGCGATGATCGACTTTGGCCCCCTGCTTCAGAACCCGAAGCTGTTGCTGTTTGGCGCTGCTGCTCAGTTCGGCATCTTCTTTACGCTGACCATGGCAACTATGCTTGGGTTTAACATCACCGACGCAGCCTCGGTTGCAATCATCGGTGCAGCAGACGGCCCGACCTCTATCTTTGTTGCAAACTACTACGGCACGAAGTACCTCGGCGCTATCATTGTTGCGGCATACAGCTATATGGCTCTTGTGCCCATCATCCAGCCGCCGGTCATCCGCTTGGTTACCACCAAAAAAGAGCGTATGATTCGTATGCCGTATGCTTCTAAAAGCACCAGCAAAACCGTTCGTATTCTTTTCCCGATCGTGGTTACTGTTATCGCAGGCCTCGTTGCACCGCGCAGCGTTGCGTTGGTCGGCTTCCTGATGTTCGGCAACCTGCTGCGTGAGTGCGGTGTTCTGAACAGCCTTTCTGAGGCGGCACAGAACGGCCTTGCTAACCTGATTACACTGTTGCTCGGTCTCACTGTTTCTACCAAAATGCAGGCAGATCAGTTCCTCACTTGGGAGACCGGCATGATTCTTGCACTCGGCCTCGTTGCATTTATCTTCGACACCATCGGCGGCGTGCTGTTTGCAAAATTCATCAACCTGTTCGCTAAACACAAAATCAACCCGATGATCGGCGCTTGCGGCATTTCGGCTTTCCCGATGAGCAGCCGCGTTGTGCATAAGATGGGCCTGAAAGAAGACCCGCAGAATTTCCTGCTCATGCACGCAGCCGGCGTCAACGTAGGCGGACAGATCGCTTCTGTTATTGCAGGCGGTTTGATCCTCAACCTGATTGCACGATAAGGAGGAATCATCATGGATATGCTCGCAGTTGGTCAGTCCTTGCAGGCAATGGTATTGGGTATGTGTGGCATTTTTATCGTTATGGGTGCGATTTGCCTCGCAATTTCCGGCCTGAATTCAATGTTTAAAAACAAGTAATCCAGCTTTTGAAAAAACACCGCCGCGGGCTTGCGGCGGTGTTTTTATTTTATGCGGCAACAAGGGTTCGCTTTTATGCAAACCTTTTTTGCCGCATTTTTCTTTTTTTCACCGGGCATCCATAAACCCTAACAGGGGACAGGTCTGTAAAACAGGTGGTTGGATGCGCAGAGCTTTGCTGAGTGGTTTTTAAAATCACTTTTTACGTAAAAAACAATTAAGGTTATAACACTGATAGGCTAAAGGCGAGAATAGAAAGAGGAAGAGAAGCCGGATATGCCCGATGCGAGATACCACGAAAGCCAAAAATGAATAGAAAAAGGCGTACCGCACAAGCTTGCGGTACGCCTTTGTTTATGTATGCAGCAGAATTTGAAGCGTGAGTGACACGGTTTACAGACGCGCGAGCATACCGGCAAAAAACTTTTTGGTATTAATTTTACCGGGTTCTGCTCTGGGGTCACGAATGTGCCTCATTTCTTGCCGTACTTGAGAAAACTCAAATAGCAAGGTGCTGTAGTCGTTAAAAATGCTGTTGCTGTAATCATCGCAACCAAGTTCAGCCAGGGTGCTAAGTGCTTTTTGAATCGTACGGCGCACACGCTGTTCCAAGGCTTTGCGGGGGGCTACACCGCTCTTATTGTCTTCCTCAAGCAATTCGTCATACAGTGCAGAAAGATCAAAATTTGTGCTTCCACGAGCGCACAGTTTTAATAGCAACCGACGCAGCTCTTCGCTGCCGACGGCGCCGAGAATGCCGATGTCTGAAAAAATGGCAGTGATTTTTTCGTTAGGGCTGGGTTGCGGTTCGCTATGTGCAGAAATGAAGTGCGGGTCCAGAATCGAAACAGCAGACTGAATTTGTGCCAGAGACTGCTCTAGGCGGATTTGTGAGGTGACGTTGCGAATGACCGTAACTGCCTCAATTGCATTAATCGGTTTGCCAATGTAAAACTCTACGCCACACTCGTAAGCTCTTCCCACCATCGAGTCGTCTTCTACCTGAGAAATCATAATGAATTTACCGGAGTATCCGCGTTGACGAGCCTGCTCCATAATGGTAATGCCGTCCATCTTTGGCAGCAGTAGATCAATCAGAACCAAATTGGGGCGGTAAAATAAAATTTCATCAACGGCATCTTCGCCGGTATCCAGCGCACTTACTACCGTCCCAAGGTTATTGTTGCGAATCAACACCTCCAGCGTTTTGTGGATGGCAATGTCATCGTCAATAATCATTATTGTGGTTTGCATAGCGGTCTCCTTTAAATTTTGTAGGTTTGTTGAGAAAGCGAAGAGATGGGGATTGTGATTGTAAAAAGTGTATATGAGCCACATTCAGACTCAATATTGATAGTGCCGCCCAAATGCTGCACCAGGTTTTGTACATGGTTAAGGCCGATGCCGGTAGAGGCATGGCCGGTTTCGCTGTCAAACTTGGTCGTAAAGCCGGGGTTAAATATGTAGGGGAGCAGTTCCGGGTCAATACCGCTGCCGTTATCCCGCACAGTAAAGGTGGCCAGTTCGTTTTCGGACCTTGCCGTGATCTCTACATGCCCGGAGCCGTTGCAGGCATCCAACGCGTTTGTAATAAGGTTATTGAGCACTGCAAGCAAGCCATAGCACTGGCCTACATAAAAGTCAGTTGTTGCATCAAAGGTTACGGTAAGCTTTCCTTGGAACGGCTCCAGCATATGCTGTGTATTTTCTGAAAGGATGCGTATAATTTCGCTCAGTGTCATGCGTTGCTGCTCAACACCGCTTATCATCGCCTCTAAGCCTTGCCTTACCCGGCGGGTATCTTTGCCTACCTCATGGATAGAACGCGATATTTCAAGCGCCTGCTCCCGCACTTCGGGTTTATCTCGGTTTGCATCGTACAGTGCAAAACTAAGACGCATAATGCGGTCAATTTCGGTGGTCGTTTTTTGCAAATAAAAATTTTCTACCCGCACCTGCGAAAGCAACAGACAAATACGGTCGTAGCGCAGCTGCCGCTCGCTTTGCAAAACATAAAGCCGGTGAGCTGCAAATACTTCAGAAAAAGCGACGGACAGTAGTGCACGGAAGATGCCAGCTGTCCCGATTGCAATCAGGATGTTCGGGGAGAGCTCTACACGAAATAGAGATTCGGTTATGTTGCCTATCATATCGGCAAAAGCCAGTTTTAAAAAAAGCTTTACGGTGCTGTCGTTTTTTCCAAGCAGAACCGAACACATTCCACCATACACCAGATAAAAGGCGAGTGTTGCTGTATGGTCCTGCAAGGATGAGAGCAGGGAATGGCCGAACATCAAGTCCAAAAAGATACGCACTCCTATGGTGAAACAACCGGAGAGTGCACAGACCTCAAAAGCGTGTTCTTTATTCCAGGCCAGTACCAGAGTGCCCATGACAAGCACGCCCAGTGATAGACGAAATTCACCATCAAGGGGTGTGAAATAGAAGGGGGCAGACATGCCAACTACTGCGGCACAGAGCAATGTGCGCATTCGCGCATCTTTGACCCAATTCAATTTTAGCATACTGTTCATACGGGGCTCCCTACCTGTAAATTGCTTTTGATAAGCTACTACATCTATAAGTTTACTTCATAAAACAAAATAGGACAAGATGAAGTCTCTAATAAAATCTTGAAAAACAAAAATATTTATGGTGATTTAGCACAAAAACCAAATTTATACATTATGCAAAGCGGAAAATCGAAAAAAGACAAGCGTGGTTTATGAAGATATTTGTTTTTTCATGATGCTGGAAAAGATAATTTGGGTAACGAACAGAGCTCTGATGCAACCAAGAGCTCTGGGAGGATTTAGGGTGTTGTGTGAAAAGGCCAACCTTCCGGAAGCAGAGATAAAAGATGTTCTTTGTCAAACCGACCGGAAAAAGCATTCGCTACTCCGGGTTGTCAACCCGGCGAATGTGCGGCCGCTCTGTTCAGTCTGCTTTGCTACCGCATAAGCAGAGCAGACGAAAACAGACGGTTACCCGGAGAAATTATGTAAGGCGGCACCTGCCGCAGCTCCAGCGAACTTGAACGGGTCTTTCCGCTTCGCTGGTAGCAACTACGTGAAAGACCATCTTACCTTAAGTATGTCAGGAGGATACATATGGAAATATCATTGAACATGTACTTATCGGTTGCGATCGCTGTTTTTGTGTATTATCTCGGTGAGATCATCCGCAGAAAAATGCCCGTTATGCAGAAATACTGCATTCCCTCCCCGGTCATCGGTGGTGTTATCTTTGCGGTACTCGCATTGATTCTTCGCTCCACCGGCCTTGTTTTCCTTACGTTCGATACCACACTCCAAACCGTTATGATGATGCTGTTCTTCACCAGTGTCGGCTTTACTGCCAGCTTTAAGCTGCTCAAAAAAGGCGGCGTGCAGGTTGTACTGTTCCTCATCATCTGCTCTGTACTCTGCGCTTTGCAGGACGTCGTCAGCGTTGGCATCGCTTCTGGCTTTGGCCTGAACCCGCTGCTTGGCCTGTGCACCGGCTCCATTCCTCTGGTTGGCGGTCACGGCACTTCTGGCGCATTCGGCCCCATGCTTGAAGGCATTGGTGTTACCGGCGCAACCACCGTTGCAATTGCTTCTGCAACTTTCGGCCTCGTGGCAGGCAGCGCCATTGGTGGACCTCTTGCCCGTAGCCTTATCGAACGTCATCATCTTGAGCCTTCTAACGAGGATGCCAATGCTTATGGCTCCCTCGACAACGAAGACCGTATTGCTGAAGTCCCGCACTTTGTAGCAGCAATCTCTGCACTGTTTGTTGCAATGGGCCTTGGCTCCATCATTTCGGGTATCTTCACTTCTTTCGGTGTCACTCTGCCTGCTTACATAGGTTCCATGCTCGCAGCGTGCCTCATCCGCAACTTCTTCGACGGTATCAAAAAGCCGCTGCCCACCAATGAAATTGACATCAGCGGCAACGTGGCACTGTACCTCTACCTCACCATGGCAATGATGACCCTCAAACTGTGGGAGCTCGTCGACCTTGCAGTCCCGATGCTCGTTATGCTTTTCGCACAGGTTATCCTCATTGCAGTGTTCTGCTACTTCATCGTATTCCGCTTTATGGGCAAATCTTACGATGCAGCAGTTATGGCAAGTGGCTGCGTTGGCTTCGGCATGGGCGCTACCGCAAACGCGATGGCAAACATGAAAACCGTTACCAACAAATATGGCCCTTCGCCCCGTTCCTTCTTTGTGGTTCCCCTGGTCGGTAGCTTGTTTATCGACTTTGTGAACTCGGGTATCATTACTTTCTTCGTGAACGTATTTACCTGATTAAAAGCGCTATCCCAGTCCTTTTGTTGTTGACCAACAGCCCGGTAAGCTTGCTTACCGGGCTGTTTGGTTTTCATGTGGTATTGAAACAAGAAGAAAAGAGCAGCAAACAGACCTAAGAAGCGCCGCTTGATGCAAGGGAAAACCAGAGCAAGTGCAGCTAAGCGCTAACTTGCCAGCGAGCAGAAACGTATCTCCGGCGCTAGTTCAAGCTTCCACTACGTACGTGCAGGGGATTAGGAATTGGGGTGTAGGCGTAAACGCACCATAACAGCGAAGATAAAGATGAAACCCCACTAAGAATATAATGCTTTAGAAGAGTGAGGCGCAAAAAAGAAAGTGCTTTGATGTCCAACTGGGGGCACCGCTCTATGCTCAAATGCCAGAGATTGAATCAGAAAAGGCTTATGTTGTTGCTACAGTGGATGTGGATAAATAAAACAAGAAAATCGGCACCTCCAAAAGAGATGCCGATTTTACTATTATTAGAAGGGGAGAGAAGTAGTTTTTTAGTATTTGGATGCTCCATTGCGGGACATAGCTGCCACTACATCCTCAGCGAAGAGGTCTTTTCTTGCATTGCCAGCAAAGTCCGAAGATTTCTCTTTCAGCTGGAAGCTGGTCAGCATTTCTTTCAGAGCCTCGGCCTGTGCAGAAAGCTCCTCGCTGGCAGCTGCGCTTTCTTCGGCAGTAGCAGAGTTAGTCTGTACAACTGCGGAGATCTGGTCAACGCCCAAGGTGCACTGTGCAAGAGAGGTAGCCTGCTCTTCAGTTGCTTTGGTAATGCGGGCAACTGCCGTGCCAGCCTCGAGAGATTTTTCCACCACGGTTGCAAGTGTCTGAGAGGTGGTGTCTGCAATAGAGGTACCCTCGTGCACTGCCTCAATCGAATTCTGAATCAGCAAGGTAGTGTTCTTAGCTGCTTCGGCACTCTTAGAAGCCAGATTGCGAACTTCGTCTGCAACAACAGCAAAACCTTTACCAGCCTCACCGGCTCCCGCCGCCTCTCCTGCGGCGTTCAGAGCCAGGCAACCGAGCTGGAAAGCGATATCTTCGATGGTTTTGATGATTTTGCCGATTTCGCTAGAGCTGTTGTTGATATTAGTGATTGCATTGACCAGAGAATCCATCTGTTGGTTGCACTCGCGAATGATGACTTCTGCTTCTTGGGTGCGTGCTTCAGCATCCTGCGCATTTTTCGCAGTTTCCTGTACATGGCTGGAAATGTCATCAATTGCAGCAGCCAGCTCTTCAATCGAGCTTGCCTGCTCGGTTGCGCCTTGAGAAAGTGCCTGGGCACCGGTTGCAACCTGTTCAGCGCCGCCAGAAACCTGCTCGGCAGATTCGCCAATGGTGCTGAAAGAGTGGTTCAAAGAGGAGATAATGGCATTCAGAGAGCTGCCAAATTGTACGAAATCGCCCTTGAATGCCGTTTTAACATCCAGGTTCAAGTTGCCTTCTGCGATGCTCTCCAGAGTGCCGGAAATTTCAGTAATATAACCACTGAGCGTTTCCACCATTTCCTGTACGCTGTCGGTGAGAACCCCAACTTCATCTTTGGACTTGCATTCCGGTACCTCGGTGGTAAGGTCACCCTGTGCAAGCAGACGCACGCGTTCTGTAATATGAACGATAGGGGTTGCAATCTGTTTTGCGATGGCGATTGCAAAGAAGACACCGCCAATCAGCAAAATGATTGAGGAGATTGCCATTAAGATAATGGAAGTGCGCATTGCAGAAATCATTTCTCCCAGAGGAGCGACTACGCCGAAAGACCAGCCGTCGGTGCCGGAAATCGGTGCGTATGCACAAATACGCTCGGTTCCGTTATAAACATAGTTTTCTACACCGGTACCACCTTCTACCATTTTCTGGTATACAGTAGCAGCTGAAGCCCATGCTTTATCGGTTTTAGAGTTTTCAATAAAGTTTTGACGCTGATTGATTAAGTCGTCATTTTTGCTGGCAATCATTGCGCCTGTTTTATCGATTGCAAAAAGGTTGCCGCTTTTACCGACTGTCACCGATTTGATGACGTCGCTCAGCACGGTGCCTTCGAGCTGTGCAAGCAGGTAATAGCCGGTATCACCAATAGGGGAGCACAGGTATACAACGGCAGTATTGCTGCCTTCTGGGATTTCCGTAGTGGAAATAGAAACTTGGCCGCTCTGTGCTTGAGCAAAATAGTCCTTTCCAGCGATGCTGGAACCGCTCAGGGTGGAATCAGCACTGTAAATAGTGCCATCGCTCGTTACAAGTCCAATAGCACGATAGCCATAGTCCTGAGAGGCAACGGTTGCCATATCAAGCATAGTTGTGCGCGTTGTGCTTTCGACCGCTGTCGCATCCGCAGCGTCTGTAGCCGGGATAGCCTTTACTGTTTGGTGAACTACATCAGCGAGCTCAAAAAGCTGTGTTTTCAAGCTTGCAATTTTGGACGAAAATGCAATGTCGCCCAAATCACGCATGGTAACAAGGTCGTCGGTTGCGTTGCTGACCATGCCTTGGTAAGTGGTAACAGTACTTACGCCCAGGCTCACAACAGAAACGATGAGAATGACTAAAACAATACGTAGAATTAACTTTTTTTGTAGTGATTTCATACTTTTCTCCAATCTGATTCTTATTGACAAATTATACCAATATGCAAACAAAAAAGCAAATTTTCGACAATAAAATCA
>OBXZ01001275.1_pt1 | contig 11703 bp, 8 predicted proteins | sample 1538171 | NCBI WGS metagenome assembly OBXZ01 (sample SAMEA2580161, study PRJEB22360) | human gut metagenome | biome: human gut; feature: human-associated habitat; material: faeces | place: Denmark | collected 2008/2010
AGCGCACTGATCTCTGGCGAAGTGGTAGAAACGATGGACCTCGGCACACATACCCTGTTCCTTGCAGACGTTGTCGACGCAAAAGTACTTTCTGCGGAAGCGCCTGCCACCTATGCTTTCTATCACAAAAATATTAAACCGCAGCCGCAAGCACAGGAAACCCCGAAAAAAGGTTACCGCTGCAAAATCTGTGGTTACATCTATGAGGGTGAGCCTCTGCCCCCCGACTTTATCTGCCCCATCTGCAAACATGGCGCAGCTGATTTCGAAAAAATTGGCTAACTGAAAAACGACACGGCTTTGCTTAGGCAAGGCCGTGTTTTTGATTGTGCCGGTTTATGGGGCATTTTTCTCGTTTTTCTGCTTAGCCAAATAGAATCATCGGGTTATAATCGCGGTAAAAAAGCGACCTCAAACTCTTCGCATACCACCAGCATTTCCTCGCTGAATATTTCGCCGATTTCTTTTAGCTCTTCGGTAAAAACAGCGCGATGTACCTCGCGCCAATAAGCCAGGCTGCGATCTCCCTCTCCCTCTTTGTACGCCTGCTCTTCGCTTACCTCACAAAAAGGCACCACCTTTACCTGCGTGGTTTTGATAATGCAAAGTGCTTCACCGCCAGTTGCAAGAATTACACTGTAATTCCCCGGCTGGGGTAGCGGGCAATTTTCGTAAAGATAAAAGGGATAAGCCGAAGCCGTCGCTGTTTTGGTGCCATTGCAGGTCAGCTGTGCCAGCAAATCCGGATTATTACTACCAAAGCACCACGCCTTATAAGGCTGGTCTGTTGCCTGCGGGCATATCGAAATATATTGCTGCCACAGCTGCTCTGTTGTCATTTTACAGTACTCCTCTTCTTTCATCTTAAAACAAAGCAAGCGCAGGCGTGCTGATGCGCCTGCGCTTTTTTCTATTTATCTTCTTGTTCCCGCTGATTTTTGCGGTAAGCAAGGTAACTTTCCAAAATTACTACAGCCGCTACGGCATCCAGCACTTCTTTTCGCTTTTTGCCATAAGTGCCGTTTTGAGAGAGAATGTTGGCTGCAGTGATGGTTGTGCTGCGCTCGTCCCACAGCTCTACCGGAATGGTTAGTACGCCGCGCAGCACGCCAGCCAATTTTTCCGCTTTTTCCGCCCGCGCCCCGCGGGAGCCATCCATATTAAGCGGCAAACCTATAACAACCATTTCGGCCGCATACTCACGGGTAGCATAAACGATTTTTTCTGCCACTTTTGCAAAGGCTTTTTCGGTAATGATACCAATGGGCGAAGCCAAAAACTCAGTTCGGTCGCACATGGCAAGCCCAGTGCGGGTATCTCCAAAATCTACGGCGAGGATTTTCATAAAAGAAACTTCCCTTTCTCACTTCATGCGCGCCTGCCTGAAATCTTAAGCTGCGCTGTTTGTTACAGTATGCCCACGCAAGCCTTACCTGCGCAGTTTGCTTTTTATTATAACAGGCAGTCCTTTGGTTTGCAACCGCCAGGGGGCCAAAGTGGCACCCTATACATCCTCAAAAGTGCCCCGCATTCATCTCTATAAAGACATATGCGGGGCTTTTGCAAACAGGTAATACACCTTAATTCGAGACCTTCATGGATTGGAGGATTTTGTCCTTTACAAAGCTCACGAAAAGAAATCGGTCCAAATCAGCTGCTAGGTGCGGACACCCGCAAGTGGCCGCATTTTTCCCTCAAACCTACAAATAAGCACATTCTGAAATGATAAGCTCACTTTCCACTCGATGAAAAGCAAAGCCCGGCCTTTTGTTGCGCTAACAACCATAGCAATGCACTTTGTTCGGCGCAGCCATCGCTGCACCGTCATTTTTTACTTTTCTCTTTACAGATCGCCCTATAAAACAGCACCCATGACAGGTTGTTGCAAGCTTTTGTATCTCCGTGGCTCCTTTCTTTTTATTCCCAGAAGTACAAGGTAGGTGGTGCAAAGATATGATAAAACAAATATAAGGTGTGGATGATACTTCTTGGGTTATGCAACAGGTTTGTCATTCTGAAAGCCTTGTCCATCAACATCTGCGTCATTTCCCATCCATTCTAATTGACTTGCAGCTTTGCACAATTTCAATCGTACGCCACACCAAATGAGCTACGCGATAAGGACTACTGAGTTTTTCAAGAAACAGCGCGGCGGAGTAGGTGGCAATGCCATCTACGCGCTGTCTCAATAAATTACGACCAACAGTAAACCTTAAACCGATTAGCTTAAAACGCAGAAGTCGAATCAACAAGAATGTTCGTTTTACAAATACAAGCATAGTACCCATACTTTAAGTATGAGGTAATATGCTTGTACAAAAAGTGCTATGATGTTGATAACTGGCAGGCAATCCTCACCCTTCCTGTTATCTCAACCATAGCACTTAGTTTTATGAATTCAAGAAAATAGTACCGAAATATTTAATTTTTGTTCCCAAAATTCGTCAAAATACGACGGTCGAGAATTGGAACCAGCCGTCATGTGCCTCTACCGCAGGAACCGAGTTGTAACGGGATAAAATCGTATACACATTCTGTAAGCCAAACCCGTGCAACCAGGGAGATTCTTTGGTTGTCGCGGGTATTTCCCCGGAAAGCGACAGCTTTTCATCGGTAGTGTTACGCACTGACAAAACTGTCTGGGCTTCTTCACACAGCATTTTAACGTGAATTTCGCGTTGCCCTTTCAATTTACAGCAAGCTTCAATTGCATTATCCAAAAGATTCGCAAGAATCACAACAATTTCTTCAGAGGAAAACGGAAATGCAGCCAGGTTATTCAAAACAAAAGTCATTTCAATATTTTGATTTTTGGCCACTGTATATTTTTGGTTCAACACAGCATCTATAATTGGGTTACCGCAGCTTACAACATCTGTCTTGAGCAGTGGTGTATTTGCCACTACATCTATGTATTTGATCGCTTCTTGTGTTTGTTTTTGGTGCAGCAGTGTAGCAACCACATTCCAATGATGTTTAAAATCATGAGTGATTTTTCCCTGCTGTGTTTGAGATTCGAGCAAGACATTAACGGTCTGCATCTGCGAAGCCACCTGGTGCTGGAGAATAATGTTTTCTGTTTTTGCTTGCTCTTCTTTTACCAAGCGGCTTAAAAGGAAGAACAGAACAATGTTCGCTACTAAAATTCCCGCTACATCCACAATAATTAAAGAAGAAACTGTGGTGGCTGTAAGAGTAACTTGTAGCAGTATAACGAGAGTTAAAAGCGAAAGAACAGGAAAAATGCAAGTAATTAGAGAAGACGAAAACGAAATACGCACCCATTGTTTTTTTGCTTTTCTGAACCGATACAGAAAAAAAGAGAGTGAGAGCATCAACAGGTTAGAAGTTGCTGCGGTAATAAGAAACGGTTCCACTTGGGTTTGTAATACCTGCATCGGAATTTTTAATATGTAGATGAATAAAAACACCGTAGCAGTTTCTAGCGCAAATGCACATGCATATCCAAATAATACGCAGAGTGCCTTGATGCGTAGATTTCCCTTAAAGGCGAATTGTGCAAATGCAATCAAGCACGCAAGACCTGCGATTATTTTAAAAGGGAAGTCTCTTAACACTGGCATATAAGAGATAAATAAAGTACTCATGACCAATAAACCAAACGCAATGAGGCAGTGCTTAATTGGCTTTTTAAACTGAAAAAACGCCATGCAGATAAGTACCAACGAACACATTTGGCTAATTGTAAGAACTAGAGAAACAAAATATGCCATTATAATTTACCTCGCCATAAACAATAAGTGCGGAGGAGCTCGTTGCTGTTTTGCTTACTGAGACTCAACTCTACGTGGTTTTTAAGGGTAACGTGGGAGTTGTTCATGTATTGAATGAATTCCATATTTACCAAAAAGCTTTTATGGACGCGCAGAAAACCGACAGGAGAAAGCTTCTCCTCCACATCAGATAATTTTCCATAGCAAGAGTAATACTCCCGCTCCTCGTCCTGCACATAAAATGTTACTACGCGCTTATCACTTTCCACATAAATAATGTGTTCGGGTGAGATCCAATAAAGGCCCATATCTGTCTTTATCGGATATGCAGCACTTTTTTTATGGAGCATTTTCAGCACTGCATCCATACAAGGAGCAAAGCTTTTTTCGAGAGAATCTTTCATTAAATACCGAAACGCCGATACCTCATACCCTTGCGGTGCAAATTCCAGGCGTTCTGAGATATAAATTAAAATAATGGAAGGATTCTCTTTACGAATTTGTTTGCCCACCTCGATGCCATTTTTATCTGGCATATAAACATCCAAAAGTGCTACATCATAGTCTTGAGGGTGGCATTCCAGCAGTGCATTTGGATTATCAAACGTATCTATTTGAAAAATAATATCGTGCTGTGCGAGGTATTTTTTTAAGATTTTTTCCAGAACAATTAGTTGTTGTGGTGAATCATCACATATTGCAAATTTCATTACATTCATTTTTCTTCACTCTACACCCTAAATTCTATTCACTCTTACTCTGCGGTGTAAGGGCGGATAATTAAAAGACTAATAAAAATATTTTAACATAAAATGCCTTCTAACTGAGCCTTCACATATTAGTCATAAATTCAACACTTTCATCTTAGCACATACTTATTTTAAGATGCAACCTTTAAAGCAAAAACGTAAGAAAATTGCGCTTTTATATCGTTTTCTTGATAAATGACCAATATAATAGAAAAGACTTGACCTTTGTCGCTTTTGCAACTAAAGTACAAGCCTTCTCTAAATTTAAATTATAAAATCTCTTGCAGCGCCCGGCAGCTGCCGGCACATGGCAAAATTTTTCCCTGTTTTAATGTTTTACTGTCCAATCGGCTTCATGGTCGGGAAAAGCAGAACATCCCGGATGGATGCCGAATCGGTAAGCAGCATAACCAGGCGGTCTACGCCAAAGCCAAGGCCGCCGGTGGGGGCAAGGCCATACTCGAGCGCGGTTACATAATCGTAGTCTACCTGTGCTTTGCAGCTCGGGTCGAGTTCTTTGCGCTCACGTACCTGGCGCTCAAAACGTGCTTTCTGATCAATGGGGTCATTCAGCTCGCTAAATGCGTTGCCAAACTCGGTAGCATTGATGAAATACTCAAAGCGCTCGGTAAATGCAGGCTCTTCGGGTTTGCGTTTGGCCAGCGGGCTAATCTCGACCGGGTAGTCATAAATAAAGGTCGGCTGAATCAGTTTATCCTCAACAAATGCATCGAAGAACTCTGCCAAAATTGCACCGCGGGTGGGCACTTCAGGCAACTCTACGTGATGCTCTTTTGCTGCGGCAATTGCATCTTCGTCGTTCTTCCAGTCGTAGTAATCCACACCGGAATATTTCTTAACTGCTTCCACCATGGTCAAGCGTTCCCAGTGGCTGAGATCAATCTGGTTGCCCTGATACGGGATGGTCAGGCTACCGCAAACATTGGTTGCAAGGCGCTTATACAGCTCCTCTACAAGGTCCATCATGCCGTAGTAATCGGTGAAAGCCTGATACAGCTCAATGCTGGTGAATTCGGGATTGTGTTTCGGGTCCATGCCCTCGTTACGGAAAATACGGCCAACCTCATACACACGGTCAAAGCCGCCAACGATAAGGCGTTTGAGGTAAAGCTCGGTTTCGATACGCAGGGTCATATCCATATCCAGCGTGTTGTGGTGCGTGGTGAACGGACGTGCCGAAGCGCCAATCTCAAACGGGGTCAAAATCGGGGTATCTACTTCAAGGAAGCCTTTGTCGTCGAGATACTCGCGAATTTCTTTCATGATTTTGCTGCGTTTTACGAAGACCTCTTTGACCTCCGGGTTGACGATAAGGTCAACATAACGCTGACGATAACGTGCCTCGGTATCAGTAAGGCCGTGGAATTTTTCCGGCAGCGGCAGCAGCGATTTCGAAAGCAGCTCGATTTCGCTGACCTTGACCGAGATTTCGCCCATGTGGGTGCGGAAGACCTCGCCCTTGATGCCAACAATGTCGCCGATATCGTACTTTTTGTAAAGTGCATATTCATCGTCGCCAATCACATCACGGCGGATATAAATCTGGATATCACCGCTGTTGTCGCGCAGCTCAGCAAAGCTTGCCTTGCCCATGATGCGTTTGCTCATCAGTCGGCCTGCAAGTGAAACGATACGGCCCTGCTCGCCCTCTGCCACCTCGGTGAAGTTTTCACGAACCTCCGCAGCGTATGCATTTACCGGATATTTCGTTTTGCAAAACGGGTCGCGGCCAGCTTCCTGCAAAGCGGTCAGCTTGTCCCGGCGAATCTGAAGAAGTTCACTGTATGCAGCAGCAGAAAGCTCTTCTCCTGCCTGTTGTACCTTCTGTTTCACTTCGGCAGCCTTTTCTTTGATTTCGTTCACTACTTCGTTGCGGATTTCGTTTTCCATTTTCTGCCTCCATCGTATTCATTTGCGCAAAAATGCGCTTTTATTTTTGGAATCATTTTATTGTACCGCATTTGCGGCAGGGTTTGCAACGGCTTTGGCAGAAGTTTACACCAAAAAGGGACAAACCCACAAAAACAAAGGCGACAACCCGGGGTTTTTGCCCGTTTTGCCGCCCTTTTAAAAGCTTTGCCTTAAAACTTACGCTTTAATTTCAAGAATTTCGTAGTGGATCACTGCTCCGCTGGGCACAGTGACATTGACGACGTCACCGGCTTTATGGCCCATCAAAGCCTTGCCAACTGCGCTCTCGTCCGAGATTTTGCCCTCAGCAGGGTTTGCCTCGGTAGAGCCAACGATGGTGTACTCTTCTTCTTCATCGTCTTCGTCTTTCACCACAACGCGGCTACCAACCATAACAGCATCGGTGCTCAGTTCGCTCTCGTCCAAAACGCGGACATTCTTGAGCATTTTTTCAAGATAAACGATGCGGGTTTCTACAAGGCCCTGCTCGTTTTTCGCTTCATCGTATTCACTATTTTCTGAAAGGTCGCCAAAACCGCGGGCAATTTTAATCTTTTCTGCCACTTCACGGCGTTTGACGGTTTTGAGTTGTTCGAGTTCATCCTCCAGAGCTTTCAAGCCCTCCGGGGTGATAACCAGTTCTTTCGTAGCCAAAATCGCTGCTCTCCTTTTTTTCCCACCGTACAGCCAGCTGAGGCACGGCCGGGTTTTTATTCTAAGAAGTTTTCTAACACTGAAACCAGTGTTTTCTTAACAGGCGTACCTGTTTTTTCAACAGTATGATGTATTATATATTAGTTGTCCCAGACTGTCAAGACAAAAAAGGGAATACATCATACAATTTGCTGTGAGTTTCTGTAATTTGTCAATTATTTGTATGCATTTTTAGCAAAAAAAATACTTATTTTTTCCGATTTTTTATCTTGGACTGCACTCACAAGAAAACACGGCGCTGCACTGCAGCGCCATGTTTTAAATTTCGGGACCTCAAGTAATAAGCGGACCCGTTCATGATTCACATTGTCGGGCAAATTTATTCTTCTTCTGCGCCTCTTACCATGAATTTTTTGGCTTCTTCTATCACTTTGCTCTCGAGGTTTGCGGGCAAGGGCTCATACCGCGCAAAATCAAAGGTAAAATAGCCACGCCCCTGGGTAAGGCTACGCAGATAGGTCGTAAAGTCATGCATCTCTGCCACAGGCATCTCTGCCTCTACCAGCTGCAAGCCATCCTCTGCCCTGCTCATGCCCAGCACGCGCCCGCGGCGCTTATTGGCTTCGCCCATCACATCACCGGTGCAATTGTCAGGCACATAGGCTTTCAGCATGCCAATCGGCTCCAGCAAAACAGGGCCTGCTTGTGGCAATGCAGATTTATAAGCGATTTTTGCTGCCATCTTGAAGGACTGCTCGTTAGAATCCACCGGGTGGTAGGAACCGTCGACCAGCGTTGCTTTTAAGCCCACCAACGGATAGCCCGCCAGCACGCCGTATTTTACCGCTTCCTGTAAACCTTTTTCTACTGCGGGGAAGAAATTTTTCGGCACCGCACCGCCAAACACGTTTTCTTCAAATACCAGCGATTCGCAATCGGTCGGCTCGAACTCAATCCACACATCACCAAACTGACCGCCGGATTGCTTTTTATGCCGCCCCTGCGCCTTTACTTTTTTACGCAGCGATTCACGATAAGCAATGCGCGGAGTGGTCAGCTCTACCTCAACGCCAAACTTGGATTTCAATTTTGAGACCACCGCGTCCAGATGCTGCTCGCCGAGGCCACTGATGATTTGCTGTGTCGTTTCGGTGTTCATGCGATAAAGCAGGGTGCAATCCTCTTCCATCAAACGGGAAAGTGCGCCCGAAATTTTGCTCTCATCGCCCTTTTGTTTTACTTTTAAAGCCATAGAAAGGGTTGGAATGGGGAAATTGGGGCGCGGTGCTTTAAACACCTTACCCGGTGCGCAAAGGGTGTCACCCGTTTTGGTCTCGGCAAGTTTGGTCAGCGCGCCAATATCACCTGCCGGAATCTGCGCAGTATCAATCTGCTTCTTGCCTTTTAAGAAGAGCAGCTTGCCCAGTCGCTCCGATTCCCCCGTGCGGGAGTTCACCAGCGGAGAATCCGCTTTCAGCACACCCGAAAGCACTTTGACATAACTCAGCTTGCCGATAAAGGGGTCGGCAATCGTTTTAAATACATATGCCGCCAGAGGCCCTGTGGAGTCGCACTCACGCTCTACCGTTTCGCCGTCGGCATTTTCACCGACAACGGGTCCTGCCTCTGCCGGAGAAGGCATAAGGTGCTTCATATAGTGCAGCAGCTGGTCGGTACACTCTTGCCGTGTGGCTGCACCGCAGAACACTGGCGTAATTGCACCGGATTTAATGCCCGCTTTGATGCCGCGCTGTAGCTCTTCCTGGGTAAATGCTTCACCGGAGAAATATTTTTCCATCAACGTTTCGTCCGTTTCCGCAACCGCTTCGCTCATTGCGGCAATCAAGCCATCCAAGCGGTGGCCAAAGCTCGGCATCGGCACTTCACGTGCTTCGCCTGCCACGTAGCTATAAGCTTTCATCCGGACAAGGTTCAGATACACGCGCCCACCAGCCTGCTCGACCGGTACAATAATAGGGCAAACAGAGGGGCCGAATTCTGTTTTCAGCTCTTCAAATACTTTATAGAAATCCGCGTTTTCCACATCAACGTTGGAAACGTAGATCATCGCGCTTTTATGGTGTTTTTTTGCCAGCTCGTGAGCCTTGACACTACCCACTTTGAGACCATCGCGTGCAGAGATGCAGATGATGACCGATTCAGCGGCTTCGATGCCCTCATGCATGCCCAGTTCAAAGTCAAACAGTCCCGGCACATCGATTAGATTTAATTTTGTGCCGCTGTACTCCACCGGCGCAATGGCAAGAGAGAGTGAAGCTTTGCGTTTGACCTCTTCGGGATCAAAATCGCACACGGTATTTCCGTCTTCCACGCGACCAAATCGGTCAGTCCCCTTTGTATAGTAAAGCAGCGACTCAACGAGAGTCGTTTTGCCGGTACCGGCATGGCCCGTAAGCAAAAGGTTTCGGATGTTTTCCTGTGTGTAGTTCATTTTTCTATGCCCCTTTCAAAATCGGCAGCGCGCGGGACAAAACTGGGGTTTCTGCGATTTTGCCCTGTGCGTTCTTGCCGGGCTGTTGCTTACATGATACCACAACAGAAGTGCATTTTAAAGCCAAATTGTGTAAAATATAGCTAGTTTTATTCCAAATTATAGGGAAAACACTTGGACAAGATGTACAAAGGCGCTTTCCGCTTTCGCAGAAAACGCCTTTGCTATCAACTTTATTTAATATTTTTTGAGTAACGGAATAGCGACTGTCAAAATCAGCCATGCCAGCTGATAAAGCAATACTGCAAATACCGAAAGCCGGCCGAGGCCCGCGGTGAAGGTCAGCAAGAGGGTAAGCACAATGCCCAGAATTACCGAAGCTGCCTCCACGATGGCGGCGGTGCGCTCTGCGGTAAAGGCTGCAAGTGCTGCCTGCAAGCCGCCGATGAACGAGGCGAAAGTACCGATGTGGGTCATAACACCTTCGCTGGCAGGCAGGTAGGCAAGGCTGGGAGAAAGCGCGTTCAGTTCAACCTCTGTCAGCACCTTGACATCCGAGAGCGGCACGTTGTAGCAGCGTGCAATCAGCTCGTTGCTGATGCTGAAGTCGGTAGAGCGTACCAGCAGAGAAATACCGCTGTGGCGCAGCTCGTCAAGGGTGTCCTGCACTTCTTCTGCGGGCAGATAGCTGACAAGGAACATGCCGAACAATTTGCCCGAAACTGCGAGATAAATGGGCATACGATCGTCTTTGGTGTACTTGCGCTCGTAATCCATCGACGGAATTTCGATATCGTGCTGTTTCATAATCTCGCGGTTGCCCACGATGACTCGATTGCCTTCAATCCAGCCCACAAAACCGCGCCCGGTTTCGCAGGTCAGGTTTTCGACCTGATACAGCATTTCACGCTTGCCGGCCACGACTTCCAAAAAGACATCGCGCAGGGTTTCGCAACCTTCTACCAAAATGCTTGCCGCATAAAGGATTGCAAGGTCGATGCGCTCTCTTTCAAAGGTTTTGATGCCGCGCAGCGCAACATGTCCGGTCGGGAACAGGTCTTTGCCGTTCATCATCACAACATTGGTGCGTTTGAGCGCCTCTACTGCGGAGGGGCCGGGAATGATAGCGCCTACCCGTGCTGCACTGCTTTGCATCAGCCCGGCGGGAATGGCGCCCACCAGAGTAGAAGCCAAGGGTGCGCCGAGGCAGATGGCACCTGCAAAGCAGGAAACTGCGCTAAATCCGTCTTTGGTCATAACTAAAACGGCGATGCCACAAACAGCACTGGCCGCAATGGCTGCAACGCCCAGCCACTTGGCAAGCTTATCGCTGAGATGCTCAGAAAAACTCTGGCGTAAAAAGCCTTTTACAAGTGCGGTCGGGCGGGTAACCAGCAGATGCGGTTCGGTTTCGCCCAGGCCGTTGGTTACCTTTTTCAGCAACTCTTCGTTTTCGATGCTGTAAGCCGCAGAATGTTCAAATCCGCTGCTCGCCATTTCAAAGTTATCCAGAACAATACGTGCTGTCAGCTTTTTGCCCAGCAGGTTGAGTGCAAGGGTCAAGGCCGCCACGCCACAGAACATCGTGTAGTTGCCTGCGGCAAAACGTTTGGGATCAGTAAGGAAGACGAGGCACTGTACTGCGGCAAAAATCCCCGCAAATGCAGGTGCAATGTCCGGGTTCGGCTCTCGCACGATAGAAAGGATACCGCCCGTCAGCGTTTGCCAGTTGACGGCAAGACAGATGCCGGTGAGAGCCGTACAGACCAGCAGATACATCAGCGGCTGGGTAGTCGGGCTCAGCAGCGGCAAGTTGGGCAGCGAAGGATACGATTTAACAAGAGTGATGTAAGTGAGGAATACGGTAATGAGCCCGGTTACGGTAAACCGCAGCGAAAGGCTTGCCTTCAAGCTGCGCAGGTCTGCGCTGACCGCCTCGGCATCTGCCGGGCTTTCATAATCTTTCAGTGGCTCTTCTTCGTCCTCGTCGTCCTCAAATACAGAGGGCTCCGCAATTTCCTGCTCGGGCGAGCGGATGTCGGCCTGAGGTGTCGCCGTTTTAATGGGTTGCACCGGCTCGTCCACAAATCCTGTCGGCTGCGCAGCACGTGCAAAGCCCGTATCGGTAAAAATAGAAGCACCGCTGGAGGCTGCCACTGCTTCCGGCTCTTCGCCGTCGTAC
>OBXZ01001282.1_pt1 | contig 11646 bp, 8 predicted proteins | sample 1538171 | NCBI WGS metagenome assembly OBXZ01 (sample SAMEA2580161, study PRJEB22360) | human gut metagenome | biome: human gut; feature: human-associated habitat; material: faeces | place: Denmark | collected 2008/2010
CGCCAGCGCGATGCCGCAGCCGCCGTTGCCCACGAGATCGCCCGCCGCGAAAAGGCCGGGTACGGAGGTTTCCCCCTCATCGGAAACGTCGAGCCCGCGCCCGTGGAGGATCGGCTCGTAGCGCATGAATTCCACGCCGTGCTTCTGCGGATCGATCCCTTCCTTTTCCATATAGGTGAGCAGGGCGGTCAGGCCTTCGCCGGTCATGGCCCAGCGCATGTACGCCATCTGCTCGTCGGTGGCGTCGGAACAGTCCATGTAGGCGGGGCCGGTGCCCTTGCGCATCACGTCTTCAAACACGGAATTCCAGATGTCGCTGGTCACGTCCCCGTACTGCGGATCGGACTTGGTGGCGAAGGGGCCGATGGGCTTGCCGTCGGGATAGCGGGAGACGCCGATCCACGTCGCCTTGCCGCAGCGCTGCAAATACTTGGGGCCCGCGTGGGTATAGGGGAATTCCATGTTGACCATGCGCGCGCCCACGCGCCAGCCAAGGCCCTGTCCGCCCGCACAGTTGGGGCAGTGCCCCGTATTGAACATGAAGCCCGGCGTGGACGCGTTCAGGTACAGGCGGTGCGTGAGTCCTGTGGCGAGCAGGACGGTTTTGGCCCGGACCGGGACAAAGGCGGGCTGTTCCGTGCTGATGTCCACGGCGAGCGCCCCGGCGATGCGGCCGCCGACGCGGGCAAGTTCCACCACGGGATGATGGTTGTAGAACTTTACGCCGACCGCCTTGGCCTCGCGGACAAGCACCTTCTTCTGGTCGGAGCCGTCATACTTCAGGAATGCGCGGGGCTTGCCGGGCAGGGCGTGCCCCTTGCATTCCCAGTCTCCGGTCGGGCGCATGTTCACGCCCCAAGCATCCCACATCTGCACCAGCTCAAAGCTCTTTTCCAGAAATTTGTGCATGAGGCTCGGTTCCTTGAGCTGGCCCACGAGGCTCTGCATGGTTTCCTTGAATACGGGCTCGATGTCGTCGCCGTGATAGGAAGGGATATAGCAGTTGAAGTGATCGTTGCCGGTCGCGCCGGAACCGCTGCGGCGCGCATGGCACTTTTCCATGATGACGACGTTCTTACATCCGGCCTTGCCCGCCGCGATGCCCGCCATGAGGCCGCCGATGCCGCCGCCGACGATGAGGAGATCCGCTTCGATTACAGGCTTGACGGGGATCATGACTTGGCCTCCTTGGTGGTGAGGGTGGACGCGTCGACATGCATGAGGCCGTACGACAGGGGGATACGCAGGGAAATAGCCCCGACGGGGCAGTCGAGCACGCAGGAATCGCAATGCCAGCATTCTTCGGGGAACTTGATGCGGGGGAATCTGTCGACGCCGCGGTCAAACACGAACAGGCTCGAATTGCAGATTTCGGCACAAGTGCCGCATCCGGTACACTTTTCCCGGTCGATCAGCGGAGGCATAGGGGAAACTCCTTTGTGGAATGTTTTGCATATATCGCAGTATGATAACTGCTCTTTACGGATGATTCGATTCTGATGAAGCAATGACCGTGCCGTTATTTTTGTATAAAAAAGAACAATAGGTTGAAGCGGGCGTGTCTTCATTTTTATTGTATTTTGCAATAGATAATGTTAGTAAAATACAATATAAAGGACATTCGCTTCAAAAGTAGAGCGTGGGGGGATATGGGAATGTCAGGACAAAAAGAAAGTTCTTTTCATATGATGGAAGGAAAGGAATCAATGGATTTTTTTGATTCCGGCGGGCTGTCGTGCCGGTTGCTGTATCGGACGAGCGGGCTGGACGGCTCGATTCATCTGCTCCTTCAGCTTATACGGGAAATATTTCCCATTATCAGGCTGAATATTGTGAGCGGTTCCTCTGATCTGCGGGTCTTCGTGCCCATTGCGGACACCTTGCCCAACGGCCTGACCCGGGTGCGTGAAGCCGGGAAGGGCCGGAAGAGTTACCCCATCATCGCGCACGGGAGCGATCTTTCGAAGCCGCTCCTCTTGAACGATCTCGAATCGTTCAAGAGGGAAGCGCTGAAGATCGATCCGTCCGTTACCGAGCTGCCGTTCTATTCCCATGCGGCACTGCTGCGCCTTCCGCTGTTCGCGCGCGGATCGTTCACGTTCCTGATCAACTTCTGGTCCAATGAAAAAAACAGCTTCAAAGAAGAGGATATAGAGCCGTTAAGCCGCCTCATCGCCCCGCTTGCGGAGGAGCTTGCCGCCGCCTTTACGGATATCCCGATCGCAGTGGGGGAGGTTCAGGAAAGGCTCACGGGCTACGAGCGGATCCGGCAGTGCACGGGGCTGGCCGCCCTGCGGCAGGGTATCGAGAAAGTCGCCCCCACACGGACCACCGTACTCGTGACCGGGGAAACCGGCTCCGGCAAAGAGCTGGTGGCGGAGGCCATCCATGAGCTTTCGGGCAGGAACGGGGGGCCGCTTGTGCGGGTGAATTGCGGCTCCATCGCTCCGACGCTGCTGGAGAGCGAACTTTTCGGCTATGAAAAAGGGGCGTTCACCGGGGCGCAATCCCGGCGGAGCGGCTATTTCGAGTTCGCCAACGGGGGAACCCTCTTTCTCGACGAAATAGGCGAACTGCCGCTGACGGCGCAGGTACAGCTCCTCAGGGTGCTGGATCGCAAGATCATCCAGCGCGTGGGCGATCCGCGCGCCATTCCCGTCGATGTGCGTGTCGTCGCCGCTACGAACCGTGACCTTGAAGAGATGGTGGAGAAGGGGACGTTCCGCCGGGATCTGTACTACCGCCTGTCGGTGTATCCGCTCAGCATCCCGCCGCTCCGAGAGCGCAAGGTGGATATCCTTCCGCTCGTCCGGCACTTCATCACCGCAAAGACGCAGGAAATGGGCACGACGATGCCCCCGGAGCCCGGTCAGGCCGAACTGGACAAACTATACGGCTACGACTGGCCCGGCAATGTCAGGGAGCTGGAGCACGAAGTGGAGCGGGCGCTTATCGACAGCCGTTCCGGGTCGGTGATGCGCCCCCTTGTTTTTGGCGTAAAGCGAAAACGGCGCGAGCCAACGTCGCTCTTTGAGGAGCTCGGCTGGCCTACGCTTGCAGAACTGGAAAGGCGCTACCTTGAGGCCGTGCTCGAAAAGACGGATGGAAAACTGACCGGAAAGGGCGGGGCATCAACGCTTCTCGGAATCCACTATACGACGCTGCGGGCGAAGATGAAGCGATAGCCCGGCACGAGAAAAGGGATGACATCCATAGGGTGTCATCCCTTTGAATTTACTGGTGCGCCCGACAAGAATCGAACTTGTGGACTACAGCTTAGGAGGCTGAAACGATAGCACTTCTACAAACTTTCACATACCTTCATATTTTATCATATTGTATAATTTTTATATTAAAATAAAGTATGTTAAAATTATAATGACCGCCCTTCATCCTTCCCTCTCTTTCCCACTGTTCACTGCTGACGAGCGGGATAAAAGCGGGATAAAATCAGACCCAAAAGGCAACGGGATTCTTGCCTTTTAATGGTAATTTGGGGAGGTTTCGCATGGCAGTAGAATGGGTGAAAACGAAGTTCTTGGGGGTGCGTTACCGGTTCCATAAAACGAGAAAACATGGTGTCGGATTTGATAGATGCTTCTGCATCCGGTACAAAATTCAGGGAAAAGATAAAGAGGAAGTGGCTGGCTGGGCAAGTGAGGGAATGACTGCCGAAAAGGCCTACCGACTGCTCTCAGAAATTCGGGAAAACATACGTACAGGCGCTCCTGACACGTCCTTGGCAAGCATACGACGTAGCAAAGAAGAGGCAAGGGCTGAAGAAGAACGTCTACAAGAGTTATCCGATAATGCCATTTTGACCGTGGACGAATTCTGGACTCAGACTTATGAACCACACGCTCGAGCATCAAAAACGATAGCAACCATTAGAAACGAACGAATTATCTATAATAAATGGGTTGCTCCTTTGTTGAGAGATATCCCCATATCTTCTATCCGTCCCTCTCATATAGAAACGCTGGCAATGCAGGCTCATAGTCACGGAAAATCTCCTCAGACTATCCGCCATATCATCGCACTTGTCTCACAAATGTGGAATCTTGCAGATACCCATGACATTGTTACAGAGGATAATCCTTTTCGAAAGGTTAAAAAGCCTCAACAAGACTCTCGCCGGATGCGCTTTTTAACTCCAGCCGAAGCGATCAGTCTGCTCAAAATCCTTGCTGAACGAAGTAAAGATACACATGATGCCGCTGTATTATCTCTTTTTGCCGGATTGAGGGCAGGAGAAATTCACTCGTTGACATGGGCTGATATTGATTTCCCAAACGGCACAATCTATATAAAAGACCCCAAAAACAAACATTCTAGGCATGCGTTCATTACTCCTGAAATTTTTGCTGTACTAAAAGGTCGAGTAGCGGAAGATAAAACAGGATTGATTTTTCCTTCAACAGTTGGGACGCGCAGAGAGGCTGTATCCGATAGCTTTGAGCGTGCAGTAAAAGAGTTGGGATTAAATAACAATATTGTTGATTCCCGACAAAAGGTAGTCTTTCATATATTGCGACATACCTTTGCCTCATGGTTGGTTCAGCGCGGAACACCTTTATATACAGTTGCCGAACTTATGGGGCATACATCTCTTGAAATGACGAAACGATACGCCCATCTTGCTCCTGATACAATGAGACAGGCGGCAATGGAACTGTCTGGTATATTAAAAAATAGGAATACACTATAAATGAAGAAAATACAGTATGGAATCTGGAAAATGCCCAAAAAGCAGCTAAAGACATACAGTTTTGGAAAGCTGAATATATAAAAAGAAACGCAATGCGTAGTCAATGCTACAAATAACTACAAGAATATATGAACTATACTAGCAGAGAATGGTCCATTTATATTCAAGAAAATTACAACGATGATAGCGAAATTTTTACAAAGTATCATGCAAGACCATTTAAACATCTTCAAAGACATCTCATATATGCGGCTCAGAGGTGCGATTATGTTGACAACGGATTTAACTTTTCAGAAAATTTTAAATATTTTATATCTAGAGAAGATATTATTCTGAATCTTAGTGTATTTTTTAGGTTTTCAACAGAATATGAATACATGTTTGATGATCTTACTACACTATCTGACATGAATTATATATTAAAAAATATAAATTCTATAGAACTGAATCCTCCAGTCTTTCACATTAACAAGTATTATTATAATCGATTTAGGGAGGATACTCTTTTTCTATTTAATATAGAGCCTAGAAAAGTTAGCATATATTCATTAAAATTTGATGTAGAAAAAAAGGATAATTGGTAAGCTTGTATATAGAAATGAAGACGGAAGTAGTGGAAAAGTATATTCTAAAATTTCACTAAACGATAAATTTTATCGACGGGCGGATTTTATCATAACAGGGCAAACGCTTCATGAAGAATTTGATCTTGAGGGAGTTCACGAGGAAGTCTGTGATCATATCACTTGGTGCTTATATGAAAACAAGAGAAAAAGAAACATTGCTTTAACATCTTATGAAGAAAAAGCAGTAACTGAACTGTACAAAAAAATGGCCCAAGGTGAATATTACGCATCCCACCGTGCAGCTAGGGCTATAGGGCTCTGGCTGTGGGATGCACGTCATCGTTTCGAGCACTCCCAATCTGACATAGAAGCCGTTCGTGCTCTTCGAGAGGCAAAGGTTGATGTGGGGTATACCGAAAGTGATGACCGGACGTTACTAAGGCTTTTAGAAAAAACTCGAAAAGGCGTCGAAGTAGGTCAAGCTGTTGCAATCAATAAACAATCTGGAAAAAGATCGCCTTCTGACAAGAGATAGCCAAAAGAACTGTCAGTGATTGCTGTGAGCTTTTTGGCATGATGGCCTTGTTCCCTTTAAAGGGAACAAGGCCATTTCTTTATCTATTTCTATGAGGTTACAATGTCAGAAATTCCTCCCATCGTCAATGCGGCAGAGGCAGCCTTGATATCCCTCCACGATACCCTTCCCCCCATTTTCCGGCGGAAGGATGTGCCAAGACTCTTCGGGGGCTGTATCGCAGTGGGAACACTTGCGAACCTGGGACGTCAGAGACCACCTTTTTTCCGGCAAGGGCGCCATGTTGTTTACGAGCGGGACTCCTTTTTGAACTGGTATTCCGGTATACTTCATCATAACAAGGTGAAATAGTTATGCTAATGACTAGAAAACTACTTTTGATCGATTTGGTCCATCGTCTAGCCGACCTGCACTGGCGCGAGTGGGGCTCCCTGCTCGGGATTGACATGCGTGGGTTGACGGTTTCGTCGTACGGGTCCCCTGGTAGCGAGTTGATTCGGCAATGGGCGTCCGCCAACGGAATCCCTGAGGCCGAAGCTCCTCTCGAAATGGCGCGGCGACTGGGACTGAAACTCTCTTTAAAGCAACGGCTCCTTCTCTCCGAAAAGGCTAATCACATGCGCCTTGGCGCTGTATCCTCGCCCCGAGAGTGTGATATCTCCTCGTCCCCTCTGGAATCTCTCGGTTTCCAACTGGGGGCGTTTTACCCGTACGCCACCCCTGATGGAAAGAGCGTCAGTGGAGGAGTGGGATATCTGAACGATGCCAAGGGAAATACAATCCGGCTTCCTGCCACCCCGTGGAACGACGAATCCCATAGGGTTCGATGGGATTGGCTTTCTTGGGATACCCCATTGCCTTTATATAGATCTCACGAGATCTTTACCCATCCTGAACGGAGCGTGTTCATTTTTCCCTCGGAGCAGGATCTGGAAAATCTTGTCTGGAATGCACCTTGGTTGGCCTCTCGATTCCCTCTGACGGCATGGCCTGGAGGGTTGCAGGAAACCCTCCCTCTCTCGGATTGGGGGATACTCGCATCGCGCACGGTTGTCATAGTGGTTCATCCTACGACAGATGGTGCACGGATCGCGGATACTCTTTTTGAGCAGCTTGAAAAGGCCGGAGTTCAGCGGGTAGGTTTTGTCTTGCCTGAAGCTCAGCTCACAAGCGAGAGCGATTGGCGAAAGCAGATCGCCATGGAGCACGACATCAGCCGTGTGATTCTTGAGGATCGGGCTTCAGCACGGGATACGTTCCTCACATTTGCCGAACGGGAATTTGGCTTGAAACTCGGTCCGGAAAGGGAACATGCTTTGCCTCTGGCAGAGTTTCTTTCCCTCCCTGTTCCTGAAGCGACGTGGCTGATCCCCGAACTCCTCCGGGTAGGGGATCGTGTGATGGTCTACGGCGTCGCAAAAAGCGGCAAAACGACATGGATTGTCCATGAGACCCTGCACATGGCCGCAGGGGGACACCCTGTCCTTTACGTCGACGGCGAAATGGGAATTGGTGATTTCCAGGCCCGTTTGGAAGCGGCTCTTACGGGCACTCAAATTCCTGTCGGATTCCGGATCCTGTCTTCCCGCGCTTTGGGCCGAAGCTTGCAGTTGGAGACATCGGAGGAGCAAATGTTCGTCCTCCGGGAAGCAAAGGACGCTGAAGTCGTCGTATTCGACAACCTTCATGCCTTGTTCCCCTCGTCACTTCAGGCGGGACCGGAAAGTTGTGAGCTTCTTAATCAAGCGGTTGATATACTTCATCTTGCAGGAAAGACAGTGATTTTAGTCCATCACAGCTCACGAGGTGGAGCTTCATTTGGCTCTTCAGTGAAGGAACTCGGACTTGAATTGAAGCTTAAGATCACGCGGAACGGGAATGAACTCACGATCACGCCTGAGGCTGCGCGTGGCCTGAGTTTGAAGCAGCTGGAGCAACGCCACTTCGTTATATCCCAACTTCCAGCCTGTGTTTGGACGAGGGGGCCTCCGTAAAGGCACTTCCTACCATACCTGCTGAAGAACATGACGAGGACGAGCTCAATCCGGCAATCCGCCGCGAACTGGAGGCCAATCCTTCAGCCTCATGCCGTACCATCGCCAAGAAGGTGGGAGCGAGCAAGTCCACCGTCTTCGAACGGATAAAGAAGATTAGGGCGTCGAAGTAACCTTTGGGAGGGGCTCCGGCCCCTCCTCAATAAAATTAAGGATAATGATTATGATTAATCAGTATATTTTCTGGGGACATTCTGATCCTCCACATTGCGAATGGCATATCATTCCAAACACTCCAGAAGATCGAGCCACGGCTATTCAGGCTGGTGCCACGGCTTTTTCGACTGTGAGCTTCTCAGCTCCTCCTGAGGAGGGCAAGCCCGAACCGACCCGCTTCGGTGATCTGATCCTTGACTTCGATTCCAAGGATGAGCCCAATGCTGCCATCATGGAGTTGATCTATTTCGTAGAGTGGCTGGTCAGCGAATATGATGCAAATCCCCACTTCCTTCAATATTGGCTCTCTGGGGGGAAGGGATGCCACCTATTGATTCCGGCGAGGATGTTTGGAGGGGAAGAGGGCGACCCTCTTCTTCCCCGCATTCACGAGAAAATGGTTTACGAGATCAATGAGGGAGGACACCATCCTCTTGCCACGAGCATCGATTTTTCAATGTACCCGATGGGAAAAGGGAAGCTTTTGCGAATGGAAAATATTCGTCGCTGGAATGGTCGCTACAAGGTTCCTGTAACATGGGATGAGCTCAACAATATGCCTATGGACGACTTGCTGGCTTTGACTTCCCATCCACGGAAGGTAGAATTGGCTGATCCGCGGCTCCCTGTTCCCCAGGCGGAATCTCTAACAGAGCTCTTCCTCCGGTGCCAATTAGCCGTACATGCGGGAAGTAGCTCTAGAACGTAGACTCGCGCAGTTGAGTCTGTTGAGAGGGAATGCACCTTCATTCGGCATTGCCGGGATGATGCCAAAATGCTTTCAGAACCCGAGTGGTACGCAATGATCACCAACTTTGCCGTTCTCGGTCCGGTTGGGCGTGAGCTGATCCACAGTTACAGTCGTCCCTACCCTGGCTATTCCGTTGAAGAAACGAATAAAAAAATCCGCCATGCGCTGGAGGGAGCCCCTATGCCATGCACGGCCATCAAGAAGATATGGGATTGCGGGAAAAACTGTGATGTGAGTAGCCCCTACCTCTTGTACCGGACTATGCCGGGGAGCAACCGTATGGATGGGGTTTTCGCCTTGGAGGACGACGGCCTCTACTTTCGTTCCGATCGTGCTGATCTATCTCAAAAAGGGCTTTGGCTTTCTTCCCCGATTGAAGTCATTGCGCAAACGCGAGACCCCAAAAATGGTTCATGGGGACGATTGGTGAAATTTACTGATGCTAATGGCGTCCTCCACCAACTCATCCTCAGCATGGCAGATTTGGGGGGGAATGGAGACAGTGTGCGACAGACCCTGCTGGAACAGGGACTTCGAATTTCACCGGACAAGACGGCTCGGAGCCTTCTCCTTCGCTTTCTCAACGATTCAGCTCCGCAGATGTTCGCAAGGATGGTCAAAAAATTCGGATGGATCGGTGATGTATACGTTCTCAGGGACATAGCTTATGGCAGAGCTGAAGGAGAACTGTTCATTCCTGAATCTCCGCGATTGACGGGTGTTTTTGAGTGTGCTGGAACTCTTGAAGGCTGGCAGAAAAATGTGGCGGAACCATGTCTCGGCAATCCGCTGCTGGAATTGGCGATATCTTTTGCTTTTACAGGCCCCCTGCTTGAGCCTTGTGGCCTTGAAGGTGGTGACCTTCATTTTTTTGGACCTTCTTCCTGTGGCAAGACAACTGCCCTCAAGGTGGCAAGTTCTGTCTGCGGTGGTGGAGGTAAGCATGGTTATATCCGTCAGTGGCGGGCTACCGACAACGCCCTTGAGGGTACTGCTGCGGCACATTGTGACAACCTCCTCTGTCTTGACGAAATCGGACAGGCATCTTCGCGTGTCGTGAGCGAGGTTGCCTACATGCTGGCAAACGGCCAAGGGAAGGCTCGCGCCAACAAGGAAGGCAATGCCAAGGCCATACAGGAGTGGCGGTTGTCCTTCATGTCCACGGGAGAGCTGACGCTTGCGGACAAGATCGCGGAAGACGGACGAGGGCAAGCTATGGCAGGACAGGCCGTCCGGGTGCTGGACATCCCTGCGGACGGAGGAACTGGACAAGGCATTTTTACCTGTATTCCCAGTGGACTGAATGGGAACAGCTTCAGCCAACAGTTGGTTGGAGCTGTCGGACGGTTCTATGGAACGGCACTTCGGAGATTCCTCGAACATCTTGTCGATGGGCTTGAGAAGCATGTCTCTGATGTGAAGCAGACGAGTAGCGAATTTGTCCAGGACATGTGTCCGGAGGGTGCTTCGGGGCAAGTCAAACGTGCGTGCCAGCGATTCGGACTGCCGCAGGAGAAAAAGCCATCAGCTTTGGTGCCCTTCCTTGGCCTGAGGGAACGGCCTCGCGTGCGGCCCAGTTCGGTTTTTCCGCCTGGATCAAGGAGCGCGGAGGAATCGGGGATATGGAGATTGAAAATGCTCTGGAGCGGATCAAGACCTTCTTTCAGAAGTATGGCGAGACTCGTTTTCGTAAGCTCGATGCCTGCGGCCAAATGGGGTATGCGCCTCCCAATCCGGCTGGATATGCCTGGAAAGAGGATAATGGGGAATGCATTTTCCTCGTAGAATCCAATATATTTCGGGATGAACTTTGTCGTGGAGTAAACCGACAGGTCCTGCTGGGAAAGCTCAAGGAGCTTGGTTGGCTCGCTCGAAACAGGTACGGCATGTTGATGGAGACGAAGTGGATCGGGGGACGAAATAAACGCGGTATCTGCTTCGTTCCTCAGAGGTGGGAAGAGAGTGAGTCTGGTTTGCTTGCAGTTACAAGAGGCTGAGTGCAACTAGTCCAGCGGTAACCTCTGGTGAGTAAAGAAAGGAGTCCTCCGCAAGTTGGAGGGCTCCTTTTTTATCATGCGTGCGGGATTCTGTGCGTTTTGAATCTGTCCAGACTGTCCAGAATACCCGTCCAGTCGAGAGAAAAGGCTGTCCGCACAACGCACCGCACGCACAACATGAAAACAGGTTACTTAGAGAAACTTTCGATCACTGTCCAAGTTCTTTCCCATGCCCGAACGACCATCCCCTCAAATTTCTGTACTGCGGGAGTGATGTCCAAAAGTTCCGAGTCTGAAACAAGTGTCCCACGTTCCCGCTGATGTTCGGCAAGGAGCGTGATGTATTCCTGCCTCCATTCCTTAGGAATAATGATGGGGGGAAGTCCTGCTCGCAAAAGAGGAAGATTTGAGATAAGGCGGGCTAGCCGTCCGTTGCCATCCGCAAACGGATGGATGTGGACAAAGGGAATATGCAGTCGTGTATATATGGATGGTGCATTTTCCCGCGTCACTTGCTGCTCGTTGAAGAAGTGTAGCCAGCGGGCCATAAGCGCAGGCACGTCTTCAGGAGAGGCATACTCCATCCAGACGGCTTTTCCCTCACTGTCTCGGCTGTATGTCCCGTTTGGAGCGTTCTTGAAAGCCCCAACTGGAGCATAGACGTCAATAACGGTTTCGGTCTGTATGAAACGGTGCAGGGTGAACAGATGCTCCTGGCTAAGCGGGGCATTGGTGATGACAAGGTGTTCCATCCATTTGAGCGCATCCGCATGGCCCTTGATTTCGCAATGCTCTCGAAACGACTTCCCTGCGACGGTCAGCCCTTCCCGTAGGAAAAAGTCGGTGTCGCCAAGCGAGAACGTATTTCCTTCAAGTCCG
>OBXZ01001286.1_pt1 | contig 11615 bp, 9 predicted proteins | sample 1538171 | NCBI WGS metagenome assembly OBXZ01 (sample SAMEA2580161, study PRJEB22360) | human gut metagenome | biome: human gut; feature: human-associated habitat; material: faeces | place: Denmark | collected 2008/2010
GTGCCTTGATGAAGCCTGCCGGCTTCTGTTCCAATTCATACTGGCAGCGGTCAAACTCTTCCAGGGAATAGATATGCCTGGGATTTACCGTACCCGTGAATTTCCACTGCCCCCTGGCAATTAAATCCAGTGCCTGACGGCAATAACGTGTGGCCAGGTCATCATCCCGTATCTGGGTGTTAAGGACCTTCATCATTTTATAGTTCCATTGCTGGAAGTCAATGTTCCTGTCCCCGCCAAGATGATAACCGCCGATTCCCAGACAGCCTGCCATTCCGGTAATATCGCCTGCCAGGCGAAGGGCGCTGCCGGTCCCTGCAAATTCCTCCACACGGCTGAATCCAATAGAAAACATCTCCTTTTTCCGTCCCGGTCCTAAAACATGCCCTCCAAAATTATGTTTTGAAAAAAAATACTCTTCTGGCAGCGTGTCAGGAGAATAGACAACATCCGCTCCGTATTTTAGCGCGTTTTCCCTTGCTTCCTCACGTATATCAACACCGATTATGGTTCCCGCACCCATTGCGCGCATTAAGGAGATGGTTCCCAGCCCCATATAACCACAGCCCACAACCACAAAGGGATCCCCAGGGGCTGCCAACGCCATCTGTGCCCCAACATTTATAAGGCATGCCAGCGCTTCCCCCATTGCATCCTCATCCGCTACCGCTTCCGGTATCACCACACAGTTCTCTTCCTTCATAATTGTATACTGTGAATAACAGGGGCTGGATAAGCCTGTTACCCGGTCATTCTTTTCTAACCCTGTAACCCCCTGGCCCACTTCTTCAATTGTGCCCATGGGTTCATGGCCAAAGGTCTGACCGTTAACCGCGGTCTTCCATGGCTCCAGTTCCGAACTGCAGACACCGCAGTATTTCATCTTTACCAATACTTCGCCCGGACCCGGAGTGGGTATTTCAATGTCAATGACCCTGCTCTTAGCCGGCCCTTCCATGATAAGTGATTTCATAAAAATATCTCCTTCCTGTAATCATGATACCGCAGACAAGCGCGGTCCGTTAATCAGTCTTTTAGTTTATCAATGGCAACGGCAATTACTAATACAGCTCCCAACGCAACAAACTGGTAATACGGGGAAATTTTCATTATATTTAATGCATTGGAAATCATCCCCATAATCAGGGATCCAAGAAGCGTCCCCCACATCCTTCCGCGTCCAGCCTTGGCAGATGTCCCGCCTATTGTCACAGCTGCAATAGCCTCCAGGCCGGTGTTGGCACAGGCAGTGGGCTGACCGGAAAACATGCGGGATGCAAGAATCACACCGGCAAGACCTGCCGTCAGGCCGCCGATTGCAAAAAACAGGACCTTATTTCGTTTAACCGGTATTCCAGATAACTGTGCTGCCTCCGTATTACCTCCGATTGCATAAGCCGAACGCCCAAACTTAGTATATTTCAGCACGAACCAGGCAATAAAGTATAATACAAACATAATGATGATCGGCACCGGGATTTTGCCGATATATCCCCTTCCAATTACTTCGAACTTTTCTGTCATGCCAATAACCGGATACGCATTGGTCAGAAGGAGGGCCGCGCCTTTATATATATAAGAAACACCTAAGGTTACGATAAATGATGGTATTTTCAGATATGTATGGAATATGCCGCAGAGCGCGCCGCAAAGCGCGGAAATACCAATGGCAATTATAATGGCCGCCAGAATGCCTGCATATCCATAGGATGCCAGAATGCCTATCTCCTCCTTCAGGAGCATACAGGCTATGACTCCTGCCAGGGCAGCATTAGCTCCTGCCGACAAATCAATCTCGTCAATTAACATTATGAATGTCATCCCAATTGCAGCTACGCCTGATATGGAAATCTGGCGGAATAAATTCACAAAGTTATCCACTGTAAAGAAATCCTGCGATACCATGGAAACCAGGGTAATCATAAGTATAAGCAGGATATACAGGCTGTAATTGCTGATATTCCTAACAACAGCTTTCGCGTTTGTCTCACCTTTGCGTCTTTCAAATAACCTAATCTGCTCCATTTGCTTTTCCTCCCTCTACCGTTGCCAAATACATGATGGATTTTTGGTTCATCTCCCCACCGGTGACTTCACCGGAAATTTTACCTTCATGCATTACAATGATTCGGTCGCACATACCAATCAGTTCAGGCAGTTCCGATGAAACAAATATGATTACCTTTCCTTCCCTGGCCAGCTGAATGATTATATTATATATTTCATATTTTGCATTAACATCAATTCCCCGGGTGGGTTCATCTAAAATAATGATATCCGGATTGCAATTCAGCCACTTGGCCACTGCTATCTTCTGCTGGTTTCCCCCGCTTAAGAATTTTGCACATTGGGTCTGTCCCGGTGTTTTAATGAGAAGCTTGTCTATATATTTGGCACAAACCTGTTTTTCTTTTTGAGGGTCCAGATAAAACAAGGTTTTCTGATGTTCATAGTTAGCCATTATTATATTTTCCCGAACATTCAATGCAAGGACAAGACCCTGCCTCCGTCTGTCCTCAGGCACCAGGCCAATACCAAAACGGATGGCGTCCTTTTCATTGCGGATATGTACTTTTTTTCCTCCAATCAGGACTGTTCCGCCTTTGATTTTGTCTGCGCCGAATATCAGGCGCATGAGTTCCGTCCTGCCAGCCCCGACCAGTCCTGCAAAACCAAGAATCTCACCTTTATGCGCCACAAAGGAAGATGGATGCACCCGTTTTCCCCCATCGGTCAGATTCCTTACTTCCAGATATTCCTCTTCGATTTCATTGTCCCTTTCAGGATAAATTTCTGTCAAAGACCGCCCTACAATATATTCTATGATTTGATCCAATGTCAGTTCAGAAATCGGGGCGGCCGTAATAAACTGCCCATCACGCAGTATGACTGTATTGGTACATATCTCAAAGACCTCGTCCATTCTATGGGTAATGAAAATCATGGTCACATCTTTTTCATTCAGGCTTCTGACAACATTAAAAAGCTTCTGTGTCTCGCTCTCTGTCAGCGCAGAGGTGGGTTCATCCATAATCAGTATCTTAGAGTTTAAAGAAACTGCTTTGCAGATTTCCACCATTTGCTGCTCTGCAACTGTCAAAGTATTTACAATATCGGTCGGCCGGATATTAATATCAATCTCATCAATGATGGCCTGGGCCATCTGGTTCATACGCTTCCAGTCTATCATTCCGTTTTTCTTGGGCTGTCTTCTCATAAAAATATTTTCAGCCACTGTTAAGCCCGGAACCAGGTTAAACTCCTGGTAAATGATTGCCACGCCAAGACGTTCCGAATCTTCAGGACATGTAATATCGGCTGGCTTTCCATCAATATAAATCTCTCCTTCATCTTTTATGTAAGCGCCTGCTAAAATCTTCATTAAGGTGGACTTTCCAGCCCCATTCTCTCCCAGCAGCGCCAGTATTTCCCCCTTCCTTACCGTAAAACTGACATCCTTTAGTGCCTGAACACCTGGAAAGTATTTTCCGATTCCTTTGAATTCCAATATATAGTCCGCATCGCTGCCCACGTTCATATGAATTCCTCCGTTTCATGCAGTTTATTCATTTCCTGGTAAGAGAGACAGCATACCGGCCCGCCCAATGACAGGGCCGGATCAGCTGTCTCCCTCTGCCTATTAATCGAGAGCAATCTCTTCTGCTGTAATTATCTTTCCGCCATATGTATAAAGGCCAACGCCTGCATTAATATACTTCTGGTCTTCCGGCAGCTGCTTTCCAGGAATGACATAATCACGGATGGTCTGGACAGCGATTTCCCCCATTTTTTCCGGATACTGCATAACGGTTGCCAGATAAGGTGAATCTTCGGATTTATCAATTGCTCCCTTTTCTTCATCCGTAGCATCAAATCCAATTACCTTTGTGTGATCGTTCTTTGCAGATACAATTGCATCATATGCCCCCATACCAGCCTGAGCGCTATACCCAAAAACAAGGTCCAGGCTGCTGTGGGAAGACAGCACATCCTCCATTGTTGACATAAAGTCCTGCCTGTCAGATGATTTCCCAAAGGTCTCCGTGTGGGCGTTTGGGAAAACCTTACATATCTCTTCCTCAAACCCTTCTGCCCTGTCCTTTGCAGATGTTCCTGCCGGAGGAATTAAAAGAACAACATCTAATTCTTCATTTTTATCCACGTCTTTTAAATACTCCTGCGCAACCCATTTTCCTGCTGTGCGGCCGCCAATCCGGTTGTCAGTCCCTATGGCCTGCTATACAAAATCAGTCGGACCCGCATCACACAGGATGATAGGGATATCTGCATCAATCAGCGGGGTACAGATGTTCTTCAGCGTGTCAAAATTCTGGTATGTCATGATGACAGCCTTACAATCCATTTGGATAAAATTTTCAATGGAATTCATCTGCACCTGCTCATCACCATTACAATCTACAAATGCAATTTCGAAATCGTCTCCTGCCGCTTTCTCAATTCCCCTCTGCATATCCTGGTAAAAAGGGAACTGGAGGGTAGCCAGGCTGACTCCTATGACCGGTTTTTCTTTCTGTACCTCCTGCTCCTGCGTTTCTTTGCCATCTGTCACCTGGACAGCCTTATCGGCCTTTGCATCAGAACACCCCGCCAAAACAGAAACACTTACCATCAATATTCCCAGAAATCCTGCTAATTTCTTTCTTAACATGAAGTCTCTCCTTCTCAAAATGTAATTACACCCTTAATATATCCATCTTCCTTACTTATCGACTTTTCAAAAATGGTCTGGCAATCCCTGAAATCCGCCACATGTGTCACAAGATCCTGGGGTGTATAGACCCCCTTATCAATCATTGCTTTTGTCTGTTTCATGACATCTGTATAATGGCGGTTACTCATCGGCGACAGATTATAAACAGTAAGCCCGCCCAGATGCCATTTTGTTCCGTCAAAGGTCATCTCATGACGGTGCCATGATCCAATGGTCAGTTTGCCTGCTTCATAGCGGATTAGTTCATTGGCCAGTTCAAACCCGGAATTAGATGCGGAAAATTCAATTACCACATCCGCTCCGCCCTTTGCCTTTAACTCACGGATAGCTTCCTGTCCCTCTTCATCATATGGATCGTACACCAGTCCGGCCCCATATTGCCTTGCCAGCGCCCGTCTTTCAGGTTTCTTTTCAAAAACAATGACCTTACCTGCCTGGGAACCCCTCAATAATCCCATTAAGGTCAAAAGCCCCATATAACCGCACCCTACCAGAGCAACCGTGTCCCCTTGCTCTATCTGTGTTTTATTGAGAAGATTCACTACGCAGCAGGTAGGTTCAATAATCCATTTGCTCCAGTCATCGATTGTTTCAGGAAGCTTTGCCGCCCCTGCTGCAATGATGTTCAGATATTGGCTCATCATCTCATTGCTTCCTGCTCCAAGAAATACATTGTCCCCCACTTCAAAACCAGTTACACCTTCCCCGATTTTCCTTATAATCCCAATGGACTCATGCCCAATTGGGTATGGTGTGGGACCTGGCCCTGTTACTCCCTGAAACAGATAGGAGTCCCATGCACATACCCCGCATGCCTTCACCTCTACCTGAATCTGGCCAAAACCTGGTTCATCTGCTATTTCAACCGGCCTTACCTCAATCTTATTAGGTTCTGCAACCCAAACCGCATCACATTTCAATTTCTTTCCCTCCCTTATTTTCCTGCTTCTATTCTATAATCCAAGGACATCGTGAATATACTTTCTTGAGGTCCGGGCAGACTCGTAGTTATTGACCCTGTTGAAATCCAGTTCTACCGTAAGATAACCGTCATATCCATGATCCTCCAGCACCTTTAACACGCCTGGGAAATCAATCACTCCCTGTCCAAGGGCGCGGAATCTTCTTGGCGGATACTCGGGATAAGAATCAGAATCTCCGTTAATATCCTTTAAATGAATGTACCGGGCCTTACCGGTACCCAGATATTTGTCAAATAGATATGAGGGTTCCATCCCACACAATACCGTATGGGCTGTATCCAGACAAAGCCCGATGTTTTCTTTTATGTGGGCCAGGAAAAAGTCAATCTGTTTTTCTACTTCAATATAAGTTCCCCAATGCGGATGAAGATTCAGTTCAATCCCATTATCCCTACATAATTTTGCGATTTCATCAGCCTTCCCACAGACCGTAAGCAGGTCCGCATCCGTCACAACCTGTCCCGGCTTTTTTCTTGGGGGTTCCAGGTTCATAAGTGTAAAACCATGTTCCTTTGCAAATCTGACACACCGTTTAGCAATAACCATATCCTTTTGGAAATCGTCAGTAAGATAGTGATAAATACAAACAAACTCCATGTTGTATTTTTTCATCACTTCATCAAACTCTTTCCTGTCATTCTCATAGATTTCGGATACGATGTTGAAATTTTCCATATACTCATATCCGCAATCCTTCAAGTCCCTCAGGGACTGCTCAAAATCCCTCTTCGGCAAGTGGCTGACCGGCCCCCAATTATTATACTCATCCTGCAGCCAGGACCATGCTGTGTACGCTACCTTCATGCTTATTCCTCCTTATTATTTAAAAATTGACACCTGCAACCAAAATTATATTGGCATAGGGTGTTGTTTCCCCTGTCCGTATGACTGCCTTTGCCTTGGCAGCCATTTCCTTAAATTCCTCATGCGCAATACATCTGAATGGAACCTGTGGAAGGGCCTCAATGACAGTCCCATATGTATCCTGGCTTTTATCCGCCATCTCTTCTGCAACGATAAAGGATTCTACCACCATCTCGTCTATGACAGAACAAAGTACCACACCAAAATCCGGTATCCCCCGGATTAATGATATGTCGATGACAGGAATACCAGAGGGTACCGGAAGCCCTGCATCTGCAATCACCAGATATTCCGTGTGCCCCATAGCTGCAATGGCAGATAATATCTGCGGATTCAATAAACCATCTTTTTTCATCTATGTCCCACCGCCTCGTTATTTAATAACTCCATTTTAGCCAATTGTTATATCGCTGTATATATACCCTTGTTACGAATATAGTGTTATGGCATATTGCTTTTCATGTCACAACAAAACGCGCCATTCATTGTACTATTGGTACAATATTTACCATGCAGGTCCCCACTTATATTGTGCTATATTTACATATTCCAGTTTTCAGGGTATAATCTGTCTATTGCAAAACCGGGCCGGTGAACCAATACTAAGATAAAGGAGGACAGCCATGTCAATTACCTGTGAAGATTTAATGGGTTTAAAGCATTTTCAAAGCATCAAATTATTGGCAGGACATTCAGGTATACATCGTACCGTCACCTGGCCCTATGTAGTAATCACCCCATCTGTTGAAGAATGGCTTAACAGCGGGGAAATATTATTTATCATAAACTCTAATGAACAGAATATGTCTAATTGGGAATTTCTTAAGAGGATCATCATAGACTGCAGCAGCAAACGGATTTCAGGAATCGTACTGGTAGGCAGTGTTTCAGGCCTTGATTCAATCCCGCAAAATGTCCTTAAGCTTTCAGATGATTATGCGACGCCCTTATATGCAATGCCATGGGATCTCAAACTGATTAACGTTACAAAGGAAATCATCGACCTGATTGTCTCAGATAAGAATATCCAGAAAAAAAGAGAGATTTTTATTGAACGCCTGCTTTTTTCAGAAGGGGATACCGCAGATTCACTTCATGACTATGCCACACTGCACTCCATTCCTGTTAAAAGCCTGCATTTTATTTTCAGCCTTATGGTCACCCAGACAATCCTTTCAGAAGGTAATGCCGCTGTTTCTGAAACAATGAGCATCTTAAAATCCATTGGCGAGCTGAATGGAAACCGGTTTCCTATCATCATGATTCCATCCGGAGATACAATCATTGGTTTTTGCAGTGTTGATTCTGACATTCAGGTCACTCATGCAGTGGATTATATAACAGCCATATATAAATTGCTGATTACCAAATATACCCCCCGGCATTATGCGTTAGCCTTTGGCAGCCCTTATCTGTCATTGGCAGATATGTCCCTGAGTTACAAAGAGTCAAAGCAGGCCTTGTATTTTATCAAAAAGACCAATCCTGAAAACCATATTGCCCGTTTTGATACACTGACCTTATACCGGTTGTTCTTTGATATCAATGATTTCATCCCGAAATCAGCATCCTTATTCGTGGATAAAAACCTGAAAACCTTGATGGACTATGATGAAAAAAATGGTACGGAATTAATTACCACCCTAAAATTCTTCCTGCAGCACAACTGTAACTTAATAAAAACCGCAGAAGCCCTATATATACACCGGAACACATTGATATACCGCTTAAATATCATCAAACGCACACTAAATGATAACCTTGACAGCGCCCTCACCAGAATGTCCCTTTTCTTAAGTATCCTATATCACGAATTTACGCAAAGCAGCAATTAAACCCAGGGCAGGAGAATGCAATCCTCCTGCCCTGTCTGTCTCTTCTAAATCATTCAATTTTTTATACCAGCAATTCATGTCCTGTCTGATAGACAGGTTTCTCCTTTTTAAATAACAGTTTTCCGTGTCTGACCGAACACAGTACATCCGCCCTGCCTTGCACTGCGTCAAAAGGCGTCCCGGCGTCCAGGATGATAAAATCCGCCATTCTTCCCACTTCAATGCCATAGGCATCCAGATTCATTGTTTTTGCACCATGGACCGTTATCAAATCCAACGCACTTTCAATCTCCTTTAATGACATCAGCTGGCATGCATGAAGCCCGATATCCAGGATATTCATCAGGTTTCCGTTGCCGAGAGGATACCATGGGTCTGAAATTGAATCCTGTGCAAATGATACATTCAACCCTGCCTCCAATAATTCCTTTACCCGTGTGATACCCCTTCTTTTAGGATAGCTGTCCTGCCTTCCCTGAAGATATAAATTCTCTGCCGGGCAGACTGCAAATCTTAGTCCTGCCCTGCACAGAAGCTTAAACAGTTTAAATGTATATGCATTATTGTAAGATGCCATGGCTGAGGCATGGCTGGCCGTGGTCCTTGCACCTATTCCATTGACATGGGCAAGATAGGCCAGCTGTTCTAAAAAATGAGAATGTTCATCGTCCGTTTCATCACAATGCACATCAATCATCCTGTCATATTTTACTGCCAGTTCAACTACTTTTTTTAGGGATGCCCTTCCCAGTTCCTCTGTATATTCAAAATGAGGGATTGCGCCAATGGCATCTGCCCCCATCCTAAGAGCTTCCTCCAACAGTTCCTCTGCCTTTGGATAGCAATATAATCCCTCCTGAGGAAATGCAACAATCTGGATTTCTACCAGGTCCCTATATTCTTCTTTGAGTTCCAGAAGTGCCTTCAGACCTGTGAGATCAGGGTCTGTGATATCCACGTGTGTCCTGACATATTGTATGCCGCTTAAGATCTGATGCTTCAGCGCCCTTTTCGCCCGTTCTTTTACCGTTTGTACATCATCTGATTTTTTTATCTCCGACCATCTGGCAATTCCTTCAAACAATGTGCCTGTCCTGTTGATTGCGCTTGGGTGGAATGCAGTGTATGTATAGTCCAGATGGATGTGGGATTCCACATAGGGAGGTACCATGAGATGACTTTTTAAGTCATGGCAGACAGCGTCCCCCACTTCATATCCTGGCTCCTTCGATATATGGATTATCCTTCCTTCATCAATCAAAATATCTGCCAATCCCTGCTGATATATATTTACATTTTTCAATACCACTCTATTCTTGTGCATCCCAATCTCCTCCGCAATCATAATACATATAAAATATCATACTTTCCTTTAGCGGGCATTGTACCATGATACCAATTTTTATATCCTGTAATTGTACCTTGATTCATGATAGAACGGAATTAATTTCATACTTTCAGTACAATGCGGATCCCTTACTTTTATTATATACTTTTCATAAATAAAGGTATGGTTTTAGAAGGAGGTCATTTATATGAATACACGTTGGGATTTAATCAGGATGGAGAAAATGACATGGATGGATTTTGCACAGAAAACGGATTCTTTCATTATTCTTCCGGTTGGTTCCATGGAGCAGCATGGTCCGCATCTGCCGCTGAACGTAGACTCAGTCATAGCAGAAAATTTTTCATTCCGGTTAGCAGAAGAATTAGATGCCGTTGTTGCCCCTACCCTTAAGTATGGGTATAAATCAAAACCTTTAAGCGGGGGCGGACCGCTGTTTCCTGGAACCATTGATTTAAGCGGCCTGACACTGCAGACTAATATCATGGAACTGATTGATGAATTCTACAAGGATGGTTTTCGAAAGATCTTCATACTGAATGCCCATTTTGAAAATGAGGCATTTATTGTTGAGGCGCTTGATATTGCTTCATCAAAATACGGGGATGACCTGCTTCTGATTACATCCAATTGGTGGGATCCCCTTCCTCAGGAAACCATTGACGCCGTTTTTGACCAGATACCATTTCCGGGATGGGCCCTGGAGCACGCTGCGGTCACGGAAACTTCCCTGATGATGTATTTTGCACCTGATTTAGTTCATGAAGAACGGATTGTTGATACAAAAGGCGCCATACCTTGCTGTTATATCAAATATCCCATTGAAAAGGACGCGATACCTGGTACCGGCGTTCTGGCAACTGCCTATTCTTCATCTGCGGAAAAGGGGAAAATTCTTTCAGACGCAGTGTTAAAGCGATTGATAGATATTTTAACGCCTTACTGTAGTTGAAAAAGTCAGGCAGCTTATATGCCTGACTTTTTCAACGCTTGATACCGGATAACATACCGGATGACGAAATGAATTTTAGAACCCTTTAATCAACTCCCCATTCTTCGGCTCAAACCTTCCGGTAAAGAAACGCAGTACCTCCGGCTCATACACCCATTTAAGTCCGCTGATATCATGTCTCTTCTGATACAGCTGGATGATTGCATCAGCCACATAGTCCAGATGCGCATAGGTATAAACCCTTCTCGGAATGGTCAGGCGGATGGTCTCCAGCTTCGGAACATGGTTCTCGCCGGTCTTTGGGTCACGGCCCGCGGAAATGATTCCGCGCTCCATGGTCCTCACGCCGGAATATTCATAAACAGCCGCTGCCAAGGCCTGGGCCGGGAAATCCTCTTCCTGGTCCAGATGGTCAAGGAATGCGCGTGCATCCACAAAGATTGCATGGCCGCCGTAAGGCTTTACCATCGGCACGCCTGCCGCATCCAGTTTCTCGCCCAGGTAGCGGATCTGGTTCACACGGTGGCTGATATAGTTAAATTCCATGGATTCCCTGAGACCGATAGCCATGGCTTCCATATCCCTGCCGGCCATTCCGCCGTAGGTAGGCACGCCTTCAAACTGTACAACAGTACCGCAGGCCCGTACATATAAGTCCTTGTCATTCATGCACAGGAAACCGCCGATGTTGGTCAGGCAGTCCTTCTTGCCGGACATGGTGCAGCCGTCGCCGTATGAGAACATCTCATGGACGATTTCCTTAATGGTCCTGTCCTCATAGCCCTTTTCCCTTGTCTTGATGAAATACGCGTTCTCAACACATCTTGTGGCATCAAACATCACCTTGATGCCGTGCCTGTGTGCCAGTTCGGATACGGCTTTGATATTAGCCATGGCTAAC
>OBXZ01001289.1_pt1 | contig 11598 bp, 8 predicted proteins | sample 1538171 | NCBI WGS metagenome assembly OBXZ01 (sample SAMEA2580161, study PRJEB22360) | human gut metagenome | biome: human gut; feature: human-associated habitat; material: faeces | place: Denmark | collected 2008/2010
TCCCTATCGCGAATCTCACCGATCATCACGATATCGGGGTCGCTGCGCAGAATGCTGCGCAAGCCGGAAGCAAAGGTCATGCCGGCACGCTCATTCATCTGCACTTGGTTTAGGCCGTTCATACGCCGCTCGATGGGATCTTCCAGCGTAATTACGTTTTTTTCAGGGGTATTCAGCTGTGCCAGGGTTGCATAAAGCGTGGTTGACTTGCCGCTGCCGGTAGGCCCCGTAACCAACAAGAAGCCGTACGGACGGCTTACCGTTTCCATATAGCGGCTTTTGTCGTTTGGAGGAAAGCCCAACTCGTCGATTGTGATATTGCGCGCAGACCGATCCAGAAGGCGCATCGTGATTTTTTCGCCATAGGCGGAGGGCAACGATGCGACACGCAGATCAATCACACGGTCATCTACCTTTAAAGTGGCGCGGCCATCCTGCGGAACGCGGCGCTCTGCAATATCCATATTGGCTAATACTTTTAAACGGGAGGCAACTGCCGGAAAAATTGACATTGGCTGTGTCATCATTTCATGCAGCACGCCGTCGATTCGAAAACGGATACGCAAAGTTTTTTCCTGCGGCTCTACGTGGATGTCACTTGCACGGGTACGCACTGCGCTGTTGATGATTTGACTTGTCAAAATAACCGCCGGTTTATCGGCAGTGTCTGTTTCTTCAATAAAGGACGGGATTTTTTCGTCCAGTTCATCCGGGGTGGTTTCTACGGCGGCGGAAAGGTTTGCAAATTGCTCGATAACTGCTGCCAGCTCGTCGTCAGAAACGATGACCGGGCGAATCTCTCTGCCGGTAATGAGGCGCAAATCGTCTACTGCTATCAGATCATTGGGGTTGCGCATAGCAACCAGAAGACGCTCGCCGTCAAACCCAACTGGAATTGCATGATATCGCTGTGCCACATCGGGCGTAATCAGATTCGCAGCTTCCATATCCAGGGGGGTGGAATTGAGAGACATCAGGTCATAGCCGGTATTACGGCTCATTGCGTTGGCAATATCCTCGTCGGTGCAATACCCCAACGCAACCAGCGCGGTGCCCAGCTGAATTCGGCGGCCACTTTCTTCGATGCGGCGGCGCTGATATTCCAAAGCATCATTCAGCTGATCCGGTGTAATGGTGCCGTCTTGAATCAGCCTTGCACCCAGCATTACTTTTTTAGCTACCATACCTGGTCCTCTCGTGTTTCAAAAATTTTCTTTTGCTTAGCTGGCAAAATAAGCGCTGCACTCTGCGGTAGCCTCTATGCCTGACGCTGCAGCTGCAAGCGCAAAATTGCGGATGATAACAAGCTCACCGTCTAATGCCACCGATTCCAAAAAGCGCATAATGCTTTCGTATTCTCCCGAAAGGCTTAGTTGAAACGGTACAGTGCTTACGTCTTCGGCTGCCACTGCATCTGAAAAAGTAACCGCACTAATTCTTACATCGTAATCTGCAGCAGCTGCTCCTAAGCGGGCCAGCAGTGCATCCTGGTTAAAGTTTTGAGGCAAAAGCACCTGGTACTCTTTGATTTGTTCGCGGTTTTCGCTTTCGTTGTTTTTCAGCTCCCGCAGTGCAAGTTCTTGCTTTTGCGCATCGGCAAGCAGCACCTGCTCTTGTGCAAGGGTGGTGCGGTTGCTTAGAATACTTGTTACATTCAGCACAGACCACGCTACCAACGCCAGCATAATAACCCCTATGAGGACAAGGCTTTGCATTGTTTTATTGGATTTTAAATCTGAAAATGTCATACCTCTGCCTCCTTTTCATCGTGTTGCGGGGTCTGTGAGCGTGAGAGAAAGTGTAAACGTCATTCCACCTTCGGATTCTGTGGTAGAAGTGCAGACCGCGGAACTGAGCACCTCGCAATTTTGCAACGCTGCAGTTGTATTCGCAACGCTGTCATAATTCACACCGCCGCACTGCAGCTCACATTTCATTACATTATCTTCGGTCGTGCTTGAAGTAAAGCTTTCAATCCATGCATCCTGCGGCAATGCATTTACAATTGCATGGAATGCACTCATCCATTTCGGATCTGCCGTCTCGGCCTTTACCAGCCGTGACAGCAAGTCTGTTTTTTGCTGATAAAGAACCCGATATTCTGACATGGAGGCTGCCTTTTCCTCTAGAGAGGTTCGTTCGTTGCGTACAGCAACAATTTGCGCATTGCCAGCTAAGCACACGCCAAACGAGCCGCCAGCAAAACTGCGGCCCCAGCCGTCAATCTCTTGCGCAGCTTTAGCAACTTTTGATTTTGTGCCTGGTTGCGCTTATATTCTTCCGGAAGCAACTGCACCGTTGGTTCCGGTGCTTGCTCTGCGGAAAGTGCGAGGCTGATACCCAGCGCATAAGCAGGTAGCTCTTCTTGAGAAATACCATCCACCTGCTGATATACCGATGGCACGCTAACTTCGAGCGCAAGTTTTTCTTCTGCCTGCCGGGCAATCTCTTTTAACTGCGGCACCACACCGGTTAGCAGTACACGTGCCGGTGCCTCGCCGGGATGCAGGTTGGCATAATAAAGCATCGAGGTGCGGATATTCTCAGCAAGCGAATTTGCAAGCCGGTTTTGAGCCTCTTCTGTTAGCTCCGCGTTTGATTGGAGCGGCACCTCATGCATGACAGCGCGCGCCAATCGTATGTGATTTTCTTCTAAAAATACAATATTGACGCCATCATGGTCGATATCAGCAACAAGATAAACCTCGCCTAGCTTATACGCCTGTATTTCTGCCATGTGCACCAGGCCGAGCACCGCTGCATCGATATTCGCAAGTGTGCCCCCTACTGAACGGACCAGCTCAATCAAACTTTCGACATAGGCCTTTTTGGCACCTACCAAAAGAATATCTGCCATTGCACGGCCTTCTTGCTCGGTCACTCCACTGAACACATAGTCCAGCACCAGCTCTCTTACCGGCACCGGGATAAACTGCTGTGCCTGAAGCATGACGGTTGTGCGCAACTTGTCGTCTGGCACGCGCGGAAGCGATGCCAAACGAAGCAGCATGTTTTCGTTTTTCGCACCGATTACAAACGGTGCCGAAGAAAAGCCGTAAGTACGTAATAATTCGCTAAGCAAACCGCTGACTGCTGGCAAATCAGTAATCAGACCGTCACGAATCAGCCCCGGTTGCAACGCTATACTACCAGCTGTAACAACATAAGGATGCGGTGCAAACGCCACCTCTACCGCACGCAGCTCTGTGGAATCCATAGTCAAGCCAATGGCCGACCGTTTGATGCTGTTTCTCATTTTATGTTTCCTCCCTGCTACTTGGCGGCTTCCTTAAGTCGAAGAAGTGACTGCGGTGAAAATCGGCAGATACAAGCTTAGCAGCATACCGCCCACGATAATACCAATCAAAATTAACATAATAGGCTCAATCACACTGCCCAGGTTTTTTGTCATCGTGGCAACGTCTTCCTCATAAAACTCCGCTACCTTGTCCAGCAATTCCGGCAAGGTGCCAGCTTCTTCACCAATTGCAATCATGTTAATCACCATTGGCGGGAATAACCCGCTCTCTTCCAGCGGGCTGGAAATATTTTTACCTGCTTCTATTTTTTCTACTGCGCGGTTCACTGCATTTTTGAGCAAATCGCTGCCGGCAGTCGGGCCTGCGCTTTGCAATGCCTGCACTACCGGAATGCCGCCCTGCAAAAGAGTGGCAAGCGTTCTTGAAAAACGCGCGATTGTGGATTTCTGAATCAGCTCACCAAAAATCGGCATCCGCATTTTATTGTTTTCCCACAGGTCATGGCCTGTTTTGCTCTTTGTAAAGGCACGCAAGGCAAAGATAATAACCGCGATGCACAAAATCCAAATGTACCAATAACTCCGAATACTATGAGAAAGTCCAAAGGTTACCTTTGTCAACCCTGTAATCTCGACATCTGGCGAGATAAAGCCTTCAAACACCGGCACTAGGCCTACAATCATGGCAACAAACATGAGAATCGCAAACGCGCCAATCATTTTGGGATAGGAGGTTGCTGATTTGATGTTGTCGTTGAGCTGTTTTTCTTTTTGCAGCTGCACCGAAAGGCGCAGCAAGGCAGTTTCAAGAATACCGCCCACTTCACCTGCGTGAATCATGCCGACGTATAACGGCGAAAACACTTTAGGATAAAGCGAAAATGCATCCGTCAAATTGGACCCTGCTTCTACCGCAGAGGCAATTCCCTCCAGCGCGGCACGCAATGTAGCGTTTTCTGTCTGCCGCGACAAGGTATCGATGGACTGCGTGACAGGAATGCCCGCACTGAGCATGGCGGCGAGCTGACGCGAAAACAACGCCAGGTCTGCGACCTTTACTTTTTTATTGCGTCCGCTTTTTTTCTGTGCGCGGTCTTTTTGCTGGGCAATTTCGGTTACGACAAATCCATTTTCCTGTAAGCGCGCAAGCGCGGCGGCTTCATCCGCTGCGCTGATTTGCCCAGTTTGAATATCACCCTGCCGATTCATGACCTCATATTGAAAAACCGCCATCTGCTTTTTCCTCCATTACATACTAAGGCGTGCCAGCCGCAGGACCTCTTTTTCATCAATGCAATACTGCATCATCGTTTCCCGGGTAATTCGCCCGGCCTGTAACAAAGCAACCAGCGCTTGGTCCATTGTCTGCATTCCAAACTCTTTGCCGGTTTGAATCGTGCTGTAAAGCTGATGCTCTTTCCCCTCACGAATCATGCTGATAACCGCAGGGGTATCTGTCATATATTCCACGGCAGCCACGCGTTTGCCTGTGGTATCCTCTAACAGCTGCTGGGAAACGATGCCTCGCAGCACCCCAGCTAGCTGAGTACGCACCTGCTGCTGGTGTTCTGCCGGGTAAGAATCCAAAATACGGGCCACCGAAAGCGGAGCGGTCTGGGTATGCAGCGTAGATAATACCAAGTGCCCTGTTTCTGCCGCAGTTAGCGCAATCGAGATACTTTCGGCATCCCGCATCTCGCCCACCATAATCACATCTGGATCATGCCGAAGTGCCTGCCGCAATGCTTTTGCAAAGCTGTGGGTGTCAGTTCCCACCTCGCGCTGGCGCACCGTACCACGCTGGTGCGGGTGTAAAAATTCGATTGGATCTTCAATGGTTAAAATATTGATCGCCCGATTATGGTTGATATGGTCTATCATCGCCGCAAGCGTTGTGGACTTACCGCTGCCGGTAGGTCCTGTCACCAAAACCAGGCCCCTGTTTAAATTGCAAAGGCGCACCAAATCCGGCGGTAGCCCCAGGTTGCCGAGGGTGGGTACATGGAACGGAACCACACGAAACACCACGGCAAGCGAGCCACGCTGCACAATAATATTGCCTCGAAATCGTGCATACCCGGGCAGTGCATAAGAAAAGTCCAGCTCCCAGTTTTGCTCAAGTTCCAGACGTTGCTGCTCGGTTAAATGGTCGAACAGCATCGCCTGAATATCTTCCGGCTCCAGTGGGGGAAGGTCTGTACGAAGCATCTCGCCGTTGATGCGCAGACATGGTGGCAGCTTTACTACCATGTGCAGGTCGGAAGCCTCTTTTTCCACTGCCAGCTTCAGCAATTCTTCCAGCTGGGCCGGATATTGTGAGGGGCGCTCAATGATCAGCATAATCGTTTCCTCTTTTAGGCCAGTCTGTGTTGCTTTTGTGCCATACGTGCATGGCGCTGAAATGATTCAGCAATTCGTCTGTTTACGGGGTTGTTGTGGGATCAGACGAAGCCGCTGCCGGCGGGCACACGCACGGTGCTTCTCCACAAGTTGCACAGGTCTGGTACGGCAGGCTAAGATGCACTAAGTAGTTGCTGAAAGAGCTACTTACCGAGAGCTTGACCGATACCGCCAGCTCGCCCTTTGTGGTGGTTGTAGACGGCGTGTAGGTTGTTGTTGCGTTGGTTGTGTTTTCTTCTACCGATACTGTGGCAAGGCCTGCCGCAGCCAGGGCATCGCGTGCAGCACTTAGCACATTTTCTACGGTGGTATTGCTGGTTGGCGCAAAGATGCCTGTGCCGTAGTTGAACAGCTCGCTCATTTTCGCCTCAGCCCGGGTCAATTGCTCCGCCGGGGAAACGACGGGTTGAGAAGCTGGGGTTGCAAGGCCAGATACCCCAGACGGCGAAGACGTTGTGGCAGTTGAGCCACTTAGTTGGAGCATTACCCATGCGCCGTATGCGGCCATACTGGTATCCGTCTGTCCTGTGCTCTTGCAGTAGGCAAGGAATGCCGTGTAAGAAATATCCTGCGACGAAACATTGCCGCTTACGGCATTCAACTGCGTAATCATAGAGGTTACCACTGTTGTGGTGGACACATCTGCATTGGAGAGATAAAGAACCTTTTTGCTGCCCAAATCCACCGTGGCAAAACTTGCGCCATTCATGCCAGCGCTCCCCAAAAGCTGGGTCAGTGCGCTTTGCAGGCTGGCTACTTCAGCAGCAGTTCCTGCATACACCGGAACACCTATGGCATTTACATTTGCGACGTCAATTTTGGCGATTAGGGACTGAATCTGAGTCCAGTAGAATTCATTGCAGTAAACAAAGAGAGTATTCGAAAACTCTGGCATGCTGGATGTATATACACTGACAGCATCATCAAATTTCACATTTTCAAGGCGACGCTCGGCCTCGGCAGCGGTAACGTGTTGTAGCTTATAAATATTTACCGTATTGCCAACACCGTTCATAGATACCAAATCAACGCCGGTAAGCAGTTCTTTCGCGCGGCGAACATCATCGTTGGTGCCGCTGACAAAAAAGCTCTTGGAGGAAGTGTCTACCGACAGGATGGACAGCTGCGGGCAAACTTTAGTGATTGCTGCAATCGCTGTCTGCTTTGAAATGTTGTTTACCGTAAGCATTTCAAACACGCCGGTACCCGAAGCAAGACCACCAAACTCACCTGTATTGATTTTTGAAAGGATATCGTTAACTGATTTGAGCTCGTCGGAAGTAACGTAAAGGAAAAGGCGTGTATCGGTATCGTTCAAACAGATTCCGACGTCCAGCCCTAACGTTTTGAGAATGCGGTCAAATTCATAGGCGGTAACATTGCTGCCTGTATTTACATATGTAAGCGTTTTGCCGCTGCTCTCCAGACTCGCTGCATTTTCTACAATATCCAGCAGCTGCACCAGCTCGTTTACTTTTGCAATGTCAGAAGCAAAGCCCTGCACCCACAGCATTTTGTTGTTGCCATCTACGGTAATTACTGTAACCGGCAGATTGAGCTGCTGGATTTTATCCGTCAGCGCTTCGCTGGAGATATAGTTGAGTCTAAACTTGGTAAGGGCAAGTGAACGCTTGAAGTTTTCGGTCAACACCTCTCGGGTACCGACAATCAGGTTCTTCCCTTCCGGAATATATTGCAGATTCAGCATTTTCAGCAGATATTCAAAGGCTTCGTCTGGCTTTACGTTGTCCATTTTCATCGTAATTTCTGCCGGGTCGGCAGTGTAGACAATGCTGTATCCCATATTCACGGCAATCGCGGAAAGCACATCACGGATATCCGCATTCTGTACATTGATGGACATACGGCTGGCAGAGGTTTTACCGGTGCTGGCGACAGATTTTGAGGTAGTTGTGCTTGTACCGGCCGCAGATGCCGAAATACCGGAGATTGCAGGAGAACTAAGCATCAGTGCTGCCATAAAAGCAGCTACCGCCCGTTTTGTTTTGTTATCCATTCGCTTTCACCTCTGTCTTTGTTTCTGTGGTTGCTTTGGTCTCATTCAGCCAAATCGTTTTTTCGTTACCACCCAGAGAGAACGCAGCATAGTTCTCCCCCACCTTGGTGATTGTCCACTTTGAATCCGGCAGCGTTTCGCCTTCATTAGCAATGTAAGAGGCTTCGCCGGTTTGCAATATGACAGTGGCCTTACCGGCCGAGTTTTTGATGATTCCGGTCAGTTTCACTTCGTTTAAATTATCTGAGGCAAAGGGATTTTTCGTTTCTCCGCCCGTGAAACTGCGCACCTTTTGAGGCAGCACTTCTACCTGCGTTGCCTCGGAGGACGGGGCATCTGCAAAGGTGGTGCCGACGGGTCGTGTTTCACCTGCTCCTCGCAAAAAGAATATGAGCGCAATTGCTGCGAGAAGCCCCAAAATAATAACCGCCGCTAACCAGTTGGGAATCTCGATTTCACTCAAAGATTTTTTGGTTTTTTCTGTGGAAGGCACCGCTCCGGGCGAGGGTTCCTTCTTTTTCAGATTCAACATCACGCACACCACTTTCTTGCACACTGTTTTAGCTAAAAATCCCTAGACTCATTTATTTTTTTCCCTTAAATTGGTCCCATTCTACCACTTCAATTGATTAATTGTCAATTTATGGAAACGGTCTGAAAAGGTAACAAAAATGTGTTTTATATTGCAAATTCATCAAAGTTCAAGATAAGCTGTTACCCTCTTGATATTTAGGGCAAATGCATGGGTAAAATGTATAAAAAATGCAAAAAAAAATCTGCCTTTCGGCAGATTTTTTTGGTTGCATACTATGAAGTTTTTTAGGACACCGTATAGGCCATACCCCGCTTCTTCGCAAGACGCATACGATCAGAAATCATCGCAATAAACTCACTATTGGTGGGTTTTCCGCGAAGATTGTGAATCGTGTACCCGAAATAGCTGTTCAGCACATCTACATCACCGCGATCCCATGCAACTTCGATTGCATGACGGATGGCACGTTCCACCCTGCTTGCAGTGGTGCCGTTGTGCTTTGCAATATCCGGATACAGGCGCTTTGTGACAGAGTTAATGAGGGTGGGATCTGCTACGTTCATCAAAATAGCATCTCTCAGAAACTGATAACCTTTAATGTGCGCCGGTACGCCTATTTGGTGCAGGATTTCAGTTACCTCATACTCGTCGTCTTGCAAAGGGAGCGCTTGCCCTGCCCCGATGCTGTGAGACACAATCTCCGCCATTGTATCCACATCAAAGGGTTTCAGAAAGTAATAGCCGATTCCACTGTCCAGGATCTCTTTTTCCAAGACTTCATTGCTGGAAGTTCCCATGACAAAAAATCTCACAGGGGGATTCGCACTGTTCGCTTCGTATCTTCTTTTGACACTAACGGCATCAAGCCCTGGCATAAAAGCATCCAGCAGTGCAGCTGCCGGTTTGTATTTTTCAAGTGCTTCTAAAACGGCATTGCCATTTTTTTCACACAATACAACCTCGATGCTCTTTTGTGCTAAAACTTGACGGCAAAGTGCGACCAGGTTATCCCCTGTGTCGGTCATCAAAAATTTGACCTGCTGTTCCATTACAATTCCTCCAAAAAAGTATTGCAACCACCTTACCTGCTAATAGATTACCATAAATTCCCATATATTGCAAAGGTATTTTGTAGAATTTTGGAGGATAAAAGACAAAATTTTTAATGATATTTGGTTTTAAACTTTATGCACTTTTCCTAACCTCGGTCGATTTTACAGAATCCGCCGTTTTGAGCATATTCTCTGAAAATATACCAAATCCGCGAGTAGGGTCTTTTACAAGCACATGAGTGACCGCGCCGACAAGTCTATCATTCTGTATGATAGGGCTTCCGCTCATACCTTGCACGATACCACCTGTTGCAGCTAACAGCTCTTTATCCGTTACTTTAATTAGCATATTCTTATTGGGATCTTCTGCATTGAAAGCCAAACGTTCAATTTCGATGTCATATGCACGCGGCCCGCGGTCGTCTATTGTTGTAATCACCTTTGCCGGACCCGTTTTCACCTCCTGCATTACTGCTGTTTCCATCACGGTACCGCCCAGCGATAAGCTGTAAAGAATGCCGTAAACACCCGTTTCGCCATTCTGCCGGATACTGCCAAAAGGCAGCCCGCCGGAAAAGCTGCCGCGCAGCTCACCGGGAACACCAGGGGTGCCCGCTACTGCACCGGATAAGGTGACCGGAACAATCTCACCGCTCGAAAGGGTGAGGCTTTCTCCGGTGTCTACGTCGGTAACGCTATGTCCCAAACCGCCAAACACACCGGTAGCAGTATCAATAAAAGTAAGTGTTCCTATCCCGGCGGAAGAATCGCGCACCCACATACCGGTACGGAACCCTCCCGAGAGATGATCTTCTGCGGGTACCAGCTTCGCCGTATGGGTTTTGCCCTTACGGGTATACCTTACAGTGAGTGCCGCACCTTTGCTTTCGGTTACAATTGCTTTAAGGTCTTCATTGCTTTTCACTTTTTGGCCATTTACCGAGATAACATAATCTCCCAGCTCCAAGCCTGCTGCTTTTGCCGGGTTTTTATAGCCGGCACCTGTGTAAATGTCTGTAAAGCCTACAACCATTACACCATCAGAGAACATTTTAATGCCGAATGGTGTACCGCAGACGGTCACTTTCCTTCGGTCAGAAACCTCTGCGCGCACGGTTTTGACCGGCAGCACCCCCATTAAGCGCAGCTCTACGTTGTACGAGCTGCCCACCTGGGCCGATGCTGCCGGGACCTCACCGGACTTTTGTTTTGAAGATAAAAACGGAAGATTTGCGATAGTAAGTGTCTCCCCTTCCATCAAATAAAAGGTATCCGGCAGCAAAGAAGCCGCCCAAATGCGCGCGCCTGCCAAGGTACACAGCACTGCAAGAAGACTGAATGCCACCCATTTTTTTATTTTTTCTGCCAAATAGCTCCCTCCGATCAGCCGAAGTATCAGAGACTAGTATGAGCAGAAAAGAGCCGCTTACTCTTACCGTTTTTTATATCGAAAGGGTCTGGTTACTACACGCAGCAGCCAGAACAGCACCGGACCGGCAAAGATGCCAATTGCAACCGGTAATGCCCATTCAAGGCCAACAGCGGTAGTTCCAAAAATCGCCTGCAGCGGCGGCAGGTAAACGCTGAGGAAAGTAAGCAGAACAGAAAATGCCGAAGCACCCAATAAGCAGGGATTATCCAGCACCCAAATGCCCTTGCCGCGGCATTCAAACAAATGCACCATCTGAGAGAGCACCAGAACCAGATAGCAGGCACTGCGGGCAAGGTCAAGATCTGCACTTTGATTGAGGACATAATTGAACACACCGGAAGTGCAAAGCCCAAGAAAAATGCCGCGCACAATAATTGTCGCCATCAGCCCATGTGCAAATAAGCCTTCGTCCTTCGGGCGCGGCGGACGTTCCATAACGCTGCGCACCGGTGGCTCCATACCCAGCGCAACTGCGGGCAAACCGTCGGTCAGCAGATTCACCATCAAAATCTGAATCGGCATCAAAGCCACAGGGGCACCGAGCAAAAGCGAGAACAGCATGCTGGTTACTTCGCCCAGGTTGCAGGTGAGCAGGTATCGGATAAAGCTGCGGATATTGCGATAGATGACGCGCCCTTCTTCAACGGCGGAAACAATCGTAGCAAAGTTATCGTCCAGGATAACCACACTCGAAGCTTCTTTCGTAACATCTGTACCGCTGCCGCCCATCGCAACGCCAATATCTGCCTGTTTTACTGCGGGGGCATCGTTTACACCGTCGCCTGTCATCGCAACAATTTGCCCCGCAGTCTGGAAAGCACGCACGATGCGCAGCTTATGTGCTGGGCTAACACGTGCAAACACGCTGATTTTGCTGCTGGCGGCAGTCAGTTCGGCATCGCT
>OBXZ01001290.1_pt1 | contig 11542 bp, 20 predicted proteins | sample 1538171 | NCBI WGS metagenome assembly OBXZ01 (sample SAMEA2580161, study PRJEB22360) | human gut metagenome | biome: human gut; feature: human-associated habitat; material: faeces | place: Denmark | collected 2008/2010
TATCATTAAACTTAATAAAAACATTAATATAATTATTTCGTTTAATTTTAATATTGCCATTATTTTTGTGTATATATGTTGTGTAAAATACCAGTTTCCACTCATAGTTTTTTCTCCTTCTATTTCTCTAGTAGATATGGGGATTACTCCCCATATCCCTACACAAAACCGTACGTGCGCTATTAACGCATACGGCTTTTCGCTCTATATTTTGTACTCTATCTGTAAAACAAACTCACTTTAATACTCGGTTCAAGCAGTGGGAATGTCCTGAGCAGCCCATTAAAGAAAGTATCCAGAGTATAACTTCTTCTCTGACTTCTCCGATTGAGCCACTTAAACAATAGCCATTTTGTCTGCATCAGAAAGTTCTTCACTTCCCTTGTATTGTCGGTCACCCCATAATACTGGTAGTGTCCTCGCAGTTTTGCATTGACCGTTTTAAATATCTGCTCCAATGGCATTGTTCTATGGGTCTTGATCCATTCTTTCATTGCCTTAATCTTATTGCGGAATTTCTTCTTGCTGGTCTTCACCCTACAACGGAAAAACTCCTTCTTTCCGTCCATTCCGCAATAAAACGTGAAGCCAAGAAAGTCAAAGATATCTGGTTTTCTTTCTCCTCTTGCTTTTCGGTTCCGCCTGGCAAACCTCCCGAATTCTAAAATCTTCGTCTTTTCTTCCGCCAGTTCCAGTCCATATTTTCCAAAGCGTTCTTCCAGCCTCTGCTTGAATACTTCCGCTTCATATTGATTCTGAAAACAGCAGACAAAATCATCACAGTAACGAATCAGATAGCATTCGCCTTTGCATTGTCTCTTTACGATTACATCAAACCAGTTATCCAGTACATAATGCAGATAGACATTTGCAAGTATTGGACTGGCTCCGTTCCCCTGTGGGGTCCCCCGTTCGCTGTCCAGGAATTTTCCGTTTTCCATGATTCCCGCTTTCAGGAATTTCTCGATTAGCTCAAGAAATCTTTTGTCCGCTATGTCATGTGACAGCATCTTCATCAGCCATCCGTGGTCTACATTATCAAAGAACCCTCTGATTTCTGCTTCCACCACATAATTCGTCTTCCGATACTGTACCATCTCTATGATTTCCCTTACTGCCTGATGACAGTTCCTGTTTGGTCGAAACCCAAAGCTCTCATTATAAAACTTCGGTTCATAAATCTGCTCCAGTATCTGTGCAATCGCATTTTCCACCAGCTTATCCTCATAACAGGAGATTCCCAGCGGTCTCATTTTGCCTTTTGTTTCTTTCGGAATATAGACTCGTCTTATTGGTTTCGGGCGGTAGCTTCCGCTTTTCATCCGCTTTACAAGATTCGCCAGATTTTCCTCCAGATTCCGTTCATAATCTTCTTTTGTCACTTTATCAATTCCATACGCTTTTCGTTTATCCATCGTTTTATGGATTGCTTTCAAAGTGTCCTCATTGATATATGACGCAAGATTCTGAACCTTTCTGTCTGTTCTGTTTGCTTTCGCGATATTGTACTGTATTCCAAGCAACTCACTTACCATGTTCTTCAGCTCTCTTTCGTCTGCATAGTGCTTATCACTTGAAGCTATAGAGTGCACAGCCCTTTTCTCCATCTGCTTTCACAGACTTCTTCGATACTATGGCTGTGTCGGACTTCCTGCCACTCTTTTGGATTCCTGACGCATTTCTTTGTTTTGGTTTCCATACCTCTTGTAGAGGAAATGGCAGGATCTCAGCTGTTCCGATAACATACTTATCATCAGCCTCGCCAAGCTCTCAGACTGGGGGATGCCGTCATGTCCTCGCCATACCGGTCATGACAGTGTTGTCTGCTGTGAATAAGAACACATCGACCATGTCCAACCTCATACTAATTTCCCAGCTCAATCACTTCACTTTCGTTTCGGCTCTGCTGCTCCCTGTCCTACGCTTAAGCCTGACGTTACCGCTTCGGCTCCAAGGACTCGGTACAGGCGGTTGGCTAGACCTTACCTGATAGGATTTTCCTACTGTATTGTTATCAGCTTACCAAGGCTTGCAGAGTTTCCTCCGCTCGCCAGGGGAAATCAACTATGCTGATTTCACAGCTCGCACCTTAATGCCTATATACCACCTTCTCCTTAAGCATCTCCCTATGGTAGGCACTATTATAGGAGGAGATTCTATTCTTTTCACAGTATCCTCCTAAATTTAAGATTCCCAATCAAGATTTACACCGCATAAATTATTTTGTCTTGGTGTAACTTGATGTAAATTTCCAACTGCTTCGATCTTAAGCTAATCCCATATTACAGATGGATATTTGATATACATCTCCCCACTTTGAAAAACCCATCTCCATTTATCTCCGTCTTCTCCTAACATTTCAATATATCCGTCATTCATAAAGGGGGATAATATTTTAAATATTTCTTCATCATCCCCTAACTTTTCTCCAATGAATTTAAGGACATAAACCTTTTTGTTATTTTGAATCTGTAATTCAACCGCATAACGGAGTTCATACATAACTCTTTCAAAATCATTTTCTATACAGGCATCCCTTAAATAATTTGTAGACACCCAACCCCAGTTTGGTTTGTGCTCTTCTATGTATTTTTGTAATTGAGTTAAAACATCTTTTGTCTTTTCTACATCAATAGATGTTGTTGTTGTGCACTCAACCATACAATTTCCCATTCTGTTATACCTCCTAAAATAAATCTTAAGTTAAACAATTTCTCTTGCCGCCGATCTAAACATCATGAGCAGCATTTCTGATACAGATCGCTTTCTGTTTTGTCGTACTGCTTTTTTTACAGATTTTAGATCATGCCAATCGCCTCGTTGATTTTTTTGTCCAGGCACATATACGCCTACTCTATGCGGTATTTCATTTTTCACCTGCTCATAAACGTCTTGCGGCATAATGTAATAGTTGAAGTCTCCCAAAAAATTATGTCCGTTTTTTGAGTGAAAATCTTCCGTAGACGACTTTATCTCGTAGCAATAGAAATCCCCTTTTTCAATACCGGACACAGTATTGTTTTTAGGTTTAAACTTCATGAAATCCACTCGAACCGCATCAATTGTACCGTAGTCGAACGTAACTTCGGCGGCCATGTATATCCTTGGATCATTCCGTGGATTTATATGTTTTTTTGCCGCCAACGACAATGCTTTGGTGATCTCTGGTCTGCTGTTCACTCTGTACCTCCTTAAAATCCTAAGTTATGATCCTCTTACACACCAAGTAAGTCCAAAATAATTTCTTTGAGTTCCCTTTCTGTATATTTATCTTCACATTCCCTTTCGCTAAGCCATTTTCCATAATATTCGCTGAAAATAGCTGCCGCCTCCCGCGGCGAAAAATCTATTGTCCAATTATCCATAATATCCATAAATACCTCCACAAAATCTTAATTTTAGTCAAATAAACTTAATTGGTTGTCTTTTCGGTTCACCCACACTATTTCCGTTCTATTTTTACCCTGTTCGGCTTGTGTCATAAATTCATATCTCGTCCATGTAGATAGAAGGTCATTATATAACTCCGAATCATATCCACTAATTACAACCGGTCCTGCATGTTTTAGTAGAATCTCTATAAGCTCCTGGTGCTCCTTATCTTCACATAATTCTACGTTATAGTATCTTTGTCTCCGTGTACTAAGAAGATATGGCGGATCTGCATAAATCAAGCATTCCGAATTATTGTATTTTTTTATAAGATCTATTGCATTGGTATTTTCTATCTCTGCATCCTTTAATCGTTTAGCTGCTTTTATAATTTCTTCCGGAATCTTATTCCATGCGCCAACAACCCTTTGATTACACTTTGTGCCAAGAACTGGTCCTGCATGTCTCCATGAAGATGAATAGTATTGCATTCCAGCTCTTGCCATGTTACAGCGGATTATGAATCGTCTTGCTCTTTCAAGATTAGTACACTTTTCACGGTCATAAGATTTTTTATATTCTTCCCGACTATATGGTGTCAACTCAATAAGTGCTGCCAACTCATTTGGATGATTCCGTATGCATACAAACAGATTTGTAATATCTCCATCTAAATCATTTAAAATTTCTGTATTGCAAGGAGCTTTGTTAAAAAACACAGCTCCTGATCCAAGAAATGGTTCTAAATATATCTTATGCTCAGGAAAAATATTTAAAATCCTTTGTGCTAAGCTCCATTTTGCACCAGGCCATTTCAGCACACCCATAAATTCACCTTCCTTCCAAAATGTTTTATTTATTTAAATAGTCTTCTTTTCATTCAGGCTATATCTATGATTCCCCAAATATTTTATCGACATCTTTCATAATGGTGTTATCTCTCTTATAATTTCTCCATTGGTTCCCATCATTTTATCTTCTCTATACGCTTCATACTCCACCACTTTTCCTCCTAATTTTTCCCATCTTGTATCATTTTCTTCTGTTAGTTTATATTCATTACGCTGTTAAGAATACAGACATACAACGCCAATATATTTAAAACCAATGCGTATATACTTCCATCAATGAAAACACTCAATTTTTTTCTTTTTCTATAAATCGGATAACCAATCAACCAAAGTGCAAAGACAATCACTCCTAAGATAAACAATACTTTCATCATCCATATCTCCCTTCATTTATCTTTTTTTAATTCAATTTACTGGGGTGTTCATCTGAACACCCCTTTTTCTTTCTACTGAATCAAGATCTCTAAGTTTCTTACGGCTTTTTTGATGTTCTCCAGATTTTTGATAATGGATTCTTTTTTTGATAGTTCATATTCTACCCTTGAATCTTCGATCCTTTTTGAAAGATCCTGCATCATTGAAACAACGTCATCGCAAATTTCTACTTGTCCGTAATCCAAAACTTCTTTCTTTTCAAAGGGTTTGGTTACATCTGCTTTTCTGTCATCTGTCACAGAGATCACAGAATTTTCCTCGTTACCTTCTTTAGATATTTTCTTCTCTGGTTCTATCAGTTCTATCATATGAAACTCAAGCATTTTCTTGGCCACTTCTAGCCAAGTAAATCTAATAATTTCATCACGATTACTTTTTATATGAAAATGAGTTGGATCAGATTCATAAAATCCAATTTTTAAAGATCCTCTATAATGAGTCAAACCGTACTCTTTTTTTAACTTTTGTGCGTATTCTTTTACTGCTGAATATGAGGTTTCTGCACAAAAAGAAACAAATATACGAGAAAAAATGTCTTGTAATTCTTGCTCCGACAGTTGCTCTTTCCTCTTTTCTTCTTTGAATTTATTTACATCCTCTTCTGTAATTTCGGTCCCGGCCTTCTCGATTAATTCATCCTGTTGCTGCGGATCCAGTTTTGATAACGCCACTGCAGCGGTAAGATCCAGATGATCCTCTTCAAAAGCTGTCTTTGTTTTCTCAGACCCATTTTTGCGGATCACATCGTATCGTTGTACCTGAGACTGGGATATACCCATTTTTTCAGACAAATAAGAACGCTTTTTCATTCCTTTTGGAAAATCATATCCGGCATTTCTTAATTCTTGATATAACCTTTCTTCCCATGCCATCTGCTCCATCATCTGCCGATTGGTTTTTGTCCGGATTTTGCTATTCGTATCATTGATCAGATATTCTTCTTTCATCTCTGGTGAGATTGGAAGATCTACATCTTCCGGACTCCGGACAAGACACGGCACATATTCAAACTGGGAGTGTCCCTCTTTGTACAACTCCTGCAGCGCTGTCCATCGTCTCTCTCCGGTAAGAAGCATAAAATCTCCTTTTGTCTGTTTCATCACGACAAGATTTTGCTGCAGTCCCATGGTTAAGATTGAAAATTTCAGCTCATCAAGTTCTTGTTTTCGGAGATCCTTCTCTTCTTCGGTAACAATTTCCCAAGTGTTTTTTGGGTTTGGATAGATATTAGAGATTGAAATCATCTGAATTTCATTTTTTGCTTTTTTGGTTGTTTTTTTCTTTGTATCACTGATTACGTCATTTAATGTAAATGCTCCCATCCCCTCTACCTCCTTATATACAATTCCGTAAAGGCTTGGTAATCCGCTGTAACATGCGCATTTCTGCGGCATTTTGCTAGTGGTTTTCTTGAGTTAATCGAATCATTAACAGCATTTCCACGACGGATGATGCTCTCAAAAATTGGGATCTGAAATTCTCCACAGATCCTCATCAGATCCTGTACGTTTGTTTTCGCCGTCCGGCCACGCTGGAACATCGTGATCAGACATCCAGCAATCTCCGGCATCGGAACATCCGGATTCATGATTTTTACGTTTTCTATCTGCTTAATTACGTCCTGCAGGTTTTCCAAACTGAAGCTGTTTGCCTGCAGAGGAATGATCATACCGTCTGCAGCGGCTAAAGCCGCGACCGTAACAACCTGATATCCTGGATGACAATCAATGATGCAGTCATCGTACAAATATGACACCTTGTCAAGTGCCTGGCTTAGGACATCCGGCTGGCATTCTGCCATCGTCAGCATAGAATCTGCTGGAATAATATCAAGATTTTCATACAGCGTGCGACGGATTGCTGTATGAATCTTGCACTTCCCGGTCAGCACATCGTATAAACTGTATTTGCTGTTTTTACGGCGGTAAAGATAAGACAAGTTGCACTGTTGATCTGCATCGATCATCAGGACTTTGTGTCCTTTTGCAGAGAGATTATATGCTAAGTTTGCTGTGGTTGTTGTTCGCCCTTCTCCACCTTTGTAGGAAAAAATAACGGTTGTTCTCATGTTTTGTACCTCCATCCTTTTGCTGTCTGGCTAATATCCCAGATCCGCTGCGACTTGATTCCTTGTTGCTAGTTCTAACGTTGCAGTGGCATTGTAAAGACAAGAAATCAAGTATTCTCTTGGTTTTTTTATTTTTTTGGTTAGTTTACAGTAATTTTCCGCCACATAAATCACATGTTCTTCTGTCAATTCTGAAAAACGTTTTTTTATTTCAGAGGCAGGAATCATGCGATCCTTAATGTTATAGATCTCAGTATCCGGAGCATCAAACAGTTCCTGAATGACAAGCAGAATCTCTTGCGCCAACTGTCTATCTATTAGACTTGTTAAATATTGGAAATCAAAGTCTGGTCTACCCCTGACCCTCTCACACGAGTGATTGCTAAAACAAGATAAAGGGAGAGAGGGATATTCTCTGTTGTAATCTCTGTTGTAATCTCTGTATACGTCCCCCTCCTGCGTGTAAGGGGTGTTACACGCAGGTGTGATACCCCTTACTCCTGCGTGTGATACCTCTCTCTCCGTGTAATAGGTGTTACACGGAGGTGTAATACCCCCTGCATCTTCCTTTTCATCCGTATCTTTCGTTACATTTTCTATGATCTTAGGTTCCTCTGGATATGTAAGATTCTCCAGCTTTCTAACGTCCAAATCCAAAAAAAGAACATTTGACATTGTAGCTCCACCGGAAAAAATTGTACGAAAAACTTTTGTGATCACACCTAGTTCTTCCAAAAAAGTTATAGCGGCTTGAACTTCTCTTTTTGAAAAACCAAATATTAAAGCTAAAGACTGATAACTTTTTTGAAGAAGATCTCCCTTAAATTTTTTTTGATAACCTATGACCATACCAGAAACAGAATCCCGCACTTCCCTTGGTCGATACCAGTAGACAATATCGGAGAGCAGGATGATTGCAGCAAGATACGGTTTCCCTTCATCCGGACCGCAGGGATGCCTGTCCTTCCTGCGGATGCTCTGATACCATGCCATCGGTATTACGTTGCCTGTGATATTTAGCTTTAATATTTCCTCAAATGCCATACTCCACCTCAGTTTATATTTTTCTGTTCATTAAAAGGACAAAATCAACCTCCTTATCTACGTCATTTGATTTTTTAATTTGTCTGAATCTCATGATCATGGATTGCTTTATCAATGTCCCTTATCGCATTATCCGGATGTTCGTATTTCTTTTCAGAAAAGAATTTATGGTCGATCACAAATCCCATATAATCCCTATCTTTTAAAATTGCTCTTTTAAGACAACAGATATCGAAGCCTTGATGATTGTTGACACTACTATATCGCTCGCTAAGAAATTTCATATTTTATTCACCTTGATTTTGATTTCTGCTTTCTCAATTTTTTTTTACTTACAGCCTTTTCTTGATCTAAGGTCACTAAGCCGATCTCTTTTAATTCCTCTAAGTCAAGATGAATATTTTTTTCAAAATTTCTCCCTTTTTCCTGTACTCCATCACATTTAACGATTAGATAGACGTCCGATCCATAGTGATCTAAAAAGGTCTTTACGTGACCTGTTTCTGGAAGATTATACTCCATCCAACAAGCCCACGCTCGATTCGCTTTTGTAAATACAGTGTCTTTCAATTTCGGGACTTTAAATGGACAATGATTTTGAAGTATGGCGTACATTTTTGTTTTATTTATTTTTTCAAGCTTCATTTCTGCCCTCCCTTAAAGCATTTAAAATGCTCTTTCCTCTGACAAATGTACCAGTTACCTTATAGCCGTTCTCCGGGTCAAAAATTATATTTTCTTCCCTCAAAGGCATATTTTCATAAAGAGTTTTTCTTCGTTGTTTTTTAGCCTGCCTTTTATTCATAATAATCTCCACCTCATTTCTATACATAAATCACATTCCAGTCATTTGAATCTAAACTTTCTTGAAGTATAATAGGATCATCGAAACGACGCTCCAAATATCTTATTTGTATAAGATCATGAATCGCAATGATGACCGAAGTACTCTCCGGAACTTCCTTAATCAATTCTTGAAAAAAAGTTTCCAAAGTTTCCTTTTCAAAGACCAAAAGAATATCTTCAAAAACTAAGAGGACGTCTTTGTTCCATACTTTTCGTATATAATCTTTTAAAATCTTTAAATCTACTAAATACTCTCCATGATCAAGTTCCTGGTTATTTAAATTAACCTTTTTCTTACCTTCCAAAGATAAATGCAATAACTGCTTAACTTTTACAAGTTGTACTTCATCTTGCAGGCCTAAATATTTTCGGTCATCTTTGGCGGAGATCCAAAAAACAGGTTTTTTACAATTTTTAATTGCTGGTCCAACAAAGTATCTGGATTTTCCAGCCCCTACACAGCCAACAACAATTGTATGTTTATTCACAATTTTCCCTTTCCTACTTACCTAAACAAGTTCATATCGTTCTAATAAAGTTTCCATTTCAGTCCGGTCTATCAAGCCGACTTTAAAGCAATAATCAGCAGCACCAAACGCCCAATTTTTATGGTTTTCAGGATCCTGCGGATTTTTCTCTAATGTAAGCACTTCATCTATGTAACTTTCTAACTCCTGTCTATATTTTTCCATTACTTTCTTCTCCTTTTTTATAAATTAAACTCAAGCTGGTCATCCTCAAGGGGGACAAACAACTCTGTGGATAGATCCATGTTGCGGTTATATAATTCTGTAAGATCTTCTATCGCTTTGTTTAGATTTCGGTAATAAGTACTTTTAGTAATAAACAATTGATGCTGAATATCAATCTGCTTTTTCCTCTGGATATATGTTAGGTTTAAGATTTTATACTCATATGGCTCCAAGCGGAGCATCATATTTTCAAGAATTTCCAGAGTTAAGATTTGATTTTTCATATAAAGAATTTCCCGCTGAATATTTACTCTTAGAAAATCCATTTTCCTGAGCTCTTGAGTCAAATCCTTTATTTCCTTTTTTGATCCTCTACTGCCTGCGGCTTCATTTTCAGCTTGTGCTGCTAAGTTTGAAGAAAGTTCTATCATTTCGTCAGAACTTTCTTTAGTTCGATTAAATTCTTCAATTTTTTTTGGATATTCTTTTTTTATAATGTTGGCTTCCTGCAGAATCAACCTGCAGGCACCTGTCGTAAGAATATGCTGCATACTTATACCCCCTATATCTCGCTTTAAATACTCCTCTATCCAAAGATTGCTTTCTTCATTTTTACTTTTTGATAAAATTCTTGATCTGAGTAAAATTGACTAATTGGTATTCTTGGATCTCCCGCTTTTGTAGTACAGTAGATATGTCCACTCTTAATCTTGTTTCTCACAGTTTGATCTGAACATTCCAGAAGTTGTGCAGTTTCGTGAACTGTAAGAAATTTATCTGTCGCTTTTGCTTTCCAAAAACCCACATCCTGTGTAAGTTTTTCTATTGCTCTTTCAAGCATTTCTACTCTTTCTTCAAGAAATGGCATATCATCCGCTCCTTTCAATTCATTTTTTTATATTTGTTTGCATATATTTCTTTGATATTGATTTATTTTGCACCATGTTTCTAATGGCTTTTTTAATTACTTGATTTTTGCTTAATTCTTCTTTATTTGCATATTCTGTCAAATCTCGGTCCAGTTCTTCTGGAATACGAATAGTAGTTATTTTCATTACCATCACCTCTTTTAGTATCATTTTATAACTATATCATTACTATACATTTTTGGCTTTATCTTGTCAATGCATTTTAATACTAATATAGTATCAAAATACCACTAGATATATATATTTTCTTATGATACTGTTTTAATACTAATTTGAATTTGGAGGTATTAGTTATGGCTACCGCTAAAATTGCAACTCAAATCCGTCTTGATCAAACAGCTCATAAAAAATGTAAGTATATTTCCACAAAAGAACTTCGATCCCTAAATAGTCAAATGGAATATTTTATCCTTAAAGGTATTGAAGAATTTGAAGAAAAAAATGGAGTTATTCCTTTGGATGAAGATTGATAGATATTTCTCCTTCATATAATTTAGCTCCCAAATCGATTAGAATTAATATAAAAGCGTGTTGAGGTATTCCTATCTCGGCCGCTTTTTCTTTGATGTACCCATTTCGCATTTCCGTTAGTCTTAATGATGTCTGGATTGTTGTCTGCTCTCTGCTCATCTATTCCACCTCACTTTTATCTCTACTCTTTCTCTATTTTTGTATTTTTTCTTCTTTCCATTCCCATAATATTTGTAGTATTAATGCATTTTTAAGATAGTTAATTTCTCCTTTATCTACATCCTTTACCGCACGATTCGTGTCTTTTCTCTTCAAAAAAAAATGCTATCTACGCTTGTATCGTAAAATACATTTTTAAATTTGCAAATAAATTTATAACTGGGGTTCCTAATTCCTCGCTCAACTTTTTCATATAATGATAATGAAACTCCTAATAACTTTGCCATTTCCAATTGAGATTTACACTTCTCTTTTCTAAAATTTATCAATTTGTAATTCATCACCTTTTATATCACCTCACTCACCACACGTTTTGTGTTTTATGCTATTATACTAAAACACATTTTGTGCTGTGTCAATCCCTTTTCGCACATTTTGTATTATTATATTTCTTCAACACATATTGTGTGGTATTCTAATCTCGTAATACGAAAGGTGGTGCATCATGTTTGGTAAACGAATTAAATCTTTAAGATTAGAAAAAGGACTTAGGCAAAAAGATTTAGGGGATGTTTTTGGTGTATCTGAAAGCACAATAGGCATGTATGAACGCGGTCAACGACAACCAGATCCTGATACGATAAAAGAGTTTGCAAAATATTTTGAAGTCTCAAC
>OBXZ01001293.1_pt1 | contig 11524 bp, 9 predicted proteins | sample 1538171 | NCBI WGS metagenome assembly OBXZ01 (sample SAMEA2580161, study PRJEB22360) | human gut metagenome | biome: human gut; feature: human-associated habitat; material: faeces | place: Denmark | collected 2008/2010
AAACGGGCGCCAGCCATAGAAACAGCGGGCGCAAAGCAGTAAGTTTCGAAGCAATTCAGAAATATATTTGGAAGACGATTCTGCGGCAGATTTGCCTGAGAGAATCGTTTTCCTCTTTACAGGAGGACTCACCATGGAAAGCTTATTCGCGGCAGTGAATGCCGTACTTTCTTTCGTTACACCGGTATCCGATTTCTTTTGGGACTTTCCTAAGATGTTCGGCTTTTGGAAAGCAATCCCTCTTTTAGGACAGTTCTCACTTGCCATTATCGTCCTTGTAGGATCCGGGCTGTATTTCACTTTCCGACTCGGCTTTATACAGATTCAGTGTTTCAGCCGGGGCGTACGTACGCTTATGGACAATCACAGTATCCGTACGGGAATTTCCCCGTTGGCTGCTTTTTGTCTGAGTACGGCCATGCGTGTGGGGCCGGGAAATATTATCGGTGTAACCGGGGCGATTGCCGCCGGCGGCCCGGGGGCGCTTTTCTGGATGTGGGTATCCGCGTTTTTCGGTATGGCGACTGCTTATACGGAAAGTACCCTGGCACAGATATTCAAGGAGAAGCGGGGGAAAGAATTTGTGGGAGGCCTTCCATTCTATGCGCGGTGTCTCTGTGGGAACAAAGTGTGGATCGGCGTGGCACTATCGCTGGTTTATATCGTGTATGCCATGATGTGCCTGCCTGCACAGGGCTTTAATGTCGTGTCTTCCGTCGGAGCCATGGGAAGCATTCTTTCAGGAAGCACTATTCCTGTGCAGTCTGTTTTTTACTACGTGGTGTCCCTTGTTGTCATTGTACTGGTCACGGTCATGGCTTTCGGGGGAATCCGCCGTATTGCCGCGGTCAGCAATAAACTTGTTCCTGTCATGGCGGTGATTTATGTATTGACTGTGGTGTCCTTGATTCTGATTAACTTAGATAATGTCCCTTATTTCTTCAGCGCAGTTTTTAAGGGGGCCTTCACTCCTGAAGCTGTTTTCGGGGGAGCTTTCGGTACGGTTCTCATGCAGGGCGTGAAGCGTGGCCTTATGTCTAATGAAGCCGGTCAGGGGACTATCACGATGCCTGCGGCTGCGGCGGAAGCAAAACATCCCTGTGAACAGGGAATCATTTCTGCCATCGGTGTATTCCTTGATACGCATGTGATTTGTACGATGACAGGCTTTATCGTTATTATGGCTCATCGATGGGCTATGGAACCGGAAGCGTGGAAAGCGGCAGGGACATATCCGAAATTCCTTCTTTCTATCGGCTCCATGACACCGGGCGGATTGAATGAGCTCGTTATGATTTTGGTATCTGTCTGTTTCTGCCTATTTGCATATACCTGTGTGATCGGATTTATTACCTTTTCGGAAATTTCTGCAAATCGTATTTCCAGTTCCCGTCCTTTTATCCACTTTATCCGCGGGATGGGCGTTTTTGTTGCTGCTTTTGGCATATTCTGCAATATTGCAGGCTATGACTTGTCCAACTTGTGGGCGTTCTCCGATTTGGGGAATATCATCATCGTATATTGCAATATCCCTATGCTTTATATAGGTTTCCGCTATGTGATGAAAGCCACGAAGAATTATAGGGAATCTGAAAATCCTGTCTTTAATTCCTCCGTAATCGGCATGGAAACGGAATATTGGGATAGGAAAAATAAAAACTGAAGCAATATAAAAAGGCTGTGCAGCTAAATGCACGGCCTTTTATACTGGATTATTTTTCATTATTTTGTGGAAACAGGGAAAGTAAATCCGTGGGGAACAGTGTCTCCTTTCCTTAGGATGAGGAAATCTTCATCAAACTGATTTTTGGCAATTTTTTTCAGAATACCATATTGCCCTTGTGTTTCTTCTACGGTCCCGTTTAATATGTGTGCCATTCGCCGGACATATTTCCGGACTGGGGTAAGATCATAACAGCCGGTGTCGATAATGTAGAACTGATTGATGCGGCCGTACAGTTTTTTTATAAATTTCGCAGCGCCTTCTTTGCCCCGTTCCGCTTCCAGTTTATCCAGGTCAAGGGGAGAATTACGGGTAAAGTCCAGCCAACTGTCGGTAAAGAAAACGCCTTCGTAATTTCTTTCCAGCGTGGAGAGAGAGTTGCCGGAAAGAAGAATATCCAGGCAGTCCCGTGTCCGTGGAATCACAATTTCCGCCGTAGTTGCTGTGAGTCCTATTGTACCGCCGCCGCATCCTGATGTGCAGATGACGATGCGATCTACCTGACAGAAACGGTCGATCTTATCCTGTACATAAGTGTGGAGGAACTTGGGGTCTGTATGGACTTCTCTTGGAAGAAAGAAAATAGGGGTGTGATTGTTATTCTCTTTCATGGCGGCAAGCAGCTCTTTTCTTAATGTAGAGCAGGCGAAGATGATTGTATTCATAATTTCCTCCATTATATTTCTTTTCTTATATTGTAATGCAGGGGTAAGGGATTGTTAAATCGGGAAATAAAAAATCCGACCGAAAAAGGTCGGATTTTAAGGTAAAAATTATTTTGAGTACAATTCGACGATGAGCGTTTCGTTGACTTCATCTTTGTAGGGGAGTTCTTCACGCAGCGGTGTGCGGACGAGTGTTGCGGACCAGTTGTCGAAGCTCTTTTCTACATAGGGAAGGTCGAAAGACTTCAGTTCGAGGAAAGCCTGTTTGAACATTTCATTGGTTCTGTAGGCTTCTTTCAGGGTAATCACCTGTCCCGGACGTACCGGATAGGACGGGATATCTACTTTCTTTCCGTCAACGGCGATGAGACCGTGGCTGACCATCTGGCGCGCCTGGCGGATGGAGCGAGCGAAGCCTGCGCGGTATACCAGGTTGTCCAGTCTTGTTTCGAGCAGGGACAGCAGGTTTTCACCAACGACGCCGGACATTCTTCTCGCTTTATCATAATAGCGGTAGAACTGTCTTTCCAATAAGTTGTACAGCGCTTTAACTTTTTGTTTTTCTGCGAGCTGGAGACCGTATTCAGACATCTTCTTCTGACGGGTTTCAGCGGGCTGCCGTTTTAACGCTTTCGGATGGCCGTAAATGTTCATGCCAAAACGTCTGCTGGTCTTAAAACGGAGATTCTTGTTTGTTGCCATTGTGTAAATCACCTCTCTAAAAAAATACAGCTGTGGAGCTGTTGAATAGCTTTATAATTATATCTGAATAAACTCCGGCTGTCAAACCCGTTGAGTTCCTTCGGATAGGATCCAGGCAAATAATTTTTTTCCTCTTGCTGTTTCTTTCTTATGGAGCCCTATAATTTCCGGGGCGAAATCAGGGTATCGATTCATATACTTTTCCATGAAGAGAAAGTAGGAAATATCGTCCTGTGTCCATTTCTCTCCCGCCGTGACGGCGCAGATGCCGGGAGGATAAATCATGGCGCATTCGAGGGCGGTTTTTCCTTTCAGCCGGGAAAGAGGAAGGAGTTTTCTGTTTCCTCTGACGAAGGCTTCCGTGGCTTTTCGCCCGCTGCAGGCCATTTCCCTTCGGCGCCGGGTGAAAATGCTGTTTTCCAGGCGGGAAGCATTCTCTTCTTCAAGGAAGTTTTCTATCTGCCTGCCCAGTTCAGCGACGGTCATGTTGTAATTCCCCGAGAGTTTCGGGAGAATTTCCAAAACGGGACGATGCCAGGCGTTGTTTTCAAAGTCTATTAATGCGGAAACGAGAGCCTCTGCTTTTTCTTCCTGATCTCCCGGCTGGATGAGGAAGAGGAGTGTGTGAAGCCCGCATTTTTCAGGGGTAATATTTCTTTCCTGAAGATAGAGGGAAAGAAGCATGGCAGGGTACGGACGTCCTTTTCTGTTCGTGGTGAGAAGGATTTTGCACGGATCGATCCGTGTGTGGGAAAAGTGTTCTTTTTCATTTCTTTTTTCTCCATACTGCCAGAAGCGCGGGGCGGAAAGAATTTCTTCCGTGGAATATGCTTCCCATGGCCGTCCGTCAATGATACGGGGGAGCAGGGGGGCGATGCTCCGGCAGGATGTAAGGATCTTCTTCCGCAGCTCTACGGCGAAGCGGGCCGCATCCTGCCAAAGAGTGTGCCCGTATTTCCTGTGGAGGAAAGCGTTCATTTCGAGAGCGGAGAAGAAGGGGAAGTAAGGACTGGTGGAAATATTCATGAGGAAGGCGTTGTCTAAGACATCGTCAGGAAGATACCTCTTTTTACCGCGAAGGTGGCTGTCCTTTTTCAATATCTGCGAGGTTTGTGAAAATCCCGCCAATTGTTTATGGACAGAGTGGGTGACGAGAAGTCCGGGATCTTTATCTGTGAGGGCCAGGGTGAGGGGAGACAGGCTTTCGGTCAAGGAAAGGAACTGTTCATATCCTGCCCATGCGGAGTCAAAGAGAATATAATCGCAGAGATTTCTTAATTTCATGATGATGTATTTCGCATCGGCTATGAAGCCGTCGTAGGTGGCAAACTGAATGATGGCAAGGCGGTAGGGCCGCTTTTTACGTTTGCTTTCCGGTGCAAGACGTGCCGCTTCTTTCCGCAGATGTTTTTCGTTAAGACTGTGTCTGTCGATACCGCTGATGATTCCGCTTTTCAGCCGCAGGGAGTCCAGGAAGGCGGGAATGGCGCCGCATTGGAGAAGGGCGCCCTGATAAACGGATTTATGATTGTTTCTGTCAAGAAGGACGAGATCGTTTTCAGAAAGAAGCGCCTGGCAGCAAATGCGGTTGGAGACGGAAGTGCCGTGGAGGATAAACCATGCCCGGTCTGCGCCGAAGGTGTCGGCTGCCAGTTTTTCTGCCGCCCCCGCCGCGCCTTCATGGGAAGATGGGTTGCCGGGGTCATTGCCTGAGTCGGACATATCGGCGGCAAACATGGCATTTCCATAGAAGCGGGTAAACGCTTTTCCTTCTTCGGTAAGGTTGTAAAAGGCTCCGCCGTGGTGGCCGGGCGTATCAAAGGGAAATTGTTTTTCTTTTGTGTGGTTCATGAGGGCTTCTGTGAAAGGAGGAAGCCTGCTTTTTATTTTCTTATCCATAGGGATCTCCTTTTTCTGTTCTTCATTATATACTAAATACACGGGGGCGGTTTGTTTGTGAATGTATATCCACTATGATAAGATAGAAATTGGAAAATTGCCGCTGACGGAGGGGTTATGGAAATAACAGGAGGCAGCTACGTAGTGAGTATTCCGGTCTATGAGGGGCCGATGGATCTGCTGCTGCACTTGGTGTCGAAAAACAGAATAGAAATCCATGATATTCCCATTCATGAAATTACTGACCAGTACCTGGAATATTTAAATCAGGCGCAGGCTTTTAATCTGGAGCTGGGAAGCAGTTTTTTTACGATGGCGGCGACACTGCTTCTGATTAAATCAAGGACGCTTCTTCCGAAACGACGGCAAGAGGAAGAAAGTGAGACGGAGGATCCCCGCCGTGAGCTGGAACGTTCGCTGGAAGAATTTAAGCGGATGAAAGAAATCCGCGCCCATATCGAGTCGCTCATACGGGAAGAGGAAGTGTACCGCACGAAAGAGCCTGCTGAAATAAGGAGCGGGCTCTATACGGGAAAGATTTCTCTCCAAAAGTTGTCGGCCGCGTTTTTTGCTCTTTATGAATCGCTGAAGGAAGAGGAGACGACGATTATGGAGCAGGAGGAGGTTTCTCTGGATGATGAGATAGAGGAACTCCGTTTTACGCTGCGCCGAGAGAAAGCGGTAGGACTGATGACATATTTCCGGGGGAAGAAGACAAGACTGCGCCTCGCCGTGTCGCTGATGGCGCTTTTGGAGCTTCTCCGCACGGGGGAAGTTCTGCTCCGTGATACGGTGTCGGGACTTATGATAGAAGGAGGACGGCCATGAGAGGGCTGAGCCGTTTGGCGGCATTGCTGGAGGCATTCCTTTTTGTCAAAGGAGATCCGGTGACTATGGAGGAATTGGTAAGCACGCTGGGAGAAAATCCCGATGAGATTGAAAAAGCGCTTGCCCTGCTGAAAGAAAGATATGGAAAGGATGACTCCGGGATTACGCTCCATGAAACAGGGGCAGGCTGGTCTCTTGCAACGAAGAAGGAATATGACGCATGGCTCACAGAAACGTTGGGGAAGCAGACGCCTCTGTCAGGAGCGGCGCTGGAAACTCTTGCGGTCATTGCCATGAAAGAACCGGTGACACGGGCAGAAATAGAGAAGATCCGCGGCGTTTCGGCAGGACGCATACTGGCGGCGCTTCTTGAAAAAGAGCTGGTGGAAGAACGGGGGCGGCTGGAGGTGGAAGAACGGGGGCGGCTGGAGGTGCCGGGACGGCCTATCTTGTACGGAACAACCAAACAGTTTCTGAAATGCACGGGACTGTCGAGTGTGAGTGAATTGAAGATGAAATGGGCCCATGCGCCGGATGAAGGAGAGTTGTTTTGAAGGAACGATTACAGAAAATATTGAGCCATGCAGGGGTCTGCTCCCGCCGTAAAGCGGAAGAATTGATTCTGGCAGGCTGTGTCCGTGTAAACGGCAGGGTCGTCAGGGAACTGGGAACGGAGGCGGACGTCCGCACGGATAAAATTGAAGCCTTGGGTGAAATTGTGAAGCCGGAACCGCTCCGCTACTATTTATTCCATAAGCCGGATTGTGTGATTACTTCCGTTTCCGATCCTGCGGGACGAAGAACGGTCATGGATTATTTCCGCCGTGTGCGGGAACGTGTATTTCCCGTGGGAAGACTGGATTACCATTCGGAAGGGCTCCTTTTGGTGACCAATGACGGACAGCTTGATTTTATTCTGACCCATCCCCGCCATGAAGTGCAGAAGGAATATGAAGTGGTAGTTCGCGGGAAGTTTTCTGAAAAACTGGCAAAGAAGATGGAAAAGGGTGTAAAGATTGACAGCGGTGTGACTGCGCCCTGTAAAATCGAAGTGCTCGGCTATGACGCGGAAAAGAATAAAACAAGGCTCCGCATGGTGCTCCATGAGGGAAAGAATCGTGAGATCCGCAAGATGATGGAAATCTTCCACTATCCGGTTTTTGAATTGAAGCGTATCAGGTACAGTTTCCTTACGCTGGATGTGAATCGCGGGCAGTACCGCCGTTTGACTGCTGCGGAGGTAAAAAATCTTTATGAGCTCCACCGGTAAAAAAGTCGCCATTATCGGCGGCGGCGTGGCGGGACTTTTGGCGGCTGTCACAGCAGCCGATCACGGGGCAAAAGTCCTTCTTTTTGAGAAGATGGACAAGGTCGGGCTGAAAATGGGAATCACTGGCAAAGGCCGATGCAATTTGACGAACAACGCGCCTATTATGGATTTCATCGCCATGACACCGGGAAACGGCCGTTTTCTTTTCAGCGCTTATAAGCGGTTTAATAACATGGATTTGCTCTCCCTTTTCCATACATGGGGGTTGGAAACAAAGGTGGAGCGGGGAGGGCGCATATTTCCCGCAGGCGATGATGCCCAGGAAGTCCGCCGTCTTTTTATGCGACTTTTACATGAAAAGCAGGTCGATGTCCATTTAAGCGAGCCTGTTCTCCATATACAGACAAAGAAAGGATGCGCTGCCGGCGTGGTAACGGGCAAGGGAACTTATGAAGCGGATGCAGTCATTCTTGCCACCGGCGGCAAATCATATCCCCGTACAGGTTCCACGGGCGATGGTTACCGTTTGGCCGGAGAACTGGGGCATACGGTGACGAAAATTCGTCCTGCCCTGATTCCTCTTGTTTGCGCAGAACCGTATTGCAGAGAACTGCAGGGACTTTCCCTTAAAAATGTGACTTTGGCGCTGGCAGCAGGGGGAAGAAGGAAATCAGAGGCTTTCGGAGAAATGATTTTTACCCATTTCGGGATCTCCGGCCCCATCGTTTTGACACAGAGCGACGTGGTTACGCTTTGGCTGTCGCAGGGGTATCAGGTGACAGGTTATATTGATCTGAAACCCGCTTTGACGGAAGAAGTTCTGGATCAGCGGATTCTCCGTGATTTGCAAAAGTTCCGTTTGAAACAGATGGGCAATGCCTTGTCGGAGCTGCTTCCCCGCCGTTTGATTGATGTGGTGATGAAGCTGGCAGATATCCCCGCAGAAATTCCTGCGGCGGCGCTGAAAAAAGCACAGCGTATTCATCTGCGGCAGACAATAAAAAAACTGCCTCTCACTATTACAAAGGCAAGACCGATTGAAGAGGCCATTGTAACAGCCGGCGGTATTTCTACAAAAGAAGTTAATTCTTCCACCATGGAATCGAAGATTGTCCGCGGACTTTATCTGGCGGGTGAAGTACTTGATGTGCATGCGTTTACGGGAGGATATAATTTACAGGCCGCCTTTTCTATGGGGCGGATGGCGGCGCTTTCAGCAGCAGGAGATAAGACAGATGCGTAAATTAGCTATTGCGATTGACGGACCGGCGGGGGCGGGAAAGAGCAGTGTTGCCAAAATTCTGGCAGCAAATATGGGGTACGCTTACCTGGATACCGGTGCTATGTACCGTGCGGTGACTTACGAAGTTCTTCGGCGGGAATTGACAGAAGAAAAAGATATCGTCGCACTGGCGGCAGGAATGGACATGACAGTGAAACCGGAAGCCGATGCCATGCATGTGATTGTAAACGGACATGATGTAACGGATCATATCCGCTCGCCTGAGGTTTCGGCGAGGGTGTCTGCAGTTTCTGCTTTGGCGGGCGTCCGCGCCGCCATGGTAGGGATACAGAGGCGCCAGGCTGCAAAAGGCGGGATTGTTTTGGACGGAAGGGATATCGGGACGACAGTGCTTCCTCATGCGGATGTAAAAATATTTCTTACGGCATCCGTTCACACGAGAGCGCTCCGCCGGTTCAAAGAAATGACGGAAAAGAATCCGGGCATGACTTTGGAAGAGGTGGAAAAAGATATCCGGAAAAGGGACTGGCAGGACAGCCATCGTGAAGTATCCCCTTTGAAACAGGCAGAAGATGCGGTCCTTTTGGATAACAGCAGACTTACGCTGGAAGAAACGGCTAAAGCGATTATGGAAATCTGTGAAAAGAAATGGGAAGTAAGGCGGGCAAATGTTTAAAAAGATATTTTACAGCGTGGTGAGAGTGCTTTTCAACGGACTCTTTTTCGGCATTTACGGTCTCCACGTGGAGGGACGGGAAAATATTCCCAAGGAAGGCGCAATTATCGTGGCGCCGAATCATAAAAGCAATTTTGATCCGCCTATCGTTGGCGTGGCGTTTAAAGACCGCATCATCCATTATATGGCCAAAGAAGAGCTCTTTAAGAATCCGATTTTTGGGTACATTCTCCGCCAGTTCGGCACATTTCCCGTAAAAAGAGGCTCCATAGACCGTATGGCGATCCGACGGGCGATTCTGGAACTGAAAGAAGGCAATGCACTTGGTATATTTCCTGAAGGCACACGTATACAAAGGGAAGGACTCGGCCGTTTTCATTCAGGCATGGCGTCCCTTGCCTTCATGAGCGGAGTTTCTATTCTCCCCGTGGCAGTGGTAGGTTCTGTAACTATGCCCCGCAAATGCGGCCCTCTTGCCGTGCTCATCGGGAAACCGATTGAAGTAAAAAAGCAAAGAGCTGATGATGAAGCAGTGGATGCTTTGAATAAAAAAGTCAAAGAGGAAATACAAAAACTAACTGATGAGTATATGGAGAAGATAAATACTAAATAGGTAAAGAATTTTTTTATAGCAGATAGTAGTTTTTAGTTATATGTAAGGGGAAGTTGGAAAAAATATATCAATGAAAATTTATAAAGCAAGAGTGATGGGGTTCTGCTACGGCGTGCGAAAAGCGATGGAAATCGCGGAAAATGCTGCTGTTTCAGGACAGAAGACGGTTACTTTGGGGCCGATTATCCACAATCCCCAGGTCGTGGCAAGGCTTGCGGGGAAAGGGATTTCTCCCGTGACGAGTACTGATGAGATAACCGATGAAACAGTGATTATTCGTTCGCATGGAATAGGGCCTTCGTGTTATAATAACCTCAAGCGCAAAAAATCAGTTTTGCTTGACGCGACTTGTCCTTTTGTGAAGAGGAACCAGGAAATAGCGAAAGGGCTGGCGGCGGAAGGCAAAAAGATTGTGCTTGTCGGTGAAAAGAAGCACCCTGAAATGCTGAGCGTAGCTGAATGGGCGGGTGAAGCGCCGTACATCGTGGAAACGATGGAAGACGTGGAAGCCTTGCCGGACCTGGACGAAGTCCATATTGTTATACAGACTACATTCTCCCTTTCTTTGGCAGACCGCCTGATTACCGCGATCAAACGGAAAGCGGGAAGCGTGAGCGTCCATAAGACGATCTGCAATGCCACGTCGGACAGACAGACGGCGGCAGGAGAGCTGGCACGGAATGTAGATGTGATGATCGTTATAGGCGGCCGCAACAGTGCCAATACCGGCAGATTGGTGGAAGTCTGCCAGGCGGAAGGAGCCGTTACCCATCATATTGAAACGGCGGCGGAACTGAAAAAAGAATGGTTCCACAGTCAATGCAAAGTTGGCATCACCGCCGGTGCATCCACACCGGACTGGATCATAGAGGAGGTATTTTTTATTATGGAAGACATGAATGAAATGCTGGAACAGGAAGAAATGAACCTGGATGTACACAAAGGCAGCGTTGTAGAAGGGAAGGTAGTAGACCTGACCGATGACAAAGCCTGGATCTCTTTCGGATACAAGACCGAAGCCGTACTTCCGCTTCATGAATATTCCTATCCGGAGCCCGCATCCCTTAAAGATGTACTGCAGGTAGGAGACTCGCTTCGTGTGCAGGTTGTCAGCAGTGTGAAAGAAGACAGCACGATTTTTGTTTCCAAGATCAAGGTTGACCGCCTGGCAGACTGGGATGTGGCTAAGGAAGCCTTTGACAAGGGGGAACCGGTTGAATGCGAAGGTATCGAAGCAATCAAAGTCGGCCTGCTTGTACAGCTTAAATCCCTGCGCGGCTTTATCCCGCTTTCCCAGGGGGATCTCCGTTTCGTTCATTCTCTGCAGAGCCTCGTCGGACAGAAATTTAAAGCCAAGATTCTGGAAGTGGATCCTACAAAGAACCGCCTCGTCCTTTCCCGTAAAGCCGTTCTTGAAGAACAGCGCACGGGTGAGCTGGATGTCATTGAACAGGCTTATGAAAACGGCGAAGTGCTGAAAGGTACCGTGAAGAAAATTATGCCTTACGGCGCGTTTGTTGCGCTGAACGGTATTGAAGGCCTGCTTCATATTTCCGATGTGTCCTGGAGAAAGATTTCCAAGGTAGAAGATGTTCTCCAGCCGGAACAGGTGATTGACGTTAAGATTAAGTCTTTTGACAGGGAAAAGCAGAGAATTTCTTTCAGTCATAAGGACTGCCTTCCGAATCCATGGGAAACTGCTGTCAAAGATCATGAAGTGGATGATATAGTCGGTGCAAGAGTGGTAAAAATCCTTGAATTCGGCGTTATTGTAGAATTGGAAGACGGGCTTACCGGCCTGCTCCACATCAATGAGATGACACAGGATCATAACAAGAAACCGGGCGATATCTGCCGGGTTGGCGATGATCTGACTGTCCGTATCATCGGCATAGATGAAGCCCG
>OBXZ01001298.1_pt1 | contig 11495 bp, 11 predicted proteins | sample 1538171 | NCBI WGS metagenome assembly OBXZ01 (sample SAMEA2580161, study PRJEB22360) | human gut metagenome | biome: human gut; feature: human-associated habitat; material: faeces | place: Denmark | collected 2008/2010
CGACCCCGAAAGAAGATAGATGGGAAGTTTTTGACGCAGGCATTGCCGCTCAGACTTTTTGCCTTGCTGCTTACGAGCAAGGAGTGGGCAGTGTAATCCTCGGCATCTTTGATGAGGATAAAGTAAGTGAAGTGTGCGGATTGCCGGCAGACGAAAAGGTTATGGCACTGATTGCCGTAGGCTATCCCGAAGAATCTGCAAAAGCTGCGCCTGCACGCAAGCCGGTTACAGCACTGCTTACTTTTGATGCATAAAACTACCCTTGGATACTTTTTATAATAAACAGGGCTTTGCTTCGGCAGGCTCTGTTTTTTTGTTCCCCTTGCCCAAAATACAGCCGTGGCGCAAACGCGAGAAGTATCAAAGTATAAAGCAAAAAACACTTTCATAATGCTACTCGATACAATAGACGATTGTTGCCTCTGAATGATAAAACGAAAGAGCAGCACAATGTTTGGCTTTATTTAGATAAGCGGCTGGGGAAGTGCGGGCACTCGGGTTCTCAGGCTGCCTTTTGTTTTTAAGACGAAAAGACAAAAAACGACGCAATATAGAATTTTGACGTTTTTTCGACTACTTTTTTATGAAATTCAAAATTCTCTTACAGAAAGGCACTCAAAACAGAGACATTTTTTTGATGCGATGCTATAATAAGATTATTACCGCCGATACAGGGAGGAAAAAAGAATGGATATCAAAGCTTTGTCAGAAAAGTATGAGCGCTATATTATTGAACAGCGACGCTGGTTCCATACGCATCCTGAGCTTTCCTGGGAGGAAAACGAAACCACCGAAGCCATTGCTGCAGAGCTGGAAAAAATGGGGCTTAAAGTAGAACGCTTTGAAGGCCACCCTGGCTGTACCGCTATGATTTACGGCGGCAAAGCGCAGCCGAATTGTAAAACTGTGGCGCTGCGTGCAGACATTGATGCGCTGCCGGTAGAAGAAAAAACAGAATTGCCGTTTGCCAGTAAAAACAAGGGTGTGATGCATGCCTGTGGGCATGACATTCACATCGCAATGCTGCTTGGTGCTGCGAAAATCTTAACCGAAATCAGCGATGAGCTGACCGGTAATGTAAAGCTCTTCTTCCAGGCGGCAGAAGAAACCTGCCACGGAGCAGAGTATTATGTTGCACAAGGTGTTTTGGATGGCGTGGACGCTATGTATGGCCAGCATATCTGGGCGAATATGGATGCTCCACTGATTAATGTCGAGCCGGGTGTGCGTATGGCAAGCTGCGATAATTTCACTATCCGTGTAGAAGGTGTTTCTACGCACGGTTCTTCACCCAACCTTGGCGTAGACGCTATCGTGGCCGCGAGTGCTATCGTGATGAATCTGCAAACCATCGTTTCCCGCAACAACGATCCACTTAATCCGCTGGTGGTCACCGTTGGCAAGATTGCCGGTGGGCAGCGTTTTAACATCATTGCAAACGAAGTGGTGATGGAGGGCACCTGCCGTACCCATTCCCGCGAGATGCGTGGAAAGATCGAGCCGCTGCTGCGCCGCGTTTGTGAGGACACTGCTGCTACTTTTGGCGCGAAAGCTACGCTTACCTACGAAGCATTTCCCGGCCCGGTGATCAACGATAACGAAAAGTTGAACCGCATTGCGCACGACGCAGCAGTAAAGCTTTACGGAGAAGAAGGCTTGGGCGAGCTTCCCAAAATGATGGGCAGTGAAGATTATGCCTATTATATGGAGCGTATTCCTGCAGTGTTTGGTTTCTTGGGTAGCCGCGACGCAGTACACTGCTACTCTAACCACAACGACAAATACGATGTGGACGAAAGTGTAATGAAACGTGGGGCCGCAATGCACGCACAATTTGCTATGGATTTTTTGAATTCTGCTATGGAATAACAATAAAAAGGATGTGTTGCTTTTGAAATACAAAGCCACATCCTTTTTTTGATTGTTTTTCGGTTTTTTATCCTTATTTCGTGGTCGGCGGCAGAGAATATTCTTGTTTATTTTTGCAAAGTAGTTTATAATATATCTATTGTTTTGCTTAATTTAAATGTTTTTAAACGGGAAACAGAGAACATAAACAAAGATTTACAGGGGGAGTATAAGTGGCAAATTACTTGGCAATGGGAAAAGAGGAACTGCTGGAAGAAAAGAAGAAGCTGGAAGAGATTTATGCTGGATATTTAGCCAGAAACTTAAAGCTGGATATGTCTCGTGGTAAACCCTGCAAAGAGCAACTTGATCTTTCGATTGATATGCTGACCATGGACCCCGCAGATTACATTAGCGAAACCGGTCTGGATAGCCGTAACTATGGCTGCCTAGAAGGCATGCCGGAAGCACGCCGTCTGTTTGCAGAAATTATGGGCGTTCGCCCAGAAGAGGTTATGGTAGGCGGCAACTCCAGCCTTAACCTGATGTTCGATGTCATCTCGATGGGCTGCCGCAATGGCTTCCCCGAGAGCTCACAGCCCTGGGGCAGAGGCTGTAAATTCATCTGCCCGGCCCCCGCGTTACGGAATATTTCGGTTTTGAGTTGTTGACTGTTAAAATGCTGGAAACCGGCCCGGATATGGATGCCGTGGAAGAGCTGGTAAAAGACCCCGCAGTCAAAGGCATCTGGTGTGTCCCTACCTATTCCAACCCGGATGGATACTGCTACTCTGACGAAACCGTGCGTCGCCTGGCCGCAATGGAGCCTGCCGCGAAAGATTTCAAAATTTTCTGGGACGATGCTTATGTGGTGCACTTCTTTGGTGACGAGCCAGACCGTGTGCTCAATATTCTCAACGAGTGCCGCCGCTGTGGCAACGAAAACCGCCCCGTCATGTTCTGCTCCACCAGCAAAATCACTTTCCCGGGCGCTGGCGTTTCTTCGCTGGCAGCAAGCAGTGAGATGCTGGAGTACATTCTGCACAATATGTTCCCGATGACCATCAGCTTTGATAAAATGAATCAGATGCGTCACGTGAGATATTTGAAGAACCTTGACGGTGTGCTTGCCCATATGGAGAAGCATAAGCGCGTCATTAAACCGAAATTCTCGGTTGTACTGCACGAGCTGGACGATCAGCTGCTTCCCTGCGGCGATATTGCGCACTGGACGCGTCCTCGTGGCGGCTACTTCATTAGCCTTTATGTCATGCCCGGCTGTGCAAAACGCACAGTAGACCTCTGCAAAGATGCAGGCGTGGTTCTCACGGGTGCAGGCGCGGCATATCCGTACGGTGTGGATCCAGAAGATTCCAACATCCGTATTGCGCCCACCTTTCCGCCGGTGGATGAGCTGAAAATTGCAGCAGAGCTGCTTTGTGTCGCTGCAAGACTCTCTACCGTAGAAAAATTACTGGCGCAATAAATATCTGGTTCAAAGGAGAACAATCATGCAACTCGGTGTGTCTACTTCATGCTATTTCCCGTTAGAGACAGAGGTTTCTCTGGCTCATTTGGGAGCAGCAGGAGTGCGGCACGCCGAGTTGTTTTTGAACACTCTCTGCGAAACAGAGCCGGCTTTTATTCAGCAGTTACGGGCACAGTGTAAAGAAACAGACCTGGACATAGTAGCGTTTCATCCCTTTACTTCGGGCATGGAACCGCTTTATTTTGCCTCAGCTTATCCGCGCCGCGTTGCAGATGGCATTAAGTTGTACCGCAAATTGTTTGCGTGTGCGGAATCGCTGGGCGCGCAAATTTTCACAATGCATGGCGATGTAAAAACAAACCCTGTAGATTTTAGTTATTACTGCGAAAATTTTGCAACTCTTGCTGAAATTGCAACCGAATACGGACTTACCCTAAGCCAGGAGAATGTAGTGCGCTGCAAATCTGGCAGCATTGATAATATTCGCCGTATGCGTGAGCTGCTAGGTGATAAAGTACACTTTACGCTGGATGTTAAGCAAGCAGTGCGAAGCGGGGAAGACCCATTTGATATGCTGGACGCTATGGCGGGCAAAATTTGCCATGTGCATTTAAGCGATCATACCGTGCAGTACGACTGCCTTCCACCCGGAAAAGGGGATTTGGATTGCGCTGCATTCTTCCGTAGACTGCAGGCTACCGGCTTTAATCGCAACATTATCGTAGAGTTATACCGCGAAAACTTTGCCACTGATCAGGATTTGGCAGACTCGCTGGACTATCTTAAACAATATATTGAGTAAAACTATAAAAATCTTGCAGTTTCCGACAAATTTTCCTCTTTTTCTCTAAAATATCGTATATAATGAAAGAGAGAAAGGGGCGAGATGCCATTGATGCAAGGAACTGTGGTGAAACAACAAAAAATCCTGTCCAATCAAAAGCAGCTCGAATACCTGCTGCTGTCCTGCCCATATTTGGATAAACAATCCTATTCAGTAGAAGTTGTTTCAGAAAAAGACGGCCACCGCCAATTTGCTATTATAGAGCAGGTGACCTGCTGTAGCGAAAAGGCGTATGCTTATTTCGACAGTTTGGTTTCTGCGGCGGTGCGGCCAGAAACGCTGCACGAAATGTTATATGAGCTGATTGCGCAATAGACGCTTTCAGCCGCCTAGAAAGGAAGTACCCTTATGAGATGCCCGTATTGCGGAGAAACCGAATCGAAGGTAATTGATTCCCGCCCCGCAGATGATGGGGAGCGCATTCGCCGCCGCAGAGAGTGCCTTGCCTGCGAAAAGCGACCTATGAAGTGATAGAAACCGTACCGCTGATGGTCGTAAAAAAGGATAAATCCCGAGAAGCATTTGACCGACAAAAGCTGTTGACCGGATTGATGCGCGCTTGTCAAAAGCGCCCCGTGCCGCTGCAACGGCTCGAAACCGCGGTGGATGATATTGAGCAATCGCTGCTTAATACCCTTAACCGCGAGGTAACCACGCTCGAAATTGGTGAGCTTGCGATGAAAGAGCTAAAGGCAATTGACGAGGTGGCCTATGTTCGTTTTGCCTCTGTCTACCGCCAGTTTAGCGATATTAATACTTTTATGGACGAATTGAAAGATTTACTAAGCAGGAAAAATTTTCAGAAGTAATTACCTGGCAGTTTAAACACTGAATGTTACACATAAATTTTGACCCCCAAAAGCAGGGGCAGCATTGAGATTCTTCTCAGCGCTGCCCCTGCTTTTTATTTTTCTATTTTTAGATTTAAATGACACTAAAGAAAAGGCCTCGCACCTCTTTGAGATGTGTGATGGTGCGTTGTATTTCTGCCGACAAATCCTCCTCCCCCTCGAGCGTATTGTAGGAAGACAACATATGAATTGATTGATGGGGGGCATAAATCAAGTCCCGGCGCAAAAGCAGGTAAAAAATCCGTTCATGGTCATCAAAGTACTCTTCAATTTCCGTAATAGTATTCTCCAGCGCCTGGCGCTGCCTTGCGTCGTTTTGTACCTGTGCCTGTTCCAGCAGCGTAATCATCTCCTCTGTTACGCTATTGACCCGAAATGTCCCCCAAATAGAAAAACTGATGATGGCTGCAAGAATCACAGCGCTGGCAATGATGCGTTTCATTGTTTGCTCAAGACCCCTTTTTTAAAACAACTTGATGCTTTTTCTGTTTGTTGCAAAGCATCACAAGCACCTGTTCCGGGCTTACACCTTGCTGCTTTAGCACATATTCTACCCAACCGGCAGTTACGTTGCAGCAGCTCATTACACCAGAATCAATCTGCCCATCTACAATGACCGGAAGCATTGGGCATTCCTGCGGGTCCGGCTTTGCGCCGAGATATGCCGGACTCAAAGGCGAGGAAACCTCGGTTTTGAAAATGCTGATGCTTCCATTGGTTTCTACTATCGCCAACGCGACCTCGGTTGGGTCAAATATGTCTTTGACACGCAAAGCGGAAAGCAAGTCATCCGCAGTAAAGCGCAGTTCCTTGAGCATTTTTTGGTCGATGACGCCATTGCGAATAATCACTTTAGGGTGTCCCGAAATCAATGTCTCAAGCTTTCTGGATTTGGTAGTAAGCGCAGACAGCAACACCTCCAAGCAAACGATAATTAAAACCGGAATTACGCTGTTCAAAAAAGGGAGATCCGGCGACTCGATGGGAATGGATGCCAGGTTTGAAATGAGTATGGTGCAAACCAGCTCTGAGGGCTGCAGCTCTCCCAGCTGTCTTTTTCCCATCATACGCACAGCGAAGATAATCATAATGTAAACAACCAAAGTACGGGTGAGCAAAATTAGCATAGTTTTTTTGCCTCCTTTTCCGATGTATTGTGGACGAGGATGATTAAATTCATACGGTCCCGCCATACTCAAAAGGAAGAGGAGCGTGAAGGAATGGAACATAAGATCACCGGAAACTTAGAACAAGACATTGTCTATTTTAAAGACTGCTTCGGCAAATCTGCCGATTTCTATTTGAAAACCACAAAAATCTGCGATGTGGAATGTGCGATCGTCCTCTGCGACGTAGTGGCAGGCGTGGACAACGCATGGGAAATGCTGCTGCGGCCGCTGCGCGAAGAACCCAGAGATTTCGATAACGGCAAAGCGTTGATGGATTACCTAACTGAAAACTCTGCTTTGGCTTTTTCGCCTAAAGCCCTTACGGATTTGGAAGCTGCGCGCTACGCCCTTACTACCGGTCATACGGTGCTGCTATGCCAGGGCGCTACTTCGGCTTTGATGTTCTCTACACAGGACTTTATCCAGCGGTCGGTTTCGCCGTCTGACAGCGAGGTAAACGTCTATGGATCGAAAGAAGCCTTCTCCGACGTCCTGCGCAAGAATATGGGGCTGATTCGGCGCCGCGTGCGCACAGATGGATTGATTATTGAAAGTCTGGAGGAAGGACGCTATACCCGCACCGAGGTGGCGCTCATCTACCATCGCGATCTTGTTAAGCCCGGCTTTTTGGAAGCCGTAAGAGAAAAACTCCAGAAAATCGATTTGCAAATGGTGTTCGACACTTCTTATCTGGCTCCGTTTTTAGAGAGCGCGCCTTATGGATTGTTCAGCGGTGTAGGAATTACCGACCGACCGGATACACTTTGCGCTAAAATCTGCGAAGGCAAAGTTGCTGTGCTGGCAGACGGCACGCCTTACGCACTGCTGATTCCGTATTTTTTCCCCGAACACTTTCAATGCATGGACGATTATGCTTCGCGTCCCTATTATGCCTCTTTTATCCGGCTACTGAAGTATACCGCGTTTTTTATCGCTGTAATGCTGCCTGGCCTTTTTGTTTCAGCTGCAAATTTCACACCGGAGATTTTCCCAGAGCAGATGCTATATAAAATTGCTGCAAGCGAAGGCGCAACCCCAATGCCACTATTTTTAGAAGCGATTTTTGTTAATCTGCTACTTGAGATTGTCAAAGAAGCAGGTCTGCGAATGCCAAAGTCAATTGGGCACAGCGTTAGCCTTGTGGCCGCGCTTATTGTAGGCGATGCGGCGGTGCAATTTGGGTTAATCGGCTCGCCAATTGTGATTATTGCCGCTATTTCTGCTATCTGTGGCTTTTTGGTGCCGACCCTATACCAGCCGATCACGATATTGCGTGTGCTTTTTATTCTGGCAGGAGGCATTTTGGGACCTGCTGGCATTTTGCTTTTATTGATGGGTACGCTGTTCGGCATCTGCGGGATTGACACCTTTGGTATGCCGTATACAGCACCGCTAACACCCTATGCACCTGGTATTTTGCGTGACGGCTTGCTGCGCACTGGCTGGAAAGCAAGGCAAAAGGAAACCTTTACAATTTCCGATTTGCCTGAAGAGGGAGAGCGGGACGACAGTTAGTTTTAACTTGCTTTTATAAATTCCTATTGCATTTTGAAAATGAGGTTGTGAAGAATTTGCTGAAACAACAATCTAAGCTTAGCTCGATGGAGCTATTTGTGACTGGGTATTTGTGCTTGGTAATTGACTTAATTGCAAAACCCGGTTCTGTACCAATTAAATATTGCGCAGCGATTACTATACTTGCCAGTGCGCTAGATATTGCAGTTGTCTATTTTCTGGTGGCCGGCATTACAGAATGGAAAAACGGTGCAAAGTTATTCGACCTTACAGACACCTCAGTTGCTGTTAAACCTGCATTTTTTTGTGGTTTTTTATTGCTTGCTGTGGCAGCAGGGGACACGATAGCCACAACTTTTCGATTTTTACGCAGTGCTTCTGACTGGCAGCTGTCTTTTTTGGTGTTTTTGTTGATTACCCTCGCGGTCGCTGTGTACGCTTCTAAGCTAGGTGTTTTTTCTATTGCGCGCACGGCAGAAGTAGTGCTGGTACTCTTGATTTTCTCGGTGGTGCTGATTATCCTTTCAACGCTCGGTAGAGCGGATTTACAGAACCTGAAAGTCAGTGTAGACCCTGCTGGTGAAGTGCTCCATGCTGCATTGCGAGGCTTTTCGGTTTCGCCGTCGCTGTTTGCGTGGTTTGTGCTGGTTTCCCAATCCGGGCCGCAAAAGCAAGGGCTGTTTTTTCGGGTGTTGCTTGCGGTGTTTTGCTCCTATGTTGTATTTACGCTGGTGGGAGAATTGGTGCTCGGCGGATTTGCGCTGGGGCAAAGTCAGCCCTTTTACACATTGGCGCGCATAGGCAATCTGTCCGTCTTTCGGCGTTTGGATAGTCTGCATTCCTTTGTTTGGGCACTGGTGCTGGTGCAAAAATTAGCGGTGCTGTTTTATACCGCCAGCCTTTTACTCAATGGCGCGGTAAAAAAACTAACAGCGAACGCAGCGATGGCAATTACTGCGGCGGCCTGCGCCGTAGCTGCAATTTTACTTGGCCGGATCAAGATGCAAATGCTGCCGTTGATTTTGACGGTGGCTACCATATTGGTATTTTTGCTTGCATCGCTACGGAAAGGGGAGAATCCACCATCAGAAAGCTGAGATTGATTCTACCAATTCTTGCTCTGTTTTGTCTATGTGGGTGTGGGGCGACCACCCCACTTAGCCAACGGGCAATGGTGAAAATGGTTACGGTGCACTGTGAGCCGCAGCAATATCGCGTCGGGCTGCTTTATCTTACGGTGAATCGCGAAGCTGATGCAGATCAGGCCGGCAGTATTCCCCATTACGCATACGGTACCGGAGAAACGGTTTCTGAAGCACTGGTAAATGCAGAGAAAGTGTCCGGAGAAACTCCGTTTTACGCCCAAAACGAATTGCTTATGGTAGAAGGTACGCCGCCTCGCGCAAGCTTTGACAAAGTGATTGAATATTTTTCAGAAGAGCATTTTTCGCGCACCAATATGGCTATTTTTTGCTGCGATAAACTGCCTGAGTCCTCCGAGATGTCCGACTATGCCAAAGATCTTGCCATCTACACCGGCCAGCCCAACGTGGTTGTGCGCCGCGTTTACGATTACGGCCCCGATGAAACGGCTTTATTGCCGCTTTTACGTACAGATACCGAAACAGTACAGAGTGACGGATTTTTGGTGTTGCCCGTAAAAGGCGAAAGCTTTGTTATTTCTGAACAAGCCGAGTTTGCAGCAGTTTTAATGGGGGAAAATAAAAAAATGAAGTTCCACTTCCAAAATGGTGGCTGTACAGTAAATGAGCTTGCCATCTCGCATGACGTCACTTACGAGGACCAAATGCGACAGAAACTCATTTTAACAGGAGCTATCTGCGAGGTAGAAGGCAAACTATCGGAAGAAGAGCTAAAAGCCGCAGTTGCAAAAGACTTGCAAAAACAATTTAATGAGCTGTACGCAGCGTGCTACCTGGCCAATGACACAGACCTTTTTGCATTTGATTGGTGGTTTTCGTGTTATAATCAACGTGTGTTTCAAGCTGCTCGGCAGGCAGAACGGTTCTATCTGCCAGACACCATGACACTGCAGATAAAACTCCATATGGAATAGCATGTAATGCCTATTAGCTTTACAGTTTGATTCGGGCAAAAAACAAACCACCCGGCTTTTGCAGGGTGGTTTGTTTTGATTTTATGCAAGTAATCTTAGCGTTTAATGCGGTACTCGTAAATAGCGCGCTCGTAAACGTTAAGAATGGCCTTGGTAAACTCCTCAGCACCATAGCGCTGAGTAGTGCTGGTAACCGTCGAGCGCAGTGCCAGGCGGTCCTCTTCGCTGCGGGCAGTATATTCGGTGAGCAGGCGACCGAAATCCTGGCTTTCAATAAAAAAGTCACCGTTTTCGCCCGGGGTAATTTGCTCTTTATTGTATAGGTCAAGGCGCTGCAGCACATACAGACCGCTTGCCATGGCTTCCAGCATAGAAATCGAGTTGATTTCAGAGAGAGAGGCCGTTGCAAACAAATTGCAGGCTTGAAAATACGGAGGTAATTTGCTATGGTCCATGCGGCCAAGCAGGCGCACCTGGCTTGCAACGCCGCGGGTGAGAATAAGCCGCTGCAGATTTTCTGCTTCGGGGCCATCACCTACGATAAACAGTTTGTACTGCGGTTTCCCGGCACAGTGGTCTGCAAAAGCGTTAATCAGCACATCTAGGCTTTTTTCATGTCCCAGCCGACCAACGAACAAGAGCGAAATATCACCCGGCTGGATACCCAAATCTTTTTTTGCTTCAGTTATTTTTTCGGCGGGGATATTTTCAATCAGAAAATCACTGAGGTCAACGGTGTTTGGGACAATATTGATGTGCCGCTCTACGCCGCAGCGACGCAGAAATTCTACTACTTTAGGTGAAGGGCCGATAATCTCGGTTGCTTTGCGGGCTACGTTTCTAAAATAAGCGTGGGCGCCCGGCTTAACAACTTTTTCCATGTGGGCGTTAGGCGCAACATAGAACAAATAGTCGTCATACATCGTGTGCAATGTGTAAACAACTGGCTTTTTTAAGTGGCGTGCACACAAAAGCCCAAACAGTCCAATGGAAAACTCGGTGTGGATATGCAGAAGATCAGGATCGAACTCTCGCACATACTGCATACGCCGCAAGTTTACAGGATTTGTAAGCCCCGCACCATAAATCTTTTTAATTGAGATAGAGGGGCAGTACAAGACGCCGTCTTTGATGTAATGGGTACTGGCTTTTGGGTTTGTGGTGACGATTAACACCTTGTGCCCTTGTGCTTCCAACCCTTTCTTCAAAGTTTCGATATGGGTGACAACGCCGCTGATATATGGGAAATAAGTTTCCGTAAAAATAGCGATTTTCATTCTGAAATCTCCGTTTCTAGCTATTTCATTCCAAATGATGATGAGTTGAGATGGATTGCGCTTTAACCAACAAAACCGCGCAATATTTTGACTTGTTAATGATAACGAGGGTAATACCAGATTGTTTTCAATCATTTTGCGTACGTTCTAGTATAACATGGAACCCCAGCTAAAAAAAGTCCTTTTTCTGTCTAGAGGCTGCAAGGGTATTTGTTGAACTATTGTCCTGTTTATATTATAATAAACATACGCGATTATATTGTAAGTTTTGCCTTGTAAATAAAAGAAAGAGGTGTCCCATGGAATATCATGTGGGTCTGGACAAACTCGTTAAAGAGTTGAAGATGGAAGTGATTTATACCCCCGCACCGTTAGAAACCATTATGGTCACTAACGCAGACGTTAACCGTCCCGGTTTGATGTTG
>OBXZ01001301.1_pt1 | contig 11481 bp, 15 predicted proteins | sample 1538171 | NCBI WGS metagenome assembly OBXZ01 (sample SAMEA2580161, study PRJEB22360) | human gut metagenome | biome: human gut; feature: human-associated habitat; material: faeces | place: Denmark | collected 2008/2010
ATGCCGTAAATGTTATTCGCAGAATGCTGCATGTGAGTGGTATGGTTTTGGATAATGCCAGTCCCGCTGTTCTGGGCCACCTTTCCAAGAATATCAGAATCGCTGTGCTAAAGGCCCCATTGGTGGATGAAGATGTGGGGGTAGCCGCCAGTATCCGTATTGTAAATCCTCAGAGCATGAAAAAGAGTGATTTTGTAAAGGGTGAAACGGCAACGGAAGAGATGCTGGATTTTCTGGCAGAATGTATCCGGTATGGAATTTCTGTCTGTGTGGCAGGAGCAACCAGCTCTGGAAAAACGACTCTGGCCGGCTGGTTGTTGACAACTATTCCGGACAGTAAGCGGATATTCACCATTGAAAATGGTTCCAGGGAACTGGATCTGGTACGGGAAAAGGAGGGCCGAGTGACCAACCGGGTCATTCATACGCTGACAAGGGATTCGGAGAATCAACGCCAGAGCATTGATCAGGATACCCTTCTGGATATGGCGCTCCGTTTTAATCCGGAAATCATCTGTGTAGGAGAGATGCGAAGTTCTGAGGCATACGGTACTGACGACCATTCATTCCAACAGCTGCGAGGCGACCTACCGCCGTATGGTCACCCTGTGCAAAAGAAAGTATGATATTTCAGATGAAACCCTCATAGGTCTTGTAACTGAAGCGTTTCCTGTGATTGTGTTTGCCAAGCAGCTGGAAAACAAGAAACGAAAGATCATGGAAATCATGGAATGTGAGATTCTGCCAGATGGAAGCCGGGATTTTCATACACTGTACCATTACCGGATTACTGAAAACCGGATGGAGGGAGACTGTTTTTTAATCAGTGGAACGCATGAAAAGGTCTCAGCATTTTCCATGGGTCTCAAGAAGCGTTTCCTGGAAAATGGAATGCCGAAAGAGCGGCTGGAACAGCTGGAGGGAATTCAATGAATATAGGAAGTGTATTTGCCTGTATTGGACTCGTTACAGGCTTTTTTCTGATTCTGGGACTGGAACCAATGGAATTTACAGATGCTGTATTTCATGCCATCATGAGGAAACCTAAGGGAATTCGTGGGGAGATCCGGGAAGCAGCAAGAGAAAAGCGGCCCTTTTTTCTTCGACAGGAAATAGAAACAGCTCAGGATATCTTAAGGCTCACCGGAAAAGAAAACAGGATATCTGTGCTATGTGCTTATTCTCTTCTTCTTTTTTCGGTAGGAGTCATGGCGGCTGTTTTAATCGGAAATCCATTCATGGTTCCGGTCTTGTCATGTGGACTCATGTTCCTGCCTTTCTGGTATGTGAAGCTAATGGAGAGCCACTATAAGAAAGATATTGCGGGGGAACTGGAGACGGCTCTCAGCATTATCACAACTGCGTATTTGAGGAGCGAAGACATCATCCATGCAATAGAAGAAAATCATTATTTGAATCCACCGGTTTCCACTGTGTTTCAGGAATTTCTCGCACAATTAAAGATGATCAGTCCGGATGTGGATGCCGCACTGAAGAATTTAAGAAAAAAGATACGAAACGACGTGTTTGAGGAATGGGTGGATGCGATTAGTGCATGCCAGTATGACAGAAGCTTAAAAACAACGCTGCCGCCGATCGTAAATAAGCTTTCCGATATGAGGATTATTAATGGGGAACTGGAGAATCTGGTGTTTGAACCGAGAAAAGAATTTATCACAATGGTGATTCTGGTTATTGGAAATATTCCGCTCATGTATATGCTGAACCGTGACTGGTATCAGGTTTTAATGTTTACGCCGTTTGGCCAGTTTTTACTGGCTGGAAGTGCAGCGGTGATTTTTATCTCGACAGCATTTGTGATTAAACTTACCAGGCCCATTGAATACAGGAGGTAGCGTATGGTACTGCTGTGTGTATTCGGTTTTTTTGCAGCTATGGGATTGTATTTTTTAGCGGCCAGTGTGCTTCATCTTCCGACGCATGGGGCAGAACGGGCGATGGCGGTAAGAGGAAGAAAAAAGACGTCTGTGTCACAGTTATTGGAACACAGGCTGTTTGGAATTTCGGTCTGGGTATCGGACTATATCCGTTTGGATGAATACAAAAGAAACCGCATGGAGCATGTTTTAAAAGCAGCCGGTATGAACATGAGCCCGGAGGTTTACAGAGCCTTTGCTCTTGTGAAAGGTGGAAGTCTTCTGGTCCTGTGTGTTCCCTGCATGTTTTTCATGCCGCTGTTGTCGCCGGTTCTTGTTTTTATAGGCATTGCAGTTTATTTTAAGGAATCAAACCGGGCGGAAGAGGCATTGAAAAGTAAGAGGGAAGAGATTGAGCGGGAACTGCCCCGTTTTGTATCTACGATCGAGCAGGAACTGAAAAGCAGCCGGGATGTTCTGGCGATACTGGAACACTTCAAACGAAATGCAGGAGTTAAGTTTCGGGAGGAGCTGGATATCCTGACGGCGGATATGAGATCCAGCAGCTATGAGGCCGCCCTTACCCGGTTCGAAGCAAGGCTTAATTCGACCATGCTGTCTGATGTGGTGAGAGGGCTGGTGGGTGTTTTAAGAGGTGATAACAGTGCAGCGTATTTTCAGCTTCTCGCTCATGATTTTAAACAGCTGGAACTCCAACGGTTAAAAAAGGAGGCTCAGAAGATTCCTCCGAGAATCCGGATTTTTTCATTTCTTATGCTGCTGTGTTTTCTGCTCACATATCTGGCGATTATCGGATATGAGATCATTCATTCGCTGGGAGGGATGTTTTAAATGAAGGGGAAACAATACAGAGAATTGTTACGGGAAGAAACTGCGGAAGGGTATATTGACGTGTGTGTTCTGGTGCTATGCGCCATGCTTATGCTTGGACTGGCAGTGAAAGTACTCCCTGTATATGTGGCGAAAAATCAACTGGATGTATTTGCGGCTGAATTATGCAGAGAGGCGGAGATGGCGGGAAGAGTGGGAAGTGAAACCAGCCGGAGAGAAGCGGTCCTTCGAGAGAAAACAGGGCTGGATCCTGTGGTTTCCTGGTCAGAGTCCGGAACGTTTCAATTAAATGATGATATCACGGTGACCCTGACCTTACGAAGAAATATTGGTTTGTTTGGCGGTTTTGGCTCCTTCCCTGTGACTTTGAGGGCATCGGCCAGCGGGAAGGGAGAGGTATACTGGAAGTGAATGAGATTATTTCGCTGGTAAAGGGGAAAGAGGCTAATGGAATGCCTCTTGCTGCTGCGGCAGCTATGGCAGTTCTGTTCATCTTCTGTGGAATAACGGAATATATGCATCTGCAGATAGTAGCTCAGGGTGTTCGGGATGCGGTTCAGGAGGCTGTGATTGCAGCGGTCAATGATAATTATGATGATGTATACCATGGCGTTCGGGAAGGATACGCCGGAGGATATTACCCGGCGAGTGGGGAAGGCTGGGAAGAAAGCCTGGATTATGGTGACATTTACGGAAGACTGGACGATCTGTTGGGATTGAGCGATGAGGGAAACTGGCATGTAAAGTATTTGTCTGGAGGGGAGAGGGAATATCGGCTCTCAGGGCTTAAGACAGAGATCATCAATGTACCATTTGCATCCAATGCGAACCGGAGATTTCTTGCAGATGCATATGTGAAGTTGGAAGTGCCTGTTCGGTTTGGGGGTAAAGTGCTGCCGGATATGAAGATTCAATTAAAGGTGAGGGCCGGGTATACACCAAAGTTTTGAAGAGGGGCAGGTAAGAGATGAAATCCGTAGGAAAAAGTTAAGAAAATGAAGTGAAAAGCAGATGGACATTTCAGAATATCTGTGATAGGGTGAAATTAGAGAAAATGGTCGTGAGAATTGTCAGGAATGGAAGGAGGTTTCCATGAATTTAGATGACAGGACAAAGAAATGGCTGGTGGCAGGAGGCGCAGGAATCATCGGTATTTGTATGCTCGTGCTGATAACCGGGCAGTTTAGTGGGAAGCAGGTGGAAACAACACCTGAGACAACGGAAGCTGTAACAACCAAGGAAGCTTTAGTAGAGACAACCGAGGACGAAGGAGTCCTTGTAACAACGGCTGAAGAAACTGTCAGCGTATCGCAACCGGGGACAGAAGCAGAAAAGAGAACGACTGAGGCAGAAACTACTGAAGAAGTGCAGGAGTTGCAGCCGGAGGCGACGAAAACTGCGGAACCACCAGAAGAGAAAAAGCATGATCCGGCAATAAAACCGAATGGAGAAGTTGTGATTCCGACAACGGCCGTAGCGCCTTCAACGGAGGCCGAGACTACGCAGGCACAGTCAGAGACAGTCCCAGATACTACGGCTCCGCCGCCAGAGAGTACGGAAGTGTTGGTGCCTGAACCTACTGGAGATGCACCTAAAGAAGGACAGGTGTATGTGCCTGGTTTTGGCTGGGTCGATCCATCTGGATCTACAGGTGAATACGTTGATTCGGATGGAGATATAAATAAACAGGTCGGGTCAATGGATTAAATTTATTGTGTTGTTCGTAATTGAGAAATATGATATGAGTTAGGAGACCAATATTCAAGGAAGCAGAAAAGATTGCAATAAAAGAAGTTTTGTCAAATGTTGAAATTTTTGAGTGGTCTGTTTCAGTGTTTTACCAGATACTGAAGAATGGACTATTCTATGGTTTAGACATTGTTACATTATTATTGGAATAACGATGCATTTATATCATTTAATAAGGAATAGCTATTTAATGTTATAAGTAATAATTAAATGCATTTATAAAAGGCACGGTGAAAACTGTGCTTTTTATGTTGGACTGAAGCTCATATGAAACAAAATATATAAGGAGAGGTATGCACAAAAATAAATATTTTTTTGTAATACTTAGTTGTTTTATGTTTTTACTATTTGCCCAGTCAGTATATGCTGTCGGAGATGGTAACATGGATTCGGGCGGAGGAGATATGGCAGATGGAACAAATCAAAATAAATGGACAGTAGGAGATGAGGCTGTAAGAGTCACTGTTATTAGAGATTATGACTATGCAATTATTGGCAAGACTGTGGATTTCACTAATAAGGAACCAATAATTCAGATTCATTTTGGTGCGAATAGTAAAATCGCTTATCGCAATGGTACATCTCTTTATCCAAAATCGAACAAGTATGTATGGGCCCAGCCAAAAAAGAAAATCCCCAAAATTATTACATCTGCTAGTGGTCATACAAACATTGAAGAAATCAAAAGATATTTCTGCTCCGAATATATGATACGTCTAATTGCAGAAAAGACGGAAATGAATTACGACACATTGATTAATGGTGATTACAAAATCTTATTAGAGCCAGTAGTCTATATTACGTACAATGGAGTCAAATATGCAATGAGTGCAACTGAAGCGGCATACTATTCACCTATGACAAGTGGGAATTTAAGAGCCAAATTTTTCAATGTCCTGTTTAAAAATGTTCCGTTGGCTATGTTTCTCGAAACTCCGGATCTTGGATATCCAGCTTGGTCAGGCTCTAAGAACCAAAATGTTACCGAGGAAGAGGTGATTTCTTCTCTTGGTTTGGGTATTATTCATTTTGATAAGGCGGAGGAGGAAGAGCCTGATACGAAAACATATGATTATACCTATCGGGTCAATACACAAGTAATAACTGCTGTTACCATAAGTGGAGGAAGAGCGAATCCAGACAGGCCGGTTACTGCGCGGTTTAATATAAATGGGAGGACCTATACAGTCAGGAACATTTATTATCCATCAGGGGATGAGCAATTAGTATGGGTAAAGTGGAGAACTCCGGATAAACCACAGGACCTTACAATTCGTGTAACAACCAGTGGAAACGGTCGTGCTGATAAAAGTACCATTCAAGTAAAGATTGAGGACCTGGATGAAAATCAACCGCCGAATCCGATTGCTGACGACAGAAACGATTCGTATAGAAGGCCGGGTTCTCTGCCGATATTTGAATCAAGAAGTGAAGCAGACTGGAGTATCTGGAGGGCGTGGTGGCACGAGCATTGGGTATGGCATTCGGGAAGTGATGATGAGGACGGATATTGGGAAGATGAAGGCTGGTGGGATTACGATAAAGATTGGTACTATGCGTATTTATCGGCCACTATGAAGATAGAACCTGATGCAAAATCACCTACTGCAAAAGAAAACGTGATGAAAAGCGGCTATGGGATTAACGAAATGGTGACAGCAGATGTTCAAACTAATCGGTCCAGCGCAGTAACTGGGGCACAAAATGCAATAGCCTTTTTCCCGGAATTCCAATATGAGACTTACTGGAGACTTCTCAAAAGGACATCAGGAAATCTTCATGCCAAACTGGAATACCAGCCGAATCGTTATTCGACATTTAATCGAAGGACTCATTTCACACCGATTTGGATGCCGGATGGTGATTATACTGTATATACCTGGCTGATTGACTGCTGGACCCCGAAAGGAATGCTCTCGTTAAATCTCTCTGACCAGGTTTATATCCAGGGAAGTCTATGGGACGACTGGCATATATCCAAAATAAAACCTTAAATTAGATGCAGGGTGGAGGTACCCTGTTTTTTTATGCATTGGTGAGGCTATAACCAACACATGGAGGTGATAGTAGTGAAAATAAATAAAATGAAAAAAACGTTTTTAGTTATCAGTACTTTAAGCTTTCTAATCCTGTTTCCAATGACTGTCCATGCGTCCGGAGATGTATCGGGCGCAATTGAAGATACCTGGAATACTGCGTCTGGTCAGATAAAAAGTGTTGTTGACAAGGTGGTCTTTCCTGCAATCGATATGTTGTTAGCCATCTTCTTTTTTGGCAAATTGGGTACGGCATATTTCGATTTTCGCAAACATGGTCAGTTTGAGTGGAGCGGTCCGGCTATTTTATTTGTATGCCTGGTATTTACTTTGACGGCGCCGCTTTATATTTGGCAGATACTTGGAATGTAGCTATAAAGGCTGGTAGGAAATACACCTAACCAGCCTTTTCTCTATTTTCCACTTTGGATGCGTTGCACTAAATCAATTATTCTATACTCGATGGTTTGCATCGTCTGCTTAATTTCTGCATCACTTTTTCCACTGGGGTCATCTAATCCCCAATCCTCTCGATGCTTGCAGGGAAGGAAAGGACAGGTTACATTGCAGCCCATCGTCACTACGATATCCACTTGCGGAATATCTGTCAACAGCTTTGGAGATTGTGTCTGTTCCATATCAATTCCATAGAGTTGTTTCATCAATCGTACAGCAGCTTGATTGATTTGCAGCTTTACTTCTGTTCCTGCGGAATAGCTTTCAAACACTTCGGATGCAAGATGTTTGCCAAGTGCCTCAGCAATCTGGCTACGGCAGGAGTTGTGGACACAAATAAATGCTACTTTGGGCTTGTTCATGCCTTCACTCCTGATTTTTCAATTAGCTTTTTAGCCTCATCCACCTTGATGAGCTTGCCAAAGGCCACGACTTTGCTGTTGATTACCAGTGCTGGAGTTTGCATCACTCCATACTTTGCAATCTCAACCGTATCGCCAATATTCAGCACTTCATCGGTAAAGCCCATCTCTGCCACTGCCTGCTTTACATTTGCGAAAGTATCTGTACTTTTCTGACAGCAAGCGCCCAACACAATAAAACGAGCTTTCTCGATGTCGCTGATGCCACATTGACTGCCACAAGAACAGGTTGCTTTCACTTCCTGATTTTCACAGCAGCAAGGAGTAGTATCCTCTTTTTTCTTTCCAAAATTAAATAATGACATAATAAAATCCTCCTTAAATTTGATTTTCTTTAGATAATAAAGGGTTGCAGGAAGTTAAAGAAATATCCCACAAGGATAATGCCAACAGCACAAATTCCGATGAACAGCGCAAGCAGCTTTGGCTTAACAGCTTTCTTCAGCATAATCATAGATGGCAGGCTTAACGTGGTCACCGCCATCATAAAGGCCAAAATAGTGCCAAGCTGCGCGCCCTTTGAAAGCAGTGCTTCTGCAATGGGGATGGTACCGAAAATATCTGCATACCTGGGAATACCAACCAGTGTAGCCAAGATGACACCAAATGGATTATTGCTGCCCAAAGTAGCTTCCACCCAATGTTCTGGTATCCAGTTATGAATCAATGCACCGATACCCACACCTACAAGGATATAAGGAAACACCTTTTTAAACGTATCGTATACCTGCTCCTTTGCAAAAGTGATCCTGTCTTTGCGGGTTAAATCAGGTGATTCTATATCCATGCTGCCTGCCGTTAAAATGAAGCTCTCAACGTGCTTTTCCATGTGCAGTTTTTCAATAATGGTGCCGCCAGCCACAGCAATGACAAGCCCGACCACCACATAGATCACGGCGACCTTTGTTCCGAAAATGCTCATCAACAGCACAAGAGAACCGAGATCAACCATTGGTGAGGAAATCAGGAATGAAAATGTTACGCCAAGGGGCAGTCCTGCCGAGGTGAAGCCAATAAACAGTGGAATGGACGAACAGGAGCAAAAGGGTGTTACCGTTCCTAAAAGTGCTGACACAATGTTGGCACCAACACCATGAAAGCGGCCAAGAATTTTCTTGGAACGCTCTGGTGGAAAATAGCTTTGAATGTAGCTGATGACAAAAATCAGGAAACACAGCAATACCGTTATCTTTATAACATCATAAAGAAAAAATTGTACGCTTCCTCCTAAGCGGCTGGAAAGGTTAAGCCCCAGAGCGGACAGTCCCATTCCGATTAGTTCATTAAGCCACTCCATTCCAAGGATTTGTCCTTGAAAGAAGTCCCAAGCTGATTGTATTGCTTGCATAATAAATGCCTCGCTTTCTAAAATAATAATTACATCAAAAATATTTGATGTATTGTGTCAAATAAAAACCATCCATAAAGATGAATGGTTTTTATTCACATTTGCAGGATTCCTCCAACCCCGTGTGGGGGGTGGTAATTGCTTTCAGCAGAGTAAATGCCTCAATGCATCCCTGCTCACTCAGTTTATAGTGTGTCCACTTGCCCTCCTGTCTTGCCTCCACAACACCAGATTCACAAAGAATTTTCATGTGGTAGGACAGACCGGACTGTGTTGTATCAATTTTCTCAAGAAGCACGCAAGCGCATTTTTCTCCGCTTTGTAATAACTCTAAAATGGCAAGACGTTTTTCATCGCAAAATGCTTTGAATACTTTGGCCGTCTTCACATGAGAATTTTCCAAATTCATCACCTCAAATCAAATTATTTTGATATGACTATTATATGCAAAAAATATCACTATGTCAATAGGGAGGAAAAGAAAATTGATTTATTTCATTCGATACCGCCTTTATGCAAGTATTGACTGGACTATATTAGGTATGTAGGCAGAAAAAGCCGTTGCATTAAACCAAGGATGCAACGGCTCAATTCATGATAAGTAAGATATTATCAGCAGAATTAAATACCAGAAGAGGGTGCGTTTAATTTTTTAAACAATATTTTCGCCTAATATTATTTTGGGCATAGTAGTCAAGCAACGATTCCAACGCTTATAAAAGTGTTCTAATCCAAGCTTTGAAACGCGAGCATGAGTCTCCTCATCCTTCAAAGTCCAATGTAACACATAAGTAACCTTGCCGACATTTCGAGTAAGGCGAACAGGAGGGGCACCCTCTTTCACCGCATTAAAATCAGTTTGACGATGGGTACGTTTAATATACTTTACCTCGACAACGCCATCTTGTGCTATATAAAAATCAGCAACCTCTTTCATAAGTTGCTCAATTTCATCTTGCTTTTCAATCTTTGCTTCATAAATGCAAATTTCATTAAACATGCTGTTCACCTCATTTGAACATTATTTAAATTCGCTTTCTAAGCGTCTAAATTTCTTGCTGCCGTTTTACAAAAGTTCTTTTAGATAGATATGATAAGTCTACCATATGAAAGGGGCAACTTCAACTCTCAAATCATGAATAGAAAGGGCAAGCAACATGAAAACAAAAATCCGTTCACCGTCTTTATGCAAGAAATGACTGGACTATCTAAGGCTATAGAACACGGGGATTTTAGATTAAATTACTAAGTGACTTACCGGACGATCTTAGGGATGCAGGGAGAGTAAGTCGCGATTATATATGTACCATGAAATGGCAAAAGAAGTGAGAAAACAATAGAAAGTTAAAGAATGAGAAGGAGATTGAATCATGGGTTGCTGGGGGATTACAGTGCTTGAATCTGACACAGGATTAGATACCGTCAGTTTTATCCGCAGACATCTACCGAAAGACGGCAGACTGCAGCTGGAAAAAATAGTGGAAGCGCTAAAAGGGGATTTCTGGAATGCGCCGTCCGATGTTACCGATGGTGAGGCACATACCAGCCCAATGGCGCTGGCAGAGATTATAGTGAAATTCCTTGACCATAATCAGGAGGGTCTTGATAACGATATGATATGGGTGGCACAGAATAAAAAATTTAGGAATATCAACTCCTTTACTGCCTCTAGAGATTCTGTACTATGGGTGAGAACTTACGTTTATGATACTCTGCAGAACGCGATAAAGAATACAAAGGGCTATGTGCAGTATGATAAAAAATGGGGAGGTTGGCTTGAAGAAAAAAACTGGATAAACTGGCAGCGTCATATGGAAATGCTTATTACCCGACTGGATATGCTATTGACATCTGCCGAAGATATCATAGAAATCATGACTGTGAAAGAACAAGATCAGGAGCAGGTCATCAGATAGATAAATTCTGCATGAGAAAGTAATGAGGACAATCTTTCGGCAGATGCATGAGATGCATGAAAACATATGTGTTAAAAATATGCAGGAAGAGCAATTACGCATCTTCCTGCATAGAATCCAGAATCAGTTGAAAATACTGGCGGCGGCTTTCCAGATCGGTAGTATCCAGTCTGTGCAGCACTTCATTAAGAAAGCTTTGAATAAATACGGCGGAAATGGGAGCGATCAAAAAGTGGTTTTTTAATTCCTGATTGAGCTGTTCCACGGAAGGTTCACCCAGTAGATCAGACAGCCTTTCATAAAGTGCAGTCAGTTTGTAAAAATCTTGGTATGACCGAAGTCCCTCTTCACTCTGTTCCAAATATTGAGTGAGAGAAGAAGCCAAAAATTCATCGGCAAGTTCAAGGATAAGCAAGCCGATTTTTGTGTCCCGTTCCTGCAAGGGAGGCAGAGTATTCAGTAAGTGAGAAGCTTTCTCATAGATCGGGAGATATTCCTCATCAAAAGGCGCCTGATCTACAGCGAATTTGCAAATCTGATGCAGCCGGCTGATTGCCGCCAAACCATCGTTTGCCGCTTCATAAGTCATGATATAACTGGACAGATCAAAAAACGCAGACAGGTAGGCGTCAAGTAAATAGCTTTGGGCTGCCAGCTTTTTTCTAAGGGGACAGATGGAACGCAGAAACGAATGCAGTGATAAATCCCTTTCAGAAAATTCCGCAAAGCCAGCCAGATTGGAGTAAGTGTTGAAAATAGTCATGGTTCACCAGCCTTTCATATGATTTTTATAATGATAAAACCTTGTATGCTATGTAAACTCTG
>OBXZ01001302.1_pt1 | contig 11444 bp, 12 predicted proteins | sample 1538171 | NCBI WGS metagenome assembly OBXZ01 (sample SAMEA2580161, study PRJEB22360) | human gut metagenome | biome: human gut; feature: human-associated habitat; material: faeces | place: Denmark | collected 2008/2010
TTCAGTTTTCAAATTTCAGTTAGAATCTAATTCATTGAGATTCCGAGAAGTTATTTATAAATCCATCATAACAGGGCAGGACTGAAAATGTTTTCTTGTTAAGGCTGGCTCTGCTGATGTATATCAGTTGAAATATAGGAGAAATGAATGTTTTTGCATAAAAAAAGGGTGTGGAAACCCAGGATTTCCCTTTTCACACTCTTTTTTATTATCTATTTATTTACTTTTTTTACAATTTATATATACATATCAAAAAATAAAATATATAATGAAATTGCTGTCGATTCTTTCCAGCTGAAAGGAGGTGGCACAGTGGAATACATACTTCGTTTTCTTATGTCAGTCATATCATCTATAGTGAATTACTACATCCATAAATGGCTGGATCATAGAAGAAAAGACAGTTAATAAAAACCCCCGGAGACCAGTCCTCTCCGGGGGTTTTTCTGTCACAGTGGACATACTTCTATTTTCTTACTGCTTTTATGATACCCTTTTTAGTAATTATTGTCAACAGTCATTTTAGTCCATCCTCAAAGATTCAAGTAATCAATCAGCGTTCTTGCAATGATCTGCAATGGAAGCCTGGATACGATATCAAAGTCCTCGATGGTCTTGTTTCTCTGGTTATATCCCAGGACAGACAAGTCTGAATAATCTTCTAAATCTGTCTTTGGCAGGCAGCAGCAGGTCACCACATTTGCACCTACCTTCTTCGCATTCTGGGCAGTCAACAGCAGCTCCGGCGTACTGTTCTTTATAGAAAAAATAATGATCAGGTCACCCTGCCTGAACAGTTTATCCGACTTTTTCATAACCTCTGAATCTGACAGCATATATGCATTATACCCAAGCAGCTGAAGCTGCAGTTCCACATCTTTGGCAATCCATGCGGTAGAACCTCTTGCAATGATATAAATCTTCCGCGCCGTCTTAATAAAACGTACTACCTTGAGGATCGTCTCCGCTTTCAGTATTTCGATGGTTTTCATGCACTCTGTGACAGACTTCTGAAAAATTTCGTTGACAATCTCTCCCTCCACCATATCTTCTATCTTTGCAGAAAGTTTATAGCGCAGCTCCGAGAGACCGTTATAACCACACTTCCTGACAGCCCTTGAGACAGTCGGAGGAGAGGTGAAACTCTTTTCGGCGAGTTCAGTGATCGTCAGCTTTAAAAACTGATCTTCATGTTGATTGATATACTCTATCACCTGCCGTTCGGCTTCTGTAAGCCCGCTTTCCAGTTCTTCTGTAATCTCAACTATCATAACCTATATTTCCCTTCTCACGTTGAAAAAACTGATTGTCTGTGATATAGTAAATATATAGTAAAGAGCAGCTGTCCCAATCTGGGATGGCCATTATAAAAGTACACGAAAAACCACCTTATAACGACCAGGTAATAAGGGTGGTTTTTCGCTTTTCTAAATTAATGACATATCATATATATGAATGTCAGTAATGCCAGAAGAAACATTCCAAAAGACATTAAATCTTTAAAGTCAAAATGTTTCATAGCCATCACCTCCATTCTATGTAGAATGAAGGCCATCCACCCTATAGCAGCTGCTCATCTTAAATGATACAATATTTTTTGGAAATAATCAACAAATACAAAAAGAACCTTGTGAAAAATTCTACACAAGGTTCTCTATGTTTTTTAATCTCTAACAGATCTCCGCCCCTGCCGGCATATCTTTTTCAGGCACAACCAAAGCCAGTTCCCCTTTTTCATTTTCTGCACAGAGCAGCATTCCCTCAGAAAGCACTCCTGCAAGCTTAGCTGGCTTTAAGTTTACTAAGACCATGACTTTTTTGCCGACCATCTCTTCCGGCTTATAATAGGCCTTGATCCCAGAAACGATCTGCTTCACTTCGCTTCCCACACGCACCTGGGAGCAAAGCAGCTTCTTGGACTTTTTGACTTCCTCGCAGGCAATGATCTCACCTACCTGGAACTGCATCTTACCAAATTCGTCAAAGGTGATCTCCTCTTTTGGCTCTATGTCGATCACAGGACCTGCTGCCGCCTGTGCCTGCTTATTCATCAGCTCTTCCGCCTGTTTGAGCACCTCTTCTTCATCAAGCCGCGCAAAAAGGATCTCAGGCTTTTCTGTCACTTTCGTACCGCTCTTATAATGACCAAATGTAGTCAGATCCTCAAACCTTCTGGGTTCTGCATTCAGCTGTTTTAAGATCTTCTCCACAGTCTCAGGCATATATGGCTCCAGCAGGGCCGCTCCGGTTAAGATACCTTCCACCAGGTTATATAATACCGTGGCGAGACGATCTTTCTTTGCCTCGTCCTTTGCCAGCACCCACGGCATGGTTTCATCAATATACTTATTACAGCGCTTGAATACATTAAAAATCTCTGTCATGGCATCTGCCACCTTGAGCACGTCCATCTTTTTCTGGACCTTATCTCTGGCACCGGTAACCACAGCTTTCAGCTGGTCGTCAAACTCATCCACAACACCCTTATCTTCCACGACTCCGTCAAAGTATTTGTTAGACATGGAAATGGTGCGGTTCACAAGATTGCCTAAGGTGTTAGCAAGATCAGAGTTCATACGCTCAACCATCAGCTCCCATGAGATCACACCGTCGTGTTCAAACGGCATCTCGTGGAGGACAAAGTAACGCACTGCGTCCACACTGAACATCTCGGCCAGATCATCTGCATACAAAACATTTCCTTTGGACTTACTCATCTTTCCATCACCCTGCAAAAGCCATGGGTGTCCAAAAACCTGCTTCGGAAGCGGAAGGTCAAGGGCCATCAGGATGATCGGCCAGTAAATCGTATGGAACCGGATGATATCTTTTCCGATCAGATGAAGATCAGCAGGCCAGAGCTTTTTAAACTGATCTGTGCTGTTTCCGTCACAATCGTATCCAATCCCTGTTATATAGTTGGTCAGGGCGTCCAGCCATACATATACTACATGTCCTTCATCAAAATCTACCGGGATTCCCCACTTAAAAGAAGTCCTGGACACGCACAGGTCCTGAAGTCCCGGAAGCAGGAAATTGTTCATCATCTCATTTTTTCTGGACTCCGGCTGGATAAATTCCGGATGAGCGTTGATATAGTCAATGAGCCTGTCCGCATATTTGCTCAGTTTCAGGAAATACGCCTCTTCCTTGGCCGGCTGTACTTCCCGTCCGCAGTCGGGACATTTGCCGTCCACCAGCTGGCTTTCTGTAAAGAAGGATTCGCACGGGGTACAGTAAAGTCCCTCATAGTGTCCCTTGTAAATATCTCCCTGTTCATAGAGCTTTTTAAAAATCTTCTGTACCTGAGCTTCGTGGTCCGCGTCCGTTGTGCGGATAAACTTATCGTAAGAAGTATTCATCAGATCCCAGATCCGTTTGATCTCCCCTGCCACGTCGTCCACAAACTCTTTCGGCGTCACACCCTTCTCAGCGGCTTTTAATTCTACCTTCTGTCCGTGCTCGTCGGTTCCGGTCTGAAAAAATACGTCATAGCCTTCCATTCTTTTATATCTGGCAATACTGTCTGCCAAGATAATCTCATAAGTATTCCCGATGTGAGGCTTGCCAGATGTATAAGTAATCGCAGTTGTTATATAATATGGTTCCTTGCTCATGTTTCTCCTCCATTTTCGCATTATACTGTGTTTTATTATAGTACATCTTGCAAAGATAGTCTATTTTTTTCCTTTAAAAAATAGTATAATAGTATCTAAGAGATTCTATTCAGAAAGGATTCTTATGCATAAATATACATATCGTAAGTTTCTTGCATTTACCATGGCTGTCATGGTGGCATTCACTGGCTGTTCCAAAGGATCGGACACCGGGAATCCCTCCACAGCGAAAGAATCAGAATCCACCAAAGACAAAGCATCGGACCGGCAGAAGTTTGACTCCTATTTGAACCAGCTTTTCAAGGAACACGTCAATTCCAATACGGTCAATCTGCATTATACCCTTGCACATCCGGAACGCTACGGCATCAAAGCCAAAAAGGCCGATCTGGGCAACATCGACTTAAAAGACCTTGACCAGGCAGAAGCCCAATGTAAGAAGGAGTTAAAAAGGCTTGAGAGTTTCAACTACAAAAAACTCTCCAAGAGTCAGAAGCAGTCTTATGATTATCTCATGGATTACTTTAATCGCCAGCAGAAACTGGCACCTTACCCCTATCTTCAGACGGTTTTAAGCCCTACTCTCGGCTCCCAGGCCCAGCTTCCCGTGACTTTGTGCGAATACCCTTTAAGAACCAGGGAAGATGTAGAAACCTACCTTTCTCTGCTCTCCAAAGTCGGTTCCTACTTCGACACGGTCATCCGCTACGAAAAGGAACAGGTCAAACGGGGATATTTCATGTCAGATGCGGATGCCGATGCCGTCTTAAAACAAATCAATGATTTTACAAGGGCCACCGACCACAATTATATGATCGAAGTGTTCAACACAAATATTGATTCGGTTTCAGACCTCAGCACCAACCAGAAGAGAAATTACCGGAAGGAAAACCGCCGCCTGATCTTAGAAGAAGTGATTCCGGCCTATGAGAATCTGTACAGTGATTTGAAAAATCTGAAAGGAAACGGAAAGAACAAGCAGGGCTATGCCCATTTCAAAAATGGGAAGTCCTATTATTCTGCTCTCGCCTCCTATAAAACCGGCTCTGACAAGACCGTGCCTCAGATGATCAAGGCCACCGAAGCACACCTTCTTTACCTTCAGACAGAGATGACAGAGATCATAAAAGAAGATCCCTCCATCTACCATGCTTTTTTAGATTTAGATCTGAATAAATATTCAAGCAAAAAACCATCGAAGATCCTGTCACAGCTGAAGCAGAAAATAAAAGATAAGTATCCTGCTGCCGCCGAAGTAGAGTGTGACATCAAATATGTCCATTCTTCTCTGGAAGAAAACTCAAGCCCGGCTTTTTACATGATTCCTGCCATCGATGACTATAAGAAAAACGTCATTTATGTCAACAAGGCACAGACCGGCCAGGAATCCTTGTACCCGACGCTGGCTCATGAGGGCTATCCCGGGCATCTGTACCAGACCACTTATTTCCACAGCAAAAAGGAACATCCGATACGTTATATTCTGGATTATCCGGGATACAACGAAGGCTGGGCCACCTACGTGGAGATGGACTCTTACAGTTACCTCGATATGAAACAGGAACTTGAGCCTTTAAAGAAGCTTTTGCCGGACAATTATCTGTACAATATGGCTCTGAGTGCCAGAGTGGATATGGGCGTCAACTATGAAGGCTGGAGTGTTGACGAGGCAGTCAAATATATGCAGCAGTACGGAACCATCAGTACCTCCAGCATGAAAGCCCTTTACCGCTATGTCATCCAGAATCCGGCCAATTATTTATGCTACTATATCGGTTATCTGGAGTTCATGGAATTAAAAGATTATTATAAAGAGAAATCTGAAAATGCTTATGATGAAAAAGTTTTTCATAAAATCATATTAGATGCCGGACCTAACAGCTTTCGTATACTCAGACAGCGCATCGACGAAAACCTGTAAATCCGGGTACGATCTTTGTACCTGCAAAACACATAAGTTTAGGAGGAAAGATTATGTCAACAAAAGCACGCTACGCCCATGACGAGATTGGAAAAGGAAAACCGGGTTTTTCAAAGACCCGTTCCATCATTGAGGCCGCATTTTACGGCAACAACGTCATTGAGGTGGTAAACCTGAAGCAGGCATATGAGCTTGCTAAAAATTCTCCGGGAACCATTGTCACCGACATGCCGGTCTACCGCGGAGAAGAGTTCGGCCTGAAAAAAGACACAAAAGTTTTGCTGTTCAATGACGGCTCCGTCACCGGACGCTGTGCGGCAGCCAGAAGGATCGCGGGAAGTCCGAACGTGGATACCAACGATCTGGACTTAAAAGTGATGGACGCGATCTACGATACACGCAAAAAGACCATGTACCACGCAGAAGTCTACATCGGCTTAGACCCGGAATTTATGGTTAAGGCACACCTTCTGATTCCGGAGGGAGAGGAAAATATCCTGTACTCCTGGATGCTTAATTTCCAGTATGAGTCTGATGAATATAACAAGATGTATAAAAGGTCCCGTGCCATCGGCAGCGAGTCTGATATTTATATTTTCTCCGATCCTCAGTGGAGCCACCCAGAACATCCGCTCGGACTTACTTACTTCAACACCCAGACCAACTGCGCAGCTTTGCTTGGAATGCGTTATTTTGGAGAACATAAAAAAGGTACTCTTACCATCGCCTGGGCGATTGCCAACAGAAATGGCTATGCTTCCTGCCACGGCGGACAGAAGGAATACCGTTTAAGTCCGAACCACAGCTATGTTGCATCTTTCTTTGGTCTGTCCGGATCAGGAAAATCAACACTGACCCACGCCGTACACAATAATAAATACGATATCACCGTCCTCCACGACGATGCCTTTATCATCAACACCGAAACCGGTTCTTCCATCGCCATGGAGCCTACTTATTTTGACAAGACCTCCGACTACCCCACCGGGTGCGAAGACAACAGGTATCTCCTCACGGCACAGAACTGTTCTGCAACGAGAGATGACAAGGGCAATGTTGTCCTTGTCACTGAAGACATCCGAAACGGCAACGGCCGGGCAATCAAGTCTAAACTCTGGTCACCAAACCGTGTAGACAAGATTGAATCTCCGGTTAACGGTATTTTCTGGATTATGAAAGATCCTACCATTCCGCCGATCATCAAAGTCAACGGTTCACATTTGGCTGCAGTCATGGGTGCCACCCTTGCCACAAAGCGTACCAACGCAGAACGCCTGGCACCTGGAGTAGACCCGAACCGTCTGGTCGTAGAACCATATGCAAACCCGTTCCGTACTTATCCTCTTGTGGATGATTACAACAAGTTCCGTTCTCTTGTAAAGGACCGCCATGTAGAATGTTATATCTTAAATACCGGCGACTTTATGGGCAAGGATATCACTCCTGGTGTTACATTGTCTGTATTGGAACAGGTTGTGGAGGGCAACGCCCAGTTAAAGCCCTGGGGACCGTTCAGCAACATGGAAACGATCGAAGTTGAAGGATATGTCCCTGATTTCGACGATGAGACCTATGTCAATACACTGAAAGCAAGAATGACGGAACGCCTGAATTTCATCTTTGAGAAAGATACAGAAGACGGAGGATACAATGCCCTTCCTACTGAGGCAAAAGAAGCTCTGGCTAAAGTGATCAGCGAAGCGCACAACCATGTAAAATAAAAGTGAGGTGAATTCTTACCGTGACCAAAGAGCAGCTGAACGACATTGTGGTAAACCTTTTCCATGAAATATCTTACCAGGAGGAAAAAGCGGTCATCACAGAGGAGTTCAAGGACATTTCCAACAAAGAACTGCATATAATCGACGCGATCGGAACCGGCAGTCCGAAGAATATGTCTTCCATCGCAAAAGCCCTGAACATCACGGTAGGAACACTGACCATCGCCATAAACAGTCTTTTAAAAAAAGGCTATGTGATACGCAGGCGCGGGTAGCAGGACCGCAGAATCGTCTATATATCGCTTTCTGACAAAGGGAAGGAAGCCTATGACCATCACAGGCAGTTTCACCGCGCGATGCTGGAAGATGTACTTTCCCGTTTAGACGAAGATGAAGAATGCCTTCTGATACGGATCATGGAATACTTCCGGGATTACTATGAGACGAAAAACAATTAAAAAACGGGAGCTGGAATGATTTCCGGCTCCCGTTTTTTAATGCATCCCGGTGAGAAATACACTCGCCATTACCCCTGCGAAGGTTGCCAGAAGGGCACCTGCCAGGGTGTATCTGGTCTTTTTGATATGTACGGCCGAGAAATAGATAGACATTGTATAAAAACATGTCTCGGTAGAACTTAAAATAATTGATGACATGACTCCCTGAGCTGAGTCAGGGCCAAAGTTCTTAAAAATATCCAAAAGGAACCCCGTAGCTGCCGATGAGGAAAACAGCTTTGCAAAGATCACCGGAAGCACGTCCTTAGGAATCTTTAAAAGCTGTCCCACCGGACTCAATACAGATACAAGAAGCTCCAGCGCTCCGGACGTCCTGAAAATCTGCACAGCTAAAAACAGTGCGATCAGGGTAGGGGCAATTTCCATGACTACCTTAAATCCATCCTGGACTCCTTCCAGAAACGGCTGATACATTTCCTTTTTTGAGATCATTCCATACAAGAGTATAATGAATAAAATTAAAGGGATAATAATGCCGGACAGCGAAACAATCACAGTCACACCCGCCTTATTACTTTATATTATAATATATATATGCATCCTCGTCCTATATACCAAAAACAAGTAATATTGAAAGAACTCATTATGATACAGAAAAGGATACCAGACACAAATCGTGCTTCACTGGTATCCTTAGATTATTCTTATTTACTTCCTATGTTTTTTCCTGAGAAGCAGCAGAACGGCACCTGCCGCGCACACAGCCACTATAGCGTAAACAGCTGTATGTGAACTGTCTCCGGTTCTGGAAACCCTTGATTCTGTCACTGATTTACTGGAAGCTTCACATCTTCTGCAAGTTCATAGCCAAACGGGGCTTCTGTCTCCCTTAGAACATATTCTTCTCCAGGTACAAGCTTTCCTGTGACCACGTGTGCCTCTTCTTTTGATGTCCACTCCTCAACGATTAATTCTGATCCGTCTTCCTGAATCTTAATGATCTGAAGCTCAGCTCCCGCCAGCGCTTTCTTTGTGGCTGCATCCAGATTGTAGCCTTCCGGCACTTTAGTTTCCTGGAAATAATAGGTTCCAAGCCTCAGATAATCAAATCTGATCTGCCCCTGTGCATCGGTCTTAAGCCCCTGAGCCACTAATTCTCCGTCTGCTTTGTAAAGGCTGAATTCTGCTCCTTCAAGAGCCTGAGCATCTTCACTGCTCGCCTTTTTAAGGAGAACGGAACCTGAACTACGTCAGACTCTTTCTCTCCGATCACTAATTTGTGTTCCGCCGCGTCCAGTACATAATCATCGATAATAGGTGTTGCCGTATTTCAGCCCGGCATCAAACGCAATTCGTCCCTTTTTATCCGTTTTTAAAACACTTCCAACTTCATTTCTGTTATGGTCATAAAGCTGGAATTCTACATTTTCCAGCGGAGCATTATCTTCTGCATCTGTTTTATTTAAGATAAAACGAATGTTGTCACCTGTCAGGCCGCTGTTCATTCCGCTTAAGATCAATGGAACACTGCCGCTGGTTGCCTTGGTCTCTTTGGCACTCGCATCAAAGGTAACTGTGTTTTTAATATTTCCTGTGGCAGATGTAACGTCTGTGATAAAGACTACTTCAAACTGATGAGTTAAATCCAATCCGTCCGGGAATGTAAACACGATCTTGCCTGAAACATCATCATAATCTGTCTCCATTCCGGAAATCAGTTTATTGTTTGCCGTCACATCAATCAGCTTTACAGATCCCTCTCTGTAAGTCAGTCCCGACTGAAGCTGGTCTGTGATCTCAGCCTTCTGTTTTGTAATTATCGCATGGTTTTTGTTGACGTTTACGGTCCACTCTACATAATTTCCTTTTTTATAAGAAGTGGTCTTTTCTACGTCCGGCGTATAGTTTACATTTACTGCAGCTTTCGCTGTCAGCTCCGTTTTAAACTCGTCTGCCCGTACGCTGACTTCATTAACTGCACTTACCTTTTCGGGTTTTGTCTCAACCTTTGTCTCATCAGTAACGGTACTCAGGGTCAGATCATTCTGATCGGTCGGAAGCATCTGTTCCGGAAAATAAATAATAATATTGTCACCGCTTACCTCATAGTAAGGCTGTTCTGCGCCCTTCTCTGTTCCAAGAACTGTCTTTCCGTATTTGAGGCTTCCCTCTACGAGTCTGTGGCCTTCCGGAAGCACATCTTTAAATTGAATGTCTCCATTCACTGTTTTGGTTGGATTGTTATTGACAGTGACTGTCCATTTTATGGTATTATCATCCCCAACTCTTGCAAAAGCTCCTGACTTTGAAAGTCCCAGCTTTCCTTCCTGATATCCAATTCCCCAGCTTGAATCCTCATAATCGGAAATGCTTACGTGATTTCCAACCGTCATGACTGCCGTATTTCTTACACTTCCTTGTTTTACAGCCGCCTGAGTATCCAGCCAGATCTTATAATTTACATATACAAAATCACTGTTGAACTTTGGATCAAGCGTTACTTTAAATTCTCTTGTTGTTTCATCATATGTGTATTCATTTACATCAGGTGTGCTGCTAGCCGCCTTCTTAAGGTTCACCGCCGTTTTTCCGCCGTATTTTACGGTCAGCTGTCCTTCTGCTTCCATCAGAGAGGTTCCTTGCGGAAGCTTATCTGTCACTGTGACAGGAAGTTCCCTGCCTGTACAGAAGCATTTGCCGAAGCTTCGCCTTTGCCGTCCCCTGTCTTAATTGTCACAGCATTGGCTGCACTGGCAGACATATCTTTAGCATAGCTGGATTTATAATCGGTTTCAAAAAATTCATCTGTAAGCTTTGTTTTATAAGTAATCGTGTGGGAACCATTGCTGATCTTTCCGAACTTATAGTTCCATCCATTGTCAATGAGCTCAGGGTCAGCAGTCTTTGTTCCGTCTAACTCCATAGAGCCTTTTACAAAGACTTGTTTCTTGTCAAATGTATCTGTCAGAATGTATCCTTCCAGATTGTTGTCTCCCTTATCCGGTGTGGCGTTGACCGTCCATGTGATGGTCTGGTCTTCTCTGTTCAGGGCTCCTTTTTTTGTAACTCCGGGATTTTTCTTTGTCACTTCCGGCTCATAGTCGGTCCGATACTCCTGTCCAAATCCTTCAATATTAGACTGTGTCAAAGTTTTCGGAAATTTTATTGTGATGGTTGCGTTGTTATTTACTGTCCAGTTCGGAACTTCCTCCACAGCGCCTGCCTGTTAATTATTCAACTTCTGCGCAACGCCGCTAAGACCATCTAAATGGAACACGTTCGGAATCTTAAACTCATATCTGATGATCACATTGCTGTCTTTGGTGACAGGATGAGATTCTGTGAACGCATTTCCTAAATGGTCTGTAAATGCAAATTTAGTTAAGTATTTGGAGAAATCACCGTTTGTCACTGCAGGCTCTGATGCCTGTTTTACGGACTTCACGGCTGTTTTTTTCTGAATTGCTCTCTGTAACGGTCTTTTGCTCTGTTGTAGAAGTAATCTGTTCTGATGCAGTCTCTGTTCCTGCTTCCTGTGCATAGACATTGGTGAACGCATCGTTTCCTGCGATAAATGATATCATCAGCACAAAAGCCGCAAGGACTGCAAGACTTTTTCTTACCTTTTTGCTCATTTTTAATACCCCCATTTATTATTTGAAAGAACAAAGTGGGCAAGCCCACTTCAACACCCCAACCCCTCACTCACTCTTTGAGGGGCTTGACA